>Ga0307302_10000005_pt1 | contig 78382 bp, 77 predicted proteins | sample ER_DNA_183_FD_194490 | JGI IMG/M metagenome (GOLD analysis project Ga0307302, IMG submission 194490) | Bulk soil microbial communities from the East River watershed near Crested Butte, Colorado, United States - ER_DNA_183 | ecosystem: Environmental > Terrestrial > Soil > Floodplain | place...
TCCCATCATCGAGTCGCGCCTCGACGTCGGTCGCGGCCCGGTGGCGACGATGCTCATCCACCGCGGCACGCTCCGCGTCGGAGACGCCATCGTCGCCGGCGACGCCTGGGGGAAGGTGCGCGCGCTATACAACTTCCGCGGCGACAAGGTGAAGGACGCCCGCCCCGGCGACCCGGTCGAGATCCTCGGGTTCGACAAGCCGCCGCCCGCCGGGGAGCTCGGACGCGTGGTGGAGAACGAGCGGCGCGCGCGCGAGCTTGCGAACGCGCGTGGCGAGCGGCTCCGTCGCGAGCAACTCGCGCAGGGATCGCGAGGCGTCTCGATGGAGAGTCTCTTCGAGCAGATCGAGGCGGGTGCGGTCCAGGACCTCAACCTCGTCCTCAAGGGCGATGTGGTCGGCTCTGTCGAGGCCGCCGTCTCGGAGCTCGGCAAGATCCAGCACCCGGAGGTGCGCGTGAACGTCATCCATCAGGGTGTCGGCGGCATCACCGAGGGCGACATCATGCTCGCCTCGGCCTCCGATGCGACGGTGGTGGGTTTCAACGTCCGGCCGAATGCCGAAGCGCGTGCGCTCGCCGAGCGCGAAGGCGTCGAGATCCGTACGTACCGCGTCATCTACCAGCTGACCGAGGACATCGAGCAGGCACTCGTCGGAATGCTGAAGCCCGTCGAGAAGGAAGAGACGCTCGGCGAAGCCGAAGTACGTGCGCTCTTCAAGGTCTCGCGCCTCGGAACGATTGCCGGCTGCATGGTCACGAGCGGCGTCATCCGCCGTTCCGCGCAGGCGCGCGTCATCCGCGACGGAACGGTCATCATCGAGACGACGATCTCTCAGCTCAAGCGGTTCAAAGACGACGCGCGCGAAGTCGCCGAAGGCTTCGAGTGCGGAATCCTCCTCGACGGGTTCAACGACGTCAAAGAGGGCGACATCATCGAGGCGTTCGAGACCCGCGAGATCGAGCGGACGACGCTCGACCAGCCGCCGGCCGCCGCCGCCTCCTCCTCCACTTCCTAGCCGTTCAGAGCCCGGACATGGGCGCTGGCTACATCGGCATCCTGAGCGTCGAACTGCACTTCCCGGAGGCCGGCTCGCTGAAGGGAAAGCGGAAGTACGTCAAGTCCGCGAAAGCCCAGCTTCAGAATCGCTTCGGAGCCTCGGTCGCCGAGGTCGATCATCACGAGCTGTGGCAGCGGGCACGGCTCACCGTCTCCTGCGTCGCGAGGGAGTATCGCGAGGCTGAAAAGCTGCTCGACGAGGCCGAGCGCTACCTCGCCGGGCAGGAGTTCGAGCTCGTTCGCGCGAACCGCGATGTGGTGACGCTCGACTAGACGATTCCCTGCACCACCATGGCGGCACCGGCCACGAGCAGGACGAGCCCGACGGCGCGGAGAAGCTGGCGCTCGTCCAGGCGCCCCGTGAGCCTGGCGCCGAGAATCGCACCCGGTACCGACGTCGCAGCGCCAACGGCGAGCAGCCACCAATCAACACCTCCCGGCAGATGGCCGAAGACGCCGGCGACGCCAAGGGCGAAGCCGACGGCCGCGTTCGTGCCCACGGCGCGAAATGGGTCCGCCCCGAATCGCAGGAGCGCCGGGAGTCTCAAGGCGCCGAGGATGAGGCCGACGAAACCCCCGAGCAGCCCGATGACCGCGCCGGTCAAGATCGCTGCCCGTGCGCTGACGCGCCCTGCCTCGGCCCGCCGGCCGCTCGAGTTGGCGCGAAGAAGATCGATCCCGAAGGCGAGAAGTGTCAGGCCGATGACGATGAGCAGGGCGTTACCCGGGACCGCGCCCGATAGGAGCCCTCCGATCACGGCACCGGCCATCGATGGTGGCGCCATCCACGCAAAGAGGTGCCAGTCGATCCGGCCGGCCCGAATGTGGGCGACCGCTGCCGCGAGGGCCGCCACGGCCGAGACGCCGATGTTCGCGCCGGCGCCCGCCGCCGGGCTCGAGGCGGCAAGGACCAGCACCGGGAGCCGGATGTTCCCGAGCACGAGGCCCACGAGACCGCCCATCAGCGCAGTGGCGAAGCACCAGAGCCCGACGAGGACCAGGACGAGAGCGTGCAAGCGCTTGAATATCCCCTATGCCGGATCGGATGCGCCGCGTCAACGAATCGGTTCGCCAAGTCCTATCGGAATCGATCGGACAGCTGAAGGACCCCCGCATCGGCTTCGTCACGATCACCGGGGTGGAAACCTCCGCAGATCTCCGATACGCGCGGGTCTACCTGTCCGTTCTCGGCGCTGAGCGAAAGCGTGCGCAGACACTCGCGGGCCTGGAGGCCGCGCGTTCGTTGCTACAGGCCCAGCTCGGGCGCGAGCTGCGCATGAAACGGACTCCGCAACTGGCCTTCGAGTACGATCCGTCGGTCGAACGTGGGGTCCGCATGACAAAGCTGATCGATGAGCTCGCCCCAGACGACGGCGAGTGACCTGACGGCGGTCGCGGACGCAATTCGCGAACACGACCGGTTCGTTCTCACGACCCATGAAAACCCGGACGGAGACGCCCTCGGCTCGCTGCTCGCAGCAAAGCTCGCGCTCGAGCAGCTCGGCAAGGACACCGTCATGGTGCTGCACGGCGACGCGCCGTTGCCGGGAGAGTACGGGTTCATGCCTCTCGGCGAACTCCAACGGCGCTGGCCCGACGACGTGGCCGAGCGTGTCCTCCTCGCCGTCGATTGCGCGAACGAGAGCCGAATCGCCGACCCGGAGGTGCTCGGGCGCGTACAGCTCTCCATCAACGTCGATCATCACCATGACAACACCAGGTTCGGCCGGATCAACCTGGTCGTGGCCGACGCCTCTTCGACCGGCGAGGTGCTGCGCGATCTCTTCCGCGAGCTCGCTGTCGAGCTGACACCGGACATCGCCGAGGCGCTCTACATCGCGCTCGTCACCGACACGGGCCGGTTTCAGTACACGAACACGACGCCCAAGGCTCTGCGCCTGGCTGCCGAGCTGGTGGAGGCGGGGGCGGATGTCCACCGTGTGTTCCAGGGCGTCTACGAGTCGGTGCAGTTCGCGAAGCTCAAGCTGCTCGCGCGCGCGCTCGAGCGGGCGCAGGTCTTCGAAGGTGGGCGCATCGTCGTTTCCTATCTTCTGCGCACTGACTTCGCCGAAGTCGGTGCCCCTGAGCCGTACTCTGAAGGGATCATCGACTTCCTGCGGGCAGTCGAAGGCGCCGACATGGCCGTCCTCATCCGCGAGCCTCCGCGCCACGACGGGCCGGCCAGACGCGTCAGCCTGCGAGCGAGCATCGACGAGCTCGATGTCTCGGCGATCGCCCGCAAGTCGGACGGAGGCGGGCACCGTCAGGCCGCGGGTTTCTCCAGCGAGGCGTCGATCGAGGAGATCACGGACTTCGTGCGCCGGGAGTTCCTTGCCTCCTCGCGCGCTTAATCCCGCCGGCATCGTTCTCGTGGACAAGCCCGCCGGACCGTCCTCTTTTGCGCTTGTCTCCGATCTGCGCCGTCGAACTGGCGCACGCACCGGCCACGCCGGAACTCTCGACCCTTTTGCAACAGGTCTGTTGCTCTTGTTGTCCGGTTCGGCAACTAAGCTGGCTTCATGCTTCGTCGGGCTCGACAAACGCTACGTGACGGACGTCGACCTCACGGCGCGGACCACGACCGGGGATCCAGATGGGGAAGTCGCCGAAAGTCTGGAACCGCCGACTCGAGAAGAGTTGGAACGGCGGCTCGCGGGCCTCCGCGGTGACATCGACCTGCCGATCCCGGCCACGTCGGCCGTGAAGATCGGCGGGGAGCGCGCCTACAAGCTCGCCCGCCGCGGCATCGCCGTGGAGATGCCGCTACGGCGCTCGCGTGTCGACGCGCTCGACGTCATCGCGTATAGCGGCGAGGAGGTGCGGCTCGACCTTCGCGTCAGCTCGGGCACCTACGTACGGGCGATCGCACATGCTCTGGGCGGCCACTGCCGCACATTGCGTCGACTCGAGATCGGCCCGTTCTCGGTCGACGAAGCGGATCCCGGCCACTTCATTCCGGCCGAGGAGGCACTGGCGCGGCTGTGAAGGTCGCCCATCGTCCAGAGGAGCTCGCGGCCGACGAATGTGTCGCGGCGATCGGCAGCTTCGACGGCGTCCACCGCGGTCACCGGCGCGTGTTGGAGACCGCCCGCGCCGCAGGGGAGCCCGTCACAGTCGTGACCTTCTGGCCGCATCCGCGGCTGGTGCTCGGAAACCGGGTGGAGCTCCTCTCGACTCTCGAACGCCGCATCGAGCTGCTCGAGGAGGCTGGGGTCGACGAGGTCCTCGTGGTGGAGTTCACACCCGAGCTCGCGGCACGCGAGCCGGCCGAGTTCGCCGAATCGCTGCTGCGACAGATCGGTGCGAACGTCATCGTCGTCGGCGAGAACTTCCGCTTTGGGCGGGCGGCTGCCGGCGATGCCGCTCTGCTCGAGCGGCTCGGTTTCGACGTAAGGACGGTCCCGACGCTCGAAGGCGTGTCGTCGACGGCGGTCCGGGCCCTCCTCCGGGAAGGGGACGTTGTCGCCGCCGCGAGATTGCTGGGCCGCCCACCCGAGCTCGAAGGAACGGTCGTCCTCGGAGATCAACGTGGCGGAACGCTCGGCTATCCGACGGCGAACCTGTCCGTTCCAGCCGAGTTGCTCGTCCCGGCGTACGGCATCTACGCCGGCTCCGCACTCGGCCACCGGGCCGCGATCTCGATCGGCGTGAATCCGCATTACGGAGGCGGCGAACGCCGGATCGAACCGCATCTGCTCGATTTCGAGGGCGATCTCTACGGTCGGCGTCTCGTCGTCGAGCTCTGGAAGCGGCTGCGCGATGAGCAAGCGTTCACGAGCGAGGACGAGCTGGTCGCTCAGATAGCGCACGACGTGGAGCAGACGCGCACGGCAGAGCGTCCCGCGTAGGCGAGCACGGTTTCAATCCTGGTCGAGATCGTCTTGAACATGGAAAGCGTGTTCAACCGGCGCCTGAGCGCGTGTGCGCGAGCCGCACGCCGGTACGAGTAATCGCCGAGTCGCCTCGGCGGTAGTAGTTTGCGCAACGAGCAGCACGCAAGTTTCCGCAAAGAGCGGTGTCTTCTTTGCACGTGAAGTCGGATTCGGGAGGCGAACCACCCAACTTGACCGTGCTCGAGAGCGTGCGGTGTCTCGACTGCGGGGCGGTCTACGCCAAGCCCTCGGGCGGCGGAACAGTTCGAGAGAACCCAGGGTGTCCCGACTGCGGCTACGTGGGCTGGGTTGCCACGCGCATTGCTGCGTTCAACGAGTCGTGGATGCCGCACCACTTCGACGTCGATCGCCTGCCGCACCAGCACGGCTGACGACACTCACGCCGCCGAAATAATGATGCGGTGCGGGCCAGCGCCTGACACTGCGCCCTCGAGCCTCGAGCTCCTCGAGAGCAGCTTCGTCTACGCCCGGCTCGGCGTTGACCACGTCTAGGGCGGCATGAAACCGCGCGCGCTCCACTGCGTCTCCGGCTCCAAGGCCTTCGTCGAGGATCCCCGCGACGACCGTGAGAAGCGCGGTCCTGAGCCGCGTTCCTCCGGCCGCGCCGGCTACGAGCGAGAGGCCGTCGCCGTCGAACGCCAGCAGCGGCGCCATCATGCTCTCCATCCGAGAACCCGGCTCGAGCCGCCCGCGGAGCAGGTCGACTTCGCCGAGCATGCTGTTGAGATGAAGATCGAGCCCCGGGATGAAGTCGCCGGAGCCGAGTCCGAGGCTGGACGTGAATGCGCAAGCGTTCCCGTCTCGATCGACGACTGACACGTTCGTCGTGTCGCCGTGGAGATCGGCCGGCGTGCCGAAGGCGTCGAACAGTGCGAGGACGCGTTCTGTGCCGTTGAGACCGTTGAGCTCCGGCAACCGCTGCACGGTCTCGGGAACTGCCGACAGACCGCTACGAGTGGCGAGCCGCCGACCGGCATAACCGACCTCGACGGGCTCGACCCAGCGCGGTTCGTACGCGTCGAAGTCCGCAGGGGTGAGAAGGCCGCCTCGTTCGGCGGAAAGAGCAAGCAGCTCGGCCGCGATCGCGCCGCTGTACACCGACGAGGCGTCGTCGGCGAGCGCCTCGAGCGCCGCGACCAGTCCGGGCTGTTCGAGCCGGTCGTCGGCCTGCAGCAACGCTCCCCCGGGCGCGTAGATTGCTGCGCCCTCGTTCATCGTCATCACAGGCGCCAGCATCGCGAGGCACGCGGCATGCGCCCGAGGAAAATCGACGCCGTTGCGCGCAAGCCGGAGCGCAGGGTCCACGACCCGGCGCCACGGCAGCCACCCGTGCTGCCGCGAGAGCGCCGCGAGCCCTGCCGGCAGTCCAGGTACCGCGCACGACGCCGGTCCGACGGCGTAGTGAACGAGCTCCGCGCCGAAGGCGACGTCGAGGTGGATCAGCTCCGCCTCGCGCGGCTCCTCGGCCAAGCCGGGCACGGCGACGAAGCAGTCGAGATTGCGGGCTCTACCGCTCGCTGCGTCGAAATAGATCGCGTGGCCACCGCCGAGCAGCCCCGTCATCACTGTCTCGGCGACACACGACGCAAGCGAGGCTGCGACCGCGGCATCCGCCGCGTTCCCTCCGTCCTCGAGGATCTCGATTCCCGCGGCCACCGTTGCCGGATGGCCGCCCGCAACAGCCGCCTGCATCGACGAGACGCTACCGCCCACTACAAGCACCGGCGCGGCCGATAGGTTGCAGGAGTGGCTGATGCAACAGAGCAGCTGCCGCTGGTGCACGCCCGCGGGCTGGTGAAACGCTTCGCGGACCTCGTCGCAGTGGACGGCGTCGACTTCGACGTGCAGCGTGGGGAGGCCTTCGGCTTCCTCGGACCGAACGGCGCGGGCAAGACGTCGACCATGCGCATGATCGGCTGCGTCTCGCCGCCGTCGGGGGGAACGCTGCGCATCCTCGGGTTGGATCCGGTCACACATGGCCCGCAGATTCGCGCCCGGCTCGGCGTCGTCCCACAGCAGGACACGCTCGACATGGAGCTGACGGTGCGCGAGAACATCATCATCTACGGCCGTTACTTCGGCTTGCCCCGCGGTGACCTGGGCCGGCGCGCAGACGAGCTGATCGATTTCGTCCAGCTGAACGAACGGGCGAACGACAAGGTCGAGCCGCTGTCCGGCGGCATGAAGCGCCGGCTCACGATCGCGCGCTCGCTCGTGAACGATCCCGAGGTGATGCTGCTTGACGAGCCCACAACCGGGCTCGATCCACAGGCACGGCACACCGTCTGGGATCGGCTCTTCCGGCTGAAGCAGCGCGGGGTCACGCTGATCCTCACGACTCACTACATGGACGAGGCCGAGCAGCTCTGTGACCGGCTCGTCGTCATGGACAAGGGCAAAATCGCAGCCGAGGGCTCGCCTCTGGAGCTCATCCGCCGTTACTCCACACGCGAGGTGGTCGAGCTCCGTTTCCGCGGGGAGGACCGGCCGGAGGAGGTCGCGGCCGAGCTCTCCTCGCGCATGGACGGCTTCGTACGCAGGCTCGAAGCGCTGCCGGACCGCCTGCTGCTGTACACGGACGACGGGGACGCGACCGCCTCGCACATCCACGACCTCGGCCTTCAACCCGACAGCGTGCTCGTGCGCCGCTCGACGCTCGAGGACGTGTTCCTTCACCTCACGGGTCGGACCCTGGTGAACGAGTGAGCTCCCTGGCGCTGCCGCTTCGAGTCTTCGAGTACTGGCTGCTGCAGTACCGCCGCGTCTGGCGTGGCACGGCGATCACGAGCATCGTCAACCCCGTGTTCTATCTCGGCGCTCTCGGCGTCGGACTCGGGACGCTCGTGAACAAATCCAGCGGCGCCTCGCTCGGCGTTCCCTATATCGACTTCGTGGCGCCCGGGATGCTCGCGGCCACGGCGATGACCGTCGCCGCCAACGAGGCCTCGTGGCCGGTGATGGGGTCGATCAAGTGGACGCGCCAGTACTTCGCGATGCTCGCGACTCCACTAGGAACCCGAGACATCGTGCTCGGCCATCAGCTCTGGATGACCGCTCGGGTCGCAGCGACCAGTGCCGTGTATCTCGTGGTCATCGCGGCCTTCGGCGCGGTCAACTCACCGCTTGGCATCCTGGCGTTGCCGGCCGCCGTCCTGCTCGGCGCAGCCTTCACGACCCCGTTCGCGGCCTACGCGGCGACGGTGGAGTCGGACGCTGCGTTTGTGCCGGTCAATCGCTTCATCGTCGTTCCGATGTTTCTCTTCTCGGGAACGTTCTTTCCGGTCTCGCGTCTGCCACTACCGCTCGAGTGGCTTGCTTACGCGACGCCATTGTGGCACGGCGTCGAGCTCTGCCGCATGTTCACGCTCGGCGACGTGCACGTGGTACGCGCACTGGGACATGCGGCCTATCTTCTGCTCTTCGTCGTGATCGGTTACATGTGGGCACGGCGCACGTACGCAGAGCGGCTGCTGAAATGACCACCGCTGCGTTTGCCGGGAGCCGGGGCCACCTGCTCTTCGAGCGCAATCTGATGGTGTACCGCCGCTCGTGGATGGTCATCTTCTCGGGCGTCTTCGAGCCGCTCTTCTACCTCTTCTCGATGGGCATCGGGCTGGGGCATTTCGTCGGCAAGGTCCCACTGCCGGGTGGACGGCTCGTCGACTATGCGAGCTTCGTCGCGCCGGCGTTGCTGGCCGCTGCCGCCATGAACGGCGCGATCTACGACGCGACGAACGTGTTCTGGAAGCTGAAGTACATGAAGACGTACGACGCGGTTCTCTCGACGCCGATCGAGCCCGCCGACGTGGCCGTGGGTGAGACCGCCTGGGCGCTCTTCCGGGGGTTTCTCTACGCGATCTCGTTCATGGTCGTGGCCGGAGCCCTCGGCCTGATCGAGTCGGCCTGGGGGCTGCTCGCGCTGCCGGGCGCGGTCGTGATCGGCTTCGCATTCGCAGGCGCCGGCGTGGCCGCGACGACGTTCATGCGCAGCTGGCAGGACTTCGAGCTGATCGGCCTCGTGCAGTTGCCCATGTTCCTGTTCTCGGCGACGTTCTTTCCGATCACGACGTATCCCGATGCGATCCAATGGGTCGTTCGCTTCTCGCCGCTCTACCACGCCGTCCAGCTACTGCGCGCGCTCAACCTGGGGATCGTCGGTTGGACCCAGCTCGTGAACGTTGGCTATCTCCTCGTCCTCGGGGCCTGCGGCCTGTTCGTCGCGCAACGACGCATCGGCAAGCTCCTGCTCAAGTAGCGGCATGGTTGCTAACCTGTTGGCCGACCGCAGCCGCGGCTTTCCGCCTGCTTCCGGCGGATTGCTGGGACTGACGATACGGAGGTGAGATGGGCCTTACGAAGGAAGTCAAACAGGAGATCGTGCAGCAGCACGGGGCGAGCCAGACCGACACGGGGTCGACCAAGGTGCAGGTCGCGCTCCTCACGAAGCGCATCAACGACCTGACGGAGCACCTGCGGGCGCACCCGAAGGATCACTACTCCCGTCGCGGGCTGCTGAAGCTCGTCGGGCGCAGACGGCGCTTCCTGACGTATCTCCAGAAGCACGACCTGGAGGGATACCGCGCACTGATCAAGGAACTGGGGCTGCGTAGGTAGCCCCGTAAAATAGGACGCCCAAGCCAGACTGAAGTCTGGCACGGGATTCACCCAAAAGGAGGGTGGAGATTCGAGCGAGCGCCGCTGACGACGCTGACTCGAGTCCCCACTCTCCCGCAAAAGCAGAGTGGAGGACAACTGATGGCAATTGCCACTGAGCGCCGGGCCGACGTCAGCGTGACGATCGGCGGGCGCGAGATTACGTTCGAGACCGGCAAGCTGGCGAAGCAGGCGGATGGTTCCGTCATCGTCCGCTCCGGCGACACGATGGTGCTGGCGACGGCACAGGGCCGGATGGAGCCCCGCGAGGGCGCGGACTTCTTCCCGCTCACGGTCGACGTCGAGGAGCGCATGTATGCGGCCGGCAAGATCCCCGGGGGTTTCTTCAAGCGCGAAGGACGTCCGACGGAGCGAGCGATCCTGACTGCACGGATGATCGACCGTCCGATCAGGCCGCTGTGGCCGAAGGGCTACAAGAACGAGACCCAGGTGATCTGCACGGTGCTGAGCGCCGATTTGATCACCGCGCACGACATCCTGTGCATCAACGGCGCATCGGCTGCATTGATGATCTCGCCGATGCCGTTCCTCGGCCCCGTCGGAGCCGTGCGGGTAGCGATCATCGACGGCGAGCTCGTCGTCAATCCGACGCTCCCGGAAGTGGAGGAGCACAAGGAGCTCGACCTGATCGTCGTCGGAACGCCCGACGCGCTCACGATGGTCGAGGCGGGCGCGAATCAGGTGAGCGAGGAGAAGCTGCTCGAGGCACTCGACCTTGCGCACGACGAGATCAGGAAGCTGTGCGACGCGCAGCAAGATCTCCAGCGCCGGGCCGGCAAGGCAAAGTGGCTCGATTCGAGCTTGACGGAAGAGGTCGAGCGGGAGTTCGGCGACAAGATCCGCGAGCGGATCAACGCCGAAGGCCTGCGTGCGGCGGACGCCGTCATCGAGGAGGCACTAGGCGAGCTGAACATGGATTCCACCGAGGAGGACGTCCTCCGGCAGGTGCAGCGGAAGATGAGCCTCGCAACGGTGCTCGAGCAGATCCGCCTCGCGGTGGTTCTGCAACCGGTGCGTGAGCAGTTCGAGAGCGACCTGCGGGCGTTGACCGACGCGGAACAGGACTCGAAGGAGCTGAAGTCGGCGAAGCGGCAGCTGCTCTTCGATCGCATCATCGAGACGGTCAAGCTGCCGTTCCCGGTCGGCCCCTCGGTCGGCGAGGGTGAGGCGGCGACCGCGAAGGACTCGATCACGAAGAACTACGTCAAGAAGTCGGCCGAGGCGATCTACAAGGAGCTCGTTCGCCGCAAGATCGCGGTGGACAAGCACCGGCCCGACGGACGTAGCCCCGAGGAGATCCGCCCGATCGCATGCGAGGTCGGCGTTGCCCCTCGCGTGCACGGCTCGGGCCTCTTCACGCGCGGACAGACACAGATCCTGTCCCTGCTGACACTCGGCACGGCCAAGGAGGGGCAGCGGATCGACGACCTCTCGCTCGAGACCGACCGCCGCTTCATGCACCACTACAACTTCCCGCCCTACTCGGTCGGGGAGACCGGCTTCATGCGCGGCCCGAAACGCCGCGACATCGGCCACGGCGCACTGGCGCAGCGTTCGCTCGAGCCCGTGATCCCGTCAACGGATGAGTTCCCGTACACGATTCGAATCGTGTCGGAGACACTCGAGTCGAACGGCTCGTCCTCGATGGGCTCGGTTTGCGGCTCGACGCTCGCGCTGATGGATGCCGGCGTGCCAATCAAGGCACCGGTTTCCGGCATCGCGATGGGCCTTGTCAAGGAGGGCGACGACTACGTCATCCTCACGGACATCCAGGGCGCAGAGGATCACCTCGGCGACATGGACTTCAAGGTTGCAGGCACGCGCGACGGCATTACCGGCCTGCAGATGGACATCAAGATCACCGGCGTGACGCGGGAGATCATGCAGTCCGCGCTCGAGCAGGCCAAGCGGGCCCGCGAAATCATCCTCGACAAGATGCTCGAGGCGATCCCCGAGGTGCGGTCGGAGCTGAACGAGAACGCGCCTCGCATCTCGACCGTGAAGATCGACCCCGAGAAGATCGGCATGGTGATCGGCAAGGGCGGCGAGACGATCCGCTCGCTCGAGTCCGAGAACGAGGTGCAGATCGACATCGAGGAAGACGGCACGATCCTCATCTACGCGACCGACGGCCAGAAGGCGGCATCGGCGATCGCCGCGATCGAGGCGCTGACGAAGGAGCCCGAGGTCGGCGACGAGTTCCGGAATGCGAAGGTCGTGAAGACCACGCAATTCGGTGCGTTCGTCGAGTTGAAGAAGGGCACCGACGGACTGCTGCACGTCTCGAACGTGGGCCCGGGACGGGTCGGCCACATCGAGGACGTGATCAACCGCGGCGACATCCTGGACGTCCTCGTCCAGGAGGTCGACAAGGCGCGTGGACGGATCGGCCTCAAGCTGATCCAGAAGCACGAGAACGGCAACACGGTCAGCCCCGAGGAGCTGATCGAGCGGGCGAAGGACGCACCACCCCGTCCGCGCGAGGAGGAGCGGCCGCCGCGCGACGGCGGACGTGGCGGACGTGGCGGCGGCGGACGCGGACGCGACCGCGAGCGGCGCTAAGCTCGCGCCGACAAGCAGACGCTACGAGGGCGGCCGTGAGGCCGCCCTCGTCGCTGCGCCTTAGGATGTGCGCGTGCTTCAGCTGGTGCACATCACATTCTCCTGCGAAGAGCCGGCGCGCGTGGCCGAGTTCTGGGGGCAGCTGGTGGACTACGAGACCGCTGCCGCGGGCGACAGTTGGCTGGCGACCGATCCCCGCGGCGAAGGCGCGCGGCTCCTGTTCAATCGGATGCCCAAGTCGCCGACGATCGAGCTGCCGATCCACGTCGACGTGAACGTTCCCGACCGTAAGGCCGAGCTGGCGCGGGTGCTCGAGCTCGGCGGGCACCTGGTCGAGACGAAATCGCACAGCGTGGGAGACCTCGAAGAGACGTGGACCGTGATGCGCGATCCGGAAGGCAACGGCTTCTGCATCCAGTCACCTCCGAATGCGCCGGCGCACCGCTACATCGGCAACGTCACGTTCTCCTGCGCAGAGCCTCGGGAGCTCGGACGGTTCTGGGCAAACGCCCTCGACTGGCCCGACGAGGAGATCGACGAGAGCTTTCTGCGCCAACTCCGCGACGCCGGGGTGGACGAGCACGAGCTGACCGGCTTCTATGTCACCCGGCCTCCCGACGGCGGTCGGCCGCGATTCCTGTTTCAGCGCCGCGAGAAGTCCCGGCCCGCGTCGTATCCAATTCACCTCGACTTCGCCACGGACGACCGCGAGGCGGAAATCGAACGCCTCACCGCCGCCGGCGCCTCTGTGGTGGAGACGAAGGTCGGCACGAACATCACGTTCACGATCATGCGCGACCCCGACGGGAATCCCTTCTGCGTTGGGTAGCCCCTGGGCCGCCTGCCGGCCAGTCGGCGGCCAGGGCCTGAGACAACGGTAGGCGACAATCCCGCCTGGTCAGGATAATGAGGTCGTGCAGAAGTACGTCCTCTCCGAGCTCGATTCGGGCGAGCGGGTCATCTCGGAACGCGTTCCGGGCGTCCGCTCGGTCGCGCTCGGCTTCTGGATCGGGGCGGGCTCCAGAGATGAGACCGACTCCAAGGCCGGGATCTCGCACTTCATCGAGCACCTCCTCTTCAAGGACTCGCGCTCCTACACCGCTAGGCAGATCGCCGAGATCTTCGACGGTCTCGGCGGCGAGCTCAACGCAGCGACCTCGCGTGAGCACACGATGGTCTACGCGCGCGTGCCCGATGCCCACGTGCAAACGGCCCTGAACGTGATGACAGACATGGTGTTCGCGCCCGCGTTCACGGATCTCGACTCCGAGCGGGCCGTCGTGCTCGAGGAGATCGCCATGTACGAGGACACACCGCAGGAGCTCGTGCATGATCTCTTCTCGGAGGCGGTCTTCGGCCACCACGCGCTTGGACGTCCCGTGATCGGTACCGCCGAGGTGATCTCATCGGTGACGAAGCGCGTGCTCTCCAGCTATCACCGCCAGATGTACGCGGGCGGCAACGTCGTGATCGCTGCAGCCGGGAACGTCGAGCACAACAAGTTCCTGCGCATGCTCCAGCGCGCGCAGAGCCAGCAACGGCCGCCCGCGGGAGGCCCTCGCGTCAGGCGGCCGCTCGTGAAGGCGCCGCCGCCCACCTTCCGCTTCGCCAGGAAGGACACGGAGCAGTACCACGTCTGCCTCGGAGCGCCGGGGATCGCGCGCTCCGACCCTCGCCGCTTCGCCGCGTCGATCCTCGATTCGATCCTCGGCGGCTCGGCTTCGTCGCGCCTCTTCCAGGAGATCCGGGAGAAGCGCGGCATGGCCTATTCGGTCTATTCGTTCGCATCGCAGTACACGGACACAGGGCTCGTGGGCATCTACGTCGGGACGCGGGAGGAGAACCTCGGGCCGTGCGTTGAGATCGCCAGCGAGCAGCTCGCCGACATCGCCGCGGGAAATCTCCGGCCCGAAGAGATCTCTCGGGCGAAGGAGAATCTGAAGGGACGGATCATGCTTTCCATGGAGTCGACGTCGAACCGGATGACGAGGCTCGGAAAGTCGCTGATCACGAACACGGAGCTCCTTTCATTCGAGCGGATCATCGCGGAGATCGAGGCGGTCGAGCCCGACGAGGTCGCCGAGCTCGCCGGGCTGCTGTTCGCCCCCGAGAAGCTGTCGATCTCCGGCATCGGCCCGACCGAGCGGATCTTTCGAGCCGCCGCGCGCCGCATCAATCCGGCCGTGCTCGCCCGCGCTGCATGAAGCTCGTCCTGAACGGACGCGGCGGCAAGGTGGGCCGCGTCCTGGCACCGGCGCTCGAGCGGGCCGGCCATGACCTCGTCGACCTCGACGAGGCAGATGCCATGATCGATTTCACGGCCCCGGACGCGGTCGAGGCGAACGTCGGAGCTGCGCTCGAGCGCGGGATTCCGAGCGTGATCGGCACGACCGGCTTCGATCACGTAAGCGTTGACACGGCGGCGCGAGAGGCTGGCGTTGCGTGTTTCCACGCGCCGAACTTCGCGCTCGGTGCTGTGCTGATGATGCGCTTCGCCGGTGAGGCTGCAGAGCACATGCCGCGCGCCGAGATCGTCGAGCTGCATAACGAGGCGAAGAGGGACGCTCCGTCCGGGACCGCAAAGGCCACCGCGGCGCTCCTCGGCGGAGACCCGGCGATTCATTCGGTGCGCCTGCCGGGCCTGGTCGCACACCAGGAGGTCCTGTTCGGCGGGGACGGGCAGCTTCTGACGATCCGCCATGACACGTTCTCGCGGGAGGCGTTCGTGCCGGGAGTTCTGCTCGCGCTCGAGCGACTCGACGAACTGCCGCCCGGCCTGACCGTCGGGCTGGAGGCGCTGCTCTGAGCCGGCGTGACTGAGACCTCACGCGTAGGGGAGCCAGATCTTCGCGACCTCCTGCCTCTCGTCCGGGCGTACTGCGATTTCTACGAGGTCGTTCCCACTGATGACGCGCTGCTCGCACTTTCGCGTGCGCTGATCGCCGACCCCGACCGGGAGGGGGTGCAGCTGATCGCGCGCGACGACGGAGGAGAAGCCGTCGGCTTCGCGACCGTCTACTGGACCTGGGACACGCTGATCGCGGCCCGCACAGGAGTCATGCACGACCTCTTCGTCCTCCCATCCGTTCGCGGAACGGGCGTCGCGGATCTGCTCATCGGCGCGTGCGTTGAGGAATGCCGCCGGCACGGGGCCGCCAGGCTGGGCTGGCAGACCGCGCGCGACAACAAGCGCGCGCAGGCCGTGTACGACCGCGTCGGCGCGACCAGGGACGAGTGGGTGGACTACTGGCTCGCCGTCAGTCCAGAATCTTCGTGAAGCGCGTGCCGGTCTCCTCGAGCCCGACTCGGCGGTAGAACGCGTGCGCGCCCTCGCGACGCGCCGCCGTCGTCAGGAACAGAAGGACACAGCGACGTGCGCGCGCCTCGCCCTCCATCGCCTCGACGAGCGCGCGGCCGATGCCTTCGCCACGGTGTGACTGGTCCACGACGAGCGCACCGATCTTTGCTGCGGGGCGTTCGTGCTCGATTGTCGGCGAGGCGTGCAGATGAGCGAGACCCACCACCTCCTGCTCCATCTCCGCGACGACGACACGGTCGCCGACGATCACGAGGCGCTCGAGCCGCGGTGCAACGGCGCCTGCCTCGGTCTCGTAGCCCAGCTGGCCGAGCAGGGAGGCGATCGCAGCCCCGTCGTCCGCCCTGGCGTCCCGAATGGTCAGACCCACGCCGAGTAGACTAATGGCGTGCTGGGCGAGGCCCTGACCGCGATCGTCACGCCTTTCAAGACCGACGGCACGATCGACTTCGAGCGCTTCGGCGAGCTCGCGCTGCACCTAGTGGAGAACGGCTCAGACGGGATCGTCGTCGCCGGGACGACCGGGGAGAGCCCAACGCTCACGGACGACGAACGGCTCGAGCTGTTCCGCGTCGCCGTCGACACCCTCGGCGGGCGCGCGGCGGTCGTCGCCGGGACCGGTACCTACTCCACGGCCCACTCCGTCCACCTGACGCGTGAAGCGCACGAGCTCGGTGTAGACGCCTTCCTCGTCGTCACGCCGTACTACAGCAGACCCCCCGTGCGAGGAATCGTCGAGCACTTCCGGGCGATCGCCGACGTCAGCGACAGGCCGATCGTCGTCTACAACATTCCCGGCCGCGTCGTCGTCAATCTCGAGCCGGAGACGATCGTCGAACTGGCCGAGATCCCGAGCGTCCGGGCGGTCAAGCAGGCGAATGACGACCTCGTCCAAGCCCGGCGCATCGTCGCTGAGACGGACCTCACGCTCTACGCCGGAGACGACGTTCTGATCTTCCCGTTCCTCGAGCTGGGCGGAATCGGCGGTATTTGTGTACACACGCACGTCGTTGGACCGCAGGTCAGGCGAATGATCCGGTCCTTCCACGAGGGTGACGTGGACACGGCGCGCCAGATCGATGAGGAGCTCCAGCCGGCGTACGAGCTGCTCAAGGTCCAGACCAATCCCATTGCGATCAAGGCGGCGCTGAATCTTCTTGGCCATGGCGTCGGCGGCCTCCGTCTACCGCTCGTCGAGGCGAGCGAGGGCGAGGTCGCGCTCGTCCGCGACTGTCTCGAGCGGCTGGGCGTGCTGAGCGGCGCGCCCGTCTAGCTCAGGGCGGTCCGCAAGGGCGAGCCCGATCTCGTCGAGCGAGTCGAGGAGGGCAAGCTCGACGTGTCGCGGCGGGAGCTTCGGCGCGGCAACGACGAGGAAGCCCACGAGCGCACTGTTGTCGCGGCGCAAAGGGAGGGCGACGACGACTCCACTGTGCCCGAGCTCCACTCCAGCCGCAACGATTGCGTCGCGACCCGATTCCGCCTCACGCACCAGCAAGCCGGTCAGCGCGGCGGCCGGCAGAGGGTCGTCTCCGAGCGCCTGTTCGATCGAGCCGCCGAGCCCGTCCTCGTCCCAGGACATGAGCGCGATCCAATCGTGCTTCCAGACGCGGGCGACGGTCTCTGCCAGGTGCACGAAGACGCGGTCGCGCTCCTCTCCCGTGCCGAGAGCGCGGTGGAGCGCCGCGGCCGCACGCTCCGCCCGCAGACGAACGAGTGCGCGCAACGCCAGCCCGGCAACAGCGATGCCTGCGCCGGAGGCCGCAAGCCAGTCCTGAGCGAACCCGAGCCCGGCGAGTGCGACGACGACGCCCCCCAGCGCGATTAGTTCCGGCCGCTCCTTCAGCTCCCCCGGGCCGGCGAGACCGATCTTGTACGGGACGGTCGCGCCGCGCAACTCCGTCAATTCCTCCGCCGAGAGAACGGTCGCAGGATCGGCGCCACGCTGGACTGCCACGAACGCCCTTGCGACGGTCGGATGGAACTGCGTCCCGGCATATCGCTCGATCTCCATCAGCGCGTCCTCGTGCGTGAGGCCGGCACGATACGGGCGATCGGTGGTCATGGCGTCGAAGCTGTCAGCGACGATCAGAAAATGCGACGCGAGCGGTAGATCGTCGCCGCCGACGCCGTAGTACCCGCGCCCGTCCATCCGTTCGTGATGGAGCTCGACCGCGCGGGCTTGCGCGGAGACGAACTCGAAGCGCTGCAAGAGGCGCGCGGAAAGCCGCGGGTGCCGGCGCATCGTCGCCCATTCGACGCCGTCGAGGTGTCCCCGCTTGCGCAGGAGCGACGCGTCCACCGCGACCTTGCCGAGGTCGTGTAGCCGGCCTGCCCACCTGAGCCGGTCGATCTCCGAGAACGGAAGCTGAAGCGCACGTGCAAGTCCGTCCACGTAGCCCGCAACGCGCAGTGAATGCCGGTACGTGGACGGATCGCGTTCGTCGACGATGTTGGCGAACGTCTCGAGCGCTCGCAGCGTCTCGCGCTGGAGGCTCTTCAGCCGCAACTGCACCTGCTGCACGGCGATCGCGACCGGCACGAGCACCGTCACGTCCCAGGGATGGCCGATCGCGAGGAGGGCGAGCGTCGCGCCCAGGCCGACCTCGCCGGCGCCGGCCACGAGGCGCGGATCGAACGCCTCGCGACCACGCACGACATCGAGCAGAAGAGTCCGCGCGGTCAGATAGGCGAGAGCGAGGGCCACGAGCGCAATGAGGTCTTCGAGCAGATGGAGGCTGCCGACGTTTCCACCGGCGACCTCGAAGGCCAGCCCGCCCAGGCACGCGGCGATCGCGCCGGCACTCGCATCGAAGGCAATGCTGCCGAGAGCCCGGCCGCGGAACATTCCGCCTGCGAGCACACCCGCAGCGGCGACCAGGGCGCCGGCCCACGGGCCGAGCATGATCACCGCTGCTATCTGCACCGAAGCGGCCAGCCGGAAGCGCTCCCACTGCAGAGGCTCGCATGCGCGCTCACGATCCGATTCCTCGAACAGCTCGACGAGGATGACCGCGGCGAGGAAGAGGGCAAGCGCCGTCTGCCCGACCCCGGAGATCCTCGTGAGCGAGAGTCCGAGCACGCCGAGGCCGAGGGCGATCGTGACCAGCGAGGACCGAGACGGCCGCATACGGCCCTTATCGGCCAAAACCTGCCTCCCGCTTAGTTCACGGGCTTTAGCGGTTTGGTGAGCTCGTTCGACCTTGAATGCTGGTTTAGCCGGCCGGCCGGCAAGCCGCCCGGCCTCTGAACGGCGCCGCCGAGTCGGCGTTGACACGGCCGGCCGGCAAGCCGCCCGGCCTCTGAACGGCGCCGCCGAGTCGGCGTTGATACGGCCGGCCGGCAAGCCGCCCGGCCTCTGAACGGCGCCGCCGAGTCGGCGTTGATACGGCCGGCCGGCAAGCCGCCCGGCCTCTGAACGGCGCCGCCGAGTCGGCGCCTTAGACTGGGTCCCGATGGCTGATACCTGCAGGATTGTCGCCCTCGGCGGCCTGGGCGAGGTCGGGAAGAATATGACCGTCTACGAGTGCGACGACGCGATCCTCGTCGTCGACGCCGGCCTTGCCTTCCCGCGCGACGAGCACCTCGGTGTCGACCTCGTCCTGCCGGACTTCTCCTATCTGCGGGAGCGTGCGAGCTCGATCAAGGCTGTGATCCTCACGCACGGCCACGAGGATCACGTCGGCTCTCTCCCGTACCTGATGCGTGAAGTGCCGATTCCCGAGGTCTGGGCGACACGGCTGACGCTCGGACTGGTCAAGTCCAAGCTCGACGAGCACGGCCTCTTGCGCGCCGCAGAGCTGCGCGAAGTGCATCCCGACGACCCGGCCCGCGAGCTCGGACCGTTTCGGATCTCGTTCGTCCGAATGGCGCACTCGATCCCGGACTCGGCAGCGGTGGTGCTCGAGACGCCCGCAGGGCGAATCGTCCACACGGGTGACTACAAGCTCGACCACACTCCCGTGGACGGCCTCAAGACCGACGTCGGGAAGCTCGCGGAGCTCGGCAACCAGGGCGTCGACCTGCTGCTCGGCGACTCGACGAACGCCGAGCGTCCCGGCTTCACGCAGTCGGAGCGGATCGTCGGCGAGGCGTTTCGGCAGATCTTTCCGCTCCGGGAGGGACGGATCCTCGTCGCCTCGTTCGCGTCGAACGTGCACCGTATGCAGCAGGCTGTCGACGTCGCCGTCGACCTCGGCCGCAAGGTCTGCATCGTCGGACGCTCGATGCGCAAGAACACGAACATCGCGCGCAACCTCGGTTACATGGACGTGCCGGAGGGCGTGCTCGTGCGCCCGCCGGAGCTCGACGACATCCCGCCGCACGAACAGCTCATCCTCTGCACCGGCAGCCAGGGAGAACCGCTTTCCGCGCTGACGCGGATCGCCTACAACGACCATCCGGCCATCCACGTCGAACGCGGCGACACCGTGATCATCTCGGCGAAGCCCGTGCCCGGGAACGAGCTCCGCGTACACGACACGATCAACCAGCTGGCGAAGACCGGCGCCGAAGTGCTCCATCAGGAGATCGCGCCCGTCCACGTCTCGGGCCACGCCTGCGCAGAAGAGCTGCGCACGCTCTTGTCACTTGTCCGACCCAAAGCCGTGATGCCCATACACGGTGAGTTCCGCATGCTGGCTGCACATGGTCAGCTCGCACGCGAGGCGGGAGTGCCGGCCGCGAACATCGTCCTGGCCGAGAACGGCACGGTCGTCGAGCTCTCGCGTGAGGGCGTTCGCGTCGTCGGCGAGGTCGAGACCGGCGTCACCTTCGTCGACGGTCTCGGAGTGGGGGACGTGCACGACGTCGCATTGCGCGACCGCCGGCGGCTCTCCGAGGACGGTGTGCTGATCGTCGTGGCGACGGTCGCAGGCTCGGACGACGGCACCGCGGGCCCCACCGAGCTGATCGCGCGCGGCTTCGGGGACGGGTCGGGCGAGCTGCTCGAAGAGCTGCGCGAGGAGGCGGACCGAGTTCTGCAGGACCTATTGCACAATGACATCGTCGAGATCAAGCTCCTACAGGAGCATCTACACGATGAGCTCGGACAACTCGTCTACGACAGAACCCACCGCAGGCCGATGATCCTTCCGGTCGTGGTAGAGGTCTAGCCACTGATGTCCACGATCAGAGCCAGAGAGCCGGGCTGGGCAGACGTGCTCGAGGATCACGCGGCGGAATGGGCCACGGCCCGCCGGCTCGTGGGCCAGCTCGGCGCGTGCGAGGCCGCGGCGCTCGCGTTCTGCCGGTTGCTCGAGCGCTGGGCGCGTGGCGACGCCTATCCGTCCACGGCGGGCGCGCGTGACGCGGCGTTGCGACATGCAGCCGATCGCGCCGAAACCGCCCTCGCAGGACTCGACCATCCACTCGACCGTTATCTCCTCGAGCTGGAATCAGACCGGGCAGAAGGTCGCTCGTGGTACGGGGGGCCCGGTGCGGGCGAGCTGCTCGAATGGGAGCCCGTTTTGAAGCGTGCCGGCGTCGGTGCAAACGCGACGCGCGTCGCGCAGGCGTACCTCGAGCTCGCCGTGCTCGTGCGCGCGCTGCAAGGCCTCGCCGACATGGCCCGGATCGAGTCGGTGCCGGACCGCTCGTCGCTCTGGGCCGGTCTCTTCGACCTCCGCGAGAACCTCGAGCGCGCGGCGGTCGACCTGCGCGCACTTGCGGCCTGACGTCAACGTCGTCGGGTCGATCAACCTCGACCTCGTAACAAGGGTCGGCCGACTGCCTCGCCCGGGGGAGACGTTGAGCGGCGCCAGCGTCGAACGGGTGCCGGGCGGCAAGGGCGCGAACCAAGCCGTCGCGGCAGCTCGTCTCGGGGCAAGCGTCCGGCTGGTCGGCTGCGTCGGGGCCGACCCGGTGGCCGAGGAGGCGCTCGCCGGACTGCGCGCGGCGGGAGTCGAGCTCGAGGTACGCGAAGTCGACGCTCCCACCGGTGTCGCGATCATCCTCGTCGCCGACGACGGCGAGAACGTCATCGTCGTCGTTCCGGGAGCAAATGCTCACGTCGGAGGCTTCACGGTGGACGGGAACGTCCTCTGCCAGCTGGAGATCCCCGACGAAGCAGTGAAGGAAGCACGGGCGCAGGCGCGATGGTTGTGCGTGAACGCGGCACCCGCGCGGCCTCTCGTCGTGGAGCCCGACCTCGTCGTCGTGAACCGCTACGAGGCTGAGGTCGTCGGCGAGCAACCGTTGCTGGCCGTCACGATGGGTGAGGAGGGCGCGGTGCTGCTGGAGCGCGGGAAGGAGATTGCGCGCGCGCGGCCACCGCGCGTGGTCGCCATCGACGGGACGGCTGCCGGGGACGCGTTCACCGCCTGTCTCGTCGTCTCGCTCCTCGAAGGCCGCGACCCGGAGGAAGCGCTCAGGCGCGCGTGCGCCGCAGGCGCGCTCGCCGCCTCGCGCTTCGGGGCGCAGCCTTCACTACCGACCACGGAGGACGTAGACGCGATACTCCGCGCGTGACCCCCACGAAGATCCTCATCGACTGCGATCCCGGGCACGACGACGCGATTGCGCTGCTGCTCGCGCTCGCCTCGCCCGAGGTTGACCTCCTCGGGGTCACGTCGGTTGCGGGTAACCAGACGCTCGACAAGACGACCGCAAACGCGATCCGGGTGCTCGAGTTCGCCGGCCGGGGCGACGTCCCGGTTGCCGCCGGTGCGGACCGGCCGCTCGTGCGCGAGCAGTTCGTCGCGGCTTACGTTCACGGGGAGACCGGCCTCGACGGTCCCGATCTCCCGCCGCCCCAGAGCGACCCGGTCGGACAGCACGCCGTCGACTTCCTCGCCGAGAAGATCCGCGACTCCGAAGAACCGGTGACCCTGATCCCGGTCGGTCCGCTGACGAACGTCGCGCTCCTGCTCGCCTTGCATCCCGACGCGCGCCCCGAGCGCATCGTCCTGATGGGCGGCGCCATCGCCGAGGGAAACGTCACGCCGGCGGCCGAGTTCAACATCTGGTGCGATCCCGAAGCGGCTGCACGCGTTTTCGCGAGCGACATCGACGTCACGATGATCGGCCTCGACGTCACGCACAAGGCGCTCTTCACACAGGCGCACATCGGCCGGCTCGCAGGGCGGGTGGGGGAGATGGTCACGGAATTGTTGCGTTTCTACGACACGTTCCACCGCACGGTCTACAACTTCGAGGGCTCACCGATCCACGACGCGCTCGCCGTCGCGCACGTGCTCAACCCCGATCTTGTCGGGACGCTGAAGCGCAACGTCGAGATCGACAGCGAGTCCGAGCTCTGCCGCGGCCGCACGGTCGTGGACCTCTGGAAGAGAACTAACCGCGAGCCGAACGCGCACGTCGGCGTCGAGGTGGACGCGGACGGCTTCCTCGAGCTGCTGGTCGAGCGCATCAACTCGTTCGGGTGAGTCTCGTCTTCGCCGCAATCGCGCCGCACGGCACGCTGCCCGAGGCGCCTGTTCCGGGTGCGGACAAGACACATGAGGCGCTGGCAGAGCTCGGGCGGCGCTTCGACGCAGCCACACCCGAAGCGACGATCGTGCTCTCGCCGCACAACGTGCATGTCGACGGACACTTCGCCGTGGTGCTCGCCGGCGCGTTGTCCGGCTCGCTCGCCGAGTTCGACGCACCGGAGGTCACGCTGGCCTGTCCCGTAGACGTCGAGCTCGCGACGCAGGCGCTCGTGGCGCTGCACGACGAGGGCATTCCGGTCGTCGGCGCGAGCTTCGGAGCGAACGATCCGGGAGCGGCGACGGCGCCCATGGACTGGGGCGTGCTGATCCCCCTCTGGTTCATGGGCGGCCGCTCGGAACCGCAGGTGCCGGCGGTGGTGGTCAGCCCGGCACGCGACCGCCCGATCGCTGAGCACGTCCGCGCCGGGCGAGCGCTCGCACGCGCGGCCGAAGATTCGCCGAAGCGGATCGCCCTGATCGCAAGCGCCGACCACGGGCACGCCCACGACCCGGACGGACCCTACGGGTTCGACCCCGCGGCGGCGGCCTACGACGAGCAGGTCGTCGGCCTCGTCCACGAGAACCGCCTGAGCGGCCTCCTGGAGCTCGATCCGGCCTTTGTGGAGGCTGCAAAGGCCGACAGCTGGTGGCAGCTCGCAATGCTCCACGGAGCGCTCGAGGACGGCTGGCGTGGAGACTTTCTCTCTTACGAAGCATCAACCTATTTCGGGATGCTTTGTGCCGCCTATGCGCCTAATTAAAGACAGGGGCTTCCCAGGCCGAAATCGTCCTGGTAATGCCATCCAGTGGAGAATTGCGGCTGCGGACGTTCATCCTTGCGCTGACGGCGCTCGGCGGGATCTGGATCGCTTTGGTGATCCAGCGGTCCCACCCTGTGCCGGCAGCCGCATTCGCTTCGGGCCCTCAGCCCGCCGACTTTCCCGCGCCGAAGCTCGTGCGCGTGCCCGGGCTGAACCGTCCGGTCGCCGCTGCGCCGATCGCGAACGTGTCGCCGCGCGTTCGTCCCTTCACCCGCGTGCCGACGAAGCAGACACCCGACGTGCAAGTCCGCCTCGCCGCGGGCAAGCCCTCTAAGCCCGTACCGTCTGCCACAGTGGTCGTGCCGCAGCAGGACCGCTCCTACGCGGAGACGCCGCCGCCTCCTCTCGAGCCGCTTGCGATCTCCGACGCCCAGGTGGTCTCCGTGGACTCGTCCTCTGCACGAATCACCTGGAAGACGAACGTTCCCGCTCAGACGCAGGCCGCGTACGGTCTCGACGCACCCACGATCTGGGGGCAACCGAGTGGCGACAGTCTCGTCGAGCACGAGAGCGTCCTGACGGGCCTCGAGTTCGGCACGACCTACCAGGTCTACCTCCACGCGATCGACGAGTGGAACCGGGCGCAGACCACGACCGTGACGATCACCACCCAGGGCATGCCGCAGCGCAGCGTGGCGTCCACGAACGGCAACCAGATCGTCGTCGACAACCGACCGTTCTTCGCGACCGCCGTGTGGGCCCAGTGCTCCGACGGCTTCAACAGCAACATCAACGACGGGATCAACCTCTTCATGGGCGACGGGTGCAGCACGGACGACGAGAGCTCGCTCTCGGCACGCCTCGACGGCCGCGCCTATTCGATCGTGAACGCCGATAACCCAAGCGCCGCCGACGGCCGCGGGTCGATCGGCTGGTACTACCCGGACGAGTGGGACGCCTTCCTGCAGAGCACGGTGACGCGCCGGGATCTCGAGAAGTACATTGCTCCGCCGCAGACCGGCCGCATCAGCTTCCTCACGCTGACGAACCACTTCTACAGCGTCGCAAGCCCGCTCCCGGAGGGGAAGGGCATGTACCCGACGCTGATGTCGATCCCGGATGTCGTCGGCTTCGATCTCTACCCGCTGCAGGTGTGGTGCCGTCCGGCGTTCGGTGACGTCATGGACGCGCAGCGTGAGTTGGGCACCGCGTCTGGCGGGAAGCCGACGTTCCAGTGGATCGAGGTCGCGCCGATGGAGCACAAGTGCAACGAGGTGAAGCAGCTCGACCCGACTCCCGAGACGGTCCGCGCCGAGACCTGGCTGGCAGTTGCAGGCGGTGCGGGTGCAATCGGCTATTTCCCGAACCATTGGTCGACGACGATCGGAACGGAGATCGCGCGCACGAACCGCGAGATCAAGTCGCTCAGCCAGGCGCTCCTCGCTCCCGTCGGGACTGCAAGCTCCGATGCGTCGGCAGTACGCGTGTCGGCCCGAACGCTCAACGGAGCGACGTACGTCATCGCCGTCAACACGACCGACACGACCCTCCAGGCGAAGATCACCGTGACGGGCATCGGCGGCCGCTCTCCCGTCGTGGTGGGCGGGGGCCAGGTCGTGGGTGCCGACGACACCGGATTTGCCGACAGCTTCGGCCCGCTCGCTGCCAGGGTCTACATCATCCCGCCCGCGGGCTGGTAACCGACTCCGAGCGAAAGCTTCGCTTTCGCTCGGGGATGAGGGACGGCGCTTCGCGCTGAACGTGCGCGGGCAGAGCCCGCGCACTCCGACCGCGTCTGCGGTTGGCGATTGATGTCAACCGTGTGGGCACGGGCGCTCGCGCGGCCGCACCCACATCAGTACGCCTGCGGCTAAGCCCGCCTCCGCCTGGTCTTAGCCTCCGGGCCTTTGAACGGACGCCGCACGAGGGCCTTAGGCTCTCAACCCACCCGTGGACCCCAGCGCCGGAGGTTAGAGCAGGCGCAGCCGCGCTAACCGCAGGCCGAACTCAAGGGGGCGGCGACGCCTTTGGCGCCGCTGCCCCCGCGGTTGACGTCAACCGCGTTCCACTACCCAATTGGAGTGCGCGGGCTCCGCCCGCGCACGTTCCCCGCGAAGCGGCGTCCCAGTCCCCGGAGCGAAAGCGAAGCTTTCGCGTAGGAGCCGGAGGCTGCACGGCGAAGTCGCGGACATGGCGCGACGCAAGAAGAAGCGCACGCTGCAGCCGCGCCTGCCCGCGCGCGTCCGCACGAAACGGCGCAAGGGCAAGGCGAAGAACCAGCAGCATCCCGAGCTGATCGGCCTCGGGCTCGTCGCATTGGGGCTGTTCCTCACCTCCGTCCTCTACCTCGGATGGGGCGGAGGCATGGTCGGCAGTTGGATCGCGGACGGGTTCACGGCGGCGATCGGCGCCGCCGCCTATGTGGCGCCGGTCGCGTTCGTCGTCATCGGCGCTCTGATGGTCGCGCGGAGCGCGCTCGTCGACGTGAATCCGTTCAGAACCGGTCTGGCGGTGACGAGCTTCGGCCTGCTGGCGGCGCTGGGTGCGAATCATGGTGGCGCGGTCGGCCGCGGGCTCCAGGGGATCTTTGGGCTGCTTGTCGGCGCGACCGGGACGACGATCATCGGCGTGCTCGCACTTGTGATCGGGGCGCTGCTCCTCTCGGGCGCTTCCGCGGGCGCACTGGTCCGCCGCTCGGGCCACGCCGTCCGGCGCGCCCACAGCCGTGCCCGCCGCGCACGGCCGCTCGAGGACGTGGAGCCCGCGCCGGTCATCCCGCTGCGCGCACACGAGCCACCGGTCGACGTTGTGCACGACTTTCCCGACGTCATCGGCGACACGCAGCCTCCTCCGCTTCTCATCGAGCCCTCGTCTACGGAGGGTCCGGATCAGCCGAGCCTCTTCGACGTCGGTGCGATCGAGACGCACGAGGAGTACCAGCTTCCCGACCGCGGCATCCTCCGCCGTTCTTCGGCGGCGAGCGAGGTGTCCGGCGACGTTGCCGAACGAACCGCCGCCGCCCTCGTCCAGACACTCAAGCATTTCGGCATCGACGCGACGATCGTCGGCCAGATCTCCGGCCCGCGCGTGACCCGCTACGAGCTGCAACTCGCGCCCGGGACGAAGGTCTCGAAGGTGGCCGCGCTGAAAGACGATCTCTCCTACGCGTTGGCGACCACCGAGATCCGCATCCTGGCGCCGATCCCCGGGAAGCAAGCCGTCGGTGTGGAGATCCCGAACCTCTCGCCGAATCTCGTCACGCTCGGCGACATCTTCGACGACCTCCCGGCGACCGCGAGCCCGCTCGCGGTGTGGCTCGGGAAGGACATCTCCGGCACCGCCGTCTGGGCGGATCTCGCGCGGATGCCGCACCTCCTCATCGCCGGCACGACCGGGTCGGGCAAGTCGGGCTGCATCAACACGATGCTGACCTCGGTCCTGCTGCGCTCGACTCCGGACGAGGTGCGCATGATCCTGATCGATCCCAAACGGATCGAGCTCGGGTTCTACGAGACGATCCCTCACCTGCTGACGCCCGTCGTGTCGAGCCCGAAGCAGGCGTCCGCAGCGCTCACCAACGTCGTCGCCGAGATGGAGCGCCGCTACGAGAAGCTCTCCGTCCTCCGCGCGCGGAACCTCCCCGAGGCGAACCGGACTCTGCGGCAGCGCGGCGAGCAGTCGCTCCCATACCTGCTCGTCGTCATCGACGAGCTCGCCGACCTGATGATGACCTCGCCGCAGACCGTGGAGGATGCCGTCATCCGCCTCGCCCAGAAGTCCCGCGCGGTCGGCATCCACCTCGTGCTCGCGACACAGCGCCCATCGGTCGACGTCATCACCGGAATGATCAAGGCCAATGTCCCCTCTCGCATCGCCTTCGCGGTCTCCTCACAGACCGACTCGCGCGTCATCCTCGACACATCAGGCGCCGAGAGCCTGCTCGGCCAGGGCGACATGCTGTTCAGGCCGCTCGGAACGTCGCGGCTTCAACGCGTGCAGGGCGCGTACGTCTCGGAGGAGGAGATCGCGCTCGTCGTCAGCCAGTGCGGCAACCAGCGCGAGCAGGAGCTGGACGAGTCGCTCCTCGAGTTGCCGGAACCATTCGCCGAAGACGGGGATGCAGAAGACGGCGAGTTCGATCCAGACGAGGATCCCCTGCTCGAGAAGGCGATCGACATCGTCGTCCAGACGCAGACTGCCTCGGTCTCCCTCCTCCAACGCCGCCTGCGCGTCGGCTACACGAGAGCGGGCCGGCTGATCGACATGCTCGAACGCCGCGGGATCATCTCCGGCTACGAAGGATCGAAGCCGCGCCGCGTGCTCGTCCCCGAGGGCGAGCACATCGCCCTCTAAGACACAGCGTCAGGCCCGCGCGAGCCTGAGCCCCTCGAGTCCCCAGATGACGAAGGCCCCGGTCCGCCGGGGCTCCTCGACGAGCTCGAAGTCGGGCCACGAGCCTCGCAGCGCCTCGAGGCTCGCCTCGAGCTCGATCCGCGCAAGGGGCGCACCGATGCAGACGTGGATGCCGCCGCCGAAGCCGATGTGCTGGACGGCGTTCTCCCGCGCGACGTCGAACTCGTCGGGCCGCTCGAACGCTCGCGGGTCCCGGTTCGCGGCGCCGAAGAGCAGCGCAATCTTTGCACCGAGAGGAATCGGCACGCCGCCGATCTGGAAGTCGTCCGTCAGCACCCACCGCTCGAAGAGCTGCAGCGGCGGATCGAACCGGATCATCTCCTCGCCGGCAGCGGACGCCGCCACGGAGCCGTCGACGACGCGAGGCCATTGCTCAGGGTGGCGGGCGAAGGCGAGCATCCCGTTCCCGAGCGTGTTGACCGAAGCCTCATGGCCCGCGTTCAGCAGCACGATCACGGTGCTGACGATCTCGTCGTCCGAAAGGCGGCCTCCCTCGACCCGTGCCTGGACGAGCGCAGTGACCATGTCGTCGCGCGGGCTCGCCCGCCTCTCGCGGATCAACTCGCGCACGTAGTCGGAGAACTCGGCCGCAGCGCTCGTCGCTGCCCTCGCGGCTTCGAGCGGCACGTCGAACTCGTACATCTTCACCATCCGGTGCGACCAGTCGAGCAGGTCGCGATGGCGGTCGAGCGGAACCCCGAGCATGCGGCAGATGACGGCGATGGAGTACGGCTGGGCGTAGTCGTAGAGGAGCTCCATCTCACCGGCCTCGGCCAGGGGCTCCAGGAGCTCCCGTGCAAGCTTGCGAGCCGGCTCGCGTAGGGCCTCGACGCTTCGGGGCGTGAACGCCGCCGCGACCAGCTTCCGGATCCTCGTGTGATCGGGCGGCTCGAGCCAGAGGAGGCTCCAGCGCTCGACGTCCCAGAAGTGCTGCCAGCGTGGATCGAGTGGCGCGACGCCGATCTCGGCGGGATCCAGAACGTGCCGAAAGTTGCGTCCCAGCCGCTTGTCGCGGAGGCAAGCGCGCACGTCCTCGTGCCGGGAGACGAACCAGCGCTCGCGGCCCGGGTCGTGCAGGACCCGGACGCTCTCGCGCAGGCCGTTCAGGGCCGGGTAAGGATCCGCCAGGAACCCTGGGTCCGAAGGATCGAACCCGACCGTTCTACTAAGGGTCACCGCCTAACCATAGGGTGCCATCGGCCGTCTTACAGATGAAACCAGCGGCGGCAGGCAGTAGCATCGCCCCTGATGAATAGGTGGGTCTCGAGGAGGAGGAGAGTCTTTTGAGCAAGAAACGACTGCTGCCGTTTGGCCTGGCGGCGCTCACTGCCGTGATGCTCACGGCTGTGGGCTTCGTGGCCAGCGGCGCTGCGGCGCCCCAAGCCACGTTCAAGGCCGGGTTGGTCAGTGACGTCGGCCGCTTCAACGACAAGGGCTTCAATCAGTCCCAACTGGTGGGAATGAAGCGGGCGGCAAAACAGCTGAAAATCCAGTACCGCGCGGTCGAATCTCGTGCGGCGGCTGAGTACCTTCCGAACATGGCTTCGCTGGCACGTGGCGGCTACAACATCGTCATCTCGGCGGGCTTCCTGCTCGCGGATGCGACCGAGGATGTGGCCGATCAGTTCCCGAGCACCAAGTTCGCGATCACCGATCAGTCGGTCGGGGCCCTGAAGAGGAAGCACGCGAATATCGAGGGATTGACGTACGCGACCCAAGAGAACAGCTACCTCGTCGGCTGCTTGGCGGCGAAGGCGGCCGCCAAGCGCGGTACGAAGATCATCAGTGCGACGGCCGGTCTGAAGATCCCGCCGGTGGACACCTTCCTCGCCGGCTACAAGGCAGGCGCGAACAAGTGCGTCCCCGGGACACAGGTGCTCTTCGGCTACTCCGGCACGTTCATCGACCAGGCCGCGTGCAAGACGATCGCGACCAACCAGATCGATGCCGGCTCACAGGTCGTCTTCGCCGTCGCAGGCCCGTGTGGCCTCGGCGCGTTGGACGCGGCGAAGGAGCGCAGTCGCTGGGGCGTCGGAGTCGACGTCGACCAGTCGTACCTCGGCAGTCACATCCTGACGAGCGCGGTGAAGAGGGTGGACGTGGGCATCTTCCTCGCAGTCAAGAACGCGAAGCAGGGCAAGTACAAGGGCGGCAAGGACGTGGTCTACAACCTCAAGAACAACGGCGTCGCCCTGGGCAAGGTCAGCAAGTCGGTGCCGAAGGCCTGGATCACGCAGGTGAACAAGCTGAAGGCGCAGATCATCGCCGGCAAGATCAAGCCGCCGAAGGTCGTTTCGTAGGACGCAAACCGTGACCGTGAGAGCGGGCCTCCGGGCCCGCTCTCTCTTTCTCGGCTTAGAATCGCCTCCGGATGGACGACCCCCCCGTCCTCGAGCTACACGGGATCACGAAGCGCTTCCCCGGCGTGCTTGCGAACGACCACATCGACTTCGACCTTCGTCGCGGCGAGGTGCACGCGCTGCTCGGCGAGAACGGCGCAGGGAAGTCGACGCTCATGAGCATTCTCTACGGCCTCTACACAGCCGACGAGGGGGAGATCCTCATGAACGGCGAGCCGGTTTCGATCGGCTCCCCGAAGGATGCAATCGAGCTCGGAATCGGGATGGTGCACCAGCACTTCATGCTCATCCCGGTGATGACGGTGACGGAGAACATCGTGTTGGCGAACGAGCCAGTGCAAGCGGGCGTCCTGCTCGATGAGGCCGCGGGGGAGCAACGCGTTGCCGAGGTGGCGCGGACCTTCAACTTCGCGGTCGATCCTCACGCCCGCGTCCAGAACATCACGGTCGGGCAGCAGCAGCGCGTGGAGATCATGAAGGCGCTCTACCGCAACGCCGACATCCTCATCCTCGACGAGCCGACCGCCGTGCTCACGCCGCAGGAGGCCGCTGAGCTCTTCGCGATCCTCAGGACGCTCACGCGGGAAGGCATCTCCGTCATCTTCATCACCCACAAGCTCAATGAGGTGCTCGAGATCGCCGACCGGATCACGGTGCTGCGACGAGGCAAGCGCGTCGAGACGATCCCGCGCGCCGGTGCAACGGAGGAGGGCCTCGCCCGCTCGATGGTCGGACGCGAGGTCCTGCTCCGCGTGGAGAAGAAGCCGGCCACGCCCGGTGAGCCGCTCCTAGAGGTCGAGGACCTGCTCGTGCGAGATGACCGAGGCCTCGAGGCCGTGCGCGGCATCACTTTCGATGTCCGCGCCGGCGAGATCGTCGGCATCGCAGGCGTCGACGGCAACGGTCAGTCGGAGTTGATCGACGCGCTCACGGGCCTGCGCCACCCGGCCTCCGGTTCGATCCGGGTGGCGGGAGAGGATGTGACAGGCGCGAGCGCGCGGCGCGCGCTCGACGCAGGTGTCGGGCACATTCCCGAGGACCGTCACCGACGAGGCCTCGTGCTCGAGTTCAACCTCGCGGAGAACCTCGTACTGCACGACTACGCCAAGGAGCCCTTCTCTCGCTTCGGGTGGTTGAACCCACGCGGGCTGTTCGGCTGGGCTCGTCGCCTCCTGCAGGAATTCGACGTCCGCGGTGGAGGACCCGAGACACGAGGCGCCTCTCTGTCCGGCGGCAACCAACAAAAGGTCGTACTCGCGCGCGAGATCAACCGGGACCCGCGTCTGCTGATCGCCGGACAGCCGACGCGGGGGCTCGACGTCGGCGCGATCGAGTTCGTGCACCAGCGCCTCGTCGAGCAGCGAGACGAAGGGAAAGCCGTCTTGCTCGTCTCACTCGAGCTGGAGGAGATTCTCTCGCTCTCCGATCGCATCCTCGTCCTGTACGAGGGCCGGATCGTCGGCGAGTTCCCGCCGACCGTGAGCGAGGAGCAACTCGGGATAGCGATGACGGGAGGCACACGCCGGGAGACCGCAGCATGATGCGCCAGACGCCTCCCGTCAGCGCAGGGGAAGGGCTCCGGGAAACCGGGAGGTTTCCCGCCTCTTTCTCCTCGTCGCACGCAGCGATCTCAGCGGTGCGAGCGGTGAGGCGACACCTAAATAAGGGAGCGCGTGAGGGAAACATGGTTTCCCTCACGGGAGCGCGCAACGCGCGCGACGCGATGACGGGAGGCACACGCCGGGAGACCGCGGCGTGAGCGACTCCGACTGGGAGCCGCCGAACGGCGAGGGACCGACGGAGGCACCACTCGGGACGGACCCCGAAGGGTATGCACCCAGTGTCGCCGCCCGACTAGCCCGGTACCAGCGGGCCGGCGGCATCATCACACCGGTCCTGACGGCCCTCGTCGCATTCCTCATGGGCGGCATCGTCGTCCTCTCGACGGGACACAACCCGATCACGACCTACAAGGCGATCTTCGAGGGATCCGGTCTCAACTGGTTCTTCCATTTCGGCAGCTACCAGATCACGATCCCGGGCACCAACCATCAGATCTGGTTCTGGTGGGACACGAACACGAATCACACGGCTGCGTTCAACCTCACGCAGACGCTGATCACGACGACGCCCTTGATCCTGACGGGCCTGGCCGTCGCCTTCGCGTACCGGTGCGGATTGTTCAACATCGGTGGACAGGGCCAGTACACGGTAGGTGCGATCGTGGGCGTCTTCGTGGGCTCGCGATTCGTCGAGCTCGCCCACGTCACGCACATCCTGCTGGTCGTCGTGCTCGCCGCCCTCGCAGGAGCGGCGTGGGGGGCGATCGCCGGCTTCCTCAAAGCGACGGTCGGCGCACACGAGGTGATCACCACGATCATGCTGAACTGGATCGCCTACTGGATCGGGAGCTACCTGTTCGGTCGAGGCGGCCCACTGCAGAACCACCGTGATGCTGCGGTGCCGGTCTCGGACGACATCGTCGACAAGGCGAGGCTGCCGGTCTTCTGGGGCAACTCACACCTGCAGGGACTGCACATCGGGCTGTTCATCGCGATCTCGATGCTCTTCGTGTTCTGGTTCATCCTCAACCGCACGACAACCGGCTACGAGGTGCGCGCCGTCGGCTTCAATCCCGAGGCGGCGCGCTACGGCGGAATCAGCGTCTCTCGAAATTTCGTCCTGGCGATGGCGATCTCCGGGTTGTTCGCCGGCCTCGCGGGAGCGATCGACATCCTCGGCTGGCAGTTCCGGCTCGGTGTTCTCGACGTTCAGGTGTCGAACATCGGCTTCATCGGCATCGCCGTTGCACTGCTCGGACGGAACACCGCGGTCGGGGTCGGCCTCGCGGCGCTGCTCTTCGGTGCGCTGTTCACCGGCACGTCGACCCGCAGCCTCGATCCGTCGGTCTTTCCGCCGGAGCTCGCCGGCAACCTCGCCTTGATGATCCAGGCGCTGATCCTGCTGTTCGTCGGCGCCGACCTCCTGATCCTCTACATCTGGCAGGCGCGGCGAAAGATCGGCCTCGGTCGAAGTGCGCCCTCGGCGCCGGCGGCTGTGGAGGAAACATGACGACAGCGCCGGCCGAGAACCGCGCAATCCTGATCGTGACGCCGCGCCGGATTGCGATCGGCGGCATCGCGCTGGGAGTGATCGCCTTCTGGCTTTCGCTTCCGCCCCTCAGCACGCGAGCTCCCTGGTGGCCCGTGCTGGTGGGGTTGCTCGCGATCGGCGCCGGCGTGTGGGCCGTCTCCCGCGGACAGAGACGCGCCGGTTGGGGAGCGATCGCTGCGGGTCTCATCGGAATCGCACTCGGGCTGCTGGCGACGCAGGCCAGCACGGGCCACCTCGACCAGGTGGTCGTCTGGTCGGCCCTGCTCACCGGCATGCTCGTCTGGGCAACACCCCTCACCTTCGCTGCCATCGGAGGCATGTTCTGCGAGCGAAGCGGCGTCGTGAACATCGGCCTGGAAGGGATGATGCTCTCCGGCGCCTTCTTCGGAGTACTGGGCGCCGACAAGTTCGGCAGTTGGGGCTGGGGCCTCGTGACCGCGATCATCGCGGGCGGTGGGTTCGCGCTGGTTCATGCGTTCTTCGCCATCCACCTGCGTGCAGATCAGATCGTGGGGGGCACCGCGATCAACTTCCTGGCGTTGGGCGTCACGGGGTACTTCTTCATCAAGATCTACGGTGCGAACGGCACCCCCGGCAACCTTTCACGCATCCCCGATCTCGACCGTCACACGGCAGTCATCGGACCGATCTTTCGCGGAATCGACGCGATTCCGTTCGTCGGTGACGTGCTCGGCCAGCTCAACCTGATGATCTGGCTCTCGTTCCTGCTTCTTGTCGTTGCGCAGATCGTCCTGTTCAAGACGCCGATCGGCCTCCGCCTTCGGGCGGTCGGCGAGCATCCACGCGCGGCGGACACGGTCGGCGTGCCCGTCTACAGCATTCGCTATGCGGCAACCGTCTTGTCGGGCATGCTCGCGGCGCTCGGCGGCGCGTACCTCGCGATCGGCTATGTCGGCTCGTTCAGCGAGAACATGACCGCCGGTCGCGGGTTCATCGCGCTCGCGGCGGTCATCTTCGGGAACTGGCGGCCGTTCGGCGCATTCGGAGCGGCGCTCCTCTTCGGCGGCTCGACCGCGCTCTCGTTCCGCCTCGCCGATGCGTGGGGGAACTCAGCCGTCCTCTTCCAGGCGCTCCCTTACGTCTTGACTCTGATCGCCGTCGCCGGCGTGATCGGCCGGTCGGTCCCGCCCGCAGCGAGTGGCAGGCCCTACATCAAGCAGTAGAGCCCGGGCCCGGCTTGCGCTCCTGCTCGGGCTCCTGGCGCTGCTGACGCTGCCCGCGGCGATCGAGGTCGCGGCACGGTCGAAGCGGATCGGGCTGCTGGATGCTGCGTACGCCGTGCCGGTCGCCTTCCTGCTCGGGCTCGTCGCGCTCGTGATGGCCCGGCGCGCCCGCCGCAACCTGCGCTGGCTCCAGTTGCGCGAGGGCGGGACCGGCGTGGCCTCGGCAGCCGTCGCGATCGCAGCGGTCGCGCTCTGCCTGGCCGTGGCGGCCGCCCTTTCCGTTGGTTTCTACGGGCTGGTCGTGCTCTACCAACATTCTCGGTGAAGCCCACTTTCGGCGCAGCCCGCAAGCGCCTAAGATGGGGCGGCCGCCTGTGTTCGAGATTGGAAACAGCCTTCGTGAGGCGCGTTTGCGCCAGAGCCTCGACTTTCCCGAGATCGAACAGGGAACGAAGATTCGAGCCAAGTACCTGCGCGCCCTCGAAGACGAGCAGTTCGACGTCCTGCCCGCTCAGACGTACGTCAAGGGCTTCCTCCGTTCGTACGCCGAATACCTCGGCCTCGACGGACAGCTCTACGTCGACGAGTACAACTCCCGCTTTGTCGTCGGGGAAGAGGAACCACAGTCCCGCCCTAGACGCTCCGCCCCGCCGTCGCGGGGCGTGCAGGTTCAGTCGCGCGTCGTGTTGCTGACGCTCCTCGGCATTGCGGCGGTGACCGCGCTCGTGATCGTCGCCTGGACGCGTGGCGAGCCGCAAAGGGTGACGCCGGTCGGCCTCGCAACGTCGAAGACCGCCACACCACCGACTCCGGCACACACCGCGACGCCGGCCGTCCAGGTGCATCTGCTCGTGAAGGCGTCGCGCGGTCCTTGCTGGCTACAGGTGCACAAGACGTCCGCGACGGGCCCGATCCTCTTCCAGGGAACGCTGGACCAGGGACAGAAGCAGCTCTTCACCGCGCGGAAGCTGTGGATCACGCTCGACCGGCCGGAGAACCTCGTCACCATTCTGAACGGGCACACTCGCCACCTGCCCGTCGGTGGCGTGAAGACGCTGATCGTGACGCCGCGCGGCATCCGCCCGGCCGTGTGACCACGCGGCCCCGCGGGTTCATCGTCGTCACCGGCAGCGAGCTCGTCCGCGGCGAGAGGCGCGACTCGAACGGGCCGTTCCTGGCGAGCGAGCTACTCCGCCGCGGTGTCGAGCCGGCGCGGATCTCGATCGTAGGCGACCGGGAAGAGGAGCTCTCGGACGCACTTGCGCAGGCGCTCGCCGCGGCCGACCTCTGTGTCGTCTCCGGCGGGCTCGGGCCGACCCACGACGACCGCACCGTCGAGCTCGTCGCGCGCGCCGCGGGAGTGGGGCTCCTGCTCGACGACGAGCTGCACGAGCAGATCGGCGGCATCTCACGCGGCTTCGCGGAGCGGCTCGGGCGGCCCTACATGGACTTCGAGGCCGGGGTCCGCAAACAAGCCACGATCCCCGAAGGCGCACGCTCGCTCGGGCTTGCCGGGACCGCTCCCGGCCTCGTCCTCGAACACGGGGATGTAGTCGTGGTCGTGCTGCCGGGCCCTCCGGCCGAGCTGCAGCGCCTGTGGGTCGAGGCCCTCGAGACGGAGCCGGTGCAACGCGTGCTCGCGCGCGCACAACCACCGGAGTTGCGGCGGCTGCGTTTCTTCGGCACGAGTGAGTCGGCCGTCGCAAAGGCGCTCGCGGATGCCGGCGGCGACGGCGACGGGGTGGAGGCCACGATCTGCGCTCGGGACTTCGAGATTCACGTCGACCTCGTCGTCGACCCTGGCGCAGAAGCCCGCGCCGACGAGCTGACGGAGCGGCTCGTGTCTCCGCTCGAGCGCTACCTCTTCAGTCGCGACGAGCGTCCGATCGAGGCACTGGTGCTCGATCTCTGCCGGACCCACGGGTTCACGCTCGGTACGGCGGAGTCCTGCACGGGCGGCATGGTGGCCGAGCGGCTCACCTCCGTTCCCGGCTCGAGCGAGGTCTTCTTCGGGGCTGTGGTGGCCTATGCCGACGAGATCAAGGCCCGCGAGCTCGGGGTGCCGCGGGATCTACTGGAACGCCACGGTGCAGTGTCCGCCGAGACGGCCGCGGCGATGGCCTCCGGCGCGCGCGAGCGGCTCGGCACCGACGTCGCGGTCGCGGTGACCGGCATCGCCGGCCCCGGCGGCGGCAGCGAAGAGAAGCCCGTGGGGCTCGTCTTCCTGCACGTGGATGGGCCGGACGGCTCGCGCAGCGCGGACTTCGTTTTCCCGGGCGATCGCAACTCCATCAGGCGCCGCGCAACCGTCACCGCGCTCCACCAGGTGCGTCGGCTCTTGCAACAGACTCGCGACGAATCCGCGTGAATCTTCCGGCTAGCGTGGAAGGCCGTGAACGCGCGCGCCTGTTCTGCGGCCTCCGCCTCCCCGATCAAGCGCTCGACGCGCTGCAGGAGTGGCAGTCCGAGCAGATCCGAAATGGCCGGCCCGTTGTTCGGAACTACCTGCACGTCACGCTGGCCTTCCTCGGGCACCGCCCGGTGGAGGAGCTCGAGCCGATCCTCGGCGCACTGCGCGAGGCCGCCACTGCCGCGGGGCCGATCCGGCTGGTGCCGGAGGGCTACCGCGAGACCAGGAGCGTCGGGATGCTGGTGCTGACGGATCTCGGCGGCCAGGCGACCCGTCTGGCCGAGGATCTGCAGGGCCGTCTGGAGCACCTGGGGGTCTACGAGCGCGAGCAGAGGCAATGGCTGCCCCACCTGACGGTCGTCCGCTTCCGGGAGCGACCAAGGCTGCAGCCGCCGCTGCCGAACCTGGGGGAGTTTAGTCCGTCCGATGCCGCTGCCTACCATTCAGTGCTGCGGTCCAGTGGAGCGCAGTATGTCGTCGTCGAATCGTTTGCCCTGGGAGGGTGATGTAAGTGGATCGCGAGCAAGCTCTGGACGCCGCCCTCGGGCACATCGAGCGGCAATTCGGCAAAGGTGCAGTAATGAAGATGAACGACCATGCGGCCGTCTCGATCGGCGCGATCTCGACCGGCTCGCTCGCGCTCGACCTCGCGCTCGGAATCGGCGGGCTGCCGCGCGGCAGGATCGTCGAGATATTCGGCCCCGAATCATCCGGAAAGACGACGCTCGTCTACCACGTGATCGCAGAGGCGCAGCGGCGCGGCGGCATCTGCGCGTTCATCGACGCCGAGCATTCGATGGATCCGACATATGCGAAGAACATCGGCGTCAACATCGACGACCTCCTCGTCTCGCAACCCGACACCGGCGAGCAGGGGCTCGAGATCGCCGAGCTGCTGATCAGGTCTGGTGCACTCGACGTCGTCGCGGTCGACTCGGTCGCCGCGCTGACGCCGAAGGCGGAGATCGAAGGCGAGATGGGAGACACGCACGTCGGCCTGCAGGCACGACTGATGTCGCAGGCGCTGCGCAAGCTCGCCGGCACGCTGAACCGCACGGACACGATCTGCCTCTTCACGAACCAGCTGCGCGAGAAGATCGGCGTGATGTTCGGCAACCCGGAGACGACCCCGGGAGGCCGCGCGTTGAAGTTCTACTCCTCGGTGCGCCTCGACATCCGCCGCATCGAGACGTTGAAGGAAGGCGTCGAGGCGATCGGCAATCGCGTGCGCGTGAAGGTGGTGAAGAACAAGGTCGCGCCGCCGTTCAAGCAGGCCGAGTTCGACATCATCTACGGCTCGGGCATCTCATGGGAGGGAACGGTGCTCGACGCCGGGCTCGAGCGCAAGGTCGTGACGAAGTCGGGGTCGTACTTCAGCTTCGGCGACGAGCGGCTCGGCCAAGGACGCCAGAACGCCACCGCATTCCTGCGCGAGCATCCGGACGTCTGCCAGGGAATCCTCGCCCGCGTCCAGGCCGACCTCGGTCCCGAGCAGGTGGCGTCGGCACGGCTGCTCCCGGTAGTCGTAGACGCAACCGAGCAGAACGGCCAGGTCAAGGGAGACCAGAAAGCCCGGATCGAGAAGGCCGCCTCGAGGTAGTGCCACCCACGGTGACCCGGCTCGCGGTAGAGCGGCGCGGCCGGGTAGCCGTCGACCTGGACGGCGCCCCGTGGCGCACGCTGCCGGTGGACGTCGTGGCGCGCGCCGGGCTCACGGAAGGGCGTGCGCTCGACCGCGCGGCCCTGAGGTTGCTGCGGCAGGAGCTTCGGCGCGCGGAAGCGCTCGCGGTCGCCGGTCGTGCGCTGAGGCGGCAGGATCTCTCGGAGCGTGGGATCGCCGACCGGCTGGCCCGGGCCTCGGTTGCGCCGGCCGCGGCCGAGGAGTCGCTCGCCGTTCTCTTACGCGCCGGGCTCGTCGACGACGTCCGCTTTGCGCGCACCCGCGCGGCGAGCCTCGCGGACCGGGGCTACGGCAATGCCGCCATCAGGTACGACCTCGAGCGGCGTGGGGTCGGCCCGGAGCCGATCCGCGAGGCGCTCGAGACCCTTGAGCACGAGTCGGAGCGGGCGCGGCGACTCGTGGAGCGCCGCGGGCCGGGCGCGGCCACGGCGCGTTACCTGGCTGCAAAGGGGTTCGGCGAGGAGGCGCTGGAGGCCGCCGCCGGCGCCGACTTTGCACCTGACCCCTGAACGGCGCTAGGATGCAGATGCCTCATCCGATGTTTTGCCTGCATAGGAACGTTTTCCGAATCGTTACTGCACTTTCGAAGATCATGTCAATCTCCGACCAGCCAGACACCGAAAGGCTCTTGACAGCGGCGATCTAGGCAACCGCTTTCCGAGCCGCGGTGTCGGCTCGTTTCACCGATTCGGGATCTCCCGTGCCGGCCGGACAGCCGGGTGGGCGCCGCGGTAGCGACCGCGGACAACCGACCCAGGAGCTGAGCCAAATGCAGGTCGCCATCGGGATTCTGATCGGCCTCGTCGCAGGGGGATTGGGAGGGGCAGTCGCGGTGGGCGCGCTCGGCAAGTCGCGCCTCGGCGCAGCCCAGCAGCAACGGAAGCAGATGATCGACGACGCCCAGCGGGAAGCGGAGACGCTTCGGCGGGAGGCGCAGATCACCGCGCGTGAGGAGGCGGTCAAGCTGCGCGCGGAGATCGACCAGGAAGTCGCGGAGCACCGAGGAAGGATCGTCAAGGTCGAGGAGCGAGTGCTCGCGAAGGAAGAGGAGATCGACGGAAAACTGACGGAGATGGCGCGCCGCGAGCAAGGGCTCGCCGATCGCGAAATCCACTTGCGCCAGCTCCAGGAGGAACACAAGGATGCGCGCGAGCAGCAGTTCGTCGAGCTCGAGCGGATCTCGGGCATGACCGTCAACGAGGCGAAGCTCAACCTTCTGGAACGCTCGGAGGATCTCGTCCGGCACGAGCTCGCGCGACGTGTCCGCCAGCTCGAGGAGGAGGCCCGCACCGAAGCCAAGAGACGGGCGCGCAATCTGGTCGCCGACGCTCTCCAGCGAGTCGCGGCGAGTCACGCGGCCGAGACGACCGTGTCCGTCGTCGAGCTTCCTTCCGACGACATGAAGGGCCGCATCATCGGCCGGGAGGGGCGCAACATCCGCTCCCTCGAGCATCTGACTGGCGTCGACTTCATTATCGACGACACGCCGCAGGCGGTCGTGCTGTCCTCGTTCGACGGCATCCGTCGCGAGGTCGCGAGACTGACGCTCACGAAGCTGATCGAGGACGGACGAATTCACCCGGCGCGGATCGAGGACACCTACTACGCGTCGAAGGCGGAGATCGAGGACGCGATCGTGCAGGCCGGAGAGCAGGGAGTCTTCGAGGCCAACTGCGGGGAGTTCCACGAGGAGCTCGTCAAGATCCTCGGGCGACTGCGCTATCGCACCAGCTACGGCCAGAACGTGCTCAAGCACACGCTCGAGGTCGTCCATCTCGCGGGCATCATGGCGTCAGAAGTCGGCGCCAGCGTGAAGGTGACGAAGCGTGCCGCGCTGTTGCACGACCTCGGCAAGGCGATGACGCACGAGATCGAAGGCTCGCATGCATCGATCTCCGCTCAGCTTGCGCGACGGTACGGCGAGTCACAGCACGTGGTGCATGCGATCGAGGCGCACCACTACGAGGTCGAGCCACAGACGGTCGAAGCGGTGCTGCTGATCTCGGCCGACGCAATCTCGGCGTCGCGGCCCGGCGCGCGCGGTGAAAGCCTCGAGCACTACATCAAGCGGCTCGAATCGCTCGAAGAGCTGGCGGCGCAGAAACCGGGAGTGGAGAAGGTCTACGCGCTGCAGGCGGGGCGCGAGATCCGGGTAATCGTCAAGCCGGGCGAAGTGGACGACGACGCGGCTGTCCTCCTCTCGCACGAGATCGCGCGGGAGATCGAAGACCAGCTCGAGTATCCCGGGCAGGTGAAGGTGACGGTCATCCGCGAGAGCCGAGCCATCGACGTAGCCCGCAACGTCGCAAACGGCGGCGGCCACCACGAGTCACTCGCCCCGCCGGAGCCGACGCCGCAAGTCCCGCCGCAGCCGGCGCCGCAGGTTCAGCCGGATCAGGCGGCCTAACTACTACGTCCGTTTGGCCAGTGCTGCGGTCGCGCCGAGCGCGATGAAGACGACTCCCGTGCCGTAGCGGACGGCGTTGCGCCTGCGGCGCAGCAGGCCGCCGACGGTTCCCGCCGCAAGCGCGTAGAGCGAATCGGTGACGAGGCCGAGCCCGACGAAGACGAAGCCCAGCAAGAGCGCTTGCGACCACACGCCGCCGCGATCGGGAGCAACGAACTGCGGCAGAAAAGCGAGGAAGAAGAGCGCAGTCTTCGGATTGAGCACGTTGACAATCGCACCTCGCGCGAACGCCCGCCGGAGCGGCTCGTGCTCCCGCTTGACCCGCGTCTCCGAATCTTGCGCGAGCAGCTTGCGGACGCCGAGATAGACGAGGTACGCAGCGCCTGCGTACTTCACGACGCTGAAGGCGAGCGACGACGCGACGATCAATGCGGAGAGCCCGGCGGAGGCCGCAGCGACGTGGACGAGCGTGCCGAGATGGACGCCGGCGACCGAGGCCAGCCCGACCCGGCGACCCTGCTCAGCGCTCTGGACAACGATATAAAGAACGGCGGGCCCCGGAATCGCCAGTAGCGCGAGCGCGGCCAGGCCGAAGAGCCACAAGGAGGTCGAGTCGGGAAAGACCACGGGTACCATTCTGGCCCGTGCGCCGATACCACGTCACGACCTTCGGCTGCCAGATGAACGCTCACGACAGCGAGCGCATCAAGGGCATGCTCGAGGAGCTCGGGCTGGGCGAGGCGACCACGCAGGACGAGGCCGACGTCCTCGTCTTCAACACGTGCACGATCCGCGAGAAGCCCGATCAGAAGTTCGCTGCGCACCTCGCTCAAGCCGCCGCGGTCAAGCGACGCGACCCGGACAAGGTGATCGCCGTGGGGGGGTGCTATGCGGAAGCGCAGCGCGAGCGGCTGTTCGACCTCTATCCATACGTCGACGTCGCGTTCGGGCCGGGATCGATTCCTCATCTCGGCGAGTGGCTCGGCGCCGGCGGGCTCGGCGTCGCACGCGGGCGGTTCGGCCTCGACGACCGGACCTTCGCAGGGGAGCTGCCGATGCACCGCGAGCGAAGGTTCCAGGCGTGGGTGCAGATCTCGATGGGCTGCAACTCGAAGTGCGCCTATTGCATCGTGCCGGCCGTTCGTGGGCGCGAGGTGAGCCGCCGACCCGGCGACGTGGTGGCGGAGGCGACTCGGCTCGCAGGCGAAGGCGTGCGAGAGCTCACCCTGCTCGGCCAGAACGTCAACTCGTGGGGCCGCGATCTCGCACCTGAGATCCGCACGGAGTTCGGCGAGCTGCTGCGTGCGTGCGACACGATCGACGGCATCGAGCGCATCCGCTTCACCAGCCCACATCCGAAGGATTTCCGGCGGCCCGTGATCGACGCGATGGCCGAGTGCGTCGCCGTCTGCGAGCATGCGCACCTGCCTTTGCAGTCCGGCTCGTCGCGCATCCTGAAGGCCATGCGCAGGACTTACAACCGCGAGCGCTACATGCGGCTGGTCGAAGAGCTCCGCCGGGCGATCCCGGATCTCGCCCTGACGACCGACCTGATCGTCGGTTTTCCCGGTGAGACCGAGGACGACTTCCTGGAGACGATCTCGGCCGTCGAGGAGGTCGGCTTCGACAGCGCGTTCACGTTCGTGTACTCGCCACGGGCGGGCACGGACGCAGCGGCGATGACCGAGCAGATCCCCGAAGAGGTGAAGCGTGATCGCATCGAGCGGCTTGTCGAGGTCGTTCAGCGCGTGGCTGCGACTCGCAACCTCGAACGCGTCGGGCGGGTGGAGGAGGTCCTCGTGGAAAGCCCGAGCCGTACCGATCCGAACCTCCTGCGCGGGCGCACCCGTCGTAACACGACGGTGAACTTCTCCGGCGCCGCGGCTGCAGGCGATCTCGTCGACGTGCGGATCGAGGACGCGACGTCGACGACCTTGCGCGGCGTGCAGGCCGTGCCGGTTGCCGCATAGTGGCCCTACCGGCCCCGTTCACCGGTGTCTCGCCCGCCAGCACGCTGCGCGCTGCCGCGTCCTCAGTCGCGGTCGGGCGGGCCAGCCCGACCGCTCCCTGCGTCCTTGCATCGCTTGGTGCTGACGACCGAGCCATCCGCCAACGAAGCCGGCAGGACCACTGATGCGGGTCCTCGTCACCGGCTCGAGCGGCCAGATCGGGACGAACCTCTGTCAGCGACTGCTGCGCGACGGTCACGACGTGTTCGGCGTCGACAAACGGCTGAATACGTGGACGGACGACTTCCGTTATCTCCTGCAGGACCTCTCGGGGCACTATCCGTCCTTCCCTGGCGGCATCGGCGGGGTCGAATACCCGGAGGTCGACCTCGTCGTGCATCTCGCGGCGCACGCGAAGGTGCACCAGTTGGTGCGCCAGCCGCATCGAGCGCTCGAGAACGCCGTCATGACTTTCAACGTCCTCGAGTTCTGCCGCCAGCAAAACCTCCCGATCGTCTTCTCGTCGAGCCGCGAGGTCTACGGCGACGTGCACAGGTTTGCGTCCGAAGAGGCGAGCGCCGACTTCGCCTACACGGAGTCCACCTACTCCGCCTCGAAGATCGCCGGTGAGGCCTTCGTCTACTCGTACGCGCGCTGCTACGGCCTGCGCTATCTCGTCTTCCGCTTCTCGAACGTCTACGGGCGATACGACAACGACCTCGCGCGCATGGTGCGCGTCCTGCCGCTCTTCATCCACACGATGCTTCGCGACGAGCCGGTGACGGTGTTCGGGCAGGAGAAGACGCTCGACTTCACGTACGTCGACGACTGCATCGACGGGATCACGCGCGGCATCGAGGCGCTCGCCGACGGAAGCGTCGTGAACGAGACCATCAACCTCGCCTACGGCCACGGCAACTCGCTCGTGCATGCCGCCGAGCTGATCGCGGCCGAGCTCGGGGTCGAGCCGAAGATCGCGCTCGCTCCGTCGCTCCTCGGCGAGGTCACGCACTACGTCGCCGACCTGACGAAGGCGCGCGAGCTGCTCGGGTACGAGCCCTCGGTGCCGCTCGACGAGGGGATCTCGCGCGCAGCGGTGTGGTTCAAGGAGCACCGCGCTGCACATCCGGAAGACGACGGGCCGCTGCCGACGGACGTGCTCTTCCCGCAGGATGCAGAGAGTGGCTGGAAGTCCAGTTCTGCAGTCAGCTCTACCTAGCGTCGTCGCGATCTTCGGCCCGACCGCGTCGGGCAAGACGGCCGTCGGCGAAGCGGTTTCCGACCTGCTCGACGGTGACGTCGTGTCCGCCGATTCGATGCAGGCGTACCGCGGCCTGCCGATCCTCACGGCTCAGCCGGAACGGCCGACGCGGCTCGTTGGCATCTGGCCGCTCACCCACGAGGGATCGGTCGCCGAGTACGCACACCTTGCACACGCGGCCGTGGACGAGCTCCTGGCGGCGGGACGCACACCCGTTGTCTCGGGCGGCACGGGTCTGTATCTCCGTGCAGCGGTGGCGGAGCTCGAGCTGCCTCCCGCGCCGAGCGCCGAGCAGCGGGCTCAATGGGAAGAGCTCTACGACCGTCTCGGGCCGGAGCGTGCGTACGGCGTCCTCGCGGCGCGCGACCCGGGGGCGGCTGCCCGGCTTCATCCCAACGACAGGCGCCGCATCGTCCGGGCGCTCGAGCTCACCGAGCTCGGCTCCTCGTTGCGGCCGGCTGCTGACCGGCTTTGGGCATCCGAGACCCGCCGGCCGACGTCGATCTTCGGCCTCGACGTTCCCCGCGACCTCTTGACGGAACGCATCGAGCAGCGCGCGCAGTCGATGTTCGCCGCGGGCGTCGTCGACGAGGCTCGGGCCGCACTCGCCGGAGAGATCTCTTCCACAGCGGCGCAGGCCCTCGGCCTCCGCGACGTCGCGGAGCTTCCGCAGGAGCGAGCGCTCGAGGCGCTCGTCGTGCGCACGCGGCGCTATGCGGCCTACCAACGGAAGTGGATGCGACGCATCGCGGGCCTTGTTAGCGTCAACGCCGATCGTCCCGTGGACGAGATCGCACATGAAATTGTCGAAGTGGCAAGCGCTCGGCAACGACTACCTGCTGGTCGAGCGGGCTGAGCTCACGCAACCGCTCACGCCCGACACCGTTCGGGAGCTCTGCGACTACCACTACGGCGTCGGATCGGACGGGCTCCTCGAGGTCGTGTCGGCCGAAGGAGCGCGAGCCGAGGTCCGTATCTGGAATCCCGACGGCTCGACCGCCGAGCTCTCCGGTAACGGCGTGCGCATCGTCGCGGCGTGGCTTGCACGTCGGTCCGGCGCCGAGCGCGTGGCCCTCACGATCGGATCTCGCGAGGTCGCAGCCGCGGTCGGCGCGGACGGCGACATCGTGCTCGACGTCGGACCGGTCGAAGTGGGGGAGACAGAGACGCTCGACCTCGGTGACGAGCGAATCGAGTTCACGCCCGTGTCGGTCGGCAATCCTCATGCAGTCGTCCGCCGCGAGCCCGAACGCGGGGAACTGCTCCGGCTCGGCCCACGGGTCGAGCGTCACTCGCGTTTCCCTGACCGCACGAACGTGCAGCTCGTGCGCGTCGACGGTCCGCACGACCTCACGGTCGGGGTCTGGGAACGCGGCGCAGGCGAGACGCTCTCCTCCGGGACGAGCTCGGTCGCAGCCGCGGCAGCCGCCGTGGCGAACGGCTGGTGCGAGAGCCCGATCGAGGTCCATCTTCCCGGTGGCGACCTCCTCGTCGAGCTGGACGCGGGCGGGGGAGCCCGCCTGACGGGGCCGGCCGAGGAGATCTGCCGCGTCGAGCTCGTCTAGAGGCCGTGCTCGCGTAGAGCGTCGTTCAGGCTGACCTTGAGGTCCGTCGACTCGCTGCGCCAACCGATGATCAGCGCGCAGGCGAGGTGATACGTCCCGGCGGGAAAGTCCTTCGGTCGTGTTCCCGGTACGACGATCGCGCGAGGCGGCACGAAACCACGGTGCTCGACGGGACCGTTGCCGGTCACGTCGATGATCGGCACCGACGCCGTCAAAGACACGTTCGGCCCGAGGACCGCGCCTGCACCGACGCGGACCCCTTCCGTGAGGATTGCGCGTGATCCGATGAAGGCGCCGTCTTCGACGATGACCGGACGTGCACCGGGCGGCTCGAGCACTCCTCCGATCCCGACGCCTCCGGCGAGATGCACGTCTGCGCCGATCTGCGCTCCCGACCCGACGGTCGCCCACGTGTCCACCATCGTCCGTGGGCCGACCCACGCGCCGATGTTCACGTAGCTCGGCATCATCACGACTCCCGGGGAGAGGAACGCTCCGTAGCGGGCGACGGCCGGCGGGACGACCCGCACGCCGAGCTTGTCGTAGTCGTGCTTCAGCGGAATCTTGTCGTGGTATTCGAAAGGCCCGACTTCCTGCGGCTCCATCTCTCGAAGGCGGAAGTACTCGAGGATGGCCTCCTGCGCCTCGGCATTCACCCGCCAGTCGTCGCCGTCCGGCTCGGCGACCCTCAGCTCGCCGCGATCGAGCGCTTCGATCAGCTCTTCGACACGCTCGGCGTTCACAACACATCCTCGAGGATCCCGGCAGCGCGCCGGCACTCTGCCTCCGTGGGGACGAGCGCAAGCCGCCAGTAGCCTGCGCCGTCGCGACCGAAGAACGTCCCGGGAGACACCACCAGCCCCTGCTCGAGCAACCGTGCGGCGAACGCATCCGACGGTTCGCCGCCGGGGACTTCGAGCCAGAGGTACATCGTCGCCTCGCTGCCGGCGACGCGAATTCCCTTACGGGTCAGAGTCGGCAGGAGCACGTCGCGTTTACGACGGTAGGCCGCGCGCGTGCGTTCGACGTGCTCCTCGTCGTTCCACGCGACCACCGATGCGCGCTGTACGAACTCCTGCGGCGCGGTACCGACCGACGGCCTGAACTGCTTGAGCGCCGCGATCAGATCCGGGTTCGCCGCGACGAACCCCGAGCGATACCCGGTCATCGACGACCGCTTGCTGAGCGTGTTGAAGACCGCGACGTTCCCACGAGCGCGCGCCTCGAGCGCTGAGTGCGGCGCCACATCGAACCAGAGCTCGGTGTAGGCCTCGTCCGCCGCGAGCAGGAAACCGTGCTCAGCGGAGAGGCCGGCCAGGCGTTCGAGGAAGTCGAGCGGCGCGACGGCTCCGGTCGGATTGTTCGGATAGTTGATCCACACGATCGCCGCCTGCTGCCACGTGGCGGCGCTGACCGCGTCGAGATCCGGCAGGAAGCCGTTCTCCTCGAGGAGCGGCAGCTGCAGCACGTCCGCTCCTGCAAAGGCGGCGCCTCGGTCCGGTACCGGATAGCCGGGCTGCGTCGTGACGACGAGTCGCCTGTCCCCGTCGCGATCGATCAGGATCTGGGCGAGCAGGAAGATCGCCTCTTTCGAGCCGTAGGTCGGAATGACCTCGGTGTCGGGATCGAGCTCCACGCCGAAACGCCGCTCGCACCACCCGGCAACCGCTTCACGTAGCTCGGGCAGTCCTTCTGCGAGCGGATACGTCGAGATCTCGGTGATGCTCTCGGCGAGAGCCTGCCTGATCATGGAATCGGTGGGCTCCCGGGGATCGCCCTTGCCGAAGTCGATCAGGTCGACGCCCTGTGCGGCGAGGCGCCGCTTCGCCTGTTCGAGCTTCACGAAGGGATACGTCCCGCTCGCCGTGAGGGCAGGGGAGAGGGAGAGTGGCGCCATGGTGGGATTCTGCCGAGTTGCCATAATCCGTCCGTGACCCAACGCCAGCCGGACCCCGCGCTGGAGCGCGGGTTCATTGTCGCGGTGCTGGGCCAGGGAGTCGATTCCGAGGGAGAGCTGGCCGAGCTACGTGAGCTCGCGGACACAGCGCTCGTCGAGCCGATCGGGGAGCTCGTCCAGCACCGTTCACGCCCGGAGCGGCGCACCTACCTGGGGAAAGGAAAGCTCGAGGAGCTCAAGCGCTCCTACAAGGAAGCCGGCGCCGAGGTGCTCCTGGTGGACGACGAGCTCGACCCCGTCCAGCAACGCACGCTTGAGGACACCCTCCAGGCACGAGTCGTCGACCGGACGCAGCTGATCCTCGACATCTTCGCCCAGCATGCGAGGAGCGCCGAAGGAAAGCTCCAGGTCGAGCTGGCGCAGCTCGAGTACAACCTTCCGCGCATGCGCGGGATGTGGAAGCACCTCGAACGCCTCGGTGGCGGTATGGGCTCCCTCGGAGCGGGCGTTGGGACACGGGGGCCCGGCGAGTCACAGCTCGAGACCGACCGCCGCATCGCGCGACGCCGAGTCACGCTGCTGCGGCGGCGTCTCAAGGAGCTCAGCAAACAGCGCGACGTTCGGCGCAAGGAACGTCAGCGTTCGGAGGCACCGACCGTCGCGCTCGCGGGCTACACGAACGTCGGCAAGTCGACGTTGCTGAACGCCTTGACCGACGCAAAGGTCTCGGTCAACGATCGCCTCTTCGAGACGCTGGACCCGACGACGCGCTCGTTCGAGCACGACGGCCGTCGCTATCTCGTCACGGATACGGTCGGATTCATTCGCCGCCTGCCGACGCAGCTCGTCCAGGGATTCGCAGCAACGCTGGAGGAGACGCTCGTCGCGGACCTCATCCTGCTCATCGTCGACGCCTCCGCTCCGCACGACCGGCTCGATGAGCAAGAGGCGGCCGTCCGGGCGGTGCTGCACGACATCGGTGCCGACGATCTGCCGCTCGAGATGGTCGTGAACAAGATCGACGCCGTCGACGCTCTGCGGCGCCGCAGGCTCGCGAATCGATTCCCCGACGCCGTGCAGATCTCCGCCCTGACGGGCAGAGGGCTCGACAAGTTGCGTGCGCGGATCGCAGAACGCTTCGCAGATCGTTTCGAAGCCGTCCACCTCTTCATCCCTTACGAAGATGGTGGAAGGCTCGCCGAGCTCTATGCACTTGGCGCGCCGATCGACGAGCGCGAAGACCTGGAGGGCGGCGTCCACGTTCGTGCGCGGCTGCCACATCGCGAGGTGCGCCGCTTTGCGGGTTACCTCGTCGCCGAGGCGCGCGTTGAGCCCGTGCGACGCGCGCGTTGATCGAGCTGCCGATCCAGCGGCTGCGTGAGGATGCGGTCGTTCCCGAGCGAGCCTACGCGGGAGACGCCGGGCTGGACCTCTCCGCCTGCGAGCGCGTCGAGCTCGGGCCGGGGGAGCGGGCGCTCGTCGGCACCGGGCTTGCCGTTGCGATCCCGGAGGGTTACGCGGGCTTTGTCCAACCCCGCTCGGGGCTCGCAGTCCGTCACGGCCTCACCGTGGTGAACTCGCCCGGGCTCGTCGACTCCGGCTACCGCGGCGAGCTTCGAGTCGTGTTGCTCAACACCGATGCGACGGAACCGTTCCTCGTCGAGCCAGGGATGCGGATCGCACAGCTCGTCGTCCTGCCGATCCCGGAGCTCGACCTCGTCGAGGTGGAGAAGCTTCCCTCGAGCGAGCGCGGCGTGCGCGGGTTCGGCTCGTCTGCGACGTGATGACCGCGGAGCCGCGCATCCGGGTCTCGGCGATCCTGAGCTGGAAGGGACGTGTGCTCCTCTGCCGGCACGAGAAGCCCGGCAAGGAGTATTGGCTCCTGCCCGGCGGCGGCGTCAACAGTGGGGAGAGCCTCGTCGACGCGCTGCACCGTGAGCTCGCAGAGGAGATCGGGATCGACGATCAGCTGCCGGTGGAAGGTCCGGTCGCGATCGTCGATTCGATCGGCCCACAGAGCAGCTTCACACCGAAGCATGTGGTGCACATCATCTTCGCGGGCGACCTCGGCGGCCGATCGCTCGAAGCGGTCACGTCGCAGGACGCCGCGGTGCGAGGACACAGCCTGTTCGAGGTCGGCGATCTCGACGATGTCGTGTTGCACCCGCCGATCCAGCGCTTCCTCAGCCGCTGGCAGCCCGGCGACCCCGCCGTCTATCTCGGCGCCTTGTGGGCTCCTTGATTCGCTTTCGGCTCGGCCGCGTCACGGGTCCGTACAACTTCCGCCGGTAGGCTCGCCGTGAGGGTGGCGGGACGTATCCCCACCCTTTAAGGGGTGGGGGTGCGCCGTTCAGCGACGGCGGCCGCCGCGGGTTTGGGCCCGCTTGGCCGAGACCGCATGGGCTTCGGCTTCGAGCTCGTCGGCGAGCGGCTCCAGCTCCGCCGCCTCGCCGTGGCGACGCGCCAGCGCCTGAGCGAGTAGCCAGTCGGCGAGCCAGGGATTCCTGGGGAGGAGCGGCCCATGGAGGTACGTTCCGAGGGCACGTCCCACGCGGCAACCCTCGAAACCGCTCTCGCCGTCATTGCCGAAGCCGGCCACGACGCGGCCCAGCGGCTGCGCACCCGGATCGAGGCGAGTGCGGCCCGCATGGTTCTCGAAGCCCGCCAGCGTGCGAGGCAGGCCGGGCTCGAGCTCACACTCCAGCAGGACATCGCCGATCATGCGCGTTTCGCCGGCGACGGTGTCGAAGGGGAACACGCCGATCCCCGGGAGGTTGGCCCCGTGGAGGTCGCGATACGAGCGACCGAGGAGCTGGTATCCACCGCACACCGCAAGCAAGGCGGCGCCCGCTGCCACCGACTCCCTCACGCCTTCGGCTTTGGCGACCAGGTCTTCGGCGACGAGCGCCTGCTCGCGGTCCTGGCCGCCGCCGACGTACAGGAGATCGTGCTCGCCCGGTTCCAGCGAGTCTCCGACGGAAACCGATCGCACCTCGAGCTCGTGGCCGCGCCAGGCTGCGCGGCGCGACAGCACTGCGATGTTGCCGCGGTCCGCGTAGATGTTCAGGTAGTCCGGGTAGAGGTGCCCGACGATGATCTTCACGCGGCGCGTTCCCAATACGGCCTGACGAAGCCCCGGTCGCCGACGATCTGCCGCAAGGCCAGCATCGCCGTGTAGGTGGGGAGGACCACGAGCTCGCCCCCGGGAGGGGTCAGCGCGAGGCCACGATCGAGTGCGGCTGCGAGCGACGGCAAGACGTCGATCGCGCCGGCGTCGAGCCCCCCGTACTTGAACCTCAAGGCGAGCTCCGCGGCGCGGTCGCCCGTCGCGACCAGCCGGGTGAGCCCGGGAATCAGCGGCTCGAAGTCCACGTCCCAGATCCACGAGACATCGCGGCCGTCCGCAATCGCGTCGTTCAATGCAATCACGGCAACTGCGGGTGCACCGCCGTCGACGATCGTCCGGAGCGCCTCGTTGGCGCCCGCAGGATTCTTGATCAACAGCATGAGCAACCCGCGGTCGCCGACGCTGATGCGCTCGAAGCGGCCGAAGGCAGCGTTGAACGACTCGATACCCGCGACGATCTCATTGAGTGCCGCGCCCAGACTCAACGCGAGCGAGGCAGCAGCGAGCGCGTTGTAGACGTTGTAGAGCCCCGGCACGCGCAGCCGGACGACCGATGCCCCGGCCGGAGTCACGAGCCTGAACGAGACCGACTCGAGCCCGTTCAGCTCGATGTCGCGCGCGACGACGTTCAGAGCAGGGCGGCTGTGGCCGCAGGCCGGACAACGGTAGTCCCCGAGATGACCGACGTATGCCGCGTCGTACTCGTACGGAGCTCCACAGCGAACGCAGTATTTGGAGTCCGCAGCGTGTTGCAGAGACGGCCGCGCCGCCGAGGGATCGTCCACGCCGAAGACCAGCGCCTTCGGCCGCTCCCGCGCGAGCTCGCCGACCTGGGGATCGTCGCCGTTGACCGCCAGCGCGGCGTCCTCCGGCAGCGCGCGCACCGCCGAGCGCCACCGCTCCGCGACGTGCTCCAGCTCGCCGTAGCGATCGAGCTGATCTCGGAAGAGGTTCCCGAGGCAGACGGCCCTCGGTTTGACACGTACGAGGACTTCCGGCAGTGCCGCCTCGTCCACCTCGAAGAGGCCCAACTCGGCCGCGCGTGCGTCGAGCAGCGTCGAGGCCACGCCCGAGACGAGGTTCGCCCCCGAGCTGTTGTGCGCCAGGCGGAACCGCTCACCGAGGATGCTCGCCGCCATCGCCGCGGTCGTGGTCTTGCCGTTCGTCGCCGAGATCACAGCCGATCCGAGCGGCAGCCGCGCGGACAGGCGGTCGATCGCCCCGGGATCGAGCTTCGAGAGCAATTTTCCGGGGACGGTCGTGCCGCCGCCGGTCCGGGCCAGACGGGATAACCGGCCCGCCGCCCGCGCGACGGCGATCTCGGCGGCGAGCGGAATCGGAACGCGCAAAACAGGGAGGAGGCTATCGAGCGGCGCTGATCCCCCGGACGGGTGAACTTCGGGGCGCGCTACCGCAAATGGGTGAGGTACCTCACCCAGGTGCTACCTACGGTGCGGTTCGTCAACTGCGGCTTGAGAGGAGATTCATGAGGTCCGGAGGTCATCGGCGGGACGTGCGTGGGAGCGCACTCTGGGGTAGCGGCAAGCGCGGGACCGGTTCGCGCTCGAACGCGCTCTGGGGTAATGGAAAGCGGCGCACGGCGCTGCTCGCGGCGCTGGTTCTGACGCTCGTTGTGCCGCTCGGCGCAGCCGCCGTCCCTGGCCCGAGGAGCGTTCAGGCGTTCGTCGCACCCGGGCTCCTGTCCTCGGCCCAGGCCGGACCCTCCAGCAGCTTCTCGGTGATCGTCCAGGGCAAGGGTGGCAACCAGGCGGCCCATGCCGTGGCTGACGTCCTCGGCCTCTCGATGAAGGACGCTAAAACCTTTAGCTCGATCGACGGCGTGGCGGTGCAGCTGACGGGTGCCCAGATCCTTGCGCTGTCGGCTGACAAGCACGTCACGGCGATTACGGCCGATGCGCGGGTGCGGCTCTCGGCAGCGAGCGCGCTGAAGTGGCCGTATGTCACCGGCGTGAACAGGTACTGGGCGAGCGCGTATAGCCAGGCGGCTCCTGCCGCGACGATCGCGATCGTGGATTCGGGCATCGACGCGTCGAGGCCCGAGTTTGCCGGGCGCCTCGTCGCCAACGTCAACCTCAACTCCCTCCCGGGCAACTCCCCGGGCGACGGGCGCGGTCACGGCACATTCGTGGCCGGCATCGCCGCGAGCGGCCTCGCCGGCAGGAGCGGCGCGACTCAACGAGCGAAGATCGTCTCGCTCGACGTCATGGACGACAACGGCATGGCGAGGACGAGCGACGTCATCGCCGCCGCCGACTGGATTCTGGCCAACAAGTCGAAGTACGGCATCCGCGTCGCAAACTTCTCGCTCCATTCGAGCGTTGCCAACAGCGTCATGTACGACCCTCTCGACAAGGCCGTCGAGAAGCTCTGGTTCAACAACGTCGTGGTCGTGGCGGCCGCCGGCAACTACGGCTCGCCCAACGGGCCGAGCGGCGTTCCCTTCGCACCAGGCAGCGACCCGTTCGTGATTACCGTCGGCGCGAGCGACACAGGGACGACCGTGTTGACCTACGACGACGTTGCTGCGCCCTGGTCGGCCTACGGCTACACGCTTGACGGCTTCGCCAAGCCGGACCTCGTCGCTCCCGGCCGTTACATGGTCGGCCCGGTCCCCACGACGGCGACGCTCTACTCAGAGCGCCCCGACCACGTCGTCGAGCCCGGGTACATGGAACTTTCGGGGACGTCCTTCTCGGCGCCGATCGTGAGCGGAATCGCAGCGCTCATCCTGGGCCGCCATCCGGATTACACGCCCGACCAGGTCAAGGGCGCCCTGATGCTCGGCGCGAAGCCCCTGCCCCGGGCCTCCTACCTCTCCGTGGGCGTGGGCGAGGTCAACGCCAGGCGCTCGGTCGAGATCCAGAATCCACCGAACCCGAACCTCGCGCTCAACGGCTTCATCGTCAGCGACCCGATCGGCGGCGGGCGTGTGTTCGACGCGGCCAGCTGGGCGGACAGGGCCAAGACCGACGCCTCCTGGGCGGATGCGTCGTGGGCCGACGCCTCGTGGGCATCAGCGTCGTGGTCTGCCGCGAGCTGGGCGGACGCCTCCTGGAGCGACGCCAGCTGGGCATCGGCCTCCTGGGCCGACACCGCCACGGCCGCTGCCTCCTGGGCCGACCTCAGCCTCGCCAGCGCCTCGTGGGCCGACAACGCAGGCGACGAGCCTGCGGCTCCGGACGCCGGCGCGATCGACGCGGCCGAACTCGCAGCCATTCTCGCAGGCACGTTGGTTCCCTAATCACATGCAGGCAATCGGGGTCACCCGTTCGGGGGAACCGATCGAGTGTTCCCCGAACGGGGGATGCCCCTCTGCCGCGGCGCTTCTACGTTCCGCGGTGGGCTTCTTTTCTGCGGCCCACAGTTCGAAGCGTGGCGAAGGAGAACCCGCGATGAAGGACCGCACCAGGGCATGAGCGCCGTGCCCACCGATATTTCGCTCGCCGCCGAGCCCGGGCCGGGGCGGGACGGGGCGCTGCCGCGGAACGCACAGATCTACTTCGCCGCCGTCGCGATCACGGCTGCCTCGGTCACGTTGCCGTTCATCGGCCGGCTCCAGACGACGCACCAGTGGCCGGCCTTCCTCATCCTCGCGTCGGCGGCGGCCATCGCCCGCTTGTTCGTCGTCCGCACGCCGGCCGACCAGGCGTACCACACCGACATCGTCTTCCTGATTCCGGCCGCTCTGATCCTCCCACCGGAGCTCCTGGTGCTCGTTGCGATCGTCCAGATGGTGCCGGAGTGGCTGAAGATGCGCTACCGCTGGTACCTGCAGACCTTCAACATCCTCGACTATTCGCTCTCGGCCATGGCGGCGTGGTTCGTCGGCCGTTGGCTGATCCTCGAGCACGCGGGCATCGCGAACGGTGCGCTGCGGCTCTCGTTGGCCGGCCTCGCTGCCTGTGTCGTGTTCGTCGCGGTCAACCATGTTCTGCTTGCTGTGATGCTGCGGCTGGCACGCGGCTTCACGCTGCGTGAGACGGGTCTCTTCGACGCCGAGTACGTCGCCACGGATCTCGTGCTCGCGGCCCTGGGCGTCGCCGTCTACGCCTTCTGGCAGACGAACCCCTGGCTCGTCCCGTTCGCGCTCACTCCGCTGTTCCTGATCCACCGTTCGCTGAGCGTTCCGGCACTGCAGGCAGAGGCGCGCGTGGATCCGAAGACGGGGCTCTTCAACGCACGTCACTTCGCCGCTGCGCTGTCCGAGGAGATCGGCCGCGCCCGCCGCTTCGAGCGCCCGATGTCGCTGATCATGGCCGACCTGGATCTCCTGCGCGACATCAACAACACCTACGGCCACCTCGCCGGCGACGCTGTGCTGAAGGGAATCGCAGAGGTCTTCCGAGCCCAGCTCCGCCACTACGACGTTCCGGCCCGCTTCGGCGGGGAGGAGTTCTCGATCCTCCTGCCCGAGACGCCTCCCGACCAGGCACTGGAGATCGCAGAGAGGATCCGCCGCGCCGTCGCCGAGCGCACCTTCGACGTCGAGACTTCGAGCGACCCGATCCGTGCGACCGTCTCGATCGGAGTCGCCGGGTTCCCGAAGGACGGGACCGACGCGAACGAGCTCATCCACCAGGCCGACCTCGCCGTCTACCGCGCCAAGCTGCAGGGCCGTAACCGCGTCCTCGGCGCAAGCTCCGAGCCGCTGCTCGTGCCGGCGGATCGCTCGACTCGCCTGATCGCAGTTCCCGAGGACGGAGACCATCACGCGCCGCTCCCGACCGCGACGCAGGTCCAGCCTCTCGAGGAACGCCGGGAGGTCCGTCATCCACGCCCACACGCCGTCCACGGCCCGCGCTTCCTCTCACTCGACCGGCGCCTGAGCCTGATCGTCGGGCTCGTCAGCGCGGTCGGCGTCGGGGCGGGGGTCGTCGGCCTCGCGTTCACCTGGACATCAAAGGACCTAGTGGGCCTGCTCACGGTGGTCGGGCTCGTCGGAGTGGGGCAGGCCCTCGCACTCGAGGCCGACGAAGGATCAGCGGTGCTCTCGGTCAGCGCCGTCGGTTGTCTCGCAGCCGCTTCGCTCTTCGGTTTCCGCGCCGCGCTGCCACTCGCGCTCGCAAGCGTGGCGGTCGAGTGGAGTGCACGCCGCGCGCCCCTGCACAACGTCCTCTTCAACGTCGGCGCCCTGACCCTCGCATCGCTTGCCGCGGCGAGCGTGTTCAAGATCGCGGCGTTCTTCCCGAACGGCACGGCGCACGAGCTCGCCGCCTCCGGCCTCGGGCTGCTCGCCGGCACGGCCTACTTCGTCGTCAACATGGGCCTCGTCTCGCTCGCCCTCGCGCTACAGGGACACGAACGTTGGTGGTCGGTCTTCAGGGAGCGGTTCGCGTGGCTCCTGCCGCACTATCTCGTCTACGGGTTCATCGGGGGCGTCATGGCGCTTGCGTACGAGGCGGTCCAGCTGCTCGCGCTCGCCGTGTTCGCGGTGCCGCTCCTGCTGATGCGGAAGACGCAGGAGGCGTATCTCAAGCACACGCAGCGCAGCGCCCAGAAGCTCCGCCAGGCTGCCGAGACGATCCAGTCGCAGAACGTCTCGCTCGAGCTCGCGAACAAGCTGCTCAAGGAGCGCTCGACGGCCGCGATGGAATCGCTGTCAGCGACGGTGGACGCGCGGGACTCGTACACCGCCGGCCACTCGCGCCGCGTCCAGCAGCTCGCGCTGGCGATCGGCCGGGAGCTGGGGCTCTCGCACGCCGAGCTCGACCTGCTCGGGCACGCCGCGCTCTTCCACGACATCGGCAAGCTCGCCATCCCCGATGCCATCCTCCTGAAGCCGGCGAGCCTCACGCCCGACGAGTGGTCGCTGATGCAGCGGCACGCAGACGAGGGCGCCCGCATCATTGACCGCCTCGGCTTCCTCAACGACGCCGTTCCGGCCATCCGCCACCATCACGAGCGCTTCGACGGCACGGGCTATCCGGACCGGCTGCAAGGTGAGGACATCCCGCTCGGCGCCCGCATCATCCACGTGGCCGACGCGCTCGACTCGATGCTCACGACCCGGATCTACCGTGCGGCCAGGCCCGCCGCAGAGGCCCTGCAGGAGCTCCGCCGGGCGGCCGGCACCCAGTTCTGCCCGCGCTGCGTCGGCGCCCTGGAGCGGATCCTGCCGCTCGAGAGCCTGCATAGCGACACGGACCGGGCTCGCCTCTCCCTCGTAGCCTCCTAGAGGGCTCCAATCACCAAGCCTTAACTTGCGTTCTTTCCAGAACGCTCTATCCTTCTTGGCATGGCCCGCAAGCCGCCCTTCACGGCGGTCGCGAAGATCGACCCCGATGCGCTCGCCTCGTTCCAGGCCGGAATCCGCAAGCGGTATTCGAACGACCAGATCCTCGATGAGCTGCGTGCGTCCGCCGAGCGGCTCGGCCGGTCGCCGACGATGCGCGAGTTCGCGGCAGACCCGGATACGGCCGTTCACCCGCAGACGGTCATCGAGCACTTCGGCAGCTGGAATGCGGCGAAGCGTGAGGCGGGCCTCGTTCCCCGTCGCTTCGCCACCCGCGAGGAGCTGGTGGGCCTCCTACGCGAGCTGGGGGAGGACCTCGGACGCGTGCCGACCGCAAAGGATCTCGACGCCAGACGCGGGTCGATGCCGTCGAAGTCGCTGTACTGGCACACCTTCGGTTCCCTCGCCGAGGCGCTGCGCGAAGCCGGCTTCGACGTCCCGATCGGCGAGGAACGGCTCGAGCGGGCCGTCGAGCAGGGCGTCGCGCTCGCACGCAAGCTCAAGCGCCTGCCGAAGTTCGCGGACTGGGCGGCCGCACGTAGGAAGGACGAGGGACTGCTGACCGAGTGGCAGGTGTACCGCATGTTCGACGCGCGTCGGGGGGCGTGGTCGACGTTCCAGTTCCTGATCAAGGAGCGCCTCGACGAGGAAGGCGTGCGAGTCGGCTCCGACGGAAACGTCGGCTAGGCCTGCTGCGTGCCTGCCTCCGCATCTTCGATCCCGTACTCGATGCTCGCACCCGTGACCGTCATCAGCTCGACGTCGTACGACTCGCCGGAGATCCATGGGTAGGAGACGGTGATCCGATCCGCGTCGCCCGGAGCAACTGTGGCCTGGCTCTGGCGGAAATCCACGAAGGCGTCATTGAGGATGACCTGCGCTACACGCGCGGTTTCCAGTGAGTTGTTGACCACGACCAACACGATCGCTCCGGGCCGCAGGGTCGCCTGTTCGACCTTCACCTCGCGAACCGGCGGCGCGGAGTCGTGCCAGGGGCGTGCATAGGCGATCACCGCGGCCGCGCCAAGGAGTCCCACTGGGATCCCAAGCAGCCAGAGTCTTCGTAGCAGGCGGTCGAACATTCCTCACTCCACGACTTCGAAGAAGCCCATCCAGCCGAGGGCTGCGAACTCGCTCTTGTGGGCGTGGAACATGAACTTTCCCGTGTGAGGGAAGCGCAGCTCGAGCACGTCCCGCTGGCCCTGCCCCTGGATGACCGTGTCGGTGTATTCGGTCGGCGAGAGCAACGTTCCGGTCGGAAACCGGTGGAAGAAGTTCCCGTGGATGTGGAATGAGTTGATCGGGTCGAGCTCGACGATGTTGACGAGGTAAATCCGCACGAGCTCGCCGCGCTTCACGCGTACGGGCCGGTACATGAAATGAAACGCGACGGTATTGACTGCGTAGACCTCGTTGTCGTCGTTGAAGTTCGGGTCGAACGCGTTCTGCACCATGACGAGCTCGTCGGCGTGGGGGCGACCCTGCGGTGGGTCGACGATGAACATGCCGTAGAGGCCCTTCGCGATGTGTCCGGCGAGCGGCGATGCATGACAGTGGTAGAGGTGCAGCCCGAACGGCTGGGCGTCGAACTCGTAGGTGAACTTCTCGCCGACGTCGATAAGGCCGCCGCCGATCTCTTCGCCGGTCCCGGGCGTGCCGTCCATCACGGCCGGGTGGATGCCGTGGAAGTGAATCGTGTGCGGATGTGTCCCCGCGTTGGTGAAGTGGATCCGCAGCAGGTCCCCTTCGCGGGCCCGGAGCGTGGGCCCCGGGACCCGGCCGTTGTACGTCCACGCCGAGAACTTGACGCCGGGAACGATCTCGATCTGCTTGTCGTAGGCGACGAGCTCCCACTCGCGCAGCACGCGGCCGCCGGCGAGACGTCGCGTCTTGCCCCAGTCGAAGTCGCGCATGATCGAGCTGGGGTCGAAACCGTTCACCGCAGGATCTACGGTCGTGCTTCCGTGCGCGAACCCTGAATGTGACGAGCCCGGTACGAGTGGATGGTGCTGGTGCGGCGGGGCGGCCGCGTCGGCGACCGGCGAAGAGAGGTGAGACAGCCTGGCGGCCACTCCCGACCCGGCGACGGCTGCCGCAGCCCCAAGCGCGCGTCGCCTCGTAAAGGACCTGCGCACGATCAGTTCACGCTGACACGCGCCCCTAAGAGGAAGCTGAGACTGGCGTTAGGAGTTCTTAAGCGTCAGGCAGCTGCGGCGTGCAGTCGCGCGAGGCGCTCGAGGCAGGAGCGGCCCTCGTCCGGGGCGCGAACGGCCGGCAAGGGCTCCTCCTCGAACGACCGATCCAGCTCGAACGATTCGCGGGTGACGATCTTGCCGCTTTCGACGGCGACGACCGTTCCCTCGGGCAGCTCGCTCTTCCGCAGCTTGATGCCGACGTAGCTCTCGACGAGCTCGAGGGCGACCCTGGTCGAAGCGAAGAAGAGCTCCTTCTTCGTGTGGCCGACCCACAGCGGCCGGCCCACTCCGCGGGCAAGGAGCAGCTCAGGGCGATTCTCGTCGAGCCACGCTGTCGCCAGCGAGCCGTAGAGCTGCTCCAGAGCAGCCGCAGTCCGGCCCCGTGAGCGCTCGGCGAGGGCGAAGATGATCTCGGAGTCGACCGTCATCCCCGACTCGGCGCGATTGATCTGGTGCTGCGCGAACAGCTCGTCGTCGTTCTTGATGATCCCGTTGTGGACTCCCACGACGGAGCCGTGGCGGACCGGATGGTTGTTCGCGGCGAGGCTGGGGTGACCCTTGGTGTAGTCGCGGACGTGGACGAGCAGCTTCGTGGCCTCCTCCGGCACGCTGATCCGCTCGAGCAGGGCCGTGGCCCCAGACCGCTGCTTGTGGACGGCGATCGTGGCTCCAGGGCTCCGATACGCATAGCCCACGGCGTCGGCGCCTCGTTCGGCGATCCCGGTCAGGAGCGCACGCGCAGCGACTGTCCGCTCGACGGTGCTGTCGAGGGCGAGGCTATATCCGGCGATTCCGCACAAAGTGTCTGAAGACGAAGCGAAGCGACCTTTTGGTCGCTCCATCTTTGTAGACGCATCGGCTGGGGTCCTTGTTAGTCAGACACCGATTCGAGGGGTCTGGGAGAGCAGAGGCAGCGCTGGTGTGGAAGCATCCAGACGGTCACCTGGGCTAAGCCCACGTGACCTCTAGGCGGCGGCGCCAAGTCGCTGCCTTGGGCGATCCCTCTCGCGAGGGTTGACGGCCGCCTCAAGAGTCCGTTAGGCCGCGCCGATACCCCTCACATGCGGCCGCTCCCTGACGTGCCCTCGGACCCCGCGCTCGAACCGCGGCTCGAGCTCGTCCCCGACGTCGAGGAGGCGGAGGAGACCGAGGCCGAGGAGGCCGAGGCCGAGGAGCCCACCGAGGCCGGAGAGCCCGATGATGGGGAGGAGGACGTCCCGCCCGCGGCCAAGGCCGAGGCCACCCAGGATCCGCTCAAGCTCTACGTGAGGGCGATCGGCGACGGCCCCCTCCTGACACCCGCCGAGGAGCGCGAGCTCGCTCGACGGAAGGACGAGGGTGACGAGGAGGCCAAGAAGAAGCTGATCGAGTCGAACCTCCGGCTCGTGATGTCGATCACCCGCAACTACACCAAAGCGGGCGTGCCGCTGCTGGACCTGATCCAGGAGGGGAACCTCGGACTGATCCGCGCGGTGGAGAAGTTCGACTACAAGCTGGGCTACAAGCTTTCGACGTACGCGACCTGGTGGATCCGCCAGGCAGTGACGCGCGCGCTCGCCGACCAGGGCCGGACGATTCGCCTGCCGGTCCACGTCGCGGACCAGGTCCGACGGCTCATGCGCGCGCGCCGCCAACTCGCCCAGAAGTACAACCGCGAGCCGACGGAGAAGGAGCTCGCGAAGGAGAGCGGCTTTCCCGAAAAGCGTGTCCGGGAGCTGCTCGATCTCGTCGAGGATCCCGTCAGCCTCGAGACGCCGGTCGGCGACGGCGAGAGCATGTACGCCGACCTGATCGAAGACATCCACTCGGAGCGGCCGGACGAGTCGACCTCCAAGAAGCTTCGCCGCAACGAGCTGGCCGAGGCGCTCCTCCTCCTGAATCCCCGCATGCAGCGTGTGCTTTCACTCCGCTTCGGGCTCAACGGCGAAACGCCGCAGACGCTCGAAGAGGTCGGTGCCGGGCTCGGCATCACACGCGAGCGCGTCCGTCAACTCGAGTCCCGGGCGCTCCGCGAGTTGCGGGCGGTCGCGCCCGATCTCGAGCTCTACCTGCGGACGTAGTCGCCAGGGTTTATCGGTCGACCGGCTGTCTTTCAGACGGAGGTACGCCGCAGACGTTCGAAGAGGTGGGAGCCGGGCTCGGCATCACACGCGAGCGCGTCCGTCAGCTCGAGTCCCGAGCACTCCGCGAGCTGCGGGCGGTCGCGCCCGATCTCGAGCTCTACCTGCGGACTTAGCACGTACTACTAGGCTAGGAACGTGGATCGTCGCTTCGTCGACTGTCATTCGCATGTCGTCCCATCGGGCGATGACGGGGCCGCGACGATCCAGGACGGGCTCGCCTTGTGCAGGAGCGCGGCCCAGCACGGCACGGCGGTCCTGTTCGCGACGCCGCACGTGTGGCCGTACTTCACGCTCGGCGACGAGCGCGAGGCGGAGATCCGCTCCGCGTACGAGCGAATGCTGCCGCACGCAGGGCTCGAGCTACGGCTCGGGTTCGAGCTGACTCCTGCCGCGGCTCTTCTCGAGGAGGACCCGCACCGCTACCTCCTCGAGGGAACCAACTGCGTTCTGATGGAGGTGCCCTTCTCGGGCCCACCTGACCTGCTCTACGCACTCGCCGAACACGTCGAGGCGGCCGGACTGCGACCGGTCATCGCGCACCCCGAGCGCACCGAGGCCGTGCTGGAGGATCCGGCGGTCGCGGACGACCTCTCCGCCCGCGGCTGGATGCTGCAGATCAATGCGACATCGCTGACGGGCCGCCATGGTCCCGAGCCCGAGGAGCTGGGCTGGTCGCTGCTCGAACGCGGCTTAGGCAAGCTCGTCGCCTCGGACGGACACCGCACCACACGACCGGCACACCTCGACGATGCGTACGCGCTCGCAGCGCAGCGCCTTGGCGAACGTGCGTTGTCGTTGTTCGACGGCTCCGCGCTCGGCGTTACGCCGTCACGGACTGCATCTCGCGCAGCGTCGACAGGCGCCTGAGCGATTCCAGCTCGATCTGCCGGACCCGCTCACGAGTCAAACCTAGACGCCGGCCGATCTCCTCGAGCGTCTTCGGCTCGGAGTCGTCGAGGCCGTAGCGCAGCACGAGCACCTGCCGTTCGCGCTCCTGCAACGACAGCAGCGCGGCGGTCAGAGCCTGCGAGCGCAGCGAGACCTCGACCTCTTCCTCGGGAAGCGGGTCGTCGCCGGCGACGAAGTCGCCGAAGACTGCGTCCTCTGTCTCGCCGACGGGCTGGTCGAGGGACGCGGACGCACGTGCGGCAGCCCTCACCTCGTGTGCCTGCTGAATCGGCAGGCTCGCCTCCTCGGCGATCTCCTCGAGCGTCGGCTCGCGGCCGAGCTGCGTCCAGAGGGTGCGCTCCGCGCGGTTCATCTTCTGCAGGCGCTCGACGATGTGGACGGGCATCCGGATCGTGCGGGCCTTGTCGGCAAGCGCGCGTGCAACGGCCTGCCTGATCCACCACGTTGCGTACGTCGAGAACTTGTAGCCGCGCCGCCAGTCGAACTTCTCGACCGCGCGGATGAGGCCCAACGTCCCTTCCTGAATCAGATCCAGGAACGGCAGGCCCTGGTTGCGGTAGTTCTTGGCGATCGACACGACCAGCCGCAGGTTCGACTGGATCATGTGCGACTTCGCGCCCATGTCTCCGCGCTCGATCCGCTTCGCGAGCTCGACCTCCTGTGCCGCGGTCAGCAGCGGGTGGCGGCCGGCCTCACGCAGGAAGAGCTGCAGCGCGTCGGTCGTCGTTTCGTACGACGTCTGGAGTGGGGGAGGAGCGGGCTCCTTTTCTTTCTCCGGCTCCTCGGCGACCACGTCGATCCCCCGGCGTTCGAGCTCGTTGAAGAGCGTTTCGGTCTCGAGCGCGTCGAGCTGATGAGCCTCGATCAGCTCAGCAAGCTCGGGCTGCTTGACCGAGCCCGTGCTTTCAGCGTTCTCCAGCAGTCCTTGGATGTCCTCGTGCTGGAGGATCGACTCGATCTCGACGGTCATCTCCTGGGTAGTTGTTGCCTCGGGCCCCGCAGTGCCAAACACGAGGCTTTCAGGTCACAGCTACCCCCGTCAACCCTCTAGTGCCTTTTCCTGGGCGAATGCACGGAAACCGGCGCAGTGTCCGTCCCTGCATCTGGCGTTTCGGCAATGCCACATACTGGGCCTGGAATGTCGCTGGAGGAGCGAAACAGAGCATGACCGCAGGCCCGGTGGGTCGGAGGGGCACTCAGCTCGTGCTGCTCACGCTGGCGGCCGGCCAGTTCCTGATGACGCTGGACAGCTCGGTCATGAACGTGTCGATCGCGACAGTCGCGAAGGACGTCGGGACGACCGTGACCGGAATCCAGGGAGCGATCACGGCCTACACGCTGGTGATGGCCGCGCTGATGATCACGGGCGCCAAGGTGGGGGCGCTCATCGGCCGCAAGCGGGCATTCGCGATCGGATGCGTGATCTACGCGTGCGGCTCGTTCACGACCGCAGTCGCGCCCAACCTGCCGGTGCTCCTGTTCGGTTGGGCCTTCCTCGAAGGAGTCGGCGCTGCGCTGATCCTGCCGGCGATCGTGGCCCTGGTCGCTGCGAACTTCGCGGCTGAACGGCGGCCCGCCGCGTATGGGCTGGTCGCGGCCGCCGGGGCTATCGCGATCGCAGTCGGGCCGCTGATCGGAGGCTTCTGTACGACGTACTTTTCGTGGCGGTGGGTGTTCGCGGGCGAGGTTGTGGTCGTCGCCGTCATCCTCCTGTTCACGCGGAGGATTGTCGACGCACCGGTCGAGAAACGTCCGCGCCTGGACGTGCTGGGCGCGGTGCTGTCAGCGCTCGGGCTGGGGCTCCTCGTTTTCGGTGTGCTCCGTTCGGGGGAGTGGGGCTGGATTCAGCCGAGGGCGGACGGCCCCTCGTGGGCGGGCCTGTCGCCGACGATGTGGCTCATCCTGGCGGGCCTGTTCGTCATCTGGCTGTTCTTCCACTGGGAGACCCGGCTCGACGCGGAGGGCGAGGAGCCGCTCGTGCGGCCGGCGATGCTGCGAAACAGGCAGCTGACCGGCGGACTGACCATGTTCTTCTTCCAGTACCTCGTCCAGGCGGGCTTCTTCTTCGTCGTTCCGCTGTTCCTGTCGGTCTGCCTCGGTCTCTCGGCGCTCGGAACCGGCGCCCGTCTCCTGCCGCTCTCGATCACGCTGCTTGCGGCCGCGATCGGCATTCCCCGCCTCTTCCCGAACGTCTCGCCCCGGCTCGTCGTCCGTAGCGGCCTGCTCGCTTTGCTCCTGGGCACGGTCGTCCTGCTTGCCACTCTCGACAAGGACGCCGGGCCGGAGATTGTCTTTGTGCCCATGCTCCTGATCGGCCTCGGGATCGGCGCACTCGCCTCGCAACTCGGCAGCGTCACCGTCTCCGCAGTGCCGGACGACGAGGCACCTGAGGTCGGCGGCGTCCAGAACACGATGACGAACCTCGGCGCCTCTCTCGGCACCGCGCTCGCCGGCTCGCTCATGATCGCCAGCCTTACGACCGCGTTCCTGACAGACATCGAGAAAAGCTCGGCGATCCCCTCCAGCGTCAAGTCCCAGGCCCAGGTTCAGCTCGCGGGCGGAGTCCCGTTCATCTCCGACGCCGACCTCGAGTCTGCCCTCGACAAAGCCAATGTCAGCTCGCAGACGACCGACGCGGCGCTCGACGCTTACCGCGGCGCGCGAATCGCCGGCCTCCGCGCAGCGCTCGCCATCCTGGCTCTTCTCGCGATCGTTGCGCTGTTCCTCGCCCAACGTATTCCAACCAGACAGCCGGGGCCGACTGCGAGCGGCTAGTGGCCATTTCTCGAGGCTTCTGCCTGATGCACGGAAATCTGCGTTATGTCAAGTTGCGATGAATTGCGCCTGCCGGCGGCCTCGCGGTCGCCTCCCCTGCCCAGGCGGAGCTCCGTGACGGGTGTCGTGTCCTGGGTGTCGTGTCCTAGAAGTTCTTGCCGCGCCAGCCGGCGCCGATCGTGACCAGGATCGCCGCCGAGAGCGCGAGCCTGTAGACGACGAAAACTGTGTAGGTGTGGCGGCGCACGTAGCCGAGCAGCGCCCAGATCGCGACGAGCCCGACGACCGCGGCCGCGATCATGCCCACGACGAACGGCCCGGCGGATCCAGGCGGCAGACCGTCCTTGGCAACCTTCGCGCCCTTCAAGACGGCCGCACCGAAGACGATCGGGATCAGGAGGTAGAAGGACAGGCGCGCCGCATCATCTCGGTTCAGCTTGAGGAAGCGTGCAGCCGTGATCGTGACGCCGGACCTCGACGTCCCGGGCATCAGCGCGAGGCACTGCGCCAGGCCCACTCCGAACGCACCGCGCCAGCCGATGTCCTCGATCTCGCGCCGCGGCGGGACGCGGTCCGCAATCCAGAGGAGGACTGCGAAGACCGCGAGCAGGATCGCGATCTGCCAGGGGTCGCCGAGCTTCTTCTCGATGAAGCTCTCCCCCGCCGCCCCGGCGATGGCGGCCGGGACGGTCGCGACGACGATGTACCAGGCGATCCGCTCGTCCGAGGTCTCGATCCGCCGCCGCTTGAGGCTCTGCCACCAGGCGACCGCAAGACGTACGACGTCGCGCCAGAAGTAGAGGATCACGGCGATCAACGTCCCCAGGTGGAGCGCCACGTCGAGGGTCTTGTTGAAGTCCGGGTGGTCCTGGAGGTAGTGCCAGCCGGCCGCCCAGGGGACGAGGATCAGGTGCCCAGAGGACGAGACGGGCAGCAGCTCGGTCGCGCCCTGGACGATGCCGAGGACAAGCGCCTGCCAGTCGGAGAGCTTCCCGGGGGTCTCCCCTACGCGGAACGCGGCGAGGACGACCGCGAGCGCAAAGGCCGAGCCCGCGAGCGTGACGAGGATGTTCCTCCTGCTCACCCGCGCGAGTATTGCCAATGCGTTAGTGTCGGCGTACGTGCAACCGGCGCAACTGCGGCGTCTTCGTCAACTGGCTAACGGTGCGCGTCGATCCTTTCCACACAGCTGTCCACATGTTGCAAGATCGGCTGTTGAAATGTTGAAAAAGGAAAAATTCGCAAATTGCGGCCACGACCTTTTTCGGCCCCTTGATTCCCTTGCTCGACACGTTAGATTCCCATTTGCGCCGAGCACGGAGCGCAAGTAGGTCGAAACCGAGTCCGAAGGCAGTAGCCGGAAGGCGAAAGTCAGCGGAAGCGGTGGACGAAAGCGAAACCGGCTCGGCGAATTTTTTTGGTCCCACGCGGAGCGTGTGTCCGCGAAGCGGACCAGGGGAAGGGGTCTGGGGGAACCGGGAGGTTCCACCAGCTCCAGCGACAACCTTTACGCTGACACGCGGTGCACCTGCGACTCCCAGCGATCGAGCCAGGCGTCAAGGCGTTCGTGTGGGCGCTCATCTCGAGCCTCTACCTCTGGGGCTTCCTGCTGGCGGTCGGGGTCGACAAGGGCACGTCGATCGTGCTGGGACTGATCGCCTTCGGCGCGATCTTTCTCTTCGTCCGCGTCCGCGGCGAGAGCGACGAGCCCTAAGGGCCTAGACGGGGATCGCTCGCGGGCGGCGTGGCCTGAGCGCGCCCACGAGCATGCGTGCAAGCTCACCTCCGACCGCCTGCTCGAGGCGACGGAAGGCGGGAGGCCGGAAGTCGTCGACCTCGGTCAGCACAGCGCGGAGCAGTTCGTTGCCTCGCTCGCCCTGCGGTAGCGAGTGGTGCGTCATGGCTTTCCCGTTATCGGCCCCGTGCGCCCAGCGGCTCATCCCTGAGGCAAGGCTAAAGCCGCCCCCCGGTCCAGCCGAGGGGCGGCCTCAACCGAGCTATCGGACAGTCTCGCGGTCCGTGATCCGGTCGTTCGACGGCACGGCCGCCTCTCGCTCCGCGGTAACCGGCTCGTCGGCCGCACGGCCGTTGATGGGCGCCGTCTCGCGGTCGCGGTTGACGGTCACGTCGCGGTCGCGCACGACCGGGCCTGTCGTGTCGAACGAGAACCCGAAGACGAGCCCCGTCCCGAACACCAGCACCGGTATGTAGTACAGGAAGTCCGTCACGAGGCCGCTGACGTGGATATCCCGGCTCCAGGCCAGCACGTGGTTGTGGAACCAACCGCTCCCCGGCTCGCCGGCCAGGACGATCCACAACGACACGATCGCCACGGGAACGAACGCGGTGGTGAGGACCGCGATCGAGAGCCGCGGCCAGCCCCACTTCGTCCAGCCCCCCAGCAACTGGGACAGCGCCATCAGGAGACCTGCTCCGGCAACGAGGCCGACTCGAGCCCAGTACCCCCCGATGTGGTCGTTGCTGATCTGCGTGGCGAGCCAGATCAGCAGACCTGCGGCGGCAGAAAACACCAGCGTCGTCGTCGCTCGTGTGAGTCCATACATTCGATCACCTCGCTAGTCGGTACCCAGGGTGGTACCCGGTCTCGCCAAGGATGAATCCGGGTTCCTAGAGCGCCAGGCGGCGGGTATCGAACGAGGCGGAGTAGAGCTCGGCGCGAAACTCCTCAAGAGCGCCGGCGACGTCGTCGTTGAAGACGTGCTCGACCACTCCGACCTTGGGGTCGTTGTGGAACGGAAGATCGACGTGCTCATGGGAGACGAGGTTGACGGAGGTGCGCTGGCACGCCGGGCAGCGAACGGCGAGCCCGAGCGAGCCGTCGCCGGGAGCGAGCAGGAAGAACGAGGAAGGAAATACCGGCCGGGGCCTGTCCTCGGGGTAACAGAAGAAGCTCCAGGGCCACTCCCCCGCCTCGATCCTGCGGGCCGCCGTATCGGAGAGCTCGGCGATCACACTGTCGAGCTGCGCGGTCATGACGTTGTAGAACGCGCCGCTCTGCAAACCGAGCGGTCCCCAGTCGAGGTCGTCGTGGGTCACGAGCCCGTCGTGCTCCTCCCCGCACCCACACGCGAAGAGCACGTGGAAGACCGAGGGATGCGCCGCGCCCGGCAAGCGCTCGAGCTGCCGAAAGTCCGAAAGGGTGACGCGCGCCTCTCCCCGTGCCGGGCACGGAAAAGTGAAGCGCCCCGTCAGCGCGTCGTACATGGTGCCTTTCTAATCGGCAGCCCGGATGTCAAACCTGACCCCTTGTAACAGAAGTATCCCTTCCAGTCATGCCGTCGAGCTTCTTGCTGGAAGGGGTACTAGTACTCGATCAGGGCATGCAGGTCGTACTTGGATAGACGCTCGCGGCCTTTCAGGAACCCCAGCTCGATGATGAAACAGCACCCGACGACGACGCCGCCCAGTCGCTCGACGAGCTGCTCCGCGATCGCCTCGACCGTGCCGCCCGTGGCGAGCACGTCGTCGTGGATCAGGACGCGCGCGCCGTGCGGGACCATGTCCGGGTGCAGCTCGAGCGCGTTCTGTCCGTACTCGAGCGCGTACGTGGCACTGATCGTCTCGGGTGGAAGCTTGCCCGGCCGGCGGGCGGGAACGAACCCGCAGCCGATCTCCTTCGCGATCGCAGCTCCGAGGATGAACCCGCGTGCCTCAGCGCCGACGATGAGGTCGGGCGTCTTCTCCGCCCCCCACTCCGCGAGCTGCTCGATCGAATACGCGAGCGCCTCCGGATCCGCGAGCAGCGGCGTGACGTCCTTGAAACCGACGCCGGCTTGGGGCCAGTCCGGGACCTCTCGGACCTTCTCGGCGAGATTCACCGGGTCATGTTGACGCAAGCCGGCGCAGCGCGCGCCAGAACAGCAGTTGGCTTAGGCCCTGGGCCAGCTCACCGAGCGACTCGAGGTCCTCCATCCCGGTCTGCCGCCGCTCCGGATTGCGCGCCCGAAGCGCAGGACCGACGACCTGCTCGATGAGCGCCGCCTCGCGGTCGGCTGCGGTGCGGAAACCGCGGAGGTGGCGAGGAGCGATCCCAAACTGCGCCAGGCGGCCGCACGCAAGCGCGATCTCCGCGTCAAGCTCGCGGTACCGCTTCTCGCCGGACACTGTGTGGGGCGCCAGCAATCCGAATTCCTCGAGCTCGTGCGCGAGGCGCGCATCGATCCCCGCCCGCTCGCACAGCTCGTCGAGATCGAGCTCCTGCTCCTCCTCCGTCAGCCCCGCCCGCCGCCGCTTGCGGTCGCGGGCGCCGGAAGAGGCAAGCTCCTGGCGGATGACGCGCAGCGGCAGGAACTCGTCACGCTGCAGACGCAGGATCGTCTCGAGGCGCTCGACGTCGTCCTCGCTGAAGAGGCGATATCCGCCCTCGGTCCGGCGCGGCGCCAGCAGCCCTTGATCCTCGAGGTAACGAATCTTCGAGATCGAGATGTCCGGGAACTCGTCCTTGAGCATCCCGCAGAGGGTCCCGATGGTCAGCGGACGCGATCGCGAGGCGGTGGCCATCACCTGTTGAGAAACGTCAGTCGGTACTTGCCGATCTGCAGCTCGTCTCCGTCCTCGAGCTGCGCGGACTCGACACGCTTGCGGTTCACGAAGGTGCCGTTGAGGCTGCCCTGATCCTCGACGAAGAAGCCACCGTCGCGCGCCACGATCACGGCGTGCTTGCGCGAGACCGTGACGTCGTCGAGAAAGATCCCGCAGTCGGGCGAGCGGCCGATCGACGTCTCGCCTTCGGGATGGAACGTCTCCCCCGCCCTGCCGCCACCGGACCGGACGACGAGCGCGGGGCCTGTGATGCCGAGGTCCTCGAGCGACGCGGCGGCCGTGTCTTCACCCTCGTCAGGCGTGAAGGTCTGCGTCGACTCCGTGCCGCCCTCGTCCCTGACGAGCAGCGCCCCGCAGCGTGCGCAGTAGTTCGCAGCTTCGGGGTTTTGGAAGCCGCACTCCTGACAATAAATATGGCTCACCTAACCGGGCGGGGCAGCTCTCGAGGTGAGGATCTCGGTCAGGTGATCGACGTCCACCTGGTCGAGGACGCTCGTCCCTCCCGTCTTCTGCAGCCGCGCGACCAGCTCCGCGCGCAGGATGTCGATCTTTCCGTGCAGCAAGCGCCGTTGGTAGGAGACCTGGTTCTCCTCTTGCGTCAGATCGGCGATCAGCTGTTTGAGGTCGGCATCGGTCAGCGTTGCGAGGTCGGGCAGAGGTTCCACGGGCCGCCTTTCCTGGTCGAGGGCTCGCCAGAAGTAAAGCAGCGAACTTGCAAAGGGTCAACCTGAACTTGAGAGTTCAGACCGCCGCCACGCCTTCGGTCTGCATGATCTCCTCCACCATCCCCCGGAACTCCGCCTCGAGGGCCTTCGAGTCTTCGTCGGTTCGCCCCTCCGCGTAGATGTGCATGAGCGGCTCGTCGGGGTCGGGAAGGATCTGTGCCCACCCTCGCTCGTCGAAGACCTTGATGCCGTCTGTCAAATCGAGCTCACGGTCGCGCAGGCGCTCGGTCAACATTCGCATCACGACGCCTTTGAGGGCCCAGGGACACGGAAGCTGCCGGTGGACGAGAGTCGACGCAGGCAGGTCTGCGACGAGCTCCGACAAGGGCCGCCGCACTGGCGCGAGCAGCTCGAGCAGCTTGCAGAGGCTCGCGGTCGCGTCGTAGGCGGGCAGGAACTCCGGGAAGACGTAGCCGCCCCCCACGGCACCGGCGAAGATGACCCCGTCTTCAGCAGCAGCCTTCGTGAGGTCGCCGAGCGACGCGGGCGTTCGCACCACCTCGAGGCCGCTTCCTTCCAGCAGGCGCTCGACCTGACTCGTCACCGTGATCGGGAATGCGAGCTTTCCGTGCCGGCCGTTGCTTCCGATCAGCCGCAGGAAGAGGAGCAGGCTTTGCTCGACCGGGACCTCGCGGCCACGCTCGTCGACCAGATAGAGGCGTTCTGCCGCGCGGTCGAGGACCACGCCGAGATCGGCGCCGACTGCGGGGACCAGCTGCTTCACCTGCCCGATCGCCTCTCGCAGCAGAGCCGAGCCTGTGTCGGACCGGTCCGTCGTGAAGCCGTGCGCGGACACGGCCTCTACGCCAAGGGGCCCGAGCAGCAGAGGCAGCACGTACGACGCCGCCGAGAAACCGTAATCGACGACAAGGCGAAAGCCGCGGTCGCGGATCGCTTCCACATTGAGCCCGTCCAGCAGATCCTGCGCGTACGACTCCCGCACGCGTACGGGATAGCTGATCGTGCCGATGTCGCCGAAGCTCGCGCGGCGCAGCTCCCCACGCGTGAAGTTCTTCTCGATCTCCTTCAGCTTCTCCGACGACATCTGGATGCCCGGCTGCTCGAAGAACTTGATCTGTACGACTTCGGGATCCGACTGGCTCGTGCCGACGTGGAAGCCCGCTTCGTAGCCCTCGCTCTTGAGGAGATGACGGGCGACCGCAGCAGGCAGGACACGCAGATCGGCGACATCGAGCCCTGAGGACGTGAGGCCCGTGATCATCGCCCGCTTGATCATGCGGCACGCCGGCGCTGACTCACGGCTCGCAGCGACGCGCGCGCCGCGCTTGAGCGCCGTCCCGAGAGCAGCGGCGATGCGCACCGCAGCCTCGGGCGTGAGGTCGACGTTGACGAGGCCTGCGACTCCGTCCCTCCCGAAGAGCCGCGTCGACGCGCGGGACTCCCAGATCAGGCTTTCTGTGATGTGCGAGCCGGACTCGACCTCCTTGTAGGGGTAGATCCGGACGCCCGGCATGATCACCGTCTCCGAGCCGATCGTGACCTCGTCGCCGACGGCGACCCCCTCGTGGATGCGGACATGCGCGCGGATGTCGCACGAGCGGCCGATGACGGCGCCTTCGATCAACGAGCTGCGGCCGATGTGCGTCGACGCATCGATGACGGAGCGCGTCGTCCGGGTCCGCTCGCGCAGGGTGACGCTGTTGGAGAGGACCGAGTGTGCTCCGACCGTCGCGCCGGGAGCGATGCGGCAGTAGTTGCCGATGTACGCAGGCCCTTCGATCTGCTCGAGGTCGGGAATGTCGACGCCCTCGCCAAGCCAGACATTCCCGCGGATCCGGATGCCCGGGATGTTGAGTCGCACATTCTCCTCGAGGGCGTCGAAGTTCGCCTGGCGGAACTGGTCGAGATTCCCGATGTCCTGCCAGTAGCCGTCCATCACGTACCCGTAGAGCGGACGCCCCATCTCCAGGAGATACGGAAAGAGCTCCTTCGAGAAGTCGTACGGACGGTCCGCCGGCACGTGCTTGAGCACCTCCGGCTCCATCACATAGATCCCCGTGTTGATCGTGTCCGAGAAGACCTGGCCCCAGGACGGCTTCTCGAGAAAGCGTTCGATGCGTCCCTCCTCGTCCGTGACGACGATGCCGAACTCGAGCGGGTTTTCGACCGATTTGAGCCCGATCGTCACCGCTGCTCCCTTCTCCTTGTGGAAGGCGACGAGCGCCCTCAGGTCCACGTCGCAAAGCGCGTCTCCCGAGATGATGAGGAAGGTCTCGTCGAGCTGTTTCGCGGTGAGACGCACGGAACCGGCCGTGCCAAGTGGAGACTCCTCGACCGAGTAGCCGATCTTCATCCCCAGCGTCTCACCCTCGCCGAAGTAGCTGCGAATCGCCTGCGGCAGGAAGGCGACGGTGACGATCACCTCGTCCAGCCCGTGCTCGCGCAGCAATTCGAGGATGTGCTCCATGCACGGCTTGCCGACGACCGGCACCATCGGCTTCGGCTGGTTGGACGTGAGCGGGCGCAGGCGGTTGCCCTCTCCTCCTGCCATCACGACGGCTTTCATCGCCTTCCCTCTCTCCAGGCCGCGACCGCATACACCACGCCTGCGCAAACCGCGAGGACGAGCCCGGTCCAGAAGATCCAGTACGGCCACTCGGTCGACCGGTGCGTGACGATCAGGCAGCCGATCCCGAGGTACAGGAGCCAGGTCGCGGCTTTGCCGAGAAGGTTCACCTTCAGCTCGTAACCCTCCGGAGCGATTGTCTTGTAGCCGGCCAGCAGCAGGAGGTCACGGCCGAGGATCACGACCAAGCCGGCCCATGGCATGTGGTCCTGAACGAACAGCAGAATCACCGCGGCGTCGATCATCAGCCGGTCCGCCAGCGGGTCGAAGATGCGGCCGAAGTCCGATTCCACGTGCCAGCGGCGCGCGAGGAAGCCGTCGATCTGGTCAGTGACGCCCGCGATCCCGAACACGATTCCCGCCGGCCAGCTGTGGCCACCGTCCGCGCTCAGCATGAGCGCGACGAAGACCGGGATCAGGGCCAGACGCGCGATCGTGAGCGCATTCGGAAGCTGCTGCAAAGTCGCCGGGACGGCGCGGGTCGCCATGAGTGTGGAAAGGATACGCCCGTGGCCGAAAGCCTCAGCCTGCCTGGCTTCGTGGATGCCCACAGCCACGGCTTCCAGCGCGCGCTTCGCGGCCGGGCCGGAGGCGCCGACTTCTGGGGCTGGCGTGAACTGATGCTCGCAGAGGCGGAGCGCCAGACACCCGAGCTCGTCCGCCGAGAGTATGTGCAGGTCTACCGGGAGCTACGGGCCGCCGGCTACACCGCAGTCGGCGAATTCCACTATCTCGGCTTCGACGAGGCGCTGGCCGCGGTGGATGCCGCGCAGGAGGCCGGCATCCGCATCGTCGTATTGCTCGCGGCGTACGGACGGGGCGGCCTGTCGCGCTTCCGGCAGGAATCCGTCGCCGAGTATCTGAAGCAGCTCGAGGACCTACGCAGCCGCGAGATTCTCGTTGGCGTCGCCCCCCACTCCGTGCGGGCCTGCCCTCCCGACTGGCTCGAGGAGCTCGGCCGCTACGCAGCTGCGGAGCACCTGCCGCTGCACGTGCACGCGGACGAACAGCCGCGCGAGATCGAGGAGTGCCTCGCCGAGCACGGCATCCGGCCGATCGAGCTCCTGGATCGAACCGGTTGCCTCGGCGAACGCACGACGGTGGTGCACGCGACGCACGCCGACGGCGCCGAGCTCGACCTGCTCGGCCGAGCCGGTGCGCGCGTTTGTGCCTGCCCGACGACGGAGGCGAACCTCGGCGACGGCTTCGCGCCGGTCGAGCGCATCCGCACGCGCGGGATCGGAATCTGCATCGGCTCCGACTCCAACGTCCGCATCGATCCACTCGAAGAGTTGCGCGAGCTCGAGGGAATCGCGCGACGGCAGACGGGACGCCGCAACGTCATCTCGACCGAGACGCTGCTCTGCTTCGGCGCCGACGAGGGCGCCGGATCGCTCGGCCTCGAAGAGTGGGACGACGTCGAGGTCGATCTTTCCCACCCGTCGTTGCGCGGAGTCGCGGACGTGTTCGAGGCCCTCGTGTCCGGGTGCGGCGCGGACGTCCTTCTAGAAGCGTGACGTCCAGTACGCGGTGCGATTGATGTATGCGCGTTGGGCGGCGCGACCATGCAACCCGTATGTCCCGTCGTAGCTGTCATACCGGCCCCCGTGACCCGCGGGCTCGATCTGGGTTCCCTCGCTCCACTCGTTGTAGGACGTGATCGTCACGAGGTCGGCGCCTGCGCGCACGGCGGCCCCCCACATCGAGTCGTACGTCGCGCCGTCGAGCCTCGGCTTCACGCGCGGATCCCCGGTCGCCTCGCTCGCGTCGTACCCCGGACCGACCGACGGCGCGCAGAGGATTCCAAGGGCGTGCGCCTGCGTACAGAAGCGATCGAACTTCGCGGCGTCGTAGAGAAGGATGTCGTAGGTGTAGAAGCCGGCGAACCCTGCGCGAGCGGCGAAGCCAACGTGATTGGTCTGCGCGAACAGCCTCATTCCCATCGGTTGAAGCGTCACGCGGCGCCACTCTTCAGCCGCGAAGTCCTTGCTGTTGTAGATGTAGACATCACGAAGGCCGAGCGCGCGCAAGTACACGAGGTCGTCGCCGACCGAGTCCACAGACCGGCCTGCGTAGGGCTCGAGCTGCACCGCTACTCGAAGCCCGCTGCGCTTCGCCACACGCATCACCGCAAGGAGCCGAGTGTCTTCTGCGGACCCCCTTCCCCACCACGAGCTGACGACCTCGTCCACGCCCGCTGCCGCGATGTCCCGCATCTGGGCGCCGAGAACGCGCGGGTCGGCGCTCGAATAGGTGCCGCGCATCGGAAAAAAGGCCGAGCCGATGTCAAAAGGCGGGGCGTGGCCGCCCTGGGGCCAGTGGACGTACTGGCCGTCGTGGCGGGCGTTGGAATACCAGGGGTAGAAGAAGATCGCGCTACGTGGCGGAGCCTGGGCGGCAGTGGCGGATGCGGGCAGGGCTAGGAGAAGCACCAAGGCCAAGAGGGGACGCCGCATCCCGCGGAGCTTCTCACCCCGGCCGGATCCCCAGGAAGAGGCATACGGGACGGAGGCGGCGGCGCCGATCCCTCGGGATATGGCTCCCTCAGGCTGGTTCGACCGCATTCGATCCCTCTGCCGACGCGAGACCGCTCAAACGATGGCGGAGTACGCCGTCGTGCTCGCCGTCATCACACCGGCGATCATCATCGCTTACGGGCTCTTCTCGGACCAAATCGCTAAATTGATCGACAGCGTCCGCTCGCTGCTTTAGAAGCTCACATCGACGCCAGGGGATGGCGACGCCGTCTGCGGCAACGACGCCGCCTTGCACCGCGAACGCACGGACGGATACCTCCCCTGCGCGCTCACGTCATCCCTGGGCAAGGGTTGGCTTCAACCTCGACCGCATCAGTCCTTCGAGGGATTTGGGTTTAGCCGCTCCTAGAACCGTCGATCCTTCTTATGGGCTGGCGAGCAGGCGTTTCGCTTGGGGGCTGACGGCTTAACCCCGAGCGTTTCCGCTTGTGCGCCGGCCCTAGGTCGATTGGATCGAAGGCCCGCCCGATCCGCGGTCTCTTCCTCGGCGAGTGTCCGACCGAGGACCAACCAGCGCTAATCCCGTTCTTTCGCAGACTCCTTGTCTCGTGTGTGGACCCGATCATTTACCGCTGCGTTCGGGCACCTATTCTCGCTACGAGCGCCTTCCGCAACACCGGCTTTCGCGTTGGAAGAACGATCGGAGTACTGTGGCTTGAGCGGGCGGCGCTCCGCGAAACACTGGCCAAACCCCTCGCTGGTGCTCGATAAATCCCCCAGGGCACCGTCCGCACTTGGGCCTGCGTCAGCTACCGCCGAGGCTCTTGCAGGAGTCGGTGCTCTTGAACGCCGAGGCTAGTGCTCCGCCCGCGCTCTTCAAGGTGCTGATCGCCGAGTTGGTCGCGCTCGCGAGGCTTTGGACCTGAGGTGCGAGCGTCGCGACCGTCGCGCTGACGGCGGCGGCCGACGGATTGGCCTGGAGCTCCGTGAGAGCCGTGTTCGCGGCGTCGACCGTGTTGTTGATGTCGGTCGTGAGCTGATCGAGTTGCTGCTTCGCGGCTTGCCCCTGCGAGGTGTCAGGGGGCGGGACGGCCCTCATCTGCGTCAAGAGCGTTTTGGTCGCGGTCTCGGCCTGCGTGATGCTCATCTGGAGGGAGGCCTGCGAGACTCCGCCGCTGAAGCTCGTGGCGATGCTCTTGATCTGCTGTTCCCAACTGCCGATCGCGGTGCAGACGCTGTTCGCGTACGCCTCGTTGGCCTTCGTGTCGGAACTGCCGCCGCAGCCGGCCGCCACCAGCGTCAGAACCGCAACCAGCGCCAGAATCGGTGTTGCGGTGACCCATCTTCCGGCACGATGAATATGACGTCGAACTCGCCGCCTTTGCGCGGGACCGCTCCTGCTGCCAGCACGACTCTGTTCAACCATGGGGTCCACTGATTACTCCTCCGGTAGAAACGGGCAGGGGCGTATCGGCCCGAGGCCCGATCGAAGCAGGCAGAAGGAGGCCTTCCATCACCCTGAGCGGGTGAACGCACTCTCGCCGGTGTGATGAATAGCGCTGATCTAACGCGCGTCTAACTCGGGCTGAGTGCGAAGCGCACGTAGAACGACTCCGCGAGCCTCAGGGCTCGTAGTTGGGACGCGGTGAATCCTCTTTCTCGTCAAGCTTGCGGAAGTGCTCGTCGTACGCTTCGCCTCGGGCTTTGCCCGCCTGTTGCTCGTCCAGTGTGTCGGGAGTTGGATTCCCGTGGCTGGGGCTGTACCCAACGTTTGGGCGCTGTTCGGACACTGGGATAGTGCGCTTAGACCTGGCTGCTCGCCGCCAAAAGGCCAGCTTTTGCAGGAGTTTGCTCACAGTCGGGGCGCCGAGATTTGAACTCGGGACCTCTAGTCCCCCAGACTAGCGCGCTAACCAGGCTGCGCCACGCCCCGTGGCGGTGGCATCGTACCCGCTAGACGCCGTAGCGCCTGTAGAGCTTGTCGATCAGGTCCGGCATGCGTTCGAGGCGGTCGGTGATCACACGTAAACGGTATTCGCGGAAGTGCTCGGCCTCGACGCCGAGCGCACGCGCCAACGTCTTGATGACGTCGTCCGACGGAACAGGGCGGTTGCCGTGGACCAGATGGTTGAGATAGCCGGCTGAGAGCTTTGTCTTCTCCGCAAGAGAGCGGTACGTAAGCCCGGCCTCCCCCATGAGCCGCTCGATGGTCGGGCCGAACGAGTCCTCGCTGAAGCGCCGCTTTCGCGCCATCAGCCGAGCTTCTCGCGCACTCTAGAGACGAGCTCACCGACGCTCACCGCGTTGTCTTCCCCCTTTGCGCGCTCGCGAATGTCAACCGTACCGTCTTCGACAACCTTTCGCCCGACGGTCACGCGCACCGGGCAACCAATCAGATCGGCGTCCGCGAACTTCTCCCCCGCTCGCGCATCCCGGTCGTCGACGAGCACGTCGAGACCCGCCGCAGCGAGCGCATCCGCAATCGATTGGCCCTGCTCCTCCAGCCCGGGGACGACGACGACATGGACGTCGTACGGCGCGACGGCGGCGGGCCACTGGATGCCCTTGTCGTCGTGATGCTGCTCGACGATCGCCGCCATCGTCCGCGCCGGTCCGATGCCGTAGCTCCACATCACGAGCGGCTTCTCCTCACCGTCCTCGTCCAGGAAGGTCGCGCCAAACCGCACCGAGTAGAACGTGCCGAGCTTGAAGATGTGC
>Ga0307302_10000007_pt1 | contig 74702 bp, 70 predicted proteins | sample ER_DNA_183_FD_194490 | JGI IMG/M metagenome (GOLD analysis project Ga0307302, IMG submission 194490) | Bulk soil microbial communities from the East River watershed near Crested Butte, Colorado, United States - ER_DNA_183 | ecosystem: Environmental > Terrestrial > Soil > Floodplain | place...
CGGCGCGGAGCGCCAGACGCTTGGGCCGGGCGGAACCTGGCGCATCCCGAGCAACGTGCCGCACGAGGCGGTTATTGGTCCGGAGGGCGCGGTGGTCATCGACGTCTTTTCGCCCGTCCGCGAGGATTGGAAGGTCCTTCCCGAGGCAACGTCGGGCCCTCCGCGATGGCCGTGAGGCCTGTGATCCTCGAAGCGGAAGTGTCGGACGCGGGCTGAGGGGAGCTAGGCCCCGTGACAGCGCTTGAACTTCTTGCCCGAGCCGCATGGGCAGAGGTCGTTTCGGCCGACCTTGTCCCACTCGCTCGCGGTGCGTTGCGTGACGACGCTCGTCGCGCCGATTGAGGGCGCCGTCGAGACTGCCGCCAACGCGGCCTCCCCGGGTGCTCCTCCGGCAGCGGAGATCGCGTCGGCGCCGGCGAGCAACTCGTGCTCGTAGACCAGATCGCCGTCCGGACCCGCCGCCGGCTGGAGGTGCTCACTCTCGTTGGCCTCAATCTCGACATGGAAGAGATAGCGCAGGACCTCCTCGCGAATCGTCCGCCCGAGCTCCTCGAACATGACGTGGCCTTCGCCCCGGTACTCGACGAGCGGATCCTTCTGCGCCATGGCGCGTAGGTGGATGCCCTCGCGCAGGTACTCCATCGCATCGAGGTGCTCGCGCCAGCGGACATCGACGACCTGCAGCACGAGGTAGCGCTCGATCTCGCGGATGAGCTCGGCGCCGTACTGCTCCTCCTTCGCCCGGTAGGCGTCGCGGGCGTCTTCCTGGAACTCGGCCACGAGATCTTCCCGACTCATGGCATGCGCGTCGATCTCATCGGGACGCACCTCGACCTCGTAGAGGGATCGCATCTCGTTGAAGAGCCCGTCCAGATCCCACTCCTCGGCGTACTCGTCTTGCGTGTGCTCGAAGGCGATCGACTCGACGAGCTCGTCGATCCAGCCCTCGATGTCGCCCGAGAGGTCCTCGCCCTCGAGCACCCGGCGGCGCTGCTCGTAGATCACCTGGCGCTGCGTGTTCATCACGTCGTCGTACTTGAGGACGTTCTTGCGGGCAACGAAGTTCTGCTCCTCGACCTTCTTCTGGGCGCTCTCGATCTGCTTGGAAAGGATCGAGGCCTCCATGGGCTCACCCTCGGGCAGCTTGAAACGGTCGATGATCTTGTAGATCCGATCGCCAGCAAAGAGGCGAACGAGATCGTCCTGGGCCGAGAGGTAGAAGCGTGTCTCGCCGGGATCGCCCTGGCGCCCGGAGCGGCCGCGAAGCTGGTTGTCGATCCGCCGCGCCTCGTGGCGCTCCGTGCCGAGGACGTAGAGGCCGCCCAGCTCGACGACTCCCTCCCCCAGCTTGATGTCGACGCCGCGGCCGGCCATGTTCGTCGCGATCGTGACCGCGCCGGGCTCGCCGGCGTCCTTGATGATCTCGGCCTCGCGCTCGTGCTGCTTGGCATTCAGGACGTTATGCGGGATCCCGTGGCGCGTCAGGTGCTGCGACAGGTGCTCGGAGACCTCGACCGAGATCGTGCCCACGAGGACAGGCTGTCCACGCTCGTGCCGCTCTTTGATGTCCTCGACCACGGCGTCGTAGCGCGCCTCTTTGGTCTTGTAGATCAGGTCGTTCTTGTCATCGCGGGTGACGGGAACGTTCGTCGGGATCTCGACCACAGTCAGGTCGTAGATCTCCTGGAACTCCTTCTCCTCCGTCTTCGCAGTACCGGTCATGCCGGCGAGCTTCTCGTAGAGGCGGAAGTAGTTCTGGAGGGTGATCGTGGCGAGCGTGATGTGCTCCTCCTTGATCGCCACCCCTTCCTTGGCCTCGATCGCCTGGTGGAGACCCTCCGACCAGCGCCGGCCTTCCATGATCCGGCCGGTGAACTCGTCGACGATCTTCACCTCGCCATCCATGACGACGTAATCGTCGTCTCGCATGTAAAGAGACTCCGCCTTCATCGCCTGGATCAGGTGGTTCACGAGCTGGGCGTTCCGCGGGTCGTAGAGGTTCTCGATTCCGAGCGCACGTTCCACCGTCTCGATGGCCGACTCGCGCGGTGAGACCGTCTTGAACTTCTCGTCGTACTCGTAGTCGGCATCATCCTCAGGCGCGACCTGACCCTTGGGCACGAACTTGCTCGCGACGCCCTCGAGCCCGCGAACGATGCGGGCGAAGTCGTAGTAGGTCTTGGCCGCAACCTCCGGCTCGCCCGAGATGATCAGTGGCGTTCGTGCCTCGTCGACCAGGATCGAGTCGACCTCGTCGACGATCGCGAAGGTATGGGCGCGTTGGACGGTGGCCTCGAGCGAGGTCGCCATGTTGTCGCGCAGGTAGTCGAACCCGAACTCGGAGTTGGTGCCGTAGGTGATGTCGGCCGCGTAGGCATCTCGGCGCTCCGCGAAGGGCATCTGGTTCCGGATGTACTTGGCCTGCATCCCGAGCGTCTCGTACACCGGCGCCATCCATTCCGTGTCGCGCTTGGCCAGGTAGTCGTTGACCGTGACCAGATGCACGTTCGCGCCCGTGAGCGCGTTCAGGTAGAGCGGCATCGTCGCGACGAGCGTCTTGCCTTCACCTGTTTTCATCTCGGCGATGTCGCCCTCGTGGAGGACGATCGCGCCCATGATCTGGACGTCGAAGTGCCGCATGCCGAGCGACCGTTTGGCTGCCTCGCGCACGGCCGCGAAGGCCTCGAAGACGAGCTCGCTCAGGTCTTCCCCGTTGGCGAGCCGCTCCCTGAACTCCGCGGTCTTGCCCATCAGCTCGGCATCGGACAGAGCCTCGAACTCCGGCTCGAGCGTCGTGACGTACGCGGCCTGCTCGGCGAGGCGCTTCATGCGGCGCCCCTCGCCCATGCGAAGGACCTTCTCTAGACCACCATAGTTCGACATCTGTGCCTACAAGGTAGCTGTCACAAGGGATCGACCGTCAGCTGCCAGCGGTCATCGTCAACCCTATCGGCGCGTGCCACGAAGGCCTGAAATCGAAGCCGCCCGCGCTGCTCGAGCTCCCGGAGCGCCAGGTCGACCGCCGGCTCGACGAGGCCGGCGACTGCCTCTCCATCCAGGACCGCCGTCCGCTCTCCGTCGGGTGCGACGATCACCTCTACGGCGTTGTTCGCAGGCAGCGCAAGCGAGATAAGGGACGCATGGGTCCGCCTGCCGCCGACCATCCACTCGCTCGGTCCGCGACGGACGGCCTGAGCCGTATAGGGGCGCTCGAGCTCCCGGTCGAGCACGGCGGCCAGGCGCTCGACGATCTCCTGGGGAGCCCCGGCGACGGCGAGGACCGTCTCCTCGAACGCCCGGAACTCGACCTCCCCAAGCGCCTCGCTCGCCAGCTCCGGTAGCTCGGCCGCCACAGTTGCATCCCAGTCGCGCGAGCGCGCGAGGCCCGAGACACCGCTCTCGACCCAGCGAAACGCCCTCGGATCGTTGATCTCGCTCAGCCGAGCTGCGGCTCGATCAGGCCATAGTTCCCGTCGCGGCGCCGGTACACGACGTTCACCTCGTTCGTCTCCGCATTCTGAAACACGAAGAAGTCGTGGCCGATCAGCTCGAGCTGGAGGACGGCTTCCTCCGGATCCATGGGCTTCACGGGGAACTGCTTGACCTTCACGATTACGGGCCCGTCCTCCTGGGGCTCAGCAGGTCGGTCCTCGGGTTGGTCGTGGTTCGACCGGGAGGCTGAGCGGCGACGCTTGTCCTTGTAGCGGCTCGCCTGGCGCTCGAGCTTGTCGACGAGCTGGTCGATCGACGCCTTCATATCGCTCGAGCGCTCGGTGGCACGTAGAACCGGACCCTTCGTCCAGATAGTCGCCTCCGCGACCTGGTTCTCGGCGATGGACGGATTCTTCTCGACCGCGAGCTCGAGCTCGAGCCGGGCCGAGTCGCTCAAATGTCGCTCGAGCTTTCCGAGCTTCTCCTGGGCATAGCCCTTGAGCGCCGGAGTCACTTCCACGTTCTTCCCCTTGACCTGAAGCCTCACGTAATCCTCCTGGTCGACTGGGCCAATCTATCGCACCGTCCCTTGCCCTCAGCGCCTGATCGCCCGCGCGAACGTGACGACATGCACTTCGCGAGCGCCGTTTCGGCGGAGCTCGGTCGCCGCGGCGAGCACGGTTGCCCCAGTCGTGTATACGTCGTCGACGAGCCCGATCCGGGCCGGAACGGGGCCGGCGCTCCCGAAGGCCCCGCGGACGTTCTTCCGGCGCGCAGCGCGATCGAGCCCGCGCTGCCGAGCGGTCGGCCGCGCACGGCTGAGCGTGGTCACGACAGGCAGGCGCCAGCTCTCCCCGAGCACGTGTGCGAGGGCTTCGGCGGAGCCCTGGCCACGCCAGAGAGTGCGGTCTCGGTCGGCCGGAACCGGCGCAAGCGCGAGGATGGGCGGAGGACGTACGACCTCAGTGACGAGATCCGCGGCGATCCCCGTCAGGCAGCGTAGCCCCCGCTCCTTCCAAGCGGCCACGAGCGGCCGGGTTTGCCTGTCATAGGCGACCGCCGCCCTCGCAGTCGCGAAGCTGATGCGCCGCCCGGCGCATTCGGAGCAGCGGGAGACCGCCCACGCGGTCGGGGCACCGCACCGAGCACACATCGGCCCGTGGAGCCGTCGGAGCCCATCGTGGCACGCGGCACAGAGCATCTCCTCGCCCTGACCACAGACGACGCATCGCGTCGGCAAGAGCAGGTCGAGGAGCTGCACGCCCTCTTACGGTAGAGCGCGAGGGCGCGCAGCTTTCGCGACAGCCGTGCCGGAAGCGTTACTACAGCCTCAGGCCATGGTTCGGACGTGCTCGGCGAGACGATCGAAGCTCAGGGACACACCGTCCTTCATCCCCGTCTCGAGCGCGGCGTCGCGAGCCTCCCGCGATGGGTAGAGAACCGTCTGTGTGATCGTCGTCTTGCCGTCCTCTTCAGAAAGGGTCACTGTGTTGATCGCTTCGGGCCAGCGCCGCCCCACGACTCGGTGGAGACGAGCCGCTCGGGCGGTGTGACCTCTCGATATTCGCCGCGCATTTCCATCTCCGTGTTGTCGGCGCGGCCCCAAACGAAGCGCCAACGCCCCGCCCGGCCGGAGATCGATCTCGCAGAAGGGCATGGTCCAGCCGCCTGGCCTGTCAAGTTGCGGCGCCGGAAGCGTTACGACTCACGCCGGCCCGGATAGCGGAGGATGCTGTCTGCGAGCTTCGACGCATCGCCGAAGATGCCCGCCACCGCCAGCCCCTCATCCGGCACGACGCTTCCCGGCAGCAGCGCCGCACGTCTGATCGCCGCCTTCTTCCCGACGTGGCAGTCGGCGCCGATCGCCGCGGGGCCCACGATCTGCGCCTCCGCCTCGACGACCACCTCCCGGCCGAGGACGACGGGTGCGTCGATTCGGGCAGAAGGATCGATCTGGCAGCCCTCGCTGACCCAGAGACCCGGAGCGACCTCGTCGCCAGGCAGGTCGACCTTTACCCGCCCGAGGACGGCGTCGAGGATGGAGTTCCGAAGCTCGTCGAGATCGCCGACGTCGTTCCAGTAGGCCATCGTCGTATAGGCGTACAACGGCTCGTTGGCGCCCACGAGCATCGGCCAGAGATCCTGGCCGAAGTCCATCGGCTCACCGGCCGGAATTCGCTCGAGCAGCTGCGGCTCGATCACGTAGACGCCGCAGTTAGCCAGGTTCGAACGGGCCTCGTCGGGGCGAGGCTTCTCCTGGAACCCACGCACGCGAGTGTCGCGATCGAGGATCACGACGCCGTAGGCCGACGGGTCCTTGACGGGCTTCACCGCAAGCGTCGCGAGTGCGCCCGTGCGCTTGTGGTGGCCGAGGAGGGCCGTCACGTCGATGTCGTGCAAGCCGTCGCCCGATGTAACGAGGATCGCCTCACCGCCCCACAGGTCCTCGAGCTTCTTCGTCCCGCCCGCGGTGCCGAGCAGCTCCTCTTCCATCGACCAGTGGATCTTCATCCCGAGATCCGAGCCGTCGCCGAAGTAGCTCTGGAGCATCTCCGGAAACGAGTGGAGGTTGATGCCGACTTCGTGGACGTCGTGCTTGTGGAGCAGGTTCAGCAGATGATGGAGGACCGGCCGATTCGCGATCGGCATCATCGGCTTCGGAAGGAAGTCGGTGAGAGGCCGAAGCCGAGTGCCGAGCCCGGCCGCCATCACCATCGCCTTCACTCTGGGTTTTGTCCCCGGCTAGAAGGTTGGTCGGTAATTGGCGTACCCGCCAACCACTACGTACCCTCGTCCCAGGAAGACAGGTACTTCTCCTGCTCCCCGGTGAGGGTGTCGATCTCGACGCCGAGCGTCTCCAGCTTCAAGCGGGCGATCTCGCGGTCGATCTCCTCGGGCACGACGTACACCTTCGGCTCGAGCTCGTTCGCGTGCTGGGCGACGTACTCGGCCGAAAGCGCCTGGTTCGCAAAGCTCATGTCCATGACGGCGGCCGGATGGCCTTCGGCGGCCGAAAGATTAACGAGGCGGCCGTCGGCGACCAGATTGATCTTGCGGCCGTCGGGCAGCGTGAACTCCTCGACGTTCGTCCGGGCGGGCCGACGCGACTCCGCCAGCTCCGCGATGCCGGGGATGTCGATCTCGACGTTGAAGTGCCCCGTGTTGGCGAGGACGGCGCCGTCCTTCATTCGTTCGACGTGGCGGCGCGTGATCACGTTCTTGTCGCCTGTAGCCGTGCAGAAGATGTCGCCTATCTCAGCAGCCTTCTCCATCGCGAGCACTTCGTAGCCGTCCATGAGCGCCTCCAGCGCGCGCATCGGATCGACCTCGGTGATGATCACGTGCGCGCCCATCCCGCGGGCTCGCATGGCGACGCCGCGGCCCACCCAGCCGTAGCCGGCGATGACGAACTTCCGCCCGGCGAGGAGGATGTTGGTGGCACGGATGATGCCGTCAATGGTCGACTGCCCCGTGCCGTAGCGGTTGTCGAAGAGATGCTTGGTCTTCGCCTCGTTCACGGCCACGATCGGAAACGCGAGGTCGCCCTGAGCCTCGAGTGCCTTCAGCCGGATCACGCCGGTGGTGGTCTCCTCCGTGCCGCCGATGATGTCGCCTAGCTGGTCGCGTCGGTCCTTGTGGAGGACGCCGATCACGTCGGCACCGTCGTCCATCGTCATGTGCGGCCGGTGGTCGATCGCGGCCGTGATGTGCGAGTAGTACGTGTCGTCGTCCTCGCCCCTGATCGCGAAGACCGGGATGCTGTATTCGGAGACGAGAGCGGCCGCAACGTCATCCTGAGTCGAAAGCGGGTTCGAGGCGCAGAGAACCACATCCGCGCCGCCCGCCTTGAGCGTCCGCGCAAGGTTCGCTGTCTCCGTCGTCACGTGCAGACAGGCAGAGACCCGGATGCCGGTGAGCGGTTGCTCCGCTTCGAAGCGCTCGCGGATCGCCATCAGCACCGGCATGAGCCGATCGGCCCACTCGATGCGCTGGATGCCGCCGGGCGCGAGCCCGAGATCCTTGACGTCGTGACTGGGTGCTGCCGTCGCCATGCCGGGAGGCAGTGTAGGGAACTACGGAGGGTTGATGTGGAATTCAGCCGCCGCCGGGGACGCTCCAGACCAAGCTACGTGTCGTGACCGGACGTGCTGATCCAGTGCCGTGTCTGGGGCGTCATCCGGCCCGGCCGAACTTTCACATCAGGCCTCTAAGCGTCTTCGGCGCGGCCGTAGCGATCCTCGAGACGGACGACGTCGTCGAGTTCCGACGTCGACACCTCGAGTACGGTCGAGTCCTCGAGCGCGCGCCAGCGGTGGACGACTCCGGGCTCGAGGTGGAACGCGTGTCCCGGCGAGACCACCTCGACGTCCAGGTTGCCGCCCGGGTCGCCGATCTCGAGCTCGATCCTGCCTTCGTGCAGGTACACGACTTCGTCCTTTTCGCGGTGGAACTGGAGGCTCAGCTGCTCGCCCTTGCGGATGAAGAGGATCTTCCCGCAGTACTGCGGCGTCGCCGCGTAGATGATCTCGTAGCCCCAGGGCTTTTCGACTCGCTTGACCTTCTGCGAGAACCGATCGAGGTCGAAAAGGTTCGGGGAAAGCTCGCTCACGGGTGCGTTCCTACTGCGCCGGAAGAAGCGAGTCAAGCCCTGGTCCCCTCCTTGGTCTGCGGACGGAGCCACTCGGGATGCTCGCCGACGTACTGCTCCGCGAGCCGCAGGTCTTTCGGCGTGTTCACCGTGATCCACAAACCGTGATGGCGAAAGGCGCGCAGCTTGCCTTCGGCCGCGAGCTCGGGGAATGTCGTCGCCTCGTGATCACCGCGCTCGGGGAGCCGTGCAAGCGCCTCCGGCCCGAGGACATACACGCCGCAACTGACCCAGTCGTCAAGCAGAGGCGCTTCACGAAAACCCGTCACGACGTCGTCCTCGGAAAGCTCGACGACGCCGAACGGCAAGCGGACTCGAGTCACGGTGATAGTCGCAGCCCCGTCCCACTCGTCATGACTGCGTGCCAGCCCCGGGAGGTCCGCATCCAGCAGCTCGTCTCCGTTCAATGCAAAGCACGCACCAGGCTCTGTGAGCGCCCCGGCGGCGAGCCGGAGGCCGCCGCCTCGGCCGAGAGGCTCCGGCTCCTCGACCGGCACGATCTCGACCCCGAGCCCGGCGAGCTCCCGCTCGAAACGCACTCCCTGACCCTCCGCGCAGCTGACCACGACCCGCTGGACCCCCGCTGCCGCCAGGAGTGCGACCTGGTAAGCCGCGAGGGGATGGCCTGCAACGGGCACGAGGGCCTTCGGACGCCCGTGGGCAGCCTCCCCGAGGCGCTCGCCTTTTCCTCCGGCGAGGAGGATCGCCTCCACGACTAGGCCTTGAGCTCTCGGCTCGGCTCCTCGGTCTCCGGCAGGCTCGAGAGGAGCGAGGACGCCCGGCCGATGGCCTCATACGTGAAGCCGGCCGCCCGCACGCTCGCAGGATCGAGCAGGTTTCGCCCGTCGACGATGAGAGGCGTCCGCATCGCGTCGCGAACGGTTGCGGTCGGCAGCTCCAGGAGCTCGGGCCACTCCGTGACGATGACTGCCGCATCCGCGTCCTTGACCGCCTCGGGCAGGGAGTCGGTCAGCTCGACGCCCGTCAGCAGGCTGCGGGCTTCGTCGACGGCGACCGGGTCCCAGGCCCGGACCGTGGCCCCCTCCGCCAGGAGCCTGGAGGCGAGCACGATGCTCGGGGCCTCGCGCATGTCGTTCGTGTGCGGCTTGAAGGCGAGGCCGAGAAGCGCCACCGTCTTCCCCCGGAGCGTCCCGAGGTGCTTCTTGAGCTTGTTCACGACGCGCCGCTTCTGGAGCTCGTTTACCTCGATGACCGCGGAAAGGAGCTGGAAGTGGTACCCAGTGTTCGCGGCCAGCTGCTTCAGCGCGAGCGAGTCCTTCGGGAAGCAGCTGCCGCCGTAGCCGATGCCGGCGCGCAGGAAGTGTGGCCCGAGCCGGTGGTCGAGCCCGACTCCCTGGGCGACCTTGACCACGTCGGCGCCGAGCGCCTCGCAGACATTCGCGATCTCGTTGATAAAGCTGATCCGCGTCATGAGGAAGGCGTTCGAGGCGAGCTTGATCATCTCCGCTGAGGCAACGTCCGCATGGACGACCGGGGCTTCCAGGGGCCGGTACAGAGCCGCCACCGCTTCGCCGTCATCCCTGGCGAAGGCGCCGACCACCACGCGATCCGGATGCGAGAAGTCGTGCACGGCCGTTCCTTCCGCGAGGAACTCCGGGTTCGAGACGTAGCCGACGTGGGCCAGCCCGCGTGCGTCGAGTGCGCTCCGGACCTTTTCGCCTGTGCCAACCGGGACGGTGCTCTTCATGACGAGGATCACCCGATGGTCGACCTCCGGGATCTCGTCGAGCACCGTGTAGACCGCGGAGAGGTCAGCGTCGCCCGAGTGCGTGGAGGGCGTTCCGACGCAGACGAACACGATCCGGGCGGCGCGAAAGACGTCGCCGATGTCGAGGGTGAAGCTCAGGCGGTCCCGGTTTCGCTCCAGTAGCTCCTCGAGCCCGTGCTCGTAGATCGGCACGTGCCCGGCGGCGAGCGCTTCGATCCGCGCGGAGTCCACGTCCCGAACCACGACGTCGTGGCCGAGCTCGGCAAAGCACGCCGCCGTGACTGTGCCGACCCAGCCGGCCCCAAGGATCCCGATTGCCTCTCGTTCCATCCAGGGAAAGGCTAGATGATTGATGGACAATTACCAGACCCTCGAATGGGGGCCCCAGACGCGGCGCACCATCTAGCCGCGAACCGGCTTCAGGCCCTTGGCGATCGCGAGCATGGTCTCGTTCGACAGGCTGTCGAGCAGCGAGTTCACGACCCAGTAGGCGGCACCGTTCTCCTCGAAGGCAACCACGTGGAGGCGCGGGCCGCTGAAGAAAAGGCGGTAACTGCGACCTGCAATCCGCCGTCTCACGCTTGGCTCGTCGAGCATGGGCGCATCCATCCAGGACGTCTGCTGAATCCCCCAGTACTCGTTGAGGCCGGCCGAGCGATACGTCAGGCGGACGGCCGTATGGTCGTTCAGCTCGTAGACCCGGATCGGCTCGTCGCTCCCTAGCGACGAGCCTTGCTCCTTCACAGTCGGGGCGAGCAGCGGGAAGTCTGACTTTGGCTGGGCTCGGCGGACGAGCGGACGCGCCTCGGCCTCCGGCTCCACGTCCGGGGGCGAGTACTTCGGCGTCGTGTCTCTCGGTGCCGGAGCTAGCGTCCCGTGGAACGTCTGCCCGACGGTGACGAGCAGCATCTCCGGGGTCGTCGAGTCGGGCGCTGCCTCTTCCGTCTTCCCGTCGAAGAGCTTCGCGACGGCCTCGGCCGCAAGCTTTGCATCCGGGTTCGCAGCGTCGTAGCTCACCACCGTCTCGAAGTAGTCGAAGCGATCTGCGTTCCCGCCGACGCTGACGCCGTAGCCCCGCCGGCCGAGCAGGTAGGCCGCGTCGTCGGCGGAGCCGGCGGTGCCGTTCCCGTTCAGGACGCGGATCGTGACGTCCGCGGGCGACGGGCCGACGGGCTTCTCTTTCTTGGTCTTCTTCCTCGTGGCAACCTGGGTCGCCTTCTCGGCGGCCTCGGTGTCGGGTTTCATGAAGTCGTCCACGGCGGTCTGGACCGCCTCATCGGAGACCTGGAGCTCGTACGTCCCTGCAATGTCACTGAGGCCTTGGAGTCGCGCCTGCTGGAAGCTCCCCGTCGGCAGCTCGTAGGCGAGCTTCGCGTAGCCAAGGAGCGTCCGCTTGTCTAGGGCCTTGCCGCCTCCGACCCCGACCTCGACGTTCTCGGTGATCGAGCTGACGATGGACGGGATCTTGGTGATGTTCGAGAAGCTCGAGACCTGCTGTTTCATGGCCTTCACGAACTCCTGCTGGCGGGCGTTTCGGTAGAGGTCTGAGTCCGTGTGCCGGTAGCGGACGAAGTCGAGCGCCGTCGGCCCATAGAGCTTCTGGTAGCCCGGATGCAGGTTGATCTTTGCGAACCGTGCCAGCCCGTAGAGGCCCGCGTTGTTGTTGAAGTAACGCTGGTCGACGTCCATGTAGACCCCGCCGAGCTTGTTCACGATCTGCTGGAAGCCCCGGAAGTTGACGGTGATCAGGTAGTTGATCTTGATGCCCGTCAGCGCCTTCACCGTCTCGAGGCTGCCGCGCTGGCCGCACACGCTGAACGCCTCGTTGATGCGCGCGGTGTAGGTCGTCCGGCCCCTGCAGTGGATCTCGACGTTGAGATCGCGCGGGAAGGACAACATCGAGACGGTTTTCCCCTGCGGATCGAGCCTGATCAGCATGATCGTATCCGACCGGGACTTGGCGCCTTTCCCCTCGCCGTAGCGCTTGTCGTAGCCGAGGACCATGGCCACGGTAGGCTGGCCGGGGAGCGGCACGTCGAGGACCTTCTCGGCCTCGATCGCCTCTTTGGTGTGTGCGCGGACGGCGGAGACGCTCTCGTTGATCCAGAGCCAGAACCCGCCCACGAGCGCGCCCGCCAACATCAGGAGGACGACGACAAGCCAGAGGAGGGCCTTTCCGATCCGGCGCGGCCAGGTACGGCGGGGCGGGCCGCCGTACCGCGCGATTGGCGTCAAAGGGCTGAGTGGAGGGACGGTCGTGTGGCCGTTCGAGCCGTTGGAGCTCCCCCGGCCTGTGCCTCTCTTCAGCGTCGTCTTCATACGAAGAGTCGCCCGAAAGGCGACCCCGGCGAGGATACCGAAGCGCGCAGCCGGACCTCGCCCTTAGGCGCGTGGGTTAGGACGCGGGTGGCTCGTAGGCCAGATTCGGGCTGAGCCAGCGCTCCACCTCGACCACCGAGGCCCCCTTGCGGCCGGCGTAGTCGACCACCTGATCGCGTGCGACTCGCCCGAGCGAGAAGTAGCGGGCAGCCGGATGCGCGAGGTAGATGCCGCTCACGCTGGCGGCCGGAAGCATCGCGTTCGTCTCCGTCAGCTCGATCCCGACCTCGCGTGCCCCGAGCAGGTCGAAGAGCTTCGGCTTCTCGGTGTGATCCGGGCACGCCGGATAGCCGAACGCCGGGCGAATGCCCCGGAAACGCTCCGCGATCAGATCCTCCTTCGGCAGGGCCTCACCGGCCTCGTACCACTCGCGGCGGGCGTGCTCGTGCAGGTACTCCGCGAAAGCTTCGGCGAGGCGGTCCGCAAGCGCCTTCGCGATGATCGCACTGTAGTCGTCCTGCTCGCGCTCGAACCGGCCCGCGAGCTGGTCCGCGCCGATCCCGGCCGTGACCGCGAACGCACCGATGTGATCCGGGAAGCCAGTGTCCGCAGGCGCGACAAAATCCGCCAGAGAGCGGTTCGGCCGCTCGTCGCCGTAGTCGGACTGCTGGCGCAGCATGCAGAAGCGAGTGCCGTCCGCGAGCACGATGTCGTCGCCCTCGGCCGCCGCGCACCAGTACCCGTAGACGCCGCGCGCGGTCAGGAGTTCTTCCGCGACGATCTTGTCGAGCAGATAGTTCGCGTCCGCGAAGAGGCTGCGCGCGGCCTCGCCCTTCTCCGGGTCGTCAAGGATCTGGGGGTACTTGCCCTTGAGCTCCCAGGCGTAGAAGAAGAACTGCCAGTCGATGTACTCGCGGAGCACGGCGAGCGACGGCTCGACCAGACGCACGCCCGTGAAGGGCGGCGCGGCCAGGTCTTCCCGTCGCCATTCGATCTTCGTCCGATTTGCACGGGCGGCCTCGTAGGACAGGAGCGGCTTTCGGTCCCGGTCCGCGTGGAGCCCTCGGAGGCGCTCCTGCGCCTCGCGGTTACCGGTATCCAGGGTCGCGCGCCGGTCCTGGTCGAGAAGGTCGGCTACGACGCCCACGACTCGTGAGGCGTCGAGCACGTGCAGCGTCGGCTGGCCGTACGCAGGCGCGATCTTGACAGCCGTGTGCTGGCGGGAGGTCGTCGCTCCTCCGATCAGGAGCGGTAGGTCGAGACCGCGCCGCTCCATCTCCTTCGCGACGTTGACCATCTCGTCCAGGGACGGCGTGATCAAGCCGGAGAGCCCGACCAGGTCGCACCCCTCCTCGACCGCGGTGTCGAGGATCCGGTCGGCGTGCACCATGACGCCGAGGTCGATCACCTCGTAGTTGTTGCAGCCGAGGACGACTCCGACGATGTTCTTCCCGATGTCGTGCACGTCGCCCTTCACGGTCGCGAGGACAACCTTGCCCCGCGCCCGGCCATTGCCCCCCGTGGCGAGTTTCTCGGCCTCCATGTACGGCTCGAGGTAGGCAACCGCGCGCTTCATCGCGCGCGCGCTCTTCACCACCTGCGGCAGAAACATCTTCCCGGAGCCGAAGAGGTCGCCGACGATCTTCATCCCGTCCATCAGCGGGCCCTCGATCACGTCCAGCGGCCGGGCGGCACGCGACCTGGCCTCCTCGGTGTCCTCCTCGATGAAGTCGACGATCCCGTGTACGAGCGCATGGGAGAGGCGCTTCTCGACCGGGGCCTCGCGCCAGCTCAGGTCAAGCTCACGCTTGGTGCCCTCGCCGCGGACGGACGCCGCCAGGGCGACCATCCGATCGGTCGCGTCGGGCCGCCGGTTGAAGATGATGTCCTCGACGTGCTCGAGGAGCTCGGGCGGAATGTCCTCGTAGACGACGAGCTGGCCCGCGTTCACGATCCCCATGTCGAGCCCCGCGCGGATCGCGTAGTAGAGGAAGGCCGAGTGGATAGCCTCCCGGACGACGTCGTTGCCGCGGAACGCGAACGAGAGATTCGAGATGCCGCCGGAGATCTTGACGCCGGGGCAGCGCTCCTTGATCAGCGGGATCGCGTCGATGAACGCCTTCGCGAAGTCGTTGTGCTCCTCCATGCCGGTCGCCACCGCGAGGATGTTCGGGTCGAAGATGATGTCCTCGGGCTGGTAGCCCGCCTGGCCGAGGAGGAGGTCGTAGGCCCGGCCGCAGATCTCGACCTTCCGCTCGACCGTGTCGGCCTGCCCCTGCTCGTCGAAGGCCATGACGACGACGGCGGCGCCGAAGCTCTGCACCTCGCGCGCCCTGGCGAGGAACTCCTCTTGCCCCTCCTTGAGACTGATCGAGTTGACGACGCCTTTCCCCTGCACACACTTGAGACCTGCCTCGATCACGGACCAGCGCGAGCTGTCCACCATGATCGGGATGCGCGCGACCTCGGGCTCGGTGGCGATCAGGTTCAGGAAGGTCGTCATCGCCTGCTCCGACTCGAGCAGGTCTGCGTCCATGTTGACGTCGAGAATGTTTGCCCCGCCTCGAACCTGCTCGAGCGCGACGTCGACCGCTCCCTGGAAGTCCCGGGCCTCGATCAGCTTGCGGAAGCGCGCCGACCCGGTCACGTTCGTGCGCTCCCCGATCATCACGAAGTTCGTGTCGCCCGTGAACGTGAAGGGCTCGAGCCCGCTCAGGCGGGCGACCTGTCGCGGCCCGGGCAGCTCCCGCGGGGCCAGGCCGTCGACGGCAGCCGCGATCGCGCGCACGTGGTCCGGTGTCGTCCCGCAGCAGCCGCCGACGATGTTGACCAGCCCGGCCTCGGCGAACTCACGCAAGAACCCGCTCGTGTCGTGGGGCTGCTCGTCGTAGCCGCCGAAGGGGTTCGGAAGCCCTGCGTTCGGGTGGCAGCTGACGTAGGTAGGTGCGAGCCGGGCGAGATCCGCGACGTAGGGACGCATCTCCTTCGCCCCGAGCGCGCAGTTGACCCCCACGACGAGAGGACTCGCATGCTCGACCGACGTCCAGAATGCCTCGATCGTCTGGCCAGAGAGCGTACGGCCGCTCCTGTCGACGATCGTGACGGAGATCCAGAGCGGCAAGCTCTCACCCTTTTCCTCGAAGACCTGGTGTGCAGCCGCGATCGCCGCCTTGGCGTTCAACGTGTCGAAGATCGTCTCGACGAGCAGGAGGTCGACGCCGCCGTCGACGAGCCCGCGGATCTGTCCCGCGTAGCTCTCCCGCACGTCGTCGAAGGTGACGCGCCGAAAGGCGGGGTCCTCCACCTTCGGCGACAGCGACAGCGTCTGGTTCAGCGGGCCGACCGATCCGGCCACGAACCTGTCTCCATCGGTGCGCTCGTCGCACGCCTGGCGCGCGAGTCGGGCGCCCGCCAGATTGATGTCATAGACCGCGTCCTCGAGCCCGTAGTCCGCTTGGCCGATCGAGGTGGCGGTGAACGTGTTGGTCGTCGTGATCCCCGCACCGGCGTCGAGGTAGGCGCGATGGACGTCGAGAACGACGTCCGGACGCGTGAGATTTAGAAGATCGGGATCGCCCTTGACGTCCTGCGGGTGCTCGCGAAACCGCTCTCCGCGATAGTCCGCGTCGTCGAGCTCGAGCCGCTGAAGCATCGTTCCCCAGGCGCCGTCCAGCACGACGATCCGCTGGCCGAGGAGCTCGCTGAGGCGCGTTTCGGCGGAGACGGCGGTCGTGACCATCCGTTCATTCTGCCTTTCGACCTGCGGCTCGGGCCAGGAGCACTCGATTTTGTCCTGAAAACGAAAACTCCCGCCTGCAGGCGGGAGCTCCTTGCTGTCTCGATTCGAGACTCGGTCAGTGCTCGCGACAGGGGTGACAGACCCCCTCGCTGAGGCCGAATGGATCGCGCGATGAGATCGACTCGGAACACGCCCGGCACGAACGGCCGGCCTCGAGCCCGACAATGGAGCGCAGGAGCGAATAGATCATTTGAGCCTCCTTCGGAGGTCGATTGGAACGGACGCTTCAAGCTACCGAGAGCGTCCGGGGGGAGCGCAAGGCTCCAGTCCCGGCTTAATGCCCCATTAACGTACTGAGTAGCGGCTCAGCCGCGGCCCGCAACCTCGAGCTTGTTCTCTGCGTGACGAAGCTGCTGCTCGACCTTCCAGAGGTCGAGGTCTTCGTCGCCCGACTCGGCACGCTCGAGGAGCGCCCTGGCCTCCTCGATCTCGCGCTTGGCCGCCTCGACATCGATGTCCTCAGCCCGCACAGCGTCGTCGACGAGGACGATCGCCCGGTCCTGCTGCACCTTGAAGTAGCCCGGTCCCGCCGCGAAGCTCTCCCAGGACCCGTCGGCCTTAACGCGGATCTCCCCCGCCTTCAGCATGGCGACCAGCGGCGCATGGCGTGCCAGGACGCCGATCTCACCGTCGGCGCCGGGCACGATCAGCATCTCGACCTCGCCCTCGTACGCAGCACCGTCGGGCGTGACCAGGGAGAGCTCGAATGTCTTGCCCGTGCCCTCGGCCATGGTCAGATCTAGGCGGGACTGGGCTCGGCTTCGCGCTCCTCGGAGGGCTCGCCGGCCTTCTCGGCCTCGGCCTCCTCCGCCTCCGGCTCCTCCTTGGCCTCGGCCTTGTCTTCGCCGCCCATCTCCTTGCCCCGCTCGACCGCTTCCTCGATTGTTCCGACCATGTAGAAGGCGCCCTCGGGCAGATCGTCATGCTTTCCCTCGAGGATCTCCGAGAAGCCCTTGATCGTGTCCTCGAGCGCCACGAACTTGCCGGGGGTGCCGGTGAACTGCTCCGCGACGAAGAACGGCTGTGAAAGGAAGCGCTGGATCTTCCGGGCGCGCTGGACGATGACCTTGTCCTCGTCGGAAAGCTCCTCCATCCCGAGGATGGCGATGATGTCCTGGAGCTCCTTGTAGCGCTGGAGGATCTCCTGGACGCCCGTGGCGGTCGCGTAGTGCTCGTCGGAGACGACGCCCGGCTGCATGATCCGGGAGACGGAGTCGAGCGGGTCGACGGCTGGATAGATCCCCTGCTCGGTCAGCGCCCGGTTCAGCACTGTGGTCGCGTCGAGGTGGGCGAAGGTGTTCGCCGGCGCCGGGTCGGTGAGGTCGTCGGCGGGCACGTAGATCGCCTGCACCGAGGTCACCGAGCCCGTTCGCGTCGAGGTGATCCGCTCTTGGAGCTGGCCCATCTCGGTTGCAAGCGTTGGCTGGTATCCGACCGCAGAGGGCATCCGCCCGAGCAGCGCGGAGACCTCTGAGCCTGCCTGCACGAAGCGGAAGATGTTGTCGATGAAGAGGAGGACGTCCTGCCCCTGCTCGCGGAAGTACTCGGCCATCGTGAGCCCGGAGAGGGCCACTCGGAGGCGTGCGCCCGGCGGCTCGTTCATCTGGCCGAAGACGAGCGCGGTCTTGTCGATCACCCCGGACTCGGTCATCTCGATATAGAGGTCGTTCCCCTCGCGCGTCCGCTCGCCGACCCCGGCGAAGACTGAGAGACCGGAATGCTCCTCGGCGATCGACCGGATCAGCTCCTGGATCAGGACCGTCTTGCCGACGCCCGCTCCGCCGAAGAGACCGACCTTCCCGCCCTTTACGTACGGGGCGAGCAGGTCGATGACCTTGATGCCGGTCTCGAAGATCTCGACCGTCGGCTGCAGGTCCTCGAAGGAGGGCGCGTCCCGGTGGATCGGCCAGCGCTCCTCGTCCTCGAGCTTCTCGTCGCGATCGTCGATCGTCTCCCCGAGCACGTTGAAGAGCCGTCCGAGGGTCGCCTTTCCGACCGGGACGCTGATCGGCTCGCCGAGATCCTCGACGTCGACGCCACGCGCGAGGCCGTCCGTCGTGTCCATCGCGACTGCGCGAACGCGGTCGTTTCCGAGGTGCTGCTGCACCTCTGCGATCAGATCGACCTCGGGGCGGCCCTCCTCGCCGGCCACCTTGATTCTGAGTGCGTGGTTGATCTCAGGTAGATCGCCGGGGAAGACGGCGTCGAGGACGACGCCTCGGATTTCGACAACCTTGCCGACGCCTGCCGGCGACTTTCCGTTCTCGGGCATGGGACTCCTGGCTCGGGTGGTTCCGGCGCGGAGTCTAGCTTCGCGCCCAAGTTGGACGCGGCCGGTACCGGGCTCTCAGACGAAGGCCCTCAGCCGACCGTTGGGGCCGACGCGCTGCCTGGGGTTCTGGAGCGCCGGCTGGCGAAGCTGGCGGATCTCGTTATCGATGCTCCGCGGGAAGAAGGCGATCTCGGGGGAGGTCGGCTGTGGCGCGCTCGGCGATTTCCCGAGGGAGTTCCCGAGCAGGCCGAGCCCCGCCGCGAGCGCGATCACCGTGGCGGCGACGAGGGCGCGGACGGCCAGAGGGCGTGCGCGCGGTTGCACAGCGCGGGCCGGGAACTCGAAGCCGCGGCGGCTCGGCTCGGCGAGCGGCGTCGCGCGAACGATCGCCGCGATCCGGCGCAGATCCTCGACGGCGTCGGCGCAATCCTCACAGCCGCGAACGTGCTCGTGAAAGAGTACGCCCTCTAGCTCGGAAAGCTCTCCGTCGAGCTCGAGCGAAGCCCAGGCGCGGGTTCGCTCGCACAGTGGATCGATCGGCTTCACGCCCATTCCTGCCTCTTTCGACGCGCGCAGTGCAGAAGGGTTAGCCCGGGAGGGCCGGCGAGAGCAGAAAAGCCTACACGTGGGCGGCCTGCTGGAGCTTTTCGCCCTTCTCCAGCGGATACCAGCAGGCGGCGCGGTGGCGAGCCTCGACCTCGCCTAGTGGAGGACGCTCGGTACGGCAGTTCTCCGGCACTTCTTCGTCGGGGCCCGCGACTTGCCTCGCCTTCGGGCAACGAGGATGGAACGGGCAGCCGGGCGGCGGGTCGACCGGAGAAGGGACGTCGCCCTCGAGGACGATCCGTTCCGAGGCGGCGTGACCGTCGGAGGTGAACCCCTTGGGAACCGCCGACAGAAGCGCGGCGGTGTACGGGTGCTTCGGGTTCTCGTAGAGCGTGTCCGCGTCCGAGACCTCGACGATGTGCCCGAGGTACATGACCGCGATCCGGTCGGAGACGTGGCGGACGACCCCGAGGTCGTGCGAGATGAAGAGGTACGTGAGGTTGAAGTCTTCCTGGAGGCCCTCGAGGAGGTTCAGGATCTGCGCCTGGATCGAGACGTCGAGCGCCGACACGGGCTCGTCGCATACGATCAGCTTCGGGGAGAGCGCGAGCGCTCTCGCGACCCCGATGCGCTGGCGCTGGCCGCCCGAGAACTCGTGCGAATAGCGGTTGTAGTGCTCGGGATTCAGCCCGGTGCGATCCATGAGCTCACGGACGCGACGCTTCGTGTCGCCCTCCGTCTTGTGGATCGAGAAAGGAGCCCCGATGATCTGGCCGACCGTCTGGCGCGGGTTGAGCGAGGCGTACGGGTCCTGGAAGACCATCTGCATCTGGCGGCGGTACGGCCGCATCTTCCGCTGCGAGAGCTTCGTAATCTCCGTGCCCTCGAACGTGACCGAGCCGGCGGTGGCGTCGAGGAGCTTCATGACGAGGCGGGCAGTCGTCGACTTCCCGCAGCCCGACTCGCCGACCAGGCCGAGTGTCTCGCCGGGATAAATGTCGAACGAGATGTCGTCAACGGCCTGCACCCGGCCCACTTCCCGTTGGAAGATGATCCCGCGCGTGATCGGAAAGTACTTCTTCAGGTTGCGGACGGAAACGAGGGCCCCCTCGGCGGGCGGGGAGTCCGAGCCGACGGAGGCCGGCGTCGAGACGCTCATAGGCCGCTCCTTGGCCTATGAGCGTGTGGAGGGGGTGTGGGGGAACCGGGAGGTTCCTCCACCGGGTCAAAGAAGGGGGCTCGTGGGGGAAACATGGTTTCCCCCACGGGAGCGAGCCGAAGGCGAGAGACGCTCATAGGCCGCCCTTTGGCCGTGCCCCTGCGAGAGCGAGCCGGAGGCGAGTGACGCTCACACTGCCTCTTTCAAGCGCCGCGCCTCACGGGTCGACCAGAGCCGTCGCTTCTCCTCGATCGAGAGGTGACACGCCTCCGGATGCCCGCCGCCCCGGTCTTTGAGGGGTGGGACCTCCTTGTCGCACGGCTCGAACCTGTGCGGACAGCGCGGGTGGAACGGACAGCCTGGCGGGACGTTGATAAGGGAGGGCGGCGCGCCTTCGATCGGGATCAATCGCGTCCCCTTCTGGGTCACCGTGGGAATCGATTCGAGGAGGCCCCACGCGTACGGGTGCAAGGGCTGCGAGAAGACCTCGTCCTTCGTCCCGCGCTCCATCGCCCGTCCGGCGTACATGACCATGACCTTCGCGGCGACGTCGGCGACGACTCCGAGATCGTGCGTGATCAGGATGACGCCGATGTTGAAGTCCTTCTTCACGCGGTCGATCAGGTCGAGGATCTGAGCCTGGACGGTGACGTCCAGTGCGGTGGTGGGCTCGTCCGCGATCAGGATGTCCGGATTGTGTACGAGCGCCATCGCGATCATCGCGCGCTGGCGCATGCCTCCCGAGTACTGGTGCGGATAGTCGCGGAACCGCTCCTTCGGCTTCGGGATGCCGACCGCAGACAGGAGCTCGACGACGCGCTCGCGCGCCTTCTCCTTCGGGACGTCCTCGTGCGCCTGGACGGCCTCGACGATCTGGTCGCCGACCCGGTAGAAGGGGTGCAGGCACGCGAAGGGGTCCTGGAAGATCATCGCGAGGTCCTTCCCGCGGATCTTTCGAAGCTCGTTTGGCGGAAGCTCGAGAAGGTTCTTGCCCTGGAAGAGCACTTCCCCGGTGATATCGGCGGCCTTGCGGTTGGTGAGGCCGAGCGCGGTCAAGCAGGTCACGCTCTTGCCTGAGCCGGACTCGCCCACGATGCCGAAGGTCTCTCCCCTCTCGACCGTGAAGGACAGGCCATCGACCGCCTTCACGACGCCGTCGGGAGTATTGAAATGGACTCGGAGGTCCTTGACCTCGAAGAGGGCTTCGGCCATATCTCCTCAGACGGGAAGCGGGAAGTCTACGAGTAACGGACGCGCGGGTCGAGCCATGCGTAGACGATGTCGACGCAGAGGCTCAGGAATGCCACCAGGAAGGACGCGAGGACCGTGACCCCGAGCACCGCCGGCAGGTCGCCTCGGACGGTGGACTGGATCACCCAGGAGCCGATACCGGGGAGGTTGAAGACGGTCTCGGTGATGATCGCGCCGCCGAGGAGGAGCGCGAGGTCGATGCCGAAGAGCGTCACGACCGGAGTCAGGCTTGCGCGGAGGCCGTGCTTGCCGACGACCTTGTTCTCGGAGAGGCCCTTCGCCCGCGCCGTGCGTATGTAGTCCTCGCCCATAGTCTCGATCAGGTTTCCACGCACCATTCGGGCGTAGTACGCGGCATAGAGAAGGGCCAGGACCGTCCAGGGCATGATCATGTGCATGAACCAGTCATACGGGTTCACGCTGAACGGCACGTAGCCCGTCCCAGGCAAGAGCCCGAGTTTCTGCCAGAAGATGAAGAGACCCATGAGGCCGATCCAGAACACCGGCGCCGAGACCCCGAAGAGCGCGAAGCCCATTGCGAAGCGATCCAGGAACGTGCGGCGCTTCAGGGCCGACACGATCCCGATCGAGATGCCCATGACAAGCCAGATGATGGCCGCTCCGAAGGCGAGCTGGAACGAGATCGGCGCCCGCCTGACGATCTCGTCGCGGACGGATACCCGGCCGTCGTAGTTGAACCCGAGCCCGGGCCAGCCGTACTCGTCGCCCAAAAACAGCCGCTTCACGAACAGGGCGTACTGCTGGTAGACGGGCTTGTCGAGGCCTAGCTGCTCCTTGACCTGTGCGACGAGTTCGGGGGTGGGCTGCTTACCTGCAAACCGCGTGGCCGGGTCGGTCGGCGGCATGACGTAGAAGATGACGAACGTGATCATCGTGACCACGAGGACGACGAGGACAACCCAGAGCATTCGTCGGATCACGTAGCGCCCCATCAGCTTCTCCGTTCTACTCGGCGTCGACCACGAGACTCACTGGAAGTCTAACCCGAGAATCATGGAGAGTCGCCCCAAGAACGGGGCGACTCTCCATGACATTTCCTACTTGCGTTCTTACTTCTGCTTCGACACGTCGACGGCGACCCTCGAGTAGGCCGTCGTGCCGGAGAACTGGTCGTACTCGTACTTCGACACGGCGGGGCCGATCGTGTCGACGTTGGTCGCGTCGAGATACGGCACCCACGGGACGATGTTCTCCATGAGGTTCTTGTCCATGTCTTCCCAGCACGTGAGACGCTCAGCGTCCAAGAGCTTGTTGCACTTGTCGATGTCGGCGTCGATGCTCGGGATATCCGTGAGCGTTCCCTCGATCTTGTCCTTCTTCGCCAGTTCCGGAGTCAGGCCCACGAGGGAGTAGTTCACGTTCCCCTGCGGGAGGATCGACCGACTGTCGAAGAGCACCATGAACGTGGACGGATCCGCGTAGTCCTTGCCCCAGCCGGGGACGGCCGAGACGGGGACCTTCTTGCCCGTGTCCTGGATGACCGGGTACGCGTCTTCGAACTCACGTGTGTTCAGCTTGATGCCAACCTTGGCAGCACCCTGCTCGATGAGCGGCTCCATGTCGGTCCAGGGAGGCGTGTTCCGGTTGACGAACAGGACGCCGGAGCACTCCGGAGCGTCGCAGAGGCCGTCCTGATCCGTGTCGTACTTGGACTGCTTCATCTCTTCCTTGGCCTTGTCGACGTCGCCCGCGTCGTTCTCCGTTCCGTACGGCGCGTAGTCGTCGAGATCCCCGTTGAACATCGTGTCGGGGACGATGTGGTTGGCGATCGCGCCCTTGATCGGACCGCCCCACGCTCGCTGGAGACCGGCCTTGTCCATGGCCCAGTTCAGGGCCTTGCGGACGTGGATGTCGTCGAACGGCGGCTGTGTGAGGTTCATCGTGATGTACCAGGTGCGGTCTCCTGCCCCGACTTTGAGCCTGTCCTTGAGGTCTGAGGTGGTCGAGTACTTGCGCAGAACCTCCGCTGGCTCGGCCTCGATCTCACCGTCAAGCTCGCCCGCCTCGATCTTGTTGAAGATGTCCTTGATGTTCGTGTTCAGGCTGTAGTCGAACCCATCGACGTTGTTCTCACGCGTGTCGTCCGTCGACTGGTCGTAGTCGGGGTTCCGGACGAGTGACATATCCCGCGTCGGATCGAAACCGGATGCCGGCTTGATCGTGTCGCAGCTACTCGCATCAACCTTGTCCGAGCCCTCGAACATGTACGGGCCCGAGGACACAACGTTGCGGCCGTACTCGCCGGCCTTCTTGAAGCACTTACCGACCTCCGGTGGAATCGGGGCGGCAGCTGGCATCGCCACCCGGTAGAGGAAGTCGCCCGTCGGCTGAGTCAGCGTGAAAACGATCGTCTTGTCGTCGGGCGTCTCGATGCCCGAGATCGTCTTGGCATCGCCGGCCGTGAACTCGGCCATGCCCTTGATGACGGTGTAGTAGAAGCCGTACTGGGCTACGAGCGCCTCGGTGCCGATCCGCTCGAAGGCGTAGGCGACGTCCTTGGAGGTGATCGGGCGGCTGACCGGAGGACCGAACATCACGCCGTCCTTCAGCGTGAACGTGTACGTGAGGCCGTCGTCCGAGATTTCGCCCAAGTCGGTGGCGAGGTCCGGGACGAGCTCGTTCCCAGCCGCGCCGTTCACGTGCTGGTAGCCCACGAGGTTTCGGAGCAGGAGGTTCGAGTAGAGACCGAGTGCCGTCCCGAGATATTCTCCGGTCGGATCGAAGCCCCCGGTGAACTCGTAGGACGACCCTGCCATGCGGTAGATCCCGCCCTTGGTCACCGCGCCGGCCTGCCCGGTGTCGGTCGCGCCACTCGTGTTAGTTCCCTCGTCGTCCCCGCCGCCGCACGCCGAAGCTGCAAGCGCGAGCACGAGCGCGAAGAGCGCAATCAGTGCAAATCGTCTACGTGGCAATTTTTCTCTCCCATTTCGATGCCGGAACAGTTCGTCAGAGTTCGAACGGTCTTCACCTTTCCTTTCCAGCCGCACTAGGACGGCAGTCGGGGAACGGAACCATCCGAGGACAAGAGACGACCATGCCGCCCCGAAGTTAGAAGCGCCTCGTATCGGATGATTACGACGACGCGCTAACCGTTACCGACCGCTGCGGGGGTCGAGCGCGTCGCGCAGGCCGTCGCCAAACAGGTTGAACGCGAGCGTCGTGGCGATCAGGAAGAGACCTGGGAAAACCATGAGCCACCAGGCGACCTCGAAGACGCGGGCGGCGTCCGAGATCATGCGGCCCCAGGACGGAATGCTCTGGGGAACCCCGAGGCCGAGGAACGAAAGCGCGGCCTCGAAGAGGATGTTCTGCGGGATGAGGAGCGTCGCGTAGATGATGATCGGCGCGACCAGGTTCGGCAGCACCTCCCGGAACATGATCCGGGTGTGGCTTGCGCCCAGCGAGCGACTCGCCTCGATGAACTCCCGCTCACGGAGCGAGAGCGTGTTGCCCCGCACGATTCTGGCGATGTAGGGCCACGTGAAGAGCGAGATCACGAAGATCACGAGCGTGAGGCCCGGCTTGACGAGGCCGCCGAGGCAGCCCTTCGCCGACGTGGAACAGACGGCGACGATCCCGATTGCGAAGAGGAGGGAGGGAACGGAGAGGATGATGTCGGTTCCGCGCGAGATGATCGTGTCGATGGTGCCGCCGAAGTACCCGGCGAGCAGGCCGAGGACGATCCCGATGAGGACTGCGATCCCCGTGGCTCCGATTGCGACGATGAGGGAGGTTCGGGCGCCGTAGATGACGCGCACGAAGACGTCGCGGCCGGCCGTGTCCGCGCCCATGAGGAAATCTTTAGACGGTCCCTTCGGAAGCCCGAACTGATCCGTCGCCGTCGAGCCGAACAGCTCGTTCTTCCCGTGGCCCACGATGTTCGCGATCACCGGTGCGAGGAGCGCTAGCAGGATCAGCAGGATGATCACCACGAGGCCGACGAGCGCGGCCTTGTCCTGCTTGAAGCGGGCCCAGAAGAGCTGCCGCGGCGAGCGGCCGACGACAGTCTCGAGAGATCCGACTGGCTCGAGCTGAACGGCGTCCGGCTCGGTGGCGATTGGCGCGCTCATGCCCGTCCTCCTTTAGACGCCGCGCGAGTGTAATTGATGGATCGTGCCCGTGCCAGCTGTCGGGGCCGGACCGGTCGAGCTAACCCTCGAGCGCGTCCGCGCCTGCGACGACCTCGAGAATCTCCTGCGTGATCTCGGCCTGGCGGGCACGGTTCATCTCCAGCGTGAGCCGGTCGATCAGCTCGCCGGCGTTTTTGGACGCATTCCGCATCGCGGTCATTCGAGCGCCATGCTCTGACGCTGCAGACTCGAGCAGCGCGCGGTAGATCGTCGTCTCGAGGTAGGTCGGGAGTAGGCGGTCGAGGATGATGTCCGGCTCCGGCTCGTAGATGAAGTCGCCCTCCAGCGCGATCTCGTGCGCGCTCTTCTCTTCGTCCTCCTCGAGAGCGTGCCGCGGGATGGGCAGCACATCCTCGACGACGACCCGCTGCGTCAGCGCGGACTCGTACCGGTTGTAGACGATGACGACCCGGTCGACGACCCGCTCCGTGAAAAGCTCGGCGAGCTTCCGCGCGATCGCTGCGGCGTCCGAGTACTCAGGCCGGTCCGTGAAGTCGACCCAGGCCTGTTCGACCTCGAGGCGGCGGAACCGAAGGGTAGAGCGGCCCTTCTTGCCGATCACCGCCCACCGGACGTCCTGGCCGGTTTCCCTGGCCTCGCGCTCCAGGCCGAGCGCACGCCGGATGATCTGGGCGTTGAACCCGCCCGCGAGCCCGCGGTCGCCGGTCAGGGGAACGATCGCCACCGAGCTCGCGTTCTCCCGCTCCTCGAGCAGCGGGAAGCCGCGTGACGGCGTCGCACGAGCTGTACCGATCATCAGCTCGCGCATCCGCTCTGCGTAGGGGCGCAGGGCCTCGATGCGTGCCTCCGCACGGCGCAGCTTCGCCGCGGCGACGAGCTCCATCGCCTTGGTGATCTTGCTCGTGTTTCGAACAGAGCGGACGCGCCGCTTGATGTCCTGGACGGAGGCTATGAGGCGGCTCCCGCCAGGCTCGGCTCCTCTTTCACCGAGAAGCCCTGCTTGAACTTCTCTATGGCGGCCTCGAGCTTCTCCACGATCTCATCCGTCAGGTCCTTCTCCTCACGGATGGCCTTGAGAATGTCTCCTTCGGAGCGCAGGAACTCCCGCAGCTCCTCCTGGAACCTGGGCACCTGGGCCGGCGGAACGTCGTCGAGGTGGCCGTGGATCCCTGCGTAGATCGCGACGACCTGGTCCTCCATGGGCCACGGCTGGTACTGCGGCTGGTTCAGCGTCTGGACCATCCGCTCCCCCCTGGCCAGGGTCCGCTGCGTTTGTGGGTCCAGCTCGGAACCGAACTGCGCGAAGGCCTCGAGCTCGCGGTACTGGGCGAGCTCGAGACGTAAGCGTCCCGCCACCTTCTTCATCGCCTTCGTCTGTGCATTCCCGCCCACGCGCGAGACGGAGATGCCGACGTTGATGGCCGGCCGGACGCCCGAGTAGAACAGGTCGCTCTCCAGGAAGATCTGACCGTCCGTGATCGAGATGACGTTCGTCGGAATGTACGCCGAGACATCGCCGGCCTGAGTCTCGATCACCGGCAGGGCGGTCAGCGAGCCGCCGCCCAGGTCGTCCGAGAGCTTGCAGGCTCGCTCGAGGAGCCGGGAATGGAGGTAGAACACGTCCCCGGGGAACGCTTCGCGCCCCGGCGGCCGCCGGAGGAGCAGCGACATCTGGCGATAGGCGTCTGCGTGCTTCGAGAGGTCGTCGTAGATACAGAGCGCGTGCTTGCCGTCGTAGAGGAAGTACTCCCCCATTGCGCAGCCGGCGAAGGGAGCCATCCACTTGATCGGGGCGGCTTCGGCCGCGTCCGCAGCGACGATGATCGTGTAGTCCATGGCTCCGGCTTCGCGCAGGCGCTCGTAGACCTGGGCGACGGTCGAGGCCTTCTGGCCGATCGCCACGTAGACACAGATCATGTCCTGGCCCTTTTGGTTCAGGATCGTGTCGACGAGGATCGCGGTCTTGCCGGTGGAGCGGTCGCCGATCACGAGCTCGCGCTGGCCGCGGCCGATCGGAATCATCGAGTCGATCGCCTTGATACCGGTCTGGAGCGGCTCCTTCACGGGCTGGCGGTTGACGACGCCGGGCGCCTTGAACTCGAGCGGGCGCGTCTCGGACGAGTCGATCGGCCCGGCGCCGTCGAGCGGCTCGCCGAGCGGGTTCACGATCCTGCCCACCAGCGCGTCCCCGACGGGCACGTTGACGACCTTTCCGGTCCGCTTCACCGACTCGCCTTCGCGGACGTGCTCCCACTCGCCGAAGAGCGGCACACCGACGTTTCCCTCCTCGAGGTTGAAGGCGATGCCAGTGACGCCATGCTCGAGCTCGAGCATCTCCATGGCCATGCAGCTTTCGAGCCCGTACACGCGCGCCAGCCCGTCTCCGACCTGGAGAACGGTGCCCACCTCCGCGAGCTCTGTGTCGACGTCGTACTCCTCGATCCGCTGCTTCAGGATCGAGGTGATCTCCTCTGGGCGTAGCTTCACCGTGTCTCCTTCTCGTTAGCTCTTCTGCAAAAGCTCTTCACGGAGGTCCGCGAGCCGGCCGCGCACGCTGGCGTCGACACGGAGTGATCCCGCCTGAAGGACGAGCCCGCCGATCAGGTCTGGGTCGACGCTCCGACTTGCCTCGACCTTGCGGTCCGCAGCGGCCTCGATCTGCTTGACGATCCTGGCAGCATCCTTGTCGGTGAGCTCGATTGCGGTCGTGAGCTCGACCTCGAGAATCCGCTCTTCGGCGGCGAGGAGGCGCTCCCACTCCTCGTAGATCTCCAGCACCTCGCCGATCCGGTTTTTCTCCACCAACAGGTGGACGAAGTTTCGGATCGCCTCGTTCGCGCCGGCCAGCGCCGCATCGAGGACGTCTCCTTTTGCCCGGCTGTCGACCTGCGGATTGCGAAGGAGCGCCGCGAGCTCGTCCGACTCCTGAAGCGCTGCCGCGAACTGAGCGAACTCGTCACGGACGACCGGGAGGCTGTCCTGCTCGTGCGCCGCGTCGAGAAGCGCCTGGGCGTAGATCCGGTGGACGACGGCCATTTAGTGCTCCTTCCAGTGATGCTGGCGAGCTTCTGGGTCGAGAGCACCAAGCGAGGGGCCGCCCTCGTCCGCAGCCAAGGCTAGAAGCCTTGGTAAGGGCGGGGGTGGGCTCTGGCGCCGCGTGATCGCGGGCCAGAGGCCGGCAAGTATTGCTGGAAGGGGCACCAGGCGCTTAGTTCTCCGAGGCGATCCGTTTGATGTCGATCTCCTCGATCGTCTCGTCGATCAGGCGCTTCTGGTCGTCCGAGTCGAGCACCTTCCCGGTCACCTTCTCCGAAGCGAGCAGCGTCAGCTCGACGACGTCCCGGCGGATCGCCTCCCGCAACTTCCTGTTCTCGGCCTCGAGCGCCTTCCGATTCTCCTCGAGGCGCCGCTCGAGATCCTCCGCGGCCTGCGCCCGTGCCTGGACCAGCTGCTGCTGGCCTTGCTTCCGGCTCTCTTCCAGGATGCTCTCGCGCTCGGCTTTCGCCTCCTCGCGCTCCTTCCTGGTCAACTCGCGGAGCTGCCTGGCTTCTTCTCGCGCCTTGTCGGCCTCGTCGAGCGCTTGCCTGATTCGTTCCCGGCGCTGGTCGATGATTGCCTGGATGCGTCCGAACGCAAGGCGGCGCAAGACGAAGAAAACGATCGCGAACGTCAGAATCGTCCAGATCATGAGGCCGGGGACGACCGAGATCAGCCCGCCCCCCTCCGCTGCGTAAAGAAGCGCCGTCATCGGCACCATCTAGACGAGGACGTAGGCGAGGAGCCCGCCCAGGAGTGCGTAGAAGACGACGGCCTCTGTCAGGGCGAAGCCGAGCCACTGGATGCCCGTGAGCTCGCCGCGGAGCTCGGGCTGGCGCGCGACGGCCTGGATCATCGACCCGAAGATGTTCCCGATGCCGATGCCCGCGCCGACCGCGCCGAGACCGACGCCGACGCCGAACGCGATCGCCTTGCCCAGATCGGCGACGTCCCCGTTGAGTGCTGCAAAAAGGGTGGTCAAGTCGAGCCTCCTATCAATGTTCGGGTTCGATGGCGCCACCGATATAGATGGCGGAGAGCAGGGCGAAAACGAACGCCTGGATCGTCACGACGATCGCCACCTCGAAGATGTAGACGGCGACCGCGACCGGTATCGCGATCACCGCGATCGCGTACGACGAGAAGATGAAGATCAGGCCGATCATGACGAGGATCAGCATGTGGCCTGCGAGCATGTTCGCGAAAAGCCGGACGGAGAGCGAGATCAACCGCATGAACTGCGAGATCACCTCGAGCGGCGCGATCAAGACGAGCAAAGCCTTCGGCACGCCGGCCGGGATCCAGCTCTTGAAGTAGCGAACGGGCCCGTTGTAGCGGATGCCCTCCACATGAGTGGCGATGAACGTGATCAGGGCAAGGCCGAGCGTCACGCTCAAGTTCGCGGTAGCTGCGTAGATCCCCCAGGTCGGGACCTCGAGCCCGAAGAGCTCGAACTTCTCGCTGGAGATCGGGAGCGGCACGAACCCGACCAGGTTCAGGATCCAGATGAAGAGAAAGAGCGAGGCGACGTAAGGAAACCAGCGCCCGATCGCCTTCGACGGCAGGTTGCCCTCCGCGATCTGCCCCTGGATCAGCTCGTAGAGGGCCTCGCCCGTCGTCTGCCGCCGGCTCGGCCTGAGCGAGAGCCCGAAGCGCATGATCCAAATGCCCAGGACGATGGTTACCAGGGCGCCTACCCAGAGGTAGACGACGGCCTTGTTGATGGACATGTCGATCGGGCCGAGGTTGATGGGCACCCAAGCCGGCAGCTCGAACTCGTGCTGCGGCTGGAAGTCCTCGGCAGCCGCCAGGATCAAGGCAAAGCTCACTGCTTCGGCGTTCCCGAGAAGTAGAGCGTCAGGCTGAGACCGAGCTCGAGCGAGTAGGCAGCCGTGTAGACGAGCGCGCCGGCGAGTGCAAGGCCGGGATCCGAGGTGGCGACAGCGAGCGCCACGATCATGAGCAGGATGCCGCGGGCCATCATCCCGAACGCGACCACTCCCGATCCGCGTAGGTTTGGCTCGCCGATCCCGAAGCGGGCAAAGAGCAGCCCAAGCGCCTGGCTCGCGGCCCAGAGGACGGCGCCGAGCGCCCAGCCTCTGAGCCCCCAACCGGCGATCGCGAAGATCGGCAGCGCCAGCGCAACCAGCGCGCCGCCGGCGACAACGGGGAGGCGGCGCTCCGGCATCGGCCTCGGGGTGAGCATGGTGGCCACTACCTACGCAATGTTCCGATACATGCGGTAGACGGTCGCGATCGCAGCAGGGATGCCGATCACGGAGCCAATCGCGACGCCCACGCCGACTGAGCCGGCCGCCCAGCCAACCAGCGCGCCCACTCCCACGCACGTGACCAGGACGGCGAGGAGGAGCGCTCCGGCGCCGAGAGGGTCAAGGGATGTGCGCTCTGCCGTCACGTGGGCGGTCATGCGGGCCGGGGGCACTGTATCAGCGCCCGACGAGATCGTGGCGCGACTTCGTGACGCTCTGAAACGGCTTGTTTCTGCGAAAAAGAGCCAATTCGAAGGCGACTTTGTTCACCGTCTATCCTCAGGCGGCCGATGCGCGTCTGGGCCGATCTCACGAACACCGCGCACGTCCTCGTCCTGCGCCCGCTCGTCGAGCGACTCGAGGCGGACGGCCATGACGTGACGCTCACTGCGCGCCCGCTCTCACACACCGTCGAGCTACTCGAGGACTGGGGCCATCCCCACACCGTGCTCGGCTACCACGGCGGCGTCTCGCGCCTCGGAAAAGCGCGTGCTGCTCTGGCGCGCGCGCCGCAACTCCTCCGCTTCGCGCGCGGACGGCGCTTTGACTGCGCGCTCGCGCACGGGTCAACCGACCTACCGCCCGCCTGCCGTGCGCTGCGGATCCCCAACACGACCATGTTCGACTACGAGTGGGCCGCTCTGCAGCACCATGCCAATTGCCGGCTCGCTAATCGAGTCCTGGTGCCCGACGCCATCCCGGCGGAGCGGCTCGCCCGCTACGGAGCCCGCCCGCCCAAGCTCGTCCGCTACCCGGGCCTCAAGGAGGAGTACTACCTCGCCGACTTCGTGCCCGACCCGACCCTCCTCGAGGAGCTCAAGCCGCCCGAGGACGCCGTCCTCTGCGTGGTGCGGACGGCTCCCTCCTACGCCCTCTACCTGGGCGGGTCCGAGAACGAGCTGCTGCCAGGGCTCTTGCGGCGCCTCTCGGCCGACGAGCGGACACAGACCGTCGTCCTCGCCCGAACACCGGGCCAGCGCCAGGCGATCCGGACGCTCGGGCTCGAGCGAGTCCACGTCCCTGAGCGATCGGTGGACGGGAGGAGTCTCGTTGCGTTCGCCGATCTCCTCGTCTCGGCCGGCGGCACGATGAACCGCGAGGCGGCTGTGCTCGGCACGCCCGTCTGGTCGATCTTCGAAGGGCAGCTCGGAGCGGTGGACGAGCGTCTCGCCCGAGAGGGCAGGCTCCGCTTCCTGGCGGACCCGGCTGAGCTCGAGATCGAGAAGAAACCGCCTGGTGCCTGGCGCGAGCGCATCCGGCGTAACCCCGCCGAGCTGCTCCGGCTCGCCCTTCCCTGGCTGGCCTAGCTGCGCGGTCCGGTGAGGGCCCGCTCGACGGCTTCCTCCGGCTCCTCGGCCGGAAGGTCTTCGGCGGGCTCGCGCCCGAAGCCGAGCACCCGCAGGTGGCGCGCCTTCAGGATCTCGAGGCTGTAGACCATCCAGATCGACGCTGCGACGACCACGAGCCCGGTTCCGGCGGCAATCACCATGTGCTCGAGGTTCCAGACACCACGCGGGCGAGGCGGCACGAACCGGAGCATCACCGCCCAGGCTGCAAGCAGGAGGGCCCACAGGTGGAGGTACGCCGCGGTCCGCCGCTGCGAGAGCCCGATCCTCATGAAGCGGTGGTAGAAGTGGTTCTGGTCGGGGTCCCACGGGGGACGGCGGTACTTGAGCCGCTTCAGCACGACAAAAGACGTATCCAGGATCGGCACGGCCAGGACGAGCAGCGGCGCGACCAACGCGATTGTGGCCGCTGTCTTCAGGACACCTTCGACCGCCACGGTCGCGAGGAGGAACCCGAGCGCAAGCGCGCCCGAATCGCCCATGAAGATTTTTGCTGGGTGGTAGTTATGTCGGAGGAACGCGAGCGTCGCTCCGCAGATGATGGCCGCGAGCGCGGCAGCGTTCGACCGCCCGAACGAAGCCGCCAGGACGGCAAAGGACATCGCCGCGATGGACACGATTCCCGCAGCGAGGGAGTCCATGCCGTCGATCAGGTTGATGAGGTTCGCGAGGACCGCGACCCACAGGATCGTCAAGGGGTATCCCACCCAGCCGAGGTCGAAGTCGCCGAAGACGGGCAACGTCAGATGGTGGAAGCGGACGTCGTAGCCGAGCACCGGAATGAGCGCGACCACGCAGACTCCCATGAACTTCGTGCTGGGACGAAGGCCGCGGATGTCGTCCACGAGGCCGAGCGCCGCAACGAGCAGCGTCCCGACGAGAATTCCGAGGTATGGCCCTTCGGGGTGGATGAAGATCGCGGCCGGAACCAGGATCGCGACCACGATCGCGACGCCCCCGATCCGCGGGACTGGGCTCTGGTGCACCCGAGGCCGGTCGCCCCCGACGTCGACACCACCGATCCGGGGGGCCACACGCGCGATCAGCGGCGTCAGGGCGAGCACGATGCCGATCGCCGTGAGGAAGCCCCAGACCGCCGCGCCGTCCCCAACGAGGGCACGCAACGCCTCGGGGAAGGACATGCGGCGGTTATAGCAGAGGCGCTGGCCGGCAATCCTCAATCCAGGCCGAAACGCGAGCCCTCCTCCCACGTCGCTAGCATCGTGGCCGTGACTGAGGTAGTTGCCACCACATCCGGGTTCGACGAGCGCATCGCAACTCGCGAGGCGAAGGTCGGCATCGTCGGACTCGGCTACGCCGGTCTGCCGCTGGCCATGTCGTTCGCCGAGGCCGGCTTCGACGTGACGGGAGTCGATCTGGACGACGAGCGCGTGCGCGCCATCGGCGAGCACCGCTCGTACCTCGTGGACGTCCCCTCTGAACGCTACGAGAGTCTCGACGGCGATCTCAGTGCCTCGACGGACTATGGCGCGGTCTCGGAGCTCGACGCCGTGACGATCTGCGTCCCGACCCCGCTCTCGAAGACCCGGACTCCGGATGCGTCCTACATCGTCGCAGCGGCCGAATCCGTGGCGGAGAACATCCGGCCGGGCCAGCTCGTCGTCCTCCAATCCACAACGTCTCCGGGGACGACCGAGGAGATCGTCCTGCCGATCCTAAAGCGTCGAGGCGGCAAGGTGGGGACGGACTTTTTTCTCGGCTACGCACCAGAGCGGGTCGACCCTGGGAACAAGAACTTCACCATCAAGACGACCCCGAAGCTCGTCGCCGGCGTCACGGAGGAGTGCGCGCGCCGGACCGAGCTTCTCTACAAGCAGATCGTCGATGTCGTCGTGAGGGTCTCGAGCCCGATGGTCGCCGAGACCGCAAAGCTCCACGAAAACACGTTCCGGGCGGTCAACATCGCCCTCGCGAACGAGCTCGCGCTCATGTGCGACAAGCTCGGGATCTCGGCCTGGGAGGTGATCGAAGCTGCTTCCTCGAAACCGTTCGCGTTCCTGCCGCATTACCCCGGGCCGGGGCTCGGCGGCGACTGCATCCCGGTCGTCCCCCACTTCCTCGCGGCGCGCCTCCGCGAGTACGGCTATTCGCCCCAGCTGATCGAGGCCGCGCACGAAATCAATACGAGGATGCCGCTCTACGTGATGGGAAAAGTTGGCGATGCGCTGAATGACGTCGACCGCCCGATCAAGGGCTCGAGGATCCTGCTCCTCGGGATGGCGTACAAAGCAGACGTCCACGACACGCGGGAGTCGCCGAGCTTCGAGGTGATGCGCCAGCTGCTCTCGCGAGGCGGCGATGTCGTCTACTGCGATCCCTGGGTTCCCGAGGTCGAGCTCGACGACCGCCTGCACCAGAGCGTCGAGTGGTCGGCCGACGAAGTCGGCAAGGCCGACTGCGTCGTCATGCTTACCCAGCATCGCCAGTTCCTCCAGCAGCCGCTCTGGGACGAGGCGAAGGTGGTCGTGGACGCGCGGAACGTCGTGCCGGCCGGCCCCGGCGTCCACCGGATCTAGTGGCTCGCCCTAGCCCTTGATCCTCGTGCTCGGCGCGGGGTACGTCGGAGGGGCGCTGGCAGAGCGTGCACTCGTGGCGGGTACTGACGTCGTACTCGCAGACAACTGGTACGCGACGCAGCGGGAGCAACTCGCAGAGCTCGAGGAGCGGGGTGCCAGGGTGGAGACCGCCGACATCCGAAACCGCGAGCAGATCGACCGGCTCCTGGCCGAGGGCCCTGAGCGCATCTTTCTACTCGCCGCCCAGGCCAGCCGGCCGCTCTCCGAGCGTGAGCCCGACTACACCGAAGAGACGAACGTGACCGGAGCACGGCGAGTCGCCGAGGCGGTTGCCGCGCGTGGCGGCCCGATGCTCGTCTACGGAAGCTCGCTGCACGTCTACGGCCCCGGCCTCACAGGCGACGTGGACGCAAACCGACCTTATGGCCCGCAGAGCGACCTCGCCCATCTCTCGAAGGTCTACGCGGAGCTCTGCCTCGGGCTTTACGCCCGGCGCCGCGGGTTCGACCTCGCCGTCCTCCGCCTCGGCATCGTTTACGGACCGAGTCCTGTCGAGCACGAACGGCCCGAGTCCCAGACGGTCGTCGACCGCTTTCGCCGGCTGGCCGAGGCCGGGGCCGAACTCCCATTCGACGACGGTGGAAGGGCGACGATCGGCGTCGTCCACGTCGAGGATGCCGCCAGGATCCTCCTCGAGTCCGATCCAGGCGTGGTGAACGTGGCGGCCGAGACGGTCACCGTCGCCGACGTTGCCCGGCTGGCCCGAGGCGAGGAACCCGCTGACGAGCCGGCGTTCACGGTGCGAAGCCCCTTCGACTACCGACACACCGTTCGTGAGTACCTCCGCCCGTGAGAGCCGTCGTCACCGGCGCTCGGGGCTTCCTCGGCTCTCGTGTGGCCGACCTGCTCGAGGAGGGCGGGCACGATGTCGTGCGCGTCTCGCGTCCGCACGGAGCGAGCCGTGCGCTCGCCGGCGAGGCGATCGAGATCGACTCCGGCGACCCGGCTGCTCGCGACCTGCTGGCGGGGGCCCATGCCGTCTTCCATTTCGCGGGAGTCCCCGATCCGGCACGCTCGCGCTCGGATCCGGCCTGGGCAGTACGCCAGAACGCGGGCACGACGCTCAACCTGCTCGAGGGCTGCCAGGAGCACGATTGCGGGCTCGTCTTCCCGTCCACGGTCCGAGCGGCCCTCGACCCGCCGCCCGACCCGTACGCGCTCTCGAAGCGGCTCGGAGAGGAGACCTGCCGGCTCCATCCGGCTTCCGCGACCGTGATTAGGCTGACCTCTGTCTTCGGGCCCGGTCAGGTCGCGCGGGAGGGAGCGACGGGCGCGATCGCAGCTTTCGCAGCGCGCGCACTCGCGGGCGAGCCGATCGTCATCCCCGGCGACCCCGAGCGTATGCGCGACTTCGTTTACGTCGACGACCTCGTGCCGGCCCTGGAAGCGATCGTGGTTGAGGCGCGCTGGAACAAGACGCTGACCCTTGCAAGCGGCGTCGGGACCCCGCTTCGGCGCGCCGCCGAGCTCGTCCGCGACGCGGCCGGCTCGGAGGCCCCGATCGAAACTCCCGGAGGAGCCCTCGAGCCGGGCGAGAACCTGAGTTACGGCGCGGACAGGGCAGGGCCAACACTAGGCTTTGGCGTCCGCCCCCTCGAGGAAGCTATACCCCTCTATGTCGACTGGCTCCGCCACCATCCCACAGCTCAAGGCCGCTCCGGACCTTGAGCAGATAGCCGAGCGCCTCGAAGGCGGTCCCTGGGCCGGGCTCGAGCTGGCTCTCGCGCCGCGCGACGTGACTGACGAGAGCACGCTCAAACGGGCTGTCGACGCCACGCTCGGTGCGACCGAAGGAGCCCGGCTCGCGCTGACGGCCGAAGCACCCGTGAGCTGGCCGAGTGGCGCCTTCGTCTGCGTCGACCGGCTGACCGAGGAGGCACGTCGCAGCATCGAGCGAAGCGCCGATTTTGCCGCCGCGATCGGGTCACCAATCCTCACGATCCACTTGTATGCGCCGCTGGCGCCGGCTGAGTTCCGCGTCGCTCCCGCCCTCGACGAAGCCGAGGTCGAGCGCTTCCTCCGCTTCTACGCAGAAACCTGCTTGGAGCGCGGCGTGGAGCCGCTGATCGAGAACGTTCCACCGGTGCTCCGGATGCGGGTCGGAGGGCTCTTCGTATCCCAGATCGGGGGCCACTGGCAGGACCTCGTGCGATGGCGCGAGCGCGTCCCGGAGCTCGGCTTCACACTCGACCTCTCGCACGCCGGGCTCTTCAAGAACTTCGCGGCTGCCTATCCCTCGCTTTTCGGCCTTGCGTCGGACGAGGACCTGACACTAGACCGCTACATCGACGAGCTCGGCTCCGCTGCAGCCGTGGCGCACATCTCGGATGCCCACGGGCTGCTCGGAGAGGGCCTGCCTTACGGAAGCGGCGAGCTCGACCTCGACCGGGCCGTCGCGCGTATCGGAAAACACGCCCGGTTCCTCGTCGCGGAGATCAACGAGCCCGACCACGCCCGCTCCCCCGACATGAAGCGCGGCTATCTGGCGATCGAGAAGGCCCTTGCCCAGCCGGAGCCGCCGCCGGCTCCCCGGCCGAGACGCCTGCGGCCGGACGACTTCGACTGGCAGGCCGTGCTCGGCTTGCGAGATCCGGTGCCGTCGCTCCTCGACCTGCAGGAGCGGTTCGGCGGACGGCGCATTCTCCTCACCGGCGGCGGCGGCTCCATCGGCCGGGCGCTGACCACCTTCCTGCTCGGTTTCAGGCCGGAGTCCGTCACGCTCCTCGACGCCCACGAAGCCTCGCTGACCGCCGACCGACGCGCGCGGGAGTCCGACGCGACCGTTCGCTACGCCCTCTGCGACGTCCGCGACCTCGGCCGGATCGAGCGGGAGGTCGCACAGAACAAGCCGGACGTCGTCTTCCACCTCGCTGCGTACAAGCACGTCGACTGGGCCGAGGTCTACCCCGAGGAGTTCGTTGATACGAACCTGCACGGGAGCTGGAACGTGCTGCGGGCAGCAGAGCGAGCAGACGTCGACACGGTTGTGGTCGCATCGACCGACAAGGCGGCTCTCGCCGCGTCCTTCTACGGCCGGACGAAGCGCTTCATGGAGCAACTGACGGCGTTCGCAGCGCGCCGGGCCGGAGGGCCGCGAATCGCCGTGCGGTTCGTGAACGTCCTCGGAAGTGCCGGAAGCGCCTCGGAGCTCTTCCTCCGACAGGCCCGCGGCGGCGTGCCGCTCACGGTCACCGACTCCGGCATGGTGCGCTACTGGATCACGATGGCGCACGCGGCAACGTTGGCCGCCCAGGGCGTCCTCCTCGCCTCCGAGGGCGTCAGCCTGGCCACGTCGGCTGCGCCCATGACCCTCACCGTCGGCGAGCTGGCCGAACGGATCTGGAGCCAGGCGGGTCGCGCAGGGGGCCCCGACTTCGAGACAGTCGGGATCAGACCGGGCGAGACGCTCAGCGAGGTTCTGACGGGACCGGGCGAAGAACTCGGCCCCGAGCGGCATCAGGGCATCGCGCCAATCCTGGGGGAGATCCCTTCGGCGGGGCCGGCCTGGGTGCTGGAGCGGTTGTCCGAACGCGGAAGCCGCGAGGAGTCGCGCGCCATCTGGCTCGACGCGATGCGGCGTCCCGGGCTCCTGGCGCAGACCGCCGCCCGCTCATAGAACCGACGTCGACGACAATTCGAAAGACTGGGTAGATGATCCAAGTAACGACGCTGAGGGACAGCGGCCAAACGGCCGATGAGGTTGCGCGCCGCGTCGTCGCGTTCGCCGGAGCCGCCGAGCGGTCGCTCGACCTGGCCCTGTATGACGTCGATCTTCTCGATGCGGAGGCGAAGCTCGTGGCGGACACGCTCGTGGCCGCTCACGAGCGTGGTGTCGCGGTTCGGATCGCCTACAACCTGGACTACGCGGCGCCGATTCCCGTCCCCCCTCCGCCGGAAGGCGTGCCGGACCTGATCGAGCAGCTCCCCGTTGAGACGAAGGGAATCGCGGGGGAGCCTGACCTCATGCACCACAAGTACGTAATCAGGGACGGCGAGAGTGTCTGGACCGGCTCTATGAACTGGACCGCCGACTCCTGGACGCGCCAGGAGAACGTCGTCGCAGTCGTTCACCATGAATACGTCGCCGCAAACTACACGCGTGACTTCGAGGAACTTTGGCAGACGGGGAACGTCGCGACGAGCGGAGACATCGATCCAAACCCGATCCGCGTCGACGGCCGCAAGGTTCGGACCTGGTTCTGCCCCGGCCGGGGCGAGTCCCTCGCCCACCGGATTGCGAACCGGATCGCCCGGTCGCGGGAGCGGATCCGGATCGCTTCACCGGTCCTCACGTCTGCCCCGATCCTCGGCAGCCTGGCGGAAGCCGTCGCCGATCGGAAGATCGACATCGCCGGAGTCGTGGACGGCACTCAGATGAAGGGCGTCTACTACCAGTGGCGGCTGAACGGCAACGCCGCCTGGAAGATGCCGCTCCTCGAGGGAATCTTTCGTAACGCTCCCTTCTCAGGCAAGCGTTCGACGCCGTACGGACGCGGCGACAACGTGCACGACTACATGCACGCCAAGGTCACGATCGCGGACGACACGGTGTTCGCAGGAAGCTACAACCTCTCGCATTCCGGCGAGCAGAATGCCGAGAACGTCCTCGAGATCCACGATGCAGACCTCGCAGACCGGCTGGCCGCGTTCGTGGACGAGGTGCGGGCGCTTTACCCGCCTGCTCCGCTCCCCGGCGAGAGCGAGGAAGCCGACGAGCGAAGAGCCGCCGCGCGGGGCTAGCTCACTTGGTTCCGAATAGTCGGTCGCCCGCGTCGCCGAGGCCCGGCAGGATATAGCCCCGCTCGTTCAGGCCCCGGTCGATCCCGGCGACGACGACGGCCACGTCCGGATACTCACGGTGGAGGCGCTCGATACCCTCCGGGGCGGCGATCAGGGCGATCAGCCGCACCGAGTGCGCCCCCGCGGCTTTCACGGTCGTGACCGCGGCCGCAGTCGAGTTGCCCGTCGCAAGCATCGGGTCGAGCAGGATCACGTCCCGCTCGGCGATGTCGTTCGGGAGCTTCACGTAGTACTCGACCGGCTCGAGTGTCTCCTCATTTCGGTAGAGGCCGATGAACCCGACACGGGCGGCAGGGATCAGCGAGAGCACGCCGTCGAGCATGCCGATGCCTGCGCGAAGAATCGGGCAGATCGCGACCTTTTTGCCGGAGATCCGCTGCACGGTCGTCCGCTCGAGTGGAGTAGCGATCTCCACCTCCTCCGTCGCGAGGTCCTTCGTCGCCTCATACGTAAGGAGAAGGGTCAGCTCGTTCACGAGCTGGCGGAAGAGCTGGGTCGGTGTCTCGACATCCCGCAGCATTCCCAGCTTGTGCTGGACGAGCGGGTGCGTGACTTCGATGACGCGCTCGGTCGCCACCGTAGCGCTCACCGGTACGCCGTGAAACCGCGAAAGTCGGGGTAAAGCGGATGGCGCTGGCAAAGGGTGTCGCTGCGCTCGTTTAACGCGGCGAGGTCCGGACTCTCGGAGAGGGCACCGGTGATGATGCTCCCAACCTCGGCGGCATCCTCCTCGTCGAAGCCCCGCATCGTGATCGCCGGCGTCCCCAGGCGAAGGCCTGAGGCCACGGTCGGAGGCCGCTCGTCGAATGGCACCGTGTTTCGGTTGGCAGTGATCTTCACCTCGTGCAGGCGCTCCTCGGCCTCCCGGCCCGTCCAGGAGCTGCGGCGCAGGTCGATCTGCATCAGGTGCGTGTCGGTGCCGCCGGTCAGGAGCTCCAGGCCTCCCTCAACGAGCGAGTCGGCGAGCGCGTCCGCGTTCGCCCGCACCTGAGCCTGGTAGGAGCGGAATGCCTCCGAGCTTGCGATCTTGAAGCAGGTCGCCTTCGCGGCGATCGTGTGGCAGAGGGGCCCACCCTGCATGCCCGGAAAGACAGCCTTGTCGAGCGCCTGGGCGTGCTCCTCCTTGCAGAGCACGAAGCCGGCACGAGGCCCGGCCAGGGTCTTGTGCGTGGTCGACGTGACGAAGTCGCAATGAGGCGTCGGGTTCGGATGGAGCCCGGCGGCCACGAGCCCGGCGAAATGGGCCATGTCGCAGAGGAGGAGCGCGCCAACCTCGTCCGCAATCTCCCGGAACCGGTCGGCCTCGATCTTCCGAGGATAGGCGGAGCCCCCGCAGATGATCAGCTTCGGCTTGCACTCCTTCGCGATCCGACCGACCTCGTCGAAATCGACCAGATTCGTCTCGCGATCGACCCCGTAGCCGGCGATGGTGTAGAGACGCCCGGAGAAGTTCACCTTGAGCCCGTGCGTCAGGTGGCCTCCATGGTCGAGGCGAAGGGCGAGGATGGTGTCCCCGGGCTCGAGGCAGCTGAAGTAGACCGCCATGTTCGTCTGCGCCCCGGCGTGAGGCTGCACGTTCGCGTGCTCGGCACCAAAGAGCGACTTGGCGCGGTCGATCGCGAGCTGCTCGATCTCGTCGATCACCTCGCAGCCGCCGTAGTAGCGCTTGCCCGGGTATCCCTCGGCGTACTTGTTCGTGGGCACGCTGCCCACGGCCTCGAGCACGCTCGGCCAGGTGAAGTTCTCCGACGCGATCAGCTCGATCTGCGCCCGCTGGCGCTCGAGCTCCCGGCCGAGCAAGGCGGCGATCTCCCCGTCGATCTCTGCAAGGCCTGCCTGGCGGAGCTGCTCGAACGTCTCCTGAGCGACGGCCACGCGAGCAGCTTACTGAGAACCTCTGTCGTAATGAGGCGACTCAGAACTTTATTGCGATAGAGGTTCTTGGGTGTGGGCGTAACCCGAAAGGGGTACACGGCGTTTCCCGGATATGGAAGACGCGAACCTGATCCTCCTCGCCCTCGTCGGCACCGTGGTGGTCGCACCGCTCGCCCGCGAGTACGCAGACTTGCGGCAGGCGTGGGGCCTCGGGCGGCTTGCGGCGCTGGCAACGACGCTCCTCGTACTCCCGTCGCTCGGGATCGGTTTGGCGCTCTCGCTTCCGCTCGCCGAGCGCCCCACGCTGCAGTGGACGGCCGCCGTCGTCGTGGCCATCGTTGTCTACTCGCTCGCGGCTGCGGGCGTCAGGGCGACGGCCGAACGAGCAACGGCCCCAGAGCTCGACCGCCGCTAGTTAGCTCGCCGCCGCCGCAAGCCTTGCGAGCGCCTCGGCAGCAGGACCTGCTCCTTCACGGAGGACCGCCGGCTCGGGGCCGGTGAGGTCGAGCACAGTCGACGGCGTTCCCGGCAACTGACCCCCGTCGACGACGACGGCCGCCTGGGAGCGGATCTCCGCGGGAATGTCCTCGATCCTGGCCGGGTCGGGCTCCCCGTGTCGATTGGCGCTCGTCGCGGCGACCGCACCGACCCGGTCGACGACGGCGCGGGCATCGGAAGGGAGGTCGGGCACGCGAATGCCGATCGCCTCCGGGCTCGTCCCGCAGAGCCAGCGGAACCGCCGCGCAGGATTCGGGAGCACGAGCGTGTAGGGACCCGGGAGCAGGGCCCGGGCGCGCACGGCCACACGGCCTCGGAGCTCGGGCACAGCATCGAGGATCATCTCGAAGTCGGCCGCAAGGAGCGCCGTCGGATGGGTCTCGGGCCGTCCTTTCAGTCGTGCCAGCCTGCGGGCCGGAGCCTCGTGATAGGCATCGGCGCAGATCCCATAGACCGTGTCGGTCGGGAGGACGACGACCTGGGCCGCCTGGATGGCGGCGACCGCCTCCTCCACAACGCTCATAGGCCAACCTTTGGCCCATGAGTGTGTGGAGGGGGTGTGGGGGAACCGGGAGGTTCCTCCACTGGGTCAAAGAAGGGGGCTCGCGGGGGAAACATGGCTTCCCCCGCGGGAGCGAGCCGGAGGCGAGGGACGGTCACGTCCGCCCCTCCACGACCCGGTCGACTCCGGCGAGGTCAGAGCTGACCCTTACGCGGTCGTAGCCCAGCGCGCGAAGTTTCGCGGTCAGGGAGGCCGCCTGGCCGTCGCCGCATTCGAGGACGACCCAGCCGCCCGGCCGAAGCACGGGCAAGGCCTCTGCTGCAATGCGGTCCGCAACCTCAAAGCCCATGACGGCCACCGAGGGCTCGAAGTCCCTCACCTCCGGTCCGAGCCCGGATCGCTCACGTGGGGAGACATAGGGCGGATTCGACACGACGAGGTCGAAGGAACCGGCGACTCCGGCAAGCAGGTCGCTTTCGGCGAGCTCTACGCGCCGCTCCAGACCCAAACGCAAGACGTTGTCCCTCGCTACCGCGAGCGCGTCTGAGGAGGAATCGACAGCACACACCCGCGCACCGGGGTGTTCGTCCGCGATCGAGAGCGCAATCGCGCCAGAGCCGGTGCCCACGTCCAGGACCGCCGGGGCCTCGAGGTCCGCGATCAGCTCCAGGCAGCGTTCGACGACGACCTCGGTCTCCGGACGGGGGACCAGCACCCTGCGATCAACCTGCAGGCTCAAACGGCGAAACCCCCATTCGCCGAGGACGTACGCAAGCGGCTCCCGTTCGGCCCGGCGGGCAACGAGGGCGGCCAGCTGCTCGGCCTCTGCGGGCGAGACGACCCGGCCGTTCGCGTAAATGCCCGTTCGGGAAACCCCGAGGACGTGTGCGACGAGGAACTCTGCGTCGACCCGGGGTGAGGGCACGCCGTTCTCGGCAAGCCTTGCCTCGGCCTGCCGCACCGCCTCGAGGGGGCTCATACCGCGGCGGTCTCGAGCGCGCGGCGGCGATCCTCGGCGATGAGCGCCTCCGTGAAGTCCTCGAGGTCACCGCCGAGCACCTTCTCCAGGTTCACGGTCACCTTGACGCGGTGGTCGGTGACGCGGCTGTCCGGATAGTTGTACGTCCGGATCTTCTCGGATCGCTCTCCGCTTCCGATTTGCGAGCGGCGGGTAGCGTCCAGCTCCTCCTGCTGGCGCCGGAGCTCGGCCTCGAGAAGACGTGCCCGCAGCACGCGCATCGCCTTCGTCTTGTTCTGAAGCTGCGACTTCTCGTCCTGCATCGCAACGACGATCCCGGTCGGGACGTGAGTAATGCGCACAGCCGAGTCCGTCGTGTTCACGCTCTGGCCCCCGGGGCCCGTCGAGCGGTAGACGTCGATCTTCAGGTCGTTCTGGTCGATCTCGACGTCCACCTCTTCGGCCTCCGGCATGACGGCGGCGGTGGCGGTGGACGTGTGAATGCGGCCCTGGGACTCGGTTTCCGGCACGCGCTGAACGCGGTGCGTCCCGCCTTCCCACTTGAAGATCGAGTACGCCCCGTCGCCTTTGACTGCGAACGTGACCTCCTTGTAGCCGCCGACCTCGCTCGGCTGTGACCCGAGCACCTCGGTCTTGAAGCCGAGGCGCTCGGCATAGCGCGTCAGGACGCGGTAGAGGTCGCCCGCCCAGATCGCAGCCTCGTCGCCGCCGACCCCTTGACGAATTTCGACAAGGACGTCTTTTGCGTCGTTCGGGTCTCGCTCGACGAGAGCGACCTTGAGATCTTGCTCGAGTCGGTCCGCCTGGGCCTTGAGATCGTCAGTCATACCGGCGAGCTCCGGGTCTCCTTGCGCGTCCTCGAGATCCTGAGTGATCTGGCGCCACTCCTGAGCGAGCTTGTACGGCGACTCGAGCTCCTTCAGGCGCCGGCCCGCATCTCCCGCGGCGTTTCGATCCGAGAAGACGGCAGGGTCCGACATTCGCTCTTGTGCCTCTGCGTACGATCGCTCGAGCTCCGTGACGAGATCTTCTATGGCCGCCATGACTCCCGAAAGAGTAGTGGGAGCGTGGGCCGGCTAAGCCATGACCTCGACCTTGCGTTCCTCAGGAGTGACCCGCCCCTCGAGGCGAAGCACCTCCTTGAGCGCGCGGATCGAGACTTCGATCTGGTCGAGCGTCGGCTCCCGTGTCGTCAGGCGCTGAAGCCACATGCCCGGCGCGAGGAGCCCCCTGAGGGCAGGGTTCGTCGCGTTCTTCCCCGCGAAGCGGATGATCTCGTAGGCGATCCCTGCGATCAACGGCAAGAGCAGGATCCGCGTTGCGATCAGCCAGTACCAGGCCGGCTGCCCCACGAAGGCGAACACGAAGATCGCCACCACCATGACATAGAGGAGAAAGGCCGTCCCGCACCGCACGTGCAGGAGGCTGTAGGGGGCGACCTTTGCCGGGACGAGCTCCTCGCCTGCCTCGTACGCGTTGATCGCCTTGTGTTCGGCCGCGTGGTACTGGAAGACGCGCCTGAGGTCGGGCAGCAAGGAGAGGACGACGAGGTAGAGGACGAAGATGGTGACGCGGATGAGGCCCTCGACCACGACGAAGACACCGTTGTCATCGATGGGAAGCCAGCTGGTGATGAGCGCCGGCGAAACCTTGAAGAGCAGAAGCGCGAAGCCGATGGCGATCCCGAATGCAAAGGCGAGCTGCCCCTTGCTGAGCTCAGTCTGCACGTCGCCTTCTTCGGAGTCCTCGTCCTGAGCGGCATAGTTCGCGGAGATAGCGAGAGCTCGAAAGCCGATCGCCAGGGACTCGCCGAGAGCCACGATCCCGCGAAGGATCGGAATCCTGAGCCAGCGATGCTCGAGCAGCGCCGACGAGACCGGGCGGTTCACCTCGGCGATCTGGCCGTTCGGCTTTCGGACAGCCACGGACCAGGCAGTCGGGCTGCGCATCATGACACCCTCCAGGACAGCCTGGCCGCCGATCGGGGCGCTCATGGCCTCAGTCCCCAGGTGACGCTAGGTGCGTCCGGCCTTTTCGAGCCGGCGCTGGAAGCGCTCGACGCGGCCGCCCGAATCCATGAGCTTCTGCTTGCCCGTGTAAAAGGGGTGGCACTCCGAGCAGACCTCGACGTGCAGCTCCGGCTTCGTGGAGCGTGTCTGGAACTCGTTACCGCAGGAGCAGCGAACGGTCGCGACGACGTACTCGGGATGAATGTCAGCCTTCATTTGAGGTCAGGATAGCAGAGGCTGTTTGGGCCGCTACATTGCCTCCCGAGACAACAGCGACCGCGACCGCGCCCTTTGCTGTCGGGATTTTCCCGGCCAGGAGGGCGGCTGCCGTGACCGCTCCGGCCGGCTCCGCCGCGAGTTTCGCACGCTCGTAGAGATACCGGAAGCCGGCCCGGATCTCGCCTTCCGTCAGCGTGACATGGTCGTCCAGAAGCTCGGCGCAGATCTCGAGTGGAAGGCGCCCCGCAAACGGGGCGCTCAGGCCGTCAGCGACCGACTTCGGCTCGATCGAGACGGGCTCTCCCGCTTCGAGCCCGAGCTTCAAGGCGGACGACCCCTCCGGCTCGACGGCGATCACCCGAACGTCCGGCCGGACTGACTTCACCGCCACTGCAATCCCGGAGACGAGGCCCCCTCCGCCCGCGGGCACGACCACGATGTCGACATCGGGTCGGTCTTCGAGGATCTCGAGCCCGACGGTACCTTGACCTGCCAGCACGAACGGGTCGTCGAAGGGGTGGACAAGCGTCCGCCCGCTTCGCTCCTGGAGCTCCCCCATGCGGACGAAGGCCTCGCCCGCCGTCGCCGCCGCCTGGTCGACCTCGGCGCCGTACCCGCGGGTCGCTGCGGTCTTCTGCGGGCTGACGCCCGCCCACATGACCACGAGCGCGTCGATACCTTCGAGCGCGCAGCCGTACGCGACCGCCCCCGCGTGATTCCCCGCCGAGATGGTGATGACCCCGCGCTCCTTCTCCTCCGCCGAGAGCGACGCCAGCTTGGTCAGCACGCCGCGCACCTTGAAGGAGCCCGTCCGCTGGAAGAGCTCCGCCTTCAAGTAGACGCTGCCCCCGGAAACCTGCCCCAGGCTGGCCGAAGAGAGCATCGGTGTTCGGTGGAGCCTCGTCCCGATCGCCTCCGAGGCGGCGACGACGTCCTCGACGCGGATCACATCGACTGGTACTCGGGGCCCGATCCCCCCTCCGCGGCGAGGAGCCGGCCTCCCTTGGCGGAGATGGCGCCGCACTGGACGCAGTTCGACGCCGTCACCTCGACTTCCACCACGTTCCCCGCCGGGCTCGCGTCCCCGGCGACCTCGTAGACCTGAGCCGGGCACATGTGCACCCACGCCTCGGCAACCTCGCGCCGAACCTGGCGCCGGACCGCGATATGGCTCGGCGCGTCGTCCCGCGTCTTGTTCCCGCTCAGGTAGACACTCGAGAGCTTGTCGAAGGACAGTTGGCCGTCTGGAGCGGGATACGTGGCCCCGCGGTCGCCGATGAACACGGACACACTCGCGTCCGGTTCGAGCTTCAGGTCACGAGGGGGCAAGTGGCCGAGGGATGTCACGGCAGCGCCCGCGAGCACGGCACCGCGAACAAACCCGTGCTTGAAGGCGGGGCGCATGTTCCGCACGCGCTCCAGGTCCTTCCAGACGTAGCTCTCCCGAAGAGCCTGGTCGTAGCCCGTCAGAGCGCCAGGTGTCCAGGCGGTCTGGCCCGGACGGATCGCGTCGAGCGCCGTCTCGGCCGCCAGCATGCCGGAGCGCATCGCGTAGTGGATCCCCTTCAGGGCCGGAACGTTCACGAGGCCTGCTCCGTCGCCGACGATCATGCCACCCGAGAAGCTGAGGCTGTCCGGCAGTGAAAGGAACCCGCCCTCGGGGATCGTCTTGGCGCCCCAGGCGATCCGCTTCCCGCCCTCGAGGATGGCCCTGACGAACGGGTGCCCTTTGAGCTCCTGGAGCAGGTCGTGCACGGAGAGCGTCGCGTCCGTGTAGTCGAGGCCGACGACCATCCCGATCGCAACCCGGCTCTCACCGAGCGGGTAGATGAAGCTGCCGCCGAACTCCCGGTAGCGCCGGGCGCCGCGCAGGGGCCAGCCCATCGTGTGGATGACCCGATAGAGCGGTCGCGGGACCTCCCAGACCTCCTTGACGCCAAGCGCCCAGACCTGCGGCTTGGACGCGAGCCCGAACTTCTGGAGGGCAATGCCGGTCAAGTGCCCCTGCGTGCCCTCGGCGAGGATCGTGACTCGGGCCGTGACGTCCGACCCGGGCTCGTAGTTGGCGAGCTTCTCCGCGTGCTTCCCGCGCCCCTTGTCACCGGTTCGAACGCCGACGACACGGCCACCCGTGACGAGGAGCTTCTCCGCAGCGGTCTCGGGCACGATCATGACTCCGAGCTCCTCGGCGCGCTCTGCGAGCCAGCGGCCCATCTCGCCGAGCGAGGCCACGTAGTTCCCGTGGTTCCACATGGTGGGCGGCGCCGGGATTCTCTGTGCGCGCTTGCGGGTCAGGAAATAGACCCCCTCGTGCTCGACGGGCGCAATCAGGGGAAGATCGGCTGCGACGAGCTCGGGAAAGAGCTGTCGGAAGGCACGGGGGTTAACGACTGCGCCCGAGAGGAGGTGCGCGCCCGGCGCCTTGCCCTTCTCGAGCACCGCAATCGGGATCTCTCCCAGCCTCTCTCGCAGCTCGGGTCTCTGCTCGAGAAGCTGCCCGAGCCGGATTGCGGCAGCCAACCCACCGGGCCCGGCACCCACGACCAGCGCGCCGACCTCGATCCGCTCGTCCGGCGGATCGGTCGGCTCGGTCACGAATTGGACAGCGTCGAACGGAGGTGCGAAGTCGGCGGGCCGGGCGGTCACGACTGCCGTCTTTGTCGAACCAGCTCGGTCAGCTTCGGGACGATCTCGTTCAAGTCGCCGACCACGGCGAGGTCGGAGTACTCGAAGATCGGCGCGTTTGGATCCTTGTTAATCGCGACGATCGTGCCGGCGCTCTGCATGCCCACCTTGTGCTGGATTGCACCCGAGATGCCGCAGGCAAGGTAGAGCTTCGGCGAGACGGTGCGCCCCGTCTGTCCCACCTGGCTGGCATACGGGTACCAGCCCGCGTCGACGACGGCACGTGTCGCGGCCACGGCTCCTCCCAGCGCCTTCGCGAGGTCTTCGAGGAGCGAGAAGCGCTCCGGCTCGCCGAGGCCACGGCCCCCCGCGACGATGACGTCCGCATCCTCAATCGACGGCCCGCCCTTCTCCTCATGCGCCCGCTCGACCATCGCGGTCTTGGTCGAGAAGTCCTCGAGTGACACGTCGATCGTCTCGACGGCCGCGGTCCCGGCTCCGCCTTCCCCGGGCTCGAAGGAGCCCGTCCGGAAGAGCGCTAGTGCCGGCCCCTCCGTCCAGCCGACGTCAACGAGCACCGAGTCCTGGAGCGCCGGGCGTTTGCCGACGAGCCTCCCCTCTTGCTCTTCGACGTCGGTCAGGTCCCAGTTCAGGCCTGCGTCAAGACGCGCCGAGAGTCCCGCAGCGACATCCGCCGAGAGGACGGACGACGCGAAGAAAACGGCGTCGAAACCCTGCTCCTGGACCAGCTTGGCGAGGACGTCGACCCGCGGCTGTGGGAGTGGAGACTCGAGCGCCGCGTCGTCCGCCACGTAGACCGTGGAGGCGCCGTGCGCGCCCAAGCTGTCGGCGATCGGCGCGATGCCGGAGCCGCAAAGAACCGCCGCAGCCTCTCCACCGAGCGATGCAGCCTTGCCCAGCACGCCGAGGCTCCCCTTGGTGGCCTCTCCCTCATGGTCCTCGACATAGACGAGCGTGCCGGGCATCAGACGAGCTTCTGCTCCGCCAGGTAGGCGACGATCTTCTCCGCGGAGTCGCCGCCCTCGTCCTCGATTCGCTGGGTGTCGCCACGCGAGGGAGGGTCGGTGAGGGCAAGCACCTCGGTACGGGAGCCTGCCTCCCCGGCCTCGGCCGCGTCAACGTCGAGGTCGTCGAGGGAGAGCGTCTCCTGTGGCTTCTTCTTCGCACCCATGATCCCCTTCAGGGACGGATAGCGCGGCTCGTTGATCGCGTCCGATACCGCGACCACACAGGGCAGCGGAGCTTCGAGCACGTCGTAACCGAACTCCGTCTGGCGCTTCGAGCGCGCTTTCCCGTCGGACAGCTCGAGACTGGCGGCCTGGGAGACTAGGGGCAAGCGCAGACGCTCTGCGAGCGAGCCCCAGAGAACGGCACCGTCGGAGTCGCCACCCTGCTGGCCAACGAGGACCAGGTCGGGCGACTCGCGCTCGATCGCCCTCGCCAGGATCTTGGCGGTCGCGACGAGGTCGGAGCCTGCGGCCGCGTCGTCCGCGACCAGAACGGCCCGGTCGGCTCCCATGGCGAGCGCCTTTCGGAGCGAGTTCATCGCGCGCTCTGGAGCAACGCAAAGGACAACGACCTCGCCCTCCCCTGAGCCCTCCTTGACGCGCAGCGCCTCCTCGAGCGCATGCGTGTCGAATTCATTCAGGACACCGTCGCCGCTTCGGTCGAGCCGCTTCGTCTGCGGGTCGATCCGCCGGGCCGCAGCGGCATCGGGGACCTCCTTCACGCAGACGGCGATCTTCATCCGGTCGCGAGCATAACGAGCCGTTCGTTCACGAGGTACCGGCTAAGAGCTGCTCGCAAAATGACGGCTCAGCGGCACACCGCTTCGTTTTGTGAGCAGCGAGTCCATTAAAGGAGTCGCGACCTAGAGCCGAAGGCTTTGTTAGCGTGCCGCCCTTCGAGCGCGAACCGGAGCCCATGCTTCGCCACCGGACGACAGCCCGAGCACTCCTCTTCCTTCTAGCCACGTGGGCCTCCGCGGGTACCGCACAGGCCGCCGTCCCCGACCGCATCATCTTCCCCGTCGTCGGACCCGTGACCTACCAGGACGACTTCGGAGACCCGCGGGGCCAAGGCAGCCACCAGGGGAACGACATCATGGCGGCGCGTAAAGCTCCGGCCGTAGCCGTCGAGGGCGGCCGGGTGTCGTTCTGGACGACCTCGTCGCGCGCCGGCTGCATGCTCTACCTGTACGGGCGGAGCGGCACCACCTATCTCTACATCCACCTGAACAACGATGTGACGATGAGAAACGACAACCGGGCCGGCTGCAAGGCGGGTACCGCCTACGCTCCGGGTTTGAAGAGCGGAGAGCGGGTCAGGGCGGGTCAGCTGATCGGCTACGTAGGCGACTCGGGGGACGCAGACGGGATTCACCCTCACTTGCACTTCGAGCTGCATCCGAACGGAGGCGGGGCGGTCTCACCATATTCCTGGCTGCGCAGCGGTCGGAGGCTACTGTTCGCAGTCCCCAAATCCGTCACGCTCGTCCAACTCAAGCTGAGTGGCGAGTACCGCTGGATGCGTTCCTACTTCCAGCTCCGCGTTCGGCGCGTAGCGACATCAACCGGCTGGACGGCCGCCGTCTCCAAGTACGTCGCGCTCGCTGTTCCTCCGGCAACTCTCTTGGAGCGCAGGGAAGGCGCCGCGGTCACGGCGACGTCGATCGTCGAGGCGATCCGGGGCGAGCGAGTCACGGTCTGGAGCACGGAGTTTGCTCCGACCCTGAACGCCCAACTTGGACGGGTCGGAGCGCTCAGCACCGCACACATCCTGTTCCGCGGCTTGCCCTAGTAGGGAAGGGATTATGGGGTCAGAGCAGCGCGGAGCTCGCGGGCGGCTCGCTCGGGATCGGTCGCCTCGCCGATCGCCCTGACGACGGCGATCCGTCGAGCCCCCGCCGCGACAACGTCTCGCGCGTTCGTCGCGTCGATGCCACCGATCGCGAACCACGGTCGGACGGCGTGCGTGGCGGCGTATCGAACCAATTCGAGCCCCACCGGCGCCCGACCCTCCTTCGTCGGTGTCGCGAAGACGGGCCCCACTCCCAGGTAGTCGGCGTCGGCTCGATCGATCTCCTCGGGAGCGTGCGTCGAGAGCCCCACACCGACGCCGAAGCTGCGGGCCTCCGCGACCGCCATGTCCTCCTGTCCTAGATGGACAAAGTCGGCGCGCACGCGTGCAGCCAGGTCGGGGCGGTCGTTTACGGCCAGTGGGACGGCCAGCCGCCGGGTCGTCTCTCGTGCCAGCTCGAGCATCGGGACGAGCTCGGCGTCGGCGAGATCCTTGTCACGGAGTTGGACGATGTCGACGCCGCCTCGGACGGCGGCCTCGAGAAAGTCGTCGAGGTCCGGCCGGCCCGGCGTCACCAGGTAGAGGCGCCTATCCGCCGGCGACGGGGCGCGCAACGATGATCCGGTCGCCATCGCGTAGCTCCACCTCCCTGTACTTGCTCCGCTCGACAGGCTCGCCGTTTCGCTCCACGAGCGCGTAGCCACCCTCGAGGCCGAGCCGGGCAAGGAGGCGCTCGACGGTCTCCCCCGCCTCGAGCGAATGATCCTTGCCGTTGACGATGCAGATCGCACTCATCGGCCTACCCATGGCCTATGAGCGTGCGGAGGGGCGTGGGGGAACACGGTTCCCCTGCGCGAGCAAGCCGGAGGCGAGTGAACTCACGCGCCTGGGATCACCCCGACCGGCGGGCTCGAGGCCTCAGCGTCGCCCTCGCCCATGACACCGGCTAGGAACGCTTCCCGTCCTGCTTCGACCGCGAGGCGGAAGGCGTGCGCCATGGCCACCGGGTCACGAGCACGCGCAATCGCCGTGTTGACGAGGACTGCATCTGCGCCCATCTCCATTGCCTCCGCCGCGTGCGACGGCGAGCCGAGACCGGCATCGACGACGACCGGGACATTCGCCTGCTCGATCACGATCCGGATCGAGTCGCGGAGCTTGAGTCCGCGCCCGCTTCCGATCGGCGACGCGAGCGGCATCACGGTCGCGCACCCCACCTCCTCGAGCTTCGCCGCGAGCACCGGGTCGGGCAGGACATACGGCAGCACCGTGAACCCGTCCTCGACGAGCGCCGCCGCCGCTTTCAGGGTCTCGACGGGGTCGGGCAGGAGATAGCGCGCATCGGGGATCACCTCGAGCTTGATCCAGTCGGGCAGGCCCCCGGCGCGGGCCAAGCGAGCGATTCTGATTGCCTCCTCGGCGGTCTCCGCGCCCGAGGTGTTCGGCAGCAGCAACGTGTTCTCTGGGAGGAAGCTCGTGATGTCCTCGCCCCCTGCATCGAGGTCGATGCGGCGAACTGCGACGGTGACCAACTCGCAGCGAGACGCCAGAACGGCGTCGCGCATCGTCTCGAAGGAGTCGTACTTCCCGGTGCCGACAAGGAGCCGCGAGTCGAACTCGCGCTCCGCGATGACGAGCGGATCTTGCACTTCGTCTCCCTCCGCTGGCATGACCCAGATCAGGTTCTGCGGTCGCGGCCTTCGGCCGCCTCTCAGCCCCTGCTCAGAGGCTCCCGCTCACGCAAGGCTACCAACGGTCACGCTCGCTCTCGCCACGCGCGGAGCACCTCGGCTTCGCGCTCCGCTGACAGGCCGGCGACCTCGGCCCCCGCCCCGTAGTCCTTCTCGAGTGGGCGACCGCTCCGTTCCCGCTCCCACGCGAGCGTGTCGGCGATCGTCTCCGCGAGCGGCCGAAACGAGAGGCCAGCGCGTAGGGCCTTGGCGTTGTCCATCCCGTAGAAGCTCGAAAGCTCCTGATTGCGACCGAGGGCCAACCAGAGGGGCACGTCGTCGAACGGCTCGAGCCCCTGGTCGAGCAGGAAGTCCTCCTCCACCCAGGTGAAGCTCGCATTGCTGCCGCTCACCCGCTTGACCGTCTCGACCAGCTCCTCGATCGTGATCGGCCGCTCCGGCCCCACGGCGTTGAACGTCCCCGCCTCTCCTCGCTCGGCCAGGTCGAGAGCCCAGTCGACGAGGTCGCGCGCGTCGACGATCTGGATCGTCCAGTCGCGTGGAGCGGGAACGAGCACCTCGCCGCCGTCGGCCACTCGTCGGACCCAGTACCCGAAGCGGTTCGTCCAGTCGTAGTTCCCGACGATGAGACCGGCCCGGAGGATGAGTGCGCGACCTGGAAAAACCTGCTCGACCTCCCGCTCGGAGAGCGCCTTCAACGCCCCGTAGGCCTTGTTGACGTCTTCGGTCTCCTCCTCCAGCTGCTCGACGGGGCTCCGCTCGTCGTGAGAGCCGTCCTCGAAGGGGTAGACCGAGCCGCTCGAGACGAATGTGTAGTGCCCGACCGACTCGGCGAGGGCCTCGGCCGACGCGCGCACGACACGCGGCACGTAGCCCGAAGGGTCGAAGGCGGCTTCCCACGTCCGACCCTCGAGGGCCGAGAGATCGCCGTCCCTGTCGCCCTGGAGCCGCTCAGCCTGAGGAAACAGATCCGCGTTGGTTCGACCCCGGTTGAAGAGCGTCACGTCGTGCCCTCGCTCGAGCGCGGCCTTGACGATGTGGCGGCCGACGAACAGCGTGCCGCCGAGGACGAGCAGCCTCACGTGCCGCGGAACTCGGGCGTTCGCTTCTCGACGAAGGCGGCCATGCCCTCCTTCTGGTCCTCGGTCGAGAAGAGCATGGCGAAGAGCCTCTCTTCCACCTCGAGATTCGACCTGTGATCACCCTGGAGCGCGAGGTTCGTCGCCTCCTTCGCGTAGGCGAGCGCAACGGCGCTCTTGGCAGCGAGGGTCTCGCAGAGCTCGAGCACCCGTTCCCGTAGGCGTTCGGGTTCGACCAGCTCGCTGACGAGGCCTCGTGCGAAGGCTTCGGCGGCATCGACGGTCCTCCCGGTGTAGACCAGCTCTTTGGCATATGCCACGGTGGTCGCTCGTGCGAGGCGTTGCGAGCCGCCCCAACCCGGGATGATCCCCAGGTTGATCTCTGGCTGACCGAGCTTCGCGGTCGAGGCGGCAACACGAAGGTCAGCAGCAAGCGCGAGCTCGCAGCCGCCCCCGAGGGCGTAGCCGTTGATCGCCGCGATGGTCGGCTTCGGCATCGTCTCGAGCAACGAGGCGCAGGCATGCCCGAGCTCTCCCCACTCGCGCGCCTCGAGCACGCTGAGTCCCTGCATGTACTTGATGTCGGCGCCCGCGATAAAGGCTCTGTCGCCGGCCCCGGTGAGCACGACGACCCGCGCCTCCGGGTCGACGGCCAGCTCTGCGAGCTGATCTCGAAGCGCGCGAGCGTGGTCGAGGTCGAGCGCGTTCATAGCCTCCACTCGGTCGACCACGACGACGGTGGCTCCGCCCTCACGCTCGACGCGGATCGCCATCAGCGGGCCTCCCGCCAACAGGCCCCAGAGTGTTTCCCCCGGGGGACCCCCCAGTTAGCGTTCCCCCGCGGCCAGCCTACGTCCGAGATGCGCACGGGTGGCAGGCTAGTGGTGCCGGGACCGTGACAGTCGGGTCTGGGCGACTGCTCTCGCGATGGCCACGTCAGGCCTCGACCGGAACGTGCGCCTTCAGGAAATCCACGATCTCGGAGAGCGGCGCACCCGGCGTGAACACCTCCGCGACCCCCTGCTGCTTGAGCGTCTCGATGTCGGCCTTTGGGATCGTTCCTCCGACGACCACGAGGACGTCGTCGAGCTCGTGCTCGCGCAGACCGTCGACGATCTTGGGGACGAGGGTCATGTGCGCGCCCGAGAGAATTGAGATGCCAACCGCGTCGGCATCCTCCTGCAGCGCTGTCTCGACAACCTGCTCCGGAGTCTGATGCAGGCCCGTATAGATGACCTCCATCCCGGCGTCGCGCAGGGCGCGCGCGATGATTTTCGCACCGCGATCGTGTCCGTCGAGGCCGGGCTTCGCGATGACAACGCGGATCTTCCTGGCCACCTAGCAAGTATATGGAGCAGGGGAGTTTTCTCCGGGACCAGCAGGCGCCAGAGCCGCATGGATCCTTTGTTAGCTTCCTGTTAGGCCGGCCTCGTGGGCCAGGAGGGGCCAGTGGTTTCTGACACCAAATCTGACACCTGAGTTAGTTAGAGGGGGAGAGCCCGTGACGACCCGGTCCTTGCGGCAGGGCCGGGTGCGCACCTCTCCCTAGGCAAGAGAGGCGGGGCTCCCCCATTCCATTTGTTCGTCCGCCGGTCGTTCGCTCCTTCGCCCCACTCGCGTCTCGGTCGGCATCGGTTAGGCCTGGTTGCCCAACTACCATGTCTTCGAGATGGCCACCGCCGATGATCAAGTGTCGATCGACTGGGCAACCGCGAACGTCACGGACATCACGGTCACCGGGCAGAGCCTCCAACTCGAAGTCGAACTCGAGCCGGAACCCAGTCGTTTCTGGACGAGCGCCTTCAACGAAGTCCGCCCTCACCGCCCACTAGCAGTCCGACACCATTGGTGGGTGAACTCGCCCTCGCATCGGAGCCTGACCGTCGGCGGAGTCGAACCGGGTTCGGAAGAAGAAGTGCGGAAAGGACTCGAGGAACTGGTGGGTATCGCGAACCGGCAGGCACCGCGCGACAGGAAAGCCCACGAAGACAAGCAACGAGTACTCCAGGAGGAAGCTCGCGTTCGCAAAAGCGCTGCTGGAGAGATGACCGAACGGTTCAGGACCGGCCCGCTGGATTAGGAGGGTTTGAGGAAACGCTCGCGCGGTCTCCCGCCACTTCGCAAGGGGCCGGCCTGGAGAGGGCACACGCGGCCAGTCTGAACTGACCACAATCTGCCCGCCGCTGAGTAATTACTGGCCGGGCGGCCCTTCGGCGAAGAGCCCCAAAGACCACGCGTCCACTGAAGAGAGGCGACCTCGCCACGGGGCATGTCTGGTCTCGGGTAGCTACGGTCCGAGTAATGCGTCGCATCCCTGACGAGACAATCTCGGCGACGTCCGAACCTCTCCCCTTCGTGGCCGAGAGGGCACGCGCATTGCTCAACCGCGTGGTTTTGTACCTCGTCGTCTACGCCGTCTGCGTCTGCGTGTTAGTGCTAATCGGGTTCGTAATCTTGAGCCCGCGCTAGCCCGCGTTGTCGGGGGCGACCGCCCAGACAAACCCGCATGAATTCAAGACTTCGTGCCCGCGAGGGCGCGGAGCATCCCTCGGCCGGCCTCTTCCTCCGGGCCGGCGGTGCTAGGGCCTTTAGGCCCTGTCCGGCGCTAAAGCGCCAGACTCAGGCGATTCCCTCTAGTTCTCGCCGGCACCAGGCGCGCTCTATCGGGCGCCCAGACGCTGAACCCTCCTCTTGGCATTGGGGCGGATACCCAGCGAGCGCGCCCTCCGACGGAAAAGAGACAGGGCCCGCCGCGGGGACTGTCATTGCGGCGGGGGCCCTCTCCACCCACGCTGCGGCACTACGCAGCCTAAGGAAAGAAAGCCGCCCCACCCCAGATCCCGTGGGGAGGAACGGCCCGACCGTCGCCGAGCTCCAGATCCCTAGGGCTACTTGTTGGCCGTGAAGACTAGGACGCTCTAGAAGTCGTCAGACAGCATCTCCTCGCGCGTCATGCTTTCGATCTCCCAGGCCGGCTCGCTGAGGATCGAGAGTGTGCGCCAGCTTGGATCTTCGGTCTCTCGACCGCGTACGCCAAAGCCGCGAGGTTGGCCGAGCTCTGCCGGCTCCCGATGACGGCGAGACTCAGGACGTCGCCAGTGACGGGTGAGTGCAGGTCGATACGAAACTCCGTCTCGCGCTTGCGGCCGATTGAAAGAAGCGTGGGCATGTCGTCATCCTAGGACCTCAGGCCCCGAAGGTCCAGCAATTCGTCGCCCCTACTCAGCTAGTAGGGGGTCTTGCTTTGGAGCTTGTATTTACGCGGGGTTTCTCGAGCGTGTCAGAAAGATGTCAGGCCCTGCGAGCTAGGGGCGACCCCCCACCCCCCGGGCGCCCCCTCCCCCGCAAACGCGTCGGAGTCCCGCGCGAGCCTCTCTGGAACGCCTCGCAGAGAGATCTACGTTTGAGAGGAGTAGCCTGAACCCGTGGTCGTCTAATGCCTGATACTAAGACGCCAGGGCTCGACCTCGGCAGGCTCCTGCGGATACACGCGATGGTGATGGAGGCCGCGCAGGTTGAACCCACCTATCAGGCCGGGGAAGCACTGGCCGGCGCCTACCTTGGCCTGCGCGAAGAGATGCAGCGCGTGGTGGAAGACGCGGGGCTGGCGAATCTACGCGTGGAGTTCGACCGACTATTTCCAACGGTCGACGCCCCACCGCCCTATAGCCCGGCCCTTCCGGAAAGCACCGGGGCGAAGCTCGCTGCCGCCGCGAATGAAGCGCAGCTCGGCCTTGCGAAGCTCCATGGGTGGATACAAGGCCTGATTGATGAGCAGACGCTCGATGAGCGCATGCGCATGGAGGCTGAGGAGAAGGCGAAGCTCGAAGGTCGTCCCCCGACGGGCTTCACGAGCTAGACGTGCCCGAGCTGGCCGACGTGCTCTTCTACGGCGTCGGCAGTGGCCAAATGAGCGGCGAATCGGCCAGCGGCACCGTTGCGCGCGAGCCTTGAGGGTGACATGATCCGATCCTCACATTCTCCGACTAAGAGAGGGGCAGAGAGGGATGCGGCACTTTCTCGCCACGCTCGCCGCATGCGTCGCAGCTTTAGCGACCGCCAGTGGAGCCGAAGCAGACCCAATACGCCACTTCGACACGTTCGTTATCGATTGCGGTGCCTATGGCACGGCCGAAATCGTAGGTAAACCCGGCATGAGCCAGGTTGTCCAGCTCAACGGGGCCGAGTCCAACAGCGTTGCGCTGCTCATGGGGTATGAGCTGTCGATCGGCGGAGAGTTGATCGACATGACGCCCGGCGCCCAGTATCAGCCGCCGGGACAACAAGATCGAGGCAATCTCGTCGTGTGCTTCGACAGGAGCCTGGCGCCACCCGATTACTTCAAGGCGTTCGTTCTCTTCACGCCCGCACACGGACGCTGATCGCTGCCCTAGCCATTCCCGGTTTCCGTCCCAGGAATGGCTAGCGTCGGACTGGGAGTTCGATCGCCTCGACGCGCAAGAGACTCTAGAGCGGCCGGGGCCGCAAGATTCTTATGCTGACGACGTGCTCTTCTACGGCGTTGTCAGCGCCCAGACCGAGAAGGTCGTTGAGTTCTTCCTCGAGCGCGAGGCGGTCGAGGCGGTGATCCGCGAGGTTCGGGAGGACGAGCCGGCGTCGGAATGACACCGATCTGACATTCGGCCCCCACGCGGCCGATCTGTGTCTTCCCCTAGAAGAAAAAACCCGCCTAAGCGGGGGATTCTGGGAGCTGCGGAAAGGACCCTGCCACCTGAGCAAGTATATGGAGGTGCGCCTCACCGTTATCGGCTCCTCGCCGGCGTGGCCGAACCCGGGGAGCGCCCAGTCCGGCTACCTCCTCTCGGTCGACGAGAGTGCGGCCGGAACGCTCCTCCTTGACTGCGGCCCCGGCGTGCTGGGACGGCTCCGCGAGACCGACTCGACGGGAGTCGCCGCGATCGCGATCACTCACTTCCATCTCGATCACTGGGGCGACCTCGTCCCGTGGGCGTGGCTCTCGGACTACGGAGCAGATGGGGCCGGCCGGCCCGAGCTCTGGCTTCCGCCCGGCGGCACCGGGCAGCTCGCTACTTTCGCGTCCCTCTGGGGAAATCCCAACATGTTCGAGAAGGCGTTCGAGCTCTTCGAGTACGAACCCGGAACGCCGTTCAGTGCAGGCGGGTTCTCGATCGAGGCGCTTCAGGTACCGCACTACACGCTGCGCGCTTTCGGCTTTCGCGTGTCAGGGAACGGCAGGATGATCGCGTACTCCGGCGACTCCGGGCCCTCCGCTGAGCTTGCGGCACTCGCGCACGGTGCAGACCTCTTCGTCTGCGAGGCGACCCTCGACCAGCCGGACCGCGACGGGCCGCCACGGGGGCACCTCACCGTTGACGAGGCGCTCGCGGCAGCGGACGGCCCCGTTCTCCTCACGCACCGCCCCATCGAGCTCGACTCCCCGCACGGGATTCCCCGTGCGAGCGACGGCCTTGTCGTCGACATCTGACCCGCGCCGGTCGACCTTGCGAGTTATCCTCGAAGGGCCGTGGATCCAGCGTTCTTCGCTCGCTTCGGACTGTTCTTCAAGCCGGACTTCCTGCCGCCGGACGTCTGCAACCGGCTCCGCGCCGCCATCGACGCCGCCCCAACGCTCGCGGCCGAGATCGAGGACAAGGGAGCTGAGGCGGTCAACGAGAAGCAACGAAAGACGTCCATGGCCAACGTCGACGACGAGACCCGCAACCTCGTTGTCGAGCGCCTGAGCGAGCTCACAGCGGCGCTCGGGCAGCACTTCGATCTGCCGCTCGAGCACTGTCAACGCCCACACTTCCTGGTCTACGGGGAAGGCGACTTCTTCGGTGCCCACAGAGACAGCAGCGAGGACGAAGATGCCGCTGAGTTCAGGAAGGAACGCCGAATCTCGGCGGTGACGTTCTTGAACGACCAGACGGCGAACTCTCGCGCGGATGCATACGGCGGCGGCAACCTCACGTTCTACGGGCTCTTGAACGAGGATCCGAAGGGTGAGGGAGTTGGGTTTCCCCTCACGGGCCAGCAGGGCACCCTCGTCGCCTTCCCGTCTCTGATGATCCATGGCGTCAGCCCGGTAACGCACGGGAAGCGCTACACGATCACGACCTGGTTCGTCTGAGTCGCGCGGCGTCTAGCCGGCGATGTCGACCGACACGATCAGTTCCGGGCGTACAAAGCGCCCGCCGATCTCGGGCCACTCGCCGGCCGCGCTCGACGTGATCTCACGCGTCAGGCTCTTCGCAGCATCCTTTGCCGCGTCACGGCTCGAGAAGCGTCCGGCACTCACCACCTCACCGTCCGCCAATCGGACTACGACCTCGTGTCCTTCTCCGCCGGACGCTGGTGCAGGCCCAGCGACGACCGACTGCGCCGGGGTTTCAAGCTCTTCGACCGCCGGTGGAGCCGGCTCGGGGGGCGCGGGCGGGCGAAGCTGCTGAGCGAAGTCGCGCGCCGCAGGCTCGACAGCGTGCAGCCCCGAGGTCGGAAGGGGGTCGGGCTCGGCAGCGGGAGCGACCGGCGGCTGCGCCGAGGGCGCAGGCGTCGCCACGGGCGAAGCAGGCTCGACCGCCGCTGGCGGAGCAGGCTCGGTCACCACAGCCGGCGGCTCAGACACGATTGTCGGAGCGACCGGAACCGGCTCAGGAGTGGGGTCAGGTTCGGGCGTGAGGTCAAGCTCGGGGGTGAGGTCAGGCTCGTCGTGTGGGTGCTCGGGCCGCAAAGGCGACTCGACTAGCGGAACGGCTTCGGCTGCCGGCTCGGGCTTGAATGCCTCGACGGCTACGGGCTCGAGCGTGTCGACGGCTGCGGACTCCGCCTCTGGCTCGGGAGCCGGGTCCTCGACAGCTGCGGGCTCGGGCTCGGGCTCTGGCTCGGGCGCCGGGTCCGGCGCCTCGACAGCTGCAGGCTCGAGCTCAGGCTCGGGCTCTGGCTCGGGTGCCGGTCCCGGCTCCTCGACAGCTGCGGGCTCGGGCTCGTCCGGCTCCGGCTCGAGCTCGGGCTCGGGCTCGGGCTCGGCGATGCGAAGGGGAGACAGCTCCACGGTCACCGGGGTCGGGCGTGCGTTCGGCTCGGTCTCGTCCGGAGACTGGTCACCGACGGCGCTGCCGCCCAAGGTGGTGCGCTCGACGAGTCCCGGCGGGACGGGCTGAGGAGCCCTTAGGCCCGACAGCTCATCGAGGACACGAAGGATTTCGCTGCGAGTGGCTACCACGAACCGAGCTTCCCGACCAAGTGCAGTCCTCACGGTGTCGAGCGCCTCTTCGTCCGTCGGATCTTCGACCGCGACAACGAGCACGTCGTCCTCGACCGCGATCGGAAGAGCATGGTGTAGCCACGCCGTCTCATGCGGGAGGAGGCGAGCCGTGTCCGAGTCGATCTCGCGCTCGGCGAGGTCCACGAATCCGAGATTCTTTTGCTTGGCGATGATGCGGGCTACCTGGCTCTCCTGGAGCAAGCCTTTGTCGACGAGGACCTGGCCGAGGCGCTTGCCGGTCTTGACGGCCTCGCCGAGCGAGTCCTCGAGTTGCTCGGCAGAGAGGAGTCCTTCGCGGAAGATCAGCGTCCCGAGAGGCGCGTCCGGCCGTTGCCAATGGGTCCTGGGAGCCCCGCCATCTCCGTTCACGGCCTGCAATTGTTCCTCCTGCGATAGCTCAACAAACGACGTAACAACAGACCCTCGGCGGACACGAGGCCGGCGGCAATCCCCTCGAAGGGTGATGTCGGCCGGGCGCATCCGAAATGTCATTGACAAGCCACAGTCCTGCGACCAAGATGAGTGCATCTGCGGCTCTGCGCCCCCGGACAACCGGCGGCGTCCGCCGGTGAGAGGTACCTGATGGCGGAATCCGAGTCCGGACAAGATACTCAGCGTTGGGCGAATGTGGCCGTGCGTCCACATCCCGATGTCGCGGCCCAACGCGTCCAGGACGAGGTCGTGCTCGTGAACCTGACGACGAACGCGATCTACACGCTCAACGGGACCGGGGCGCGCGCGTGGGAGCTCCTCGAGGAGGGCCGCTCCCCCAGTGAGATCGAGTCGGCTCTCGGGGAGGAGTTCGGCGTCTCGCGCGACGACGTCGCCTCGGAGCTCCATCGCCTACTGGACGAGCTGTTGGCGAAGGACCTGGTTCAGCCTCTATGACCGCCCTTGACCTCGAACCGAACGTCGACGCGATCAGCAACATCACGCGGACGTTCCTCGCCGTACACCGAAAGGATCGCAGCGGAGGAGGCCGCCCGCTCGAGCTCGTTTCGACGCTCGGCGGAGCCGCTTCGGTCGCCGAGGACGAGTCGTGCACGGCAATCTTCGCAGGCGGCTTCTTCGACCGGGACGAGCTCGTCCGGCGGTTCGCCGGCGGACAGAGCTCGCTGGAGGACGCGGAGCTCCTCCTCAGGATCTACCGCGCGTGCGGTGAGGATGTCGTGGCGCAGATCCGTGGGTTCTTCGCAGTAGTCATCTGGGACGAGCGACGAAGCGTCCTTCTCTTCGCTCGAGACCAACTCGGGCACCACTCGCTCTTCTTCGGCCATGCTTCCGACGGTCTCTACCTCTCCGACTCGATCGGCACGCTCGCCGCCGAGCCCGAGGTCTCGACCGAGATCGATCGCACGGCCGTTGCCGACATCCTCATGCACCGGCAACGTAATCCGGACGAGACCTGCTTCGCAGACGTCAGCCGGGCGCGCGCGGGGTGGCTTTACCGCGTCGACGCCGGCGGGATCAGCGCTTCGCGTTACTGGTTCCCCTCCGATCCCGATCGGGATGTGGAGTGGATCAGGAAGGACGAGGTCGGCCGCTTCGACGAGCTCATGGAACGTGCGGTCGCCCGCTCGCTCGCCTTCGGGCCTTCTTCGATCTTCCTGAGCGGTGGCCTCGACTCGGTGAGCGTGGCGGCGGTCGCCGCCGATCACGCCAAGACGGCCGGCCTCCCGGCTCCCCTCGCGCTCTCGCTCGCTTTTCCCGACCCCCAGTACGACGAGACCGCGATCCAGACATTGGTCGCCGAACGCCTCGGGCTCCCGCAGACGCTGATCCCATTCACGCAGGCCGAGGGGTCTGACCGCCTGCTCATGACTGGCCTGCGCGCCGCACGTGTTTGGCCGACCCCGCTCGTCAACGTGTGGCAGCCGCTCTACACGTACCTCGCCCTGGCCGGGCGAGAACAGGGCGCGTGCACGATGATGACCGGCGCCGGCGGCGACGAGTGGCTCTCCACGAGTCCTTCCTGGGCTGCCTACGGCCTACGCCGGCTCGACATCGGGCTCGTGTACCACCTCTGGCGCACGTTCCTCACCTCCTACGACGTGAAGCCGCTGCCGATGCTCAAGAACCTCGTGTGGCGCTACGGGCTCAAGGAGATGAGTCGTAAGGTCGCGGTGAAAGCCGTCAGCCGGGCCGCTCCCCGTCGAACCTCCGCGGTGAAGCGACGTCGTTTCCTCGAGGCCAAACCCGCCTGGCTCGCGCCGGAACCCGGGCTCGCCCGCATGCTCGAGGAACAGGCGGCATCGCTCGCCCCACCGGGCGACCCGCGCGTGCGATTCGTCGGCGAGGCTTTGCCGCTCTTCGAGCACCCGCTCCAGGCAATGGAGCGGGAGGAGGTCTTCGAACGGGGCCGTCGGCTCGGAATGGAGACGTTCATGCCGTTCTGGGACGTCGATCTCGTTGAGTTTCTCTCCCGCGTTCCGCCGCGGCTTCGAAACGAGGACCACCTCTCCAAGAGCCTGGTCAGAAAGACGCTTGCGCAGCGATTTCCGGAAGCAGGCTTCGACCGGCAGAAGAAAATCCTTGCGGTCGGCCTCTCGACCCGCCGAGTCTTCGACGAGGCGCCGGATGCCTGGCGCGCACTCGGCGGGCCGACAAGCCTCGCGGAGCTTGGAATTGTCGAAAGTGCTGGGCTAGAATCAAGGGCAAAAGAGATACTCGACTTAGCGGGCGACGGACGCACAGCTAGGGGGGAAGCGGCTCTCGCACGATCGGTCGAGACGTATCAATTGTGGAAGGTCTTGAATATTGAGTCGTGGGTGCGACAATGGGTGTGAGATGCGGAGGGAGAAGGAGGTGACAAAATGACCCCCACCAACGGGACTGCCACCTCATGGGAGCCGATGGAACTGCGCTATGTCGGTGATGTTGAGGAGGTAATGCAGGGCGGTATCAACGATGGGCAAGGCCCTGCCAACGGTAAGTCGGTTCCATCGCCGAACGACCCGGGCGAGCCGAACCTGAAGCCACACGGGCACGAGTAGCCCGCCGTCTTTTATGGCGCCCGGCTCGGCGCGACGAGGAGAGCCGGGCGCGTTTTTTCATGTCTCAAAAGCTCACGCTGACGTTTGCGCGGGCAGGGTCCCTTGCGGCCCCTGAACCCGTGCTCGCGGATGCTCGAACGCAGGTCTGGAAAGATGCAGCCGGCGCCGACGCCGCGTATTTCTACGTCGTCGACTCCGAGTACTGGGCATGGATGCGGTGCATCGGCACGTTCCAGATCCGGATGAACGGCGAGATCGCCGTCGACCCGGATCCCTCGGCCTCGAGGCCGCTCGTGATCGACTGGTACCGACGGGCGATAGCACCGATGGCGCTCCAGCTCCTCGGGATGCAAGTGGTCCACGCGAGCGCAGTTCTCACTGACGGGGGCGTCGTCGGCTTCTGCGCCCACTCCCAGACCGGCAAGTCGACCCTCGCCTACGGGTTCAGCCGGCGGGGCTACGAGCTCTGGGCGGACGACGCGCTCGTGTTCGACGTCATCGACGGGGACGCTCGGGCGCTTCCCTTCCCCTTTGCGATCCGCCTTCGACCCGAGTCGGCGTCGTACTTCGGCGGCGAGCGTCCGGACCCGCCGGTGCTCGGACCCGACTCGGGCATCCTGGTCGGTGGGCCGGGCGAGCCGCTCGCGGGCATCTGCCTCCTGACCCGTCGCCCGAGTGGGGATCAGGGCCCAGTCACGATCCGACGGCTGACGGCAACGGAGATAGTCCCGAGGCTTCTTCCCCAGGCGTACTGCTTCACCCTGCTCGGGGAGGAGCGAAAACGCCGGACGCTCGAGGCCTACCTTGCGCTGACCGCGAGGGTCCCGGTCTACGAGGTCCGGTTCGCGGTTGCACTCGACGAGCTGCCCGAGCTCATGGCGGCCATCGAGGCGGCCGTCTTCCGGAAGTCTCTGGCGGCGTGACCGCCGAGCCAGGGCGCGACTGGCGACACCGCGGCGCCAGGCTCCGACAAGTCCTCGGCTCGCCCGCGAATCTCCTCCTCCTTACGCGCCTTCTCGCCTGGGCGGCGGTCCTCCCGATCCTGAAGCGGACGCGGTCCGTGACCCGACTTGTCGCCGTGATGACCCCCACCGCGTCGCAGCGCTCGAACGCTCGGATCGAACGCAACGCCATCACGCTCAGCCGCTGGATCTATCAACTCCCTTTCGTCCCCGAGAACTGCCTCGAGCGTAGCCTCCTCGCCTACCGCTACCTCGTCCGGGACGGGCGAGAGCATCGGCTCTACCTCGGCATCCGAGCCGACGAGGGAGGCTATCCGGGACACGCCTGGCTTACCGTGGACGGCGTGCCCGTCCACGAGCCCGACGAGTCGCTCGCGGCTTACGTCCCGCTCGTCGTGTTCGACGGCTACGGCAAAGTGGTCTCGACGTCAGCGAGAGCCCCGCGACGCTCGTCGAGCCCGACGAATGGCGAGGAGCGCGGGGCCGAGATGTAGGAGCAACCAGATCGGACGCCAGACCCTGGCAAGCGCCAGGCCGAGGCGTCCGCGGCGGGCGAACGGGAAGTGCGTCCTCAGATAGGCGGATGTCGGCGCGACCTCACGTGCGATGAGCCGCATCTTGGCGACGAGCCCGGGCGTTGCGGCAAGTGACATCAGTCCCTCACTGACGACCGGGGCCGTCGCGGCGCGCATGGCCACGAGTGTGGTGAGGGCTGTTGAGAGCCCGAGGCGTTCCGCGAGGTTCGCCCCCTTCGGTAGCAGTCGCAAGCCGGCCGCGAACGCGGTGGTCGCGTCGACCTCGGCGGCCAACGCGGCGGCGTCCGCCCAGATCTCGTCCGGAAGCCGCTCGAGCGCCCGGCGAAGATCCTCGAGCGACGTCCGCTCCCAGGCTCCGTGCTGCGCGGCATGAAGGACGATGTGGAGCGCGCGGGCGCGCGTCTCGAGCACGGGTACGGCACCCCGATCGAGCTCGAACGACGCAATCGATCTCGTGAGGGCGTCGAACGCGGGCGCGGGAGCGAGGCCGATGCCAAGCAGCGCAGTGTGGAGGTCGACGTTCACGCCGCTTCGGCGGCGCACCCAGACGGAGCTGTTCCAGCTTTCGACGACGTAGCTGAAGCCGATCGTTTGCAGCGTGTTCGACGCAGTCGGGGCCGCGTCGGGCGCGACCAGTACGTCGATGTCCACGTACACGCGCTCGCCCGGCTGGTCGTAGAGCCAGCGCGCGATCGAAGGCCCCTTCAAGAGCACGGGCCGCGCTCCCGCACGCTCGAGCGCCCCGAGGACGTCTACCGCTGCGGCATCGAGGGCCATGAGCACGGCCGTCGTCGTCTGCTCCGTCGAGGCTCCCATCAGTACTGGTTGAGCGTGCCCGCTCTCCGCGTATGGTCGAGCGCCAGTCGGAAGGCCACGAGCGCCAGCGGAATCGTGACCGCTGCGAACGCAGTGAGGATGAGTGCCGAGGTGGCCCAGTCCTCGCCGAGAAAGATCGCGTTGCGAAGCCCCGAGAAGGCGTAGCTCGTCGGGAGGAGCCGACCGATCGCCTCGAGCCAATCCGGAAGCACGGAGAGCGGGAAGAAGGCGCCGCTCAGGGCCCCGAGGACGAAGATCAAGAGCCCTACGAGCGCGGTCCCCCGCTTGACGACGAGGACGAGTGCGCCGAGCAAGATGCCGAGCCCCGAGAAGGCGGCGGCCGCCGCTAGAAGCACGACGATGAAGCCGATCCAGCTCGTCTGGCGGAAGCTGAGACCGAGGAGGCCTCCGCCGACGAGGATGTAGAACGCAGCCCGAAACGTCGCGAAGAGGAATGGATATGCAGCGAGCCCGGCGGCGAGCTCGGTCAATCTGATCGGCTGGACGACGAGCATCTCGAGTGTGCCGCTCAATTGCTCCTCCCGAAGCCGCTGGGCGAGACCCGCGCTGGCCGCAGTGATCACAGCAGAGAGCGCAATCCCGACGGCCACGAACGCGAAATACGACGGGGCTCCTCCGAGCCGGTCGAGATCCTCGACCCCCTGCACCGTGCGTGAGATGAAGTAGAAGACGACGAGGTTCGCAAAGCCGAACCCGAAGTCGAGCGCGAACCCGAGCCGATACGTCCGTACCATCGCGTAGTCGCGACGAGCAAGCGCGAGCATCGCTCGTGGCGCTCGGCTAGCAGGGAAATACGACGCGGCGGTCACAGCGGTCGAGATCCTCCTTCAAATGCGTCGCGATCAACGTGGCGACCGCGGGACGACGTTCTAGCGCGGCCCAAAGACGGCCGCGTGCGTCCTCGTCGAGCGAGCGAGTGGGCTCGTCAAGCAAGACCACGGCGGGATTGCCAAGGAGAGCCCGGGCAAACCCGAGCTGCTGCACCATGCCGGTCGAGCAGCGGTCGACGCGTTCGGCGGCGATCTCTTGGAGCCCGAGCTCTTCCTCGAGCGCGCCAACCCTGCGCCGTGCTTCGCCCTCGGAAGCGGAGTGCAGACGGGCAAAGAAAAGCAGGTTCACGTGTCCGGTCAGCCGAAGGTAGAAAGACCGGTCCTGTGCGAGGGAGGCGCCCACCGCCCGACGTGCCTCGAGAGTTCCGGCCGAAAAACCGCTCACCAGGATCCGGCCGCTCGAGGGAAGGAGCGTGCCCGCGATGCAGCGGAGCACCGTGCTCTTGCCCGAGCCGTTCGGTCCCCAAAAGGCGGCGCGCTCGCCGGGTGCGAGCGACAGGTCGAGGGAGCGTACGACTTCGTGATCGCCGAACCGTCGTCCGAGCCCCGTGATCTCGACCACGGCGAGGGACGGCTGCACCGCCGGCGCGTGCGTGGCGGTCGACAGTCCTTCAGGGCGGGTCGCCACCCCCTTCGACCCCGTCAGAAGACCGGAGTCTCGCGCCATATGCCCCACACCTCTCGGAGGGCGTCGCACATCTCGCCCATCGTGACGTAGGCCTTCGAGGCCTCGATGATCGCCGGCATGAGGTTGACATCGTCGCGCGCGGCGTCGCGCTTGAGCCGCGCGAGGGCCTCCTCGGCCGCGGCGCTCTGGCGCCATGCCCGGAGGGCGGTGACGCGCTCGATCTGTTTCTGCTCGAGCGCCGGATCAATGCGGAGGAGGTCGATCTCCTCCTCGTCGCCCGCGTCCTCGAAGCGGTTGACGCCTACGATCACCCGCTCCCCCGCCTCCACCTCGCGCTGGAACCGGAACGAGGCCTCCGCGATCTCCCGCTGGAAGAAGTTCTCCTTGATCGCCGGGATGACCCCGCCGAGCTCACGGATGCGCTCGAAGTAATCGAGGGCCTCCTGCTCGAGCCGGTTGGTCAGCTCCTCGACGAAATAGGAGCCGCCGAGCGGATCGATCGAGTTCGCCACGCCCGTCTCGTGCGCGATCACCTGTTGCGTGCGTAGCGCAATCTTGACCGCGTGCTCGGTCGGCAGGGCCAGAGCCTCGTCGAAGGAGTTCGTGTGGAGGGATTGGCAGCCTCCCATGACCGCCGCAAGGGCCTCGAGGGCAGTGCGGACGATGTTCACCTGGGGCTGCTGCGCAGTCAGTGAGACTCCCGCAGTCTGCGCGTGGAAACGCATCAGCCACGAGCGTGGGCTCTTGGCTCCGTAGCGGTCGCGGAGCTCGCGCGCCCAGATCCGGCGGGCGGCGCGGTACTTCGCGATCTCCTCGAAGAAGTCGATGTGGGCGTTGAAGAAGAAGGAGAGGCGCGGGGCGAAGTCGTCCACGTCGAGGCCGCGCTCCAGCGCCGCCTCCACGTAGGCGAAGCCGTCGGCAAGCGTGAAGGCGAGCTCCTGGGCTGCGGACGAGCCGGCCTCGCGGATGTGGTAGCCGGAGATCGAGACCGGGTGCCACTGAGGCACCTCGCGGGCACAGAACTCGATCATGTCGACGCAGAGGCGCATCGACGGCTCGGGCGGGAAGATCCACTCCTTCTGTGCGATGTACTCCTTGAGGATGTCCGTCTGGATCGTCCCGCGGAGGCGATCGTGTGGCACGCCCTGCTCGTCAGCGACGCAGACGTAGAACCCGAGCAGCATCGCGGCCGGCGCGTTGATGGTCATCGAGGTGGAGACCTTGTCGAGCGGGATGCCGTTGAAGAGGAGCTCCATGTCCTCCAGCGAGTCGACCGCGACACCCTCGCGACCGACCTCGCCGAGCGACTTTGGATGATCGGAGTCGTAGCCCATGAGGGTCGGCATGTCGAAGGCCGTCGAGAGTCCCGTCTGCCCGTGCTCGAGGAGGTATCTGAAGCGGGCGTTCGTCTCCTCGGCCATGCCGAAGCCGGCGAACTGGCGCATCGTCCAAAGACGGCCGCGGTACATCGACGGATAGACGCCGCGCGTATACGGGAAGACGCCGGGAAAACCGAGGTCGCGGTCGTACTGGATCTCTACGTTGTCTGGCGTGTAGAGCGGATCCACGTCGACGCCGGACATCGTCGAGAACAGGGCTTCGCGTTCAGGTTTCGCCTCGTAGAGCTCGCGTCGCCACTCGGCGGTCGCGTCCGCCCGTCGACGGTCCTCGGTCGTCGCCATGGGCCGGATTGTACGCACGTCTTCAGCGGGCCCCGGAAGCGCCCTCGGAGAGTCACGTGTAGCCCTCGACTAAAGGTTGACTCACCTGTTTCGGAGAGGTCAACAGGTGAGGAAAGGGCGATCCCGTGACACGCCGTCACCCAGACCGTGCAGAGGACCGTCACTCAATAGGGGGATCTTCGGCCTGTTTATAGGACTTTCAAGCCGTATTCCGCTCGATTCGGGTGACGGAAAGCCCGATCAAGCCTTTATCGCGCGCGAAAAGCCGTGCGAGGAGGCACATGACCAACTTTCCAAGACTGCGGCGAACTGAAAGGCGCCCGGCTCCGGCCGGCCGCCCGGCCTCTGCGTGGTCGCCCACGACGGAGAGCGTGATCGTTCTCCTCGCTCTCATCGCCGCGACGTTTTTCGCCGCACTACAGCTGACCGGATCGTCGGAGCGGGTCGCCAGTGTCCCCGAATTTCTCACCAGCGCCCTAGGCTCCCCGCAAGGAGAGACCGGGGCGACCGTGCACAAGCCCGCGCCCGGTGTCCAGGTTGACGTCGACCAGGCCGGCTACACGGTCCGCCGGGCCGGTGCGTCCGTCTCGGTGACCGGCGAGGGCAGCGGCCCTGCCGGCTGGACTCCGTTCGAAAACGGCGCCAGTCGCCGCACGCCCTTCGGGCACGAGACGATCACCATCCAGCCGGACAAGACCGAGCTCTCCCTGACGGTCGTCCGCCACCAGGGCGTTCGAACCTGGCGCTGGCGTCTGGATGCGGCGGGCCTCCAGCCGCGGCTCGAGGCGAACGGCGGCGTTCGGTTCGTCGGCCTCCGCGGTCAGTCCGCGATCAGCGTCCACCCCGTCGCGATCCTCGACGCCTCCGGGCGTGAGATCACGCCGGCAGGGCTCCGCTGGTCACTCGTCCACGACGACAAGGGCTGGTGGCTTGGGCTTCGGTTGGACGACCGGAAGCTTCCTCTCCCCTACGTCATCGATCCTGCCGCCAACTACCCGACGCCGCTCAACCTGAGGAGCACAGCCTCGGCCGTCACCGGCTCCTGGGTCCTCGGAACCGGAACCGGAACCGTCAACACGACGTCGCAGAACGAGCCCGCGAACGGCGCGACCGGCTGGTACGCCTGGGACCCGGGCGTCGCGGTCACGACCCAGCAGGCGGTTCTCCCGACGACGACGGATGGCAAGGGATGGATCATCGATCCTGCCGGCGGCGCGACCGGCTTCCCCGCAGGCAATTGGGACTTCACGGTCCAGACCGACATTCCGAACGCCACGCTCGTCGCCGGAACCGCCGTTCTCACCGTCGGCCTCTTTAAGGGAACGATAAGCGGCAACACGTTCACAGTGACTGGCACGATCCTCAGCCCTACCGACGACCCGGCCGGGCAGAACCTCCGCACGGGAACGAACGCCGTGACGACCACGGCGACTTACTCCATCCCCAAGTTCTCTCTGGCGGCGGGCGAGACGCTTTTCGTCGACTACTGGCGCCATCAGAGCGGAGCCATCTCCGCACCGCAGGCTGCCCGACGGCAGCTCGACTTCTACGTCAACGACGGCGTCGCCAAGATCGCCCACCCGGCTGCGGACGACACCGGCCCGACGCACACGAGCTTCACCGTCGCCGAGGGCCTGAGCCCAAGCCGGCAGTACTTCGACGGGACGAACACCGTCTACTACAGTCCCGCCGCGGCGGGTGATTTCGTGGTCACCGACGCGATCACCGACTCCGGCTCAGGCCCGTACTCGGTGGTCTTCCCCGCGATCAGCCTCGACTCGGGCGCCTTCACCCACTCCGTCAAGACGGACGTGGCCGCCCCGTTCACCTCGAACACCTACGGGTGGACGACCTCGAGCACGACCGAGCCAGGCGGACAGACGATCACCGAGGAAGACCTGGCGCAGCAGCAGACGCAGACGACCCTGACGATCAAGAAGGACGCAGCGGCCCCGACCGGGCACTCGGTCACGCTCGGGGGAGCAGGGGCGCCCTACTACACGACCCTCTCGGTGCCGCTCACCCTCGTGGACGGAAACTACGGCACTGGTTCTGGGCTCGACACGAGCACGCGGCTGGTCGAGCGCGAATCCGGCGACCTCGCCGCCGACGCCTGTACCAACTGGTCCGGAACCTGGTCGACCGCGACGCTCTCCGGCGGCGCAGACACCAACGTTCTCTCGGGCAAGTGCTACCGGTACCGGTACAAGATCTCGGACAACGTCTCCAACCAGTCGGCTGCCTCGGCCGTCTCGGCTGCTGCGAAGGTCGACACGTCGGCTCCGGCTCCCGCGCCGACACTGACTCTTTCGGAGAACCCGGCGAGCGCGAACCAGCACGTCTCGGGCACGACTCTCTTCTACAAGGGAGGCGCGGCCGGTGGCTCCTTCAAGGTCACCGCGACCGGGCCGGCAGACTCCGAGACCGGGATCAAGCACCTCGGCTTCCCGAGCGTGGCCGGCCTCACCGGCGGAGGCACGAACGATACGGGCTCCCCGTACGAGGACACCTACTCCTGGTCGAACACGACGAGCGGCTCCCCGACGGGATCGGTGACCGCGACGAACAACGCAAGCGTCGCCGGTACGGGAACGAGCTTCACGCTCACGTCCGACACGGCTGCACCCACAGGACACTCCGTGTCTCTCGCCGGCGCGGGCGCGCCATACTACGGGTCTCTCTCCGTTCCGCTGACGCTCGTCGACGGTGGGGACGGTGCCGGCTCCGGCCTCGACACCACTTCTCGCGTCGTCGAGCGCGAGTCGGGCGACCTCGCGAGCGACGCCTGTACGAACTGGTCGGGGAGCTGGTCGACCGTCACCCTTTCCGGTGGCGCCGACACGACAGTCGCCTCCGGCAAGTGCTACCGGTATCGCTACAAGATCTCGGACAACGTCGGCAACCAGTCGGCTGCCTCCGGGACCTCTGCAGACGCGAAGGTCGACACGGGTAATCCGAGCGTGTCGGTCGAGAGCCCGACCGAGGTCACCGGGCCAGCGGCGCAGTCCTACGACCCGGCGACGAAGACCCACTACTTCCGCCCCGGCGGCGCGGGCAGCTTCACCCTGAACGCAACGGCGAGCGACGCTGAGACCGCGGTCACCGGAGTCGCATTCCCGAACGTCTCGGCGGTATCGGGTTGGACGGGCTCGACGGGCGGGAACGACACGTCGAGCCCCTACGCATCCCCGGCTGACTACGCATGGACGGCCGGCGCGACCGCACCGGGCGCGCGGACGATCACGGCGACCGACAAAGCGGGCCGGACGGCGAACGACACGGTGACGATCGCGGCCGACTCGAGCGCCCCGACGGGCCATTCCGTCTCTCTGGCGGGCGCCGGAGCACCGTACTACACGAGCCTCTCCGTCCCGCTTACGCTCGTCGACGGCTCGGACACGGGCTCGGGAATCGACACCGCCACCAGGATCGTCGAGCGCGAGTCCGGCGACCTCGCCGCCGACGGTTGCACGAACTGGTCCGGCTCCTGGTCGACGGTCACCCTCTCGGGCGGCGCCGACACGACCGTCGCGACCGCCAAGTGCTACCGGTACCGCTACACGCTCTCGGACAAGGTCGGCAATCAGTCCGCAGCGTCCGCCGTTTCTCCGGCTGCCAAAGTCGACACTTCGAACCCGACCGCACCCTCGCTCTCGCTCGCCGAGAGCCCCGCCGACCCGGACCAGCACGTCTCCGGAACGAACGTCTACTACCGCCCGGGCGCAAACGGCGGTTCATTCACGGTCACGGCGACAGCCTCCGACACGGAGACCGACATCAAGCACGTCTCGTTCCCAGCGGTCGCAGGAGTCTCGGGCGGCGGTGGAAACGACGTGAGCTCCCCTTACTCGGACACCTATACGTGGACGAACACGACCTCGGGCTCGCCTGCAGGCTCCGTCACAGCGACCAACAACGCCAGCGCGACCGGCGGGGGAACGAGCTTCGGGCTCGTCCCCGATTCGGGCGCACCTTCGACAGCCGACGACACGGCTTCGATCGGGTCCGGCTGGAAGACGTCCGCCCAGACGGTGACGCTGACGCCGTCGGACCCCGGCGCTGGGGTCTTGACGACCTACTACACGACCGACGGCTCGACGCCTGACACGAACTCACTGCAGGGCAACTCGATTCCGCTTAGCGCCGACGGCGTCTACACGATCAAGTACTTCTCGGTCGACCGGGTCGGGAACGCGGAGGCCGTGCAGACCGGCGCGTCTCAGATCCGGATCGACGCCACGAACCCGACCTCCTCCACGCTCGACGCGCTTCCTGCAGCGATCCGGAACGGGCAGGTTCTCTCCGGGAGCGCCGCCGACGCGACCTCCGGCGTCGTGACCGTCGCCTACTACCGCTGCGCCGGAACGTCGTGCAGCCCTTCGACGCTCGTCGGCTCGAGCTCCACCGGCCCCTCGTACTCGGTCACCTGGAACTCTCAGCCCGCGGACGGCGACTACCAGGTTCTCGCCCGCGCGACGGACGCTGCCGGCAACACGCTCGACTCGGCCAAGCAGACGATCAAGGTCGACAACAGCGACCCGACCGGCTCTCTCACCTCCCCCGCCGGCGGCGCCTCGCTGTCCGGAACCATCTCTGTCGCGTCGAGCTCAGCCGACACGGTCTCGGGCGTCGCCCAGGTCGCGTTCCAGCGCTCGCCCGTCGGAGCCGGGACGTGGACGACGATCGACACCGACTCGAGCGCCCCGTACGCGGTCGACTGGGTAACCGGTGGAGTCACGGACGGCAACTACGACCTGCGCGCGGTGACGACGGACGCGGCCGGCAACTCCTTCACCTCTGGAAGCGTCACCGTCACGGTCGACAACACGGCTCCGAGCGCCTCCGTTGACGACCCGGGCACGCCGCTTCGCGGCACTGTTTCGCTGACCGGTTCCGGCTCCGATCCGGGCGGCAGCGGAGTGGCCTCGCTCACCTTCCAGCGCTCGCCCGCCGGCGCCGGCACCTGGACGACCGTGGGCACGGACACGAGCTCGCCCTACTCCGTCTCCTTCGACACGACCGCGGTGGCGGACGGGCTCTATGACCTGCGTGCGGTCGCCACCGACAACGCCGGTAACACGACTCTCTCCACCACCGTCGCCAACCGCCGGGTCGACAACACGGCTCCCGCCGCCTCGCTCGACGATCCGGGCGCCAACCTGCGCGGGACGGTCACCCTCACCTCGACCGCCAGCGACGCCGGCTCCGGCATCGCCTCGCGCGTCTATGCCTACTCGCCCGCGGGAGCCGGGACCTGGAGCTCCACTCCGGCTGCCTTCGACACGACCGTCGTCTCGGACGGGCTCTACGACCTGCGCGTCACGGTCACCGATGTCGCCGGTAACCAGACCAGCTCGGCGACGGTCGCCAACCGC
>Ga0307302_10000008_pt1 | contig 72613 bp, 89 predicted proteins | sample ER_DNA_183_FD_194490 | JGI IMG/M metagenome (GOLD analysis project Ga0307302, IMG submission 194490) | Bulk soil microbial communities from the East River watershed near Crested Butte, Colorado, United States - ER_DNA_183 | ecosystem: Environmental > Terrestrial > Soil > Floodplain | place...
CCGGCGTCTGGCCCGCGATCACGCGGCGCCAGAGCCCACCCTCGCCCTTACCAAGGCTTCTAGCCTTGGCCGCGGGCGAGTGCGGCCTCTGGCTTGGTGCTCGCGACCCAGAAGCTCGGGGGCATCACTGGAAGGAGCACTAAATGGCGCGCAAGCTCCCAGGTCTGCAGCGCGTCCTCGAGACGCCGTCTCTGGCGGCCGTTGCCTACGGGGAGATCGCCTCGTCGCTCTTCTTCGCCCTGGGCGTCGTCGCGCTCCAGGCGCTCGGCTTCACGCCCTGGGTTCTGCTGCTCGTCGGCGGCCTCTTCCTCCTCGTCGCGCTCTCGTACGCCGAAGGCACGACGGCCCTCCCCGAGACCGGTGGCGCCGCCACTTTCGTCCGGCGCGCGTTCAACGACCCGCTCGGCTTCCTGACCGGATGGGTGCTCCTGCTCGACTACCTGATCGTGATCGCCCTCGCGGGCCTGTTCGTGCCGCATTACTTCGGGCAGGCGGTCGGCTGGGACGCGCTCACGGACAGCCCGGTGGACATCTTCGTCGGGATCGGTGTAATCGTGACCATCGCGGCTGTCCGTTTCCTCCGCCGCCCAAGCCTCTACCGCTTGGCGATCGCAATCGCGGTCGTCACCGTCGTCGCTCAGCTGCTCCTGGTCGCGCTGGGCCTCCCGCTGCTCTTCTCCTGGGACAATCTCCACCAGGGGCTCGATCTGGGGACGGCACCGACCTGGTCGGCGATCGCTTTCGCCCTCCCCGCCGCGATGCTCGCGTACACCGGGCTCGAGACCGTGGCCAACCTGGCCGCGGAGACTCGCGAGCCCGGGCGGACTCTGCCCCGGAGCCTCTTCGTGGGAATTGGAGCCGCCGTCGCGATCTCCTTTCTCATCGCCATTGTCGCCCTCTCCGCCTACCCGGCGCACCCCGACCCCGATGGCCCGGGTGGGTATGCGAGCGACCTCGGAACCGTCTGGTTGCGGGCTCCGCTCGTCGGGCTCTCGACCGCGTTCGGCGGGGAGCTTCCAGGCGTCGTCGTCGATGCGCTGCGAGTGTTCGTGGGCCTGACCGGGATGCTGATCCTCGTCGCCGTCATCACGACCTCGTTCTCGGGCGCCGGCCGGCTCGCGTACTCCCTCGGGCGGCACGACATGCTGCCGCAGTCGTTCGGACGGCTCAACAGGCGCACGCTGATCGCACCGGCCGCGATCGTGGCGACCGCGGTGATCGCGGCCGGGCTGCTCCTGATTGCCAGGCAAGCCGGGAACCCGGTGCGCTTCCTGACGAGTCTCTACAGCTTTGGCGTCCTGATCGCCTTCACCGCGGCCCAGGTTGCGGTCGTGCGCCTTCGCTTCACCGAGCCGGACCTCGAGCGTCCGTTCCGCGTGCCCGGGAACGTCCGCCTCCGCGGCGTCGACGTCCCGCTTGCCGCGCTTGTCGGCGCGCCGCTGACCCTCGCGATCTGGATCGCCGCGGTCGCGACCCACGATGCGGCGCGCGTGGCCGGGCCGATCTGGCTCGTCATCGGGGCAGTCGTCTATACGGCCTCGCGCCTCGCCGCCCACGAGCGCGTCCTCGGCAAGGTCACGCCGCCGATTGGCGACCTCGTGCCCGAGATCGAAGGCGCATACCAGCGGATTCTCGTCCCGATGAAGATCGGGCTCATCGGCGAGGAGGTGCTCGGGACGGCGCTCAGGCTCGCTGAGGAGCGACGCTGCGCCCTGCGCGCGCTGCACGTGATCCGCGTCCCGCTCGACCGGCCACTCGACGCGCTCCTCATCGACGCCGAGGAGCAGGCGGAGACCTCGCTCGCCGAGGCGAAGCTGATCGCCGCAGAGCAAGGGATTCCGATCGAGGTGCGCATCGTGCGCGCGCGGGCGATCGGCGAGGCGATCGTCAAGGAGGCGATCGAAAACGACGTCGACCTGATCGTGATGGGCTCGGCTCCACACTGGCGCCGCCAGGCCCGCTTCTTCAGCCCCACGGTCGACCACGTCCTCCGCAAGGCCCCCTGCGAGGTGATGGTGATCGCCTATCCCCAGGGGGTTCTGGAGGAGGAGGGAGTAGGTGTAATCTGAGAACGGATATGAAGGCGATCATTGTTGGCTGCGGCCGGGTGGGGTCTGCTGTGGCGAAGAAGCTGACGAAGAGCGGCTGGGACGTCACCGCCGTCGACGAGAACGAGGAGGCGCTCGCGCGGCTCGGCGACCACTGGGCGGGCGGGTTCGTCGTCGGGCACGGCATGGACGTGAACGTGCTGCGAGAGGCCGGCATCGAGGAAGCCGACGCCGTGGTCGTGGCCACGAACGGAGACAACACGAACATCGTTGTCGGCCAGGTTGCGCAGAAGCGCTTCGGGATCGAGTGCACGGTCGTCCGGATTCTCGACCCCGCCCGCGCGGAGCTCTATGCCACGCTCGGGCTGCGTACGGTCAGCCCGACGTCGACCGCGATCGAGGTCCTGTCCGAAGCGGTCAAGTCCTGCGCGGTCAGGCCGGTGCGCGCTCCAGCAGCTGCTTCCTGATGTTCATCCTCGTCGCGGGTGGAGGCAAGGTCGGTTCGAACCTCGCGCGCACACTGCGCCGGATGGGACATGAGGTGACGATCGTCGAGCAGGACCGGGACCGCTTCGTCCAACTCGAACACGATTTCGAGCACGCTGCGATCGTGGGCGATGCGACCGAACTCTTCGTCCTCGAGCGGGCCGGGATCGCGCGTCCGCCCGACCTCGTAGTCGCGGTCACCGGGGACGACGAGGACAACATGGTCATCTGCCAGGTCGCGCGCGAGCGATACGGCTCGGAGAAGGTGATCGCACGCGTCAACGACCCGCGGAACCAGGCGCACTTCGACTTGCTCGGGATCTCGCCGACGGTGAGCGCGACGCAGACGATCATGGCGATGATCGAGCACGAGGTTCCCGAGCACGAGCTCATCCACCTGCTCGAGCTGCGCAAGGAAAATCTCGAGATCGTGGAGGTCCAGATCGTCAAGAGCTCGCCCTCGGCCGGCAAGCGCGTCTCAGGCCTCAAGCTACCGACCGGGTCGCGGCTGATCTCGGTCATGCGAGCAGGCCGTGCCGAGATCCCCGACTCCGAGACGGAGCTGCAGCCCGGTGACCAGGTGCTCGCGATCCTCGAGCCGGGTAAGGAAGACGAGCTCCGCCGGGTCCTGCTAAAGAAGTAGGGAATGCGTCGCGCCTTGCTTGCAGTCCTCGGTCTCGCCGTGCTCGCGTCCGCTGTCGCCCTCGCCGCGACCGGAGGGCCCGACCGTGCTGCCCTCAGGCTCGTGCTCGTCGCCCGCGTGAGCGAGCCGGTTCACGTCGCGGCGCCGCGCAGCGAGCCGAACAACCTCTACATTGTGGAAAAGGGCGGACGGATCCGCGTGCGCAGCCGCGGGCGGCTTCGCGCGCGGCCCTTCCTCAATCTCAGCGGTCTCGTCTCGACCGGCAGCGAGCAGGGTCTCCTCTCGGTCGCGTTTCATCCCCGGTACGCGCGCAATCACCTCTTCTACGTCGACTACACCGACCGCGCGGGTGACACGCAGGTTGTCGAGTACCGCTCGCGTGGGCTGAATGCCACGCCGAGGCGCTCGAGGCAGATTCTTTTCGTCGACCAGCCCTACTCGAACCACAACGGAGGTCAGCTCGCCTTCGGGCCCGACGGCTATCTCTACGTCGGCATGGGTGACGGCGGCTCCGGCGGCGATCCGGAAAACCGGGCGCAGAATCTGGGCTCTCGTCTCGGCAAGCTGCTACGGCTCAACGTCAACGTCCGGCGGCCGAAACCGGTGATCGTCGGCTACGGGCTGCGGAATCCATGGCGTTTCTCCTTCGACCGCAAGACCGGAGACCTCTACATCGGCGACGTCGGCCAGAACTCCTGGGAGGAGGTCGACTTCACTCGCCGCGGCACTCCCGGCCTCGAGAACTACGGCTGGCGCGTATACGAAGGCACGTCGCGCTTTTCGGACGAGGCTCCGAATCCGGCGGGGCACGTCGTCTTCCCGATCGTGGTCATGCCGAACCCGCCGCACTGCTCGGTCATCGGCGGTTTCGTCTATCGCGGTACCGAGGTGCCCGCTGCCCGCGGCCGCTACTTCTTCGGCGATAACTGCGCGAGCAGGATCCGCAGCCTGGCCGCGCCGGGCGGAACGCAGGCTCGCGACGAGCCGATGCGGGTCGAAGGTCTCTCCTCGTTCGGCGAGGACGCGCGCGGGGAGCTCTATCTCGCCTCGGTGCAGAGCGGCAACGTCTACAAATTGGCGCGCTGATTAACCGGCGCGGCGGCGGCGGCGGATTTGGGGGCCCTGCTGGCCGAGTGCGGCGTAAGCAAGCGCTTGGAGCGAGTCATTGAGGACCGCGATCTCGCGGACGATCGGCGCCAGGTGCTCACCCTCGTCGAGGCGCCGGTTCAGCGCGCGGAGCTCGGCGTTCAGACGGTCGAGCCGCTCGAGCAGGGCGTCGAGCTGGCGATCGGCGACTTCCGTTTCCTTCATGACGCGAATTCTAGAAGGAGCTGGGACGCTTCACGGACGACGACCGTCTCGGCCCCAAACCGCTCGAGCAGGCGATCGAGGGCGCCTGCGCCGGTCTCGAGCGCCTCGATTCGCCGGTCGGCACCGAGCTGCGTGACCGCGACACGGGCGAGGGGCTCGGGAGCGTCCGTGAAGACGCCGAGGCGTAAGCCACTCGCGGACAGAGCCCGCAGGGCCGCGCTGACTTCGGCGCTCGGGCGCAGATAGACGGGCGCGCGGTCTTCCGCGAAACGAGAGAGCGCGGCCCGCCAGTCTCCGACCCCGGCTTCAGCCCAGCCGTCGAGCTGCTCCGCGGCGGCGGCGCGGTCCGCAGGCAGCGCGGCCGGGTCGAGCGGCGCGATCGTCCGGAAGCGGCGAGCCGCGTCCTGGAGCCAGTCGTTCCAGAGCGGGCGAGTGTCGCCGAGGACCCCGTCCAGATCGATGGCAATCGCCCTCATCGGCCATGTCCGGTGCCAGGCACCAGACGTGTCTGAAAAAGACGGTGGAGGACGTAGACGCCCACGGCAACGCCGGCAGTGTCCAGAAGGACGTCGAGCGGAGAGGCATGGCGGCCCTGCACGAAGTGCTGGTGCAATTCGTCGCTTGCGGCGTAGAGAGCTCCGCCGGCGAGGGCCGGCGCCGCCCGTCCCAGCGCTCGGAGCAGCAGGGCGCCGAGGATCGCGTACTCCGTCAGATGCGCGCCTTTGCGAAGCACGGTGTCCCAGCCACCCAGGCCGGTGCTCAGGCTCGCGATCGACGAGAGCACGAAGATGACGGCCGCCCACACGACCACGGGCAGCCAGACCGAGAGCGCCCGAGAGGCCGGCATCCGGCCATGATAGGGTCGCCTCCAACGGCACGCGGTCAGGGAACCCGGTGCAAATCCCGGACGGTCCCGCCGCTGTAAGGGGAGTTGCTCCTCCGCCGGAAGCCACTGGCCTGCGGGTCGGGAAGGCGGCGGAGGGGGGAGCCCCGAGTCAGAAGACCTGTCGCGCGCCGGATACCCGAACCCCTCGCGGAAGGAGGATTCGTGTTCCGACGACTCATCACCTTGGCGGTCGCGGCTGCGCTCTTCGCCGTGCTCGTCCCGGCCGCGCTCGCCGTGCGCGTGCACGTTCGCGTCGAAGGCAAGACGACGACCATCTACGGCCCGACGCAGCCGATGCTCGACTCGGGCCCGACTGCGCTCGCGGCGCTCGATGCGGCCAGCCTCGCCGGCGAGTTCTACTACCACGTCAACCCGGGGCCGTTCGTGAACCAGATCGGCCGCTATCCAGGAGCGGGTTTCAGCGGCTGGAGCTACAAGGTGAACGGCGTCGCGCCGCCGATCGCGGCCGATCAGGCCGAGGTCAAGGACGGCGACACCGTGCTCTGGTACTGGACGACGTTCACCGAGCAAGGTGGCTCGCCGACCTTGCTCCTCAGACGACGTGCGGCGCGTAACTGCTACTCGGTGTTCTCCCAGGACGATGCCGGGAAGACGACTCCGGCGTCGGGCGCGACGCTGATCGTCGACCGCAGACGGGTGACGACACGCTCCGGGCGGGGCTGTGTCGGGCGGCACCGCGGGCTCGTGCGGGCGACTGCTGCGCACGCGGTGCGCTCGAACGCGCTGCGGTGAAGCATGCACCTCTCCTCGCCCTTGCGCTCCTCTTGCTCGCAGGCTGCGGGCACGAGCGCTCCGGCTCGGGGAAGGCCGCGCTCTGGGTCACCCGCGACCGTGGCGCAACTGTGCTGCTCGTGCGGAGCGTGCCGGCCGGGCTGACCGCGATGGAAGCCCTCGACCGCGAAGCCGACATCCAGACCCGCTACGGAGGCCGCTTCGTGCAGTCGATCGAGGGCGTCGAGGGCGATCTCTCCCGGCGGCGGGACTGGTTCTGGTTCGTGAACGGCATCGAGGCTGACCGCAGCGCCGCCGACTACCGGCTGCACCCGGGAGACGTGGAGTGGTGGGACCTGCGCTCTTGGCGCAGCCGGATGCGAGAGCCGGTCGTCGTCGGCGCCTTTCCCGAGCCGTTCCTGCACGGCTACGACGGACAGGTCCGACCGGCCGCCGTCCGCTACGTGCCGACCCAGGCCCGCGGCGCGCGGGCGCTCGGGCGGCTCCTCCATGCGACCTCTGTCCGGCCCCTTTCGGACCCGGTTCCTAGGGGCGTGAATGCGTTTTACACAGTGAGTGGCACTCACCGTTTGATCGCGTCGCTGCGCGAAGGGAGCGAAGCCTCCGGCTCTCCGGTCCGCTTCACCTTTGCCGGCGATGCGGCCGAGCTCGCGCGGGATCCCACGAAGTTCCGCTTTCGGTACCAGGTGCCGTGAGCCCGGTCCCGGCAGCCGCTCTGCTCGCCTCCCTGGCCGCGGTCGCGCTCGTCGCTGACCGCGCGTGGGTGGTTGCCGCGATCGCCGCGACGCTCTGTGCTCTCTGCCTGAAGGCTCCGCGGCCCCGCCGTTTCCTCTACCTCGCCGGAACGCTCAGCTCGGCACTCTCGGTCTTCCTACTCAGCCCGCTCGTGTCGCATACGGGCTCCCACCTCCTGTGGGAAGGGCCGCGGATCCCCGTGCTCGGCGTGGTCGACGTGACGAGCGAGGAGCTCGCCGCGGGTGGTGTTCAGGCGCTGAGACTGGCCGCCGTCGGGCTGGCCTTCACCGCCTACGCGCTCCTGCTCGATCTCGATCGCCTGCTCCAGGCCGCAGGGTTCGCCCGCCGGTCGGTGCTCGCCGTCGGCCTCGCGACCCGGCTCGTGCCGACCCTCGAGCGCGACGCGGCCGGGCTCGTGGAGGCCCTCCGCGGGAGGGGCGTCGAGGTGCGTGGCCTGCGTGGACGCGCCCGGCTGCTCTCACCGCTACTTGCCGGCTCGCTCGAGCGCTCGCTCAACCTGGCCGAGGCGATGGAGGCCCGTGGCTTCGGCCGCGCGGGGCGCACGCGGGCGCCTTCGCTGCCGTGGAGCCGCCTCGACCGGCTCGCGCTCGCGGCGGCCGTCCTGCTCCCCCTGGCGGCGATATGGCTCTAGCGCAGGTCGAAGGGCTGGCGTTCTCCTACCCCGGAGCCGAGGAGCCCGCGCTCAGGGACGTCTCGCTTCGGCTGGAGCCGGGAGAGGTCGTCACGCTGCTCGGCGCCTCCGGCTCGGGCAAGTCGACGCTGCTGCGGGCGCTCGCCGGGCTCGTACCTCACTTCCACGGTGGACGGTTCGCAGGCCGCGTGGAGATCGCCGGGCTCGACACGCGGCGCTGCCGGCCCGCCGAGGTCGCCGGCACGGTCGCCTCCCTCTTCCAGGATCCCGAGGAGCAGGTCGTCTTCGGCCGGGTCGCGAACGAGGTCGCCTTCGGGCTCGAAAACGTCGGCACATTGCCGGAGCTGATCGGGCCGCGAGCCCACGCCGCCCTGGCCGCCGCCGGAGTTGCGCGCCTCGCCGACCGGCGCACGGAAACACTTTCCGCCGGCGAGCTGCAGCGGGTCTGCCTCGCCTCGGTCCTTGCGCTGAAGCCCACGCTGCTCTTGCTCGACGAGCCGACCTCCCAGCTCGACCCCGACGGGGCCGAAGCCCTGCTGGAGCTCGCGTGCGGGCTCGGGGCAGCGGTTGTCGTCTCGGAGCAGCGCCCGGCTCTGCCGCTCGAGCGCTGCGACCGCGTCCTCTTCCTCGAGGAAGGCCGGCTCCGCCTCGACGAGCCGCGCGAGCGCGCTCTCGCCTGGCTCGATGCTCACCGGCCCGATTACCTGCCACGGGAGGCCGTTGGCCTGCCGGAGGACCGGGGAGACGGCAAGGTGCTCTGCCGGCTCGAGGACGTGACGTACGGCTACGGAGCTGGGCCTGTGCTCGACGGCGCCTCCCTCGAGCTGTGCCGCGGCGAGGTAGTCGCGCTCACGGGTCCGAACGGGGTGGGGAAGACCACGCTGGCCAAGCTCGCTACTGGACTACTGGAGCCGCAGGCCGGCACCGTCTCGCGGCCCGGAAGCGCGTGCTACCTCTCCCAGGACCCGGGCCGGTACCTGTTCTCGGAGCGCGTGGACGAGGAGGTCGCGCTCGCGGTCGGCGGCGACCTGGGCCGTGCCCGCCGCGCGCTCGCCGGTGTGGGTCTCGCGGGCTTCGAGGCCCGCCACCCGCGCGACCTCTCGAGCGGGGAGCGCGAGCGGCTCGCGCTCGCGGCGGTGCTCGTCGGCGAGCCCGACCTCCTCGTCCTCGACGAGCCGACCCGCGGAGTCGATCCGACGCGCAAGGCCGAGCTGGCCGAGCTGATCCGGAGCGAGGCCGCGCGGCGCACTACGCTCGTCGTCACCCACGACCTCGTCTTCGCCGGAGACGTGGCCGACCGGGCCGTCGCGCTCGGCGCTAGGGAGCTGGTCAGTGCCTAGGCTGGCGGCCCTCGGCGCCGTCGGTGCCGCGTTGGCCGCTGCGGCCTGGGTGGTTGTGTCGCCCGACCGCTCCGGGCTGCCCTTGCTGCTGGCGGCGATGGGCCTCCTGGTCGCCGGGGCGGCGTGGCTCGAGACCGGCTCCGGCGCGTCGAAGGAGATCGTCCTCGTTGCGACGCTGGCTGCGGTCGCCGCGGCGGGCCGAGTGCTCTTCGCGGCAATCCCGGGCGTGCAGCCGGTAACGGTGATTGTCGTCGCCGCCGGCGCTGCGCTCGGAGCACGCGCCGGCTTCGCGACCGGAGCCCTCGCGGCGCTCGCCTCGAACTTCTTTCTGGGACAGGGCCCGTGGACGCCGTGGCAGATGCTGGGCTGGGGCGCGTGCGGGCTCGCCGGCGCGGCGCTCGGCCCGCTGCTCCGCCACCGGATCCCGTTCGCGGCCGCCTGCTTCGTGCTCGGCTTCGCCTTCAGCGCGCTAATGGACGTCTGGCTCTGGCTCAGCTTCTGGCCGCACACCTGGCAGGCGCTGACGGTCGTGCTCGGCCAAGGCGTTTGGTTCGAGGCCGCGCATGCGATCGGCAACGTCGTCATCGCCCTTGCGATCGGGCCGGAGTTGCGACGGTTGCTCGAGCGCTACGCGAGGCGGTTACGCACGGAGGTCGTTTGGGCGTGAAGCTCGCCGTCGCTGCCGTCGCCCTCGCTCTGGCTGCCTCGCCTACCGACTACGTCGCCTCGCACCAGCAGCCCGACGGCGGTTTCGCGGAGCCCGGCGGCCAGTCGGACCAGACCCTGACCGCCTGGGCCGCCCTCGGCCTGGTGGCTGCAGGCAAGAAGCCGGCGGTCCCGGCCGCGGAGTACCTTGCGAGCCGGCCCGCTTCAGGCGCGGCGGATCTTGCCCTGCGGATCCTCGCTCTGCGCGCCCTCGGAGCGCAGACGACGACAGAGGTGGGGCGCCTCGAGGCCCTTCGTCGCCCGAACGGGCGGATCGGCTCGTTTGTCAACTCGACGATCTGGGGCGTGCTTGCCCTCCGCGCCGCGGGACGGCCGGCAGGGCCGAGCGTCCGCTATCTCCTTCTGGCGCAGCACCGGAGCGGTGGCTGGGCCTGGTATCACCGTGGCGCGCCCGACTCGAACGACACCGCGGCCGCCGTCCAGGCGCTCCGCGCGGGTGGGGTCGGGCCTAGGTCGCGTCCGATCCGGCGGGCGCTCGCCTATCTGCGGAGGCTGCAGCGCCGTGACGGCGGCTTCCCGCTCGTTCCCGGCCGCGCCTCGGACGCGCAGTCGACCGCGTGGGCGATTCAGGCCTTCGTCGCCGCGGGTCGCCAACCGGGCCGGCCGGCCTTCCGCTACCTCGCCGGGCTGCGTCAAGCCGACGGGAGCTATCGCTATTCGAAGCGCTATGCCGCGACGCCTGTGTGGGTGACCGCCCAGGTGCTGCCGGCGCTCGCCCGGCGCCCGTTTCCTCTGGGTTAGGCTCGCCCCATGGCCGGGCGCGTGACCGCCTCGATCATCACGATCGGAAACGAGCTGCTTGCCGGCGACACGATCAACACGAATGCCGCGTGGCTCGCACAGCAACTCGAGGAGCTGGGCGTGACGGTCACTCTGATGGCCTCGCTGCCCGACGAGATCGACAGGATCGCGGACTTCGTCCGAACCGAGGCCGAGCGGGCCGACCTCGTCCTCGTCACGGGCGGGCTCGGTGGTACGCCGGACGATGTCACCCGAGAGGCGATGGCCGCGGCCTTCGAGGCACCTCAGGGCGAGGTGCTCGACCTCGCCGAGCGTCTGCGCTCACGCTTCCCGGCCGACCCCGAGTACGCGGCCCGCTGGGCGAACCTGCCTGCTGGGGCTCGACCTCTCGAGAATCCGCTCGGCGGGGCACCGGGTTTCGTGGTCGGGAACGTCTACGTCTTGCCCGGCTTGCCCGCAGAGATGAAGGCCATGTTCGGGACGGTCGTGCCGGAGCTGCGGACGGAGAGCTCGATCACCTCGTGGCGGCGCGTGTACGAGACGACCGAGGCGAGGATCGTCGGCGTCCTCGAGGCGATGGGCGACCGCTACCCGGGTGTGCTCGTCGGCTCGTATCCGAAGTTCCACGTCGACGGCGCGACGGTCGAGGTCGTCGTCAAGTCGTCGGATCCGGCCGCGCTCGAAGCAGCCGTGGCCTGGATCGAGCAGGCGCTCGAGGAGGCGACCTCCTAGGAGGGTTTGGCGGAACGTTGCTCGTCGCCGGGGTGCGATGGTCGTTCCGAGGCAAGAACGCAGGGAGCCCTAAGGCTGGTTAGCCTTGGGGTGACTGAGGACGCCGCCTCGGGGCGAGCAGCGCGGCTCGGCGGCTCAGCGCACGTTTCGTCAAACCCTCCTAGAAGTCGTCCACATTGGCGAGGTGCCCGTCGCGGCCGACGTAGCCGTCCTTCGCGCCGACGACGAGCATGACGAGGTCTTCCTCGCCGACGCTCGTCACGCGCCGCGGAGTCTTCGATTCGACGTGGCAGAGGCCGCCTGGCCCGATCTCGCGGATCTCGCCCCCGACCTCGAAGCGCGCTCGCCCGCGATGGACGAAGTAGAGCTCGTCCTGCTCGTCGTGGTAGTGCGGCCGGCCGACGATGCCCGGCGCCAGCACGAGCGCGTTGACGCCGAAGGCCGTCACGCCGAGCTCGCGGCGGACCTTCCGGAAGGCCGCGTCGCCCATCTGGTCGATCGATCCGAAGGAATGGCCCATAGCTACCATCGGCACAGCCGTGCCGTCCCAAATCTATCGGTCGTTGATCGTCATGCTCGTTGCGGTCGCAACACTCACGGGCTGCGGTGGCGGAGGCTCGAAATCCGACAAACAGACGAGTCTCGACGCGCCTTTCGCCTACGACTCGTCGAAGCCGCTCCAGGTGCGCACGAAGCAGACGACCCGTGAGCGTGGGCTCGAGCTCCGGGACATCTCGTTCAAGGGCGCCGGCGGCGAAACCGTTCCGGCCTACCTGGTCTTGCCGAGAGGGAAGGGACGTCATCCGGCCGCGATCTATGTCCACGGATCGGGGGGCAGTCGCCGCGACCTCCTGATCTCGGCCGTCGGTCTCGCGGAGCGAGGTGGGGTCGCACTCGCACTCGACATGAACTACTCGGCCGCGCGAGCCCCGAGATCACCGCCGGAGGGGGTCGACGCTCTTGAGGCTGCGACGAACAACCAAATCGTGTCCGTCGTCGAGGTGCGCCGGGCGGTCGATGTGCTGCGCTCGCTTTCCTTTGTCGACGGGGACCGTATCGGCTACGTGGGCTGGAGCGCGGGGGCTCGAATCGGGGCGATCGTGGCGGGCGTCGACCATCGAATAGAGGCGTTCGACCTGCTTTCCGGCGGCGCACTGCCGGTGTCCGTCTATCTCGCCGATCAGCCGAAGGACTTGCGCCCGAAGCTCGAGGGTTTCCTGACCAAGACCGATCCCCTGCGCTATGCGCCGCACGCGGCGCCGTCCGCGCTTCTCTTCCAGGACGGCCGGAAGGACGAGGTCGTCCCACGCAAGGCGCTGACCGGCCTCGCACGAGCCGGCAGCAAGCCGAAGGAGGTGCGCTGGTACGACTCAGGCCATGTTCCGAGCGACAAGGCTTGGGCCTATTCCCTGCGCTGGCTCTCGAAGAACCTTGATTTGACCGGTAAGGCCTAAAAGCCTAGACTCTCTATACTTTGCGATCCGAGGCATTGAAGGGCCATGTCGACCTGCTCATGCTGGCGACGCTTCGACGCGGGCCGCTGCATGGCTACGGCATCGTCGAGCAGCTGCGCGGAGCGAGCGAGGGCGCTTTCGATCTCGCTGAGGGGACGGTGTACCCCGCGCTCTACCGACTGGAGGGGGCGGGGCTGCTGGCGAGCAAGTGGACGAGCCTCGGTGGACGGCGCCGGCGCGTGTACCGGCTCACCAACCGTGGGCGCGCAGAGCTCGCCCATGAGCGCAAGGAGTGGAAAGCCCTCGCTCGCGCGATCGAGGCGGTGGTCACGTGATGGAGCAATACCTGACCGTTCTGGGCCGGGCGCTGAAGGAGAGCGGGGTGGAGGGCCGCGCGGCCGACCGAGTACTCGCAGAGTCGCGCGACCATCTGCTCGAGCTCGCGCGAGAGAACGGTGAGCAGGAAGCTCTGGCGCGCTTCGGCGATGCGCGCGCACTCGCAGAGCAGGTCGCGGCTCAGCTTGCCACGAGTCGCACGCGGCGGGCGACCTATGGCGCATTCGCCGCGCTTGCGCTCACCGGAGCCGGCTACCTCGGCTTCTCCGCGGTGGTGAATCTCGGCGGCGGCTGGCCCGACATCTTCGACGGCCGAGTCGCCGTCCTCGGCCTGCTCGCTGGGATCGGCATGTTCGTCTTTCCGCAGGTCGCATTCGTCGCAGGTTGTCTGGCAATGCTGCGCGCGCTGCGGTTGCGCCGTGGCGAGGCGCTGCCGGCGGACGAGCTGTCGGTCATGCGATCGCGGGCCGCAGTCGCGCTCGTGGCCGGCTGGCTGAGCATCGGCTCCTGGGCTTCCTACGCCGTCGAGTTCGGGAATGCCGCGCCTCTCGCCTCGTGGGTGGCGCCGACGATTCTCACCCTCTGCGGGGCGCTCGCGATTCCGCTCGCCGTCGGCTCGTTGGCGCTCGTGCGCTCGGCCGGGCCGCACGCGCCGCCCGGCCCGGCGGGCGACGTCTTCGACGACCTGTCTCCCGTCTTCCAGCTCGGCCCGCTGCGCACGTTCCCGGGCCACCCCTGGCGCTTTGCTCTCCTGTCTGCCACGAGCATCGGCCTCCTCGGTTTCGCGCTGGGCTGGACGGCGGAGGGCGATCCCGGCAGCGGCATCGTCCGCGGCGCCTTCGAGGGGCTCGCGGTTCTGATTTGTTTCGCCGCGCTCGGACGCCGGCTCGCGCTGCGGCGCTAGCATCGACGGACAGTGTCCGTTGCCTCGCCCGAGACCTATCTCGCCGACCTCAATCCCGCCCAGCGAGAAGCCGTGCTCACCACGGAGGGGCCATTGCTCGTCGTCGCGGGCGCGGGCTCGGGCAAGACGCGCGTCCTCACCCACCGCGTCGCGCACCTGATCAACGCCTGTGGTGTCAAGCCGCAGGAGATCCTCGCGATCACGTTCACGAACAAGGCCGCGGGCGAGATGCGCGAGCGGCTCGAGGACATGCTCGGCGGCGTCGCGCGCGCGATCTGGATCCTCACCTTCCACTCCGCCTGCGGGCGCATCCTCCGCCGCGAGGCGCCGCGGCTCGGCTACCGGACGAACTTCACGATCTACGACCAGGCCGATCAGATCCGCCTGACGAAGGCCTGCCTCGAGGAACTCGAGCGCGACCCGAAGCGCTTCGTTCCCCGCGGGATCCACGGGCAGATCTCGACGGCGAAGAACAACCTCGTCGGCCCCGAGGAATACCGCACACGGGTCGCGTCCTTCTACGACCAGACCGTCGCGGACACGTACGAGCTCTACCAGCGGCGACTCTTTGCCTCGAACGCCGTCGACTTCGACGACATGCTCTTCCTCACCGTGCAGGTGCTCGAGAACTTCCCCGAGGCTCGGGAGAAATGGAGCAACGCCTTCCGGTACATCCTCGTCGACGAGTACCAGGACACGAATCACGCGCAGTACCGGTTGCTTCAGCTCTTGGCCGAAAAGCACAAGAACCTTTTCGCCGTGGGCGATCCCGACCAGTCGATCTACGCGTTCCGCGGCGCCGACATCCGCAACATCATGGAGTTCGAGCACGACTTTCGGAGCACGCGCGTGATCCCGCTCGAGCAGAACTACCGCTCGACGAACACGATCCTGCGCGGCGCGAACTCGGTGATCGCGAACAATCGCGAGCGCAAGCCGAAGGAGCTCTGGTCGGAGCTGGGGGAGGGGGAGCCGGTCCGAGTGCTCGAGGTCGAGGATGAGCACGCCGAGGCGCGGTTCGTCGCCGTCGAGATCGCCCGCCTCGTCGAGGAGGGCTTCTCCGGCTCCGAGATCGCGGTCTTCTATCGGACGAACGCACAGTCGCGCGTGCTCGAAGACGTCCTCGTCCGCCAGGCGATCGCCTACCAGGTGATCGGCGGCCCCAAGTTCTACGAGCGGGCGGAGATCAAGGACGTGATCGCCTACCTGCAGGTGATCGACAACCCGTACGATGCGGTCTCGCTGCTGCGGATTGCGAACCGGCCCAGGCGCGGGATCGGCGACGCCTCGCTCGCGCGCTTGCAGACGTACGCCGACGCGCACGGGATCTCGCTCTGGGAGGCGACCGAGTTCGCCGAGGAGGCCGGAGTGGGAGCGGCGCCGCTGCGCGCGGTGCAGGGCCTGCGGACGCTGATGCAGTCGCTGATGTCCGGCGCGCTCGAGCTGACCGTGCCGGAACTCGTCCAGCGCGTGCTCGAGCGCAGCGGATACATGGACGCGCTCGAGGCCGAGCGGACGATTGAGGCGCAGGGCCGGATGGAGAACCTGCAAGAGCTCGTCGGAGTCGCCCAGGAGTACCAGGCGGCCGAGGAGGAGCCGAGCCTCTCGCACTTCCTGCAGGAGATCTCGCTCTTCGCAGATCAGGACGCGATGCGCGGCGAGCAGAGCCTTGTCACGCTCATGACGCTGCACAACGCGAAAGGGCTCGAGTTTCGCGCCGTCTTCATGATCGGGATGGAGGAGGGGATCTTTCCGCACTCGCGCTCGCTCGAGGAGGCGATGCTCGAGGAGGAGCGGCGACTCGCGTACGTCGGGATGACGCGTGCGCAGGAACGGTTGACGCTCACCCACGCCTCGTCGAGGTCGCTCTGGGGTGCGCGGAACCACAACCTGCCGTCGCGCTTCCTGGACGAGTTGCCCGAGGAGGGCGTCGAGCGCGAGCGGCTCCGGCCCAGTTCGTGGACGGGTTACGGCGCGCGGACCGTCGCGCCTCGTGCGGACGTGCCGGATCTATCGACCGGCGACAGTGTGAGGCATGGGACGCTCGGCGAGGGCGTCGTGACCGCGATCGACGCGGGTGGTGTCGTCACGGTGCAGTTCGCGGACGGAATCGAGCGCCGCCTGATGCTCGAGTATGCCCCGCTCGAGCGCGTTTGACCGAGCAAAACCTGCCGTTCCGAGTGCGTCTACAATGAGCCGCTCCAGGGCGGTTAGCTCAGTTGGGAGAGCACCAGCTCGACAAGCTGGGGGTCACTGGTTCGAGCCCAGTACCGCCCATCCCATAGACAAGAGGTTTCGCGCTCCCTCGAAAGTGACGCGGGGGGTTGTCGCAATAGAGTCGCGACGTTTTTCACGAGGCCGACTGAGAGACGGTTGCGGCGCGACTCCGAGATCGGAGCCGCGCCGCGTATGCGTTGGTGCGCCTCAGGTGATGTAACCCGCCACGCGGGTAATGGCGCCCACGATGTTGCCCGAGAGCAGGGCGAGAGCGCCGAAAACCGCGATCGTGATGACAGCCAGAACGACGCCGTACTCGGCCATCGTCTGTCCGTCTTCACGGGCGAGCCATGTGTAGAGCCTCTGCATCGTGCAGACCTCCTGGAAGAATCGGGCGGCCGCGGCACCGAGGTTTGGTGATACGCGGCCCATCGTCCTTTCAGCCAGGCGCCTGAACCCCTCAGTGGAGGGTTCGTATCAGTTCTTGCGAGTAACCCCCGCCGGTCTGGTTGGCCGTCGAGCTAAGACGGAGCTCTTCGACAGGCTCCTTCAACGCGACTGGGCCGCCGGAGCGGCCCAGTCGCAAGCTACGTCTAGCAGCTCGTGTTGGACTCGCCGTTGAGGCAGGTGTCGCGGCCGTGCCCGCCGTCGAGCGTGTCGGTCCCCGCCCCTCCGTCGAGCCGATCGCGTCCATTTCCACCTCGCAGCGTGTCGTTGCCGGTGAAGGCCTCGAGCACGTCCTTGCCGTTGCCGCCCTCGAGAATGTCGTTGCCCTGCCAGCCGTGCAGTTCGTCTGCGCCCTGTCCGCCCTGCAGCGTGTTGTTGCCGAAGTCGCTTGCGTGCAGCGTGTCTCGTCCCTGACCCCCTAGGACGAGGTCGTCGCCGCTGTTTCCGGGGCCGCAGCATCCGAGCACGCCACCGTCGACGAGGTCGGCGCCGTGCTGGCCCGCGAGCCGGTCGGTCCCGTCGCCGCCCTGGACCGTGTCCTTGCCGGGCCCGCCGCAGATGACGTCGTTTCCGTCGCCTCCCGAGACTTGGTCATTGCCGGCCCCTGCCGCGATTATGTCGGCTCCAGGTGTGCCGTTGATGACGTCTGCGCCCTGCGTGCCGACGATCGTCGGCGTCAATCCCAAGCACGAGCCGAGTGGCGAACCACCGGTCGCGCCGGCGATCAAGACGCCTGATCCGAGCACGGCGGCCGAAAGCACCGCGACCATGAGTTTCCACATGTTTTACCCCCTTTTTGCGTTCTCTTAGAGAAGCGCTACCCGAAACCATGACAAAGCCGGACGTTCAGTGTCGACTATCGCCGACCGCCGGCACACCTGCACCATGTGCCCCGGCGATGAAGCCGTCCAACGACATGGTCACGTGCCAGAGAACTTTGCCCGCCGTCTCTTCATCTCCTCCGTTGGCTCTGTCTGCCTCTGCTCAGCGGGCAAGGTAGCGCGGGAAACGAATGGCGCGGCCCGGGAGTCCAGGCCGCATAACTTTGGACGCTTCGGGGCAAACAGGTTCCGTCCCAGCCAGAGAGGAGGTTCAACATGATCGTACTCGGCGCTGTCTGCCTGATTCTCGGCCTGATCCTCGGCAGCAGCATCTTGTGGACGATCGGGCTCATCTTGATCGCCGTCGGCATCATCCTCGCGGTGCTAGGCATGCTGGATCGGGCGGTAGGCCCCCGACGTCACTACTGGTGAGCCGGAGACGCGCGTGTGAGCTCAGTACACGAAGGTCACGCCGGCCTGAACTCGCGCCCAGTAGGTGACGCACCGACCGAAAACCCGAGCTCGGTAGTGGGTCAGCGTCCCTGCGAAGGTCCCGGTTCCGCCTGACGTATCGCTGGTGGCCACGTGCTCGAGAGCGCCACTGATCCCGTACTGCTGGTTGGTGCAGTTCAGCCCTGGGTTGATCGTCGTGACCATGCCGCCGTGGTAGACATAGCTCCCTCGGGCATAGTCGATCTCGCCGCTCGGACTTCTGGTCGCCATGGCGAACCAGCCACCGGTGATGTAGGTCGGCTGTGACCCGAGCGGATCGTGCTCGATACACGTGTCCACAACGGCGGATTCGCCCGCGTTGCCATGGCCGTTGCCGGCAAAGCACCCCACGGTCGACGTGAACGCGTACTCACCCAGGCTGACCGTGAAGCTCGTAGAGCCGGGCGCGGCAGAAGCGGCGGGAACGATGGCGAGGGTCGCCGCACTCAAGGCGGCGACGAGGAAGCGGTGCGAGCGTCTCATTCGGACGATCCCCTTCTGCTTGAGCGAGCCAAACCTACCCCGGAACCGGAGCGATGAAACGCAGCGACCTTGCTATGCCTTCGGTGTCGCGTAGGCCTCGCTGTGCTCGGTCATGCTGAACCAATTCCCAGAGTTGTCGCGTAGCGTGGCTTCGATCCCGTAGAAGCGCTCGGTGGGTCCCGACATGAAGTTGACTCCCCGCTCCCTGAGCTCCTCGTAGGTCCTTCGGCAGTCGTCGGTCTCGAAGGCGCCGGGGCCGAGCACGCCCTTGGCGACGAGCGCCTTCACCTGCTCGGCGGACTCTTCGTCCATCATCGACGGACCGGGTACGAGCAGGATGAGCTCGTGGTCCGGCTGGTCGGGAGGGCTGACTGTCAGCCACCGGAAGTCGTCCATCGTTGCATCGGTGTTGACCTCGAAGCCGAGCTTCTGCGTGTAGAAGTCCAGTGCCTCGTCCCGGTCGAGCACCCAGATCGTGGTGTGCGAGAGCTTCGTGATCATCGCTTCGAGCCTCCTTCATCGCTTGCCGGGGGCAGGCTAGTCCTCGCCGCGGGCGCCGGCTTCTTGAAAACTGCTCGATGCCACAGGGCGCGTGTACATGAGCGTGAAGCACGCGGGAATCGGCGCGCATTTGACGCTCGCCAACGCCGGGCGTACTCGCTCGGCGCCTCGCCCACGAGGTCGCGAAACGCTGTGCTGAACGAGCCGAGGCTTAGAAAGCCCACTCCCACACTGACCTCGGTCCCGGAAAGCCCGGTGCTTCGCAAGAGGTCCGTGGCGCGCTCGATCCGCCGTCGGAGCAGGTACTGGTGCGGCGTCTCGCCGAACGCGCTCTTGAAGCTGCGGCTGAAGTGCGCGACCGACGCGTGCGCCTCGCGGGCGAGGGGAATCGCGTCTCGCATCCCGCCCGACAGGCTAGCGGGACGAGCCGGGCCCAACGACCCGGCTCTGTCTCGTGTTCAAAGGGCTCTAGAGGCGGCTAGCCGTCCCACTTCCAGCCTGCACAGGCCAGAGAAGCGGCGACGAGAGCGAGCCGGGCGAACCAAACGTTGAGCTGTGGCATGAGGACTCCTGGGTCGGTCGAACAGCGGACCCGGGTTTGATCGGATCGTCCGAGCGCCCTCCCGACCCCTGAAACGCGGGAGCTTTACAAGTCGTATTCCGGGTCGCCGAGCTCGGTGACGAGCGCCTCGACGACCGTCGGATCAAACTGCGTTCCGGCCTCACGCCCCAGCTCGGCAAGCGCCTGGGTCTTGCTCATCCGCTTGCGATACGGGTGATCGGAGATCAGCGCGTCGAAGGCGTCGGCGACGGCGAGAATCCGTGCGGGTTGCGGGATTGCCTCGCCGGCGAAGCCGTCCGGGTAGCCCGTTCCATCCCAACGTTCGTGATGGTGAAGGACCCAGCCGGAGACGGCCCCGAGACCGAGCGAGGTCAGCATGTTCGAGCCGAGGGTCGGATGCCGTTCCAACACCCTGCGTTCATCGGGCGCGAGCGGACCAGGCTTCTCGAGAATCTCATCGGGAATTGCGACCTTGCCGAGATCGTGTAGCCGACCCGCGAGCTCGAGGAGCTCGCACTGCTCGACGCCGCAGCCCAGGCGTGCGCCGATTCGGCCGGCGAGCCGGCCGACGGAGTTCGAGTGCCTCCCGCCAAGCTCAAGTCGCGAATCAACCGCTTGCGCGAGGCTCGTCGCTGCCTGCAGCCGCACTGCACGATCGGTAGGAGAGTCCGCGACAAGGGCGCGCAGCCCCAGTCCGTCGGCGGAGCGCACGTAGACAGTGCCGGGCCCCTGCCGCTTGGAGTGGTAGAGCGCCTCATCGGCCCGATCGACGAGGGCTTGCGAGGACTCCCCGTCGCGGGGATAGGCCGCGATTCCGCCCGACACCTCGAAGTGGTCGTCGAGCCCGGTTTCCAGAGCGAGGTCGACGAGCACGAGCTCGACGAGCAGGCGGGCCTGTTCAGGCTCGACGCCAGGCAGGAGGAGCGCGAACTCGTCACCTCCGAGCCGGAATGCCTCGCCGCTGGAGGCGAGGCGCGCGCCGACGGCTGCGAGCGCGAGGTCGCCGATCGGATGTCCGTAACGGTCGTTGATGCGCTTCAGGCCGTCGACGTCGAGCAGGCACACGCTGACCGGGGAGGCGGGCTTGCTCGGCGGCACCTCTTCGTCGAGCCGCTCATCGAACCGGCGGCGGTTGCCGAGGCCTGTGAGCGGATCGGTGACCGCGGCTCGCATGGCCTCGAGGACCCGCAGCTGCGAGCGCTGGTAGAGGTCAAAGGCGACGAGCGGGCCGAAGAGCGCAGCGATGAGGAAGGGTGAGCGGTCCCAGAGGACGACGAGGGCGACGCTCAGAGAGATGATGATCGCGAGCGGAAGGCTCGTTGTCCTGAGGGTCCGCCTCATCAGCGGCCCGAACGGCTCGTGGCGGGTGCGGGCGACAACCAGGGCGACCAGCACGAGGTCGACCGCGTAGAAGGCCGCCGCTGCAGGGGGTGTCCCGATCAGCGCGCGGTCGAGCCGCACCGCGCCGGCGGCTGCTGCGGCGGCCGCACCACTCGCTGCTGCGGCGAGCGCGTAGACCGAGCTGTTGTACGCGATCCGGGTCGGCGCCCGCCGCCTGCCCGTCTCGACAGTCAGCTGCATGAGGAAGGCGAGGAGAGTCGCAGCGGCCCATCCGTACAGCACCGCCGTTCCGACGACGAAAACGCCGGCGAGGGATGTCCTGCCGATCGGGATTCCCTGGATGGGGAGCGGGAAAGCCTCGGTGAACGCGGCGGCCGCGAACAGTGCGAGTAGGCCCGCGAGCGACGACGAGGGAAGACTCTCGCCGGCAAGGCTCGCTGCTGCGGCGGCGACCGTGGCGGTGGCAGCGACTGTGACTGGGAGCACGAGCGAGAGCACCCCGGAGTCTTCCGATGCGGCCTTCGTCTTGACCTCGAGCACGACCCCCTCTTTCGTCGGCCGGGGGCCGCCCCGGTGATTCGCCGCTACGTGACTCTCTATTTAGAGTAGTCGCGGCGGCGGCCGGTTGTCGAACGGCAGCATCGATTCGGCTAGACGTGCCACCCCGTCCGGGGTCGACGTCGGCGATCGACTAGATCGTGCTCGGCCGAGCCTCTCGATCGCCGCGCAGGCCGAAGAGGCCGTGCAGCAAGTAGTTGACGAGCCAGACGATGATCGTCGCCCCGACGTAGGTCCAGAACCCGTCGATCGAGAAGTCGGGCGCGATCCACTCGGCGAGCGCCAGCATGGCGACGTTGATCGCGAAGAGGCCGAGGCCGAGCGTCACGATCACGATCGGCAGAGTCAGCAGCATCACGATCGGTCTCACGATCGTGTTCGCGATCCCGAGCACCGCGGCACCGAGCAAGAGCGGCCACCAGTGCCCGATGTGGACGCTGTCGAAGAGCCAGTCCGCGACCGCCAGCGAGAGGATGTTGGCGAGCCACGAAAGGAGCAGAATCAGCACTAGGAGGGTTTGGCGGAACGTTGCTCGTCGCCGGGGCGCGATGGTCGTTCCGAGGCAATGGCGCTCGGCGCTTCGCGCCTCACGAGAGCCCCAAGGGTGTTGAGCCTTGGGGCGACTGAGGACGCAGCCTCGGGGCGAGTAGCGCGGTTCGGCGGCTCAGACAATGTTTCGTCAAACCCTGCTAACGGTGGCGGTACACGATGCGACCGCGGGAGAGGTCGTACGGCGAGAGCTCGATGTTGATCCTGTCGCCCGGCAGGATCTTGATGCGGTAGCGGCGCATCTTGCCCGCGGTGTAGCCGAGCGTCTCGTGGCCGTTGTCGAGCTTGATCTTGTACATGCCGTTGCGGAAGGCCTCGACGACCTCGCCTTCGAGCTCGATCTTGTCTTCCTTGCCTGCGATGGTCGTCACCCCCTTGAAATCAATCCCCGTGCCGCCGGCCAAGTCTCGTGGCCGGCGGCACGGGGGAACTGTTCGGTCTTACGAGCTCACGACGACGTTGGTCGCCTCTGGGCCCTTTGCGCCCTCACGGGCCTCGTACTCGACCTTCGCGTTCTCGGCGAGAGTCTTGAACCCCTCGCCCGCGATGTTCGTGTGGTGCACGAAGAGATCCTTTCCGCCGTCTTCCGGCGTGATGAATCCGTATCCCTTCGCGTCGTTGAACCACTTAACGGTTCCGGTTGCCATCAAATTCCACCTCCCTTACTACTCACGAACGCCACAAGGAGGCAGAGCGCCACCGGTACACGTTCTAGATCTCACGGAAGTGTATCGGGTCGCGCATAATCCGGGCTTGTGCCGGATTTTCCCTTGACCGGAGGGTGCCTTTGCGGCGCTGTCCGCTTCGAGATCAGCGAGCCCCCGATCTCCGCGAGCTATTGCCACTGCACTCGCTGTCAGCGCCGCACTGGCACCGCGGCCTCGGCGCAGGCGCGCATCGTCCCGGGCTCGCTGCGCGTGGTCAGCGGCGAGGAGCTCGTGCGCGCCTTCGAGCCGGAAGACGGATTCCCGAAGGAGTTCTGCTCAGCCTGCGGCTCGGCGCTGTGGAGCCGTAACCCCGATAACCCCGACGCGCTCAGCGTGCGCATGGGGGCCTTCGACGAGGATCCAGGCGTACGTCCGAGCTATCGGCAGTACGTCGCCTACGCCGCTCAGTGGGAACCCATCCCCGACGACGGGCTGCCGCGCTTTCCGGAACGGCGCCCTCCGGACGCGTGATCTAGGGTCACCACGACGTCGTCGAACAGGGCGTACGTCGGATTGGACGCGTTGCCGTTGTCGTGGACGTTGAGCCAGAGCACGACCGTTCGACCCGCGATTTTCCGCGGGATGCTGTAGATCTGCTGCGTCCAGGCTCCGGTGTTCGAGCACACGTTGAGGACGGTTGCGATCCGTTGCCCCGACGTTTTCCTGATCTGCACCTGAATCTGGTCCGAGTTGAGCGTGCCCAGACAGTGCGGGCTGAACCAGAAGCTCAGCGTGGCCGTGCCCGAGGGCATGCCCACCGTCTGCGTCAGCGTGCTGTTGCCGTTGAACGCGCTCGAAGAGCCGAGCCGGGCGGCATAGCTGCCGGTGTGCCCCGGTGAGGTGATCACAGGGGAGACGATCCCGCTCGGGACCCACGGTGGGAAGGAACCGGTCTCGAAGTCGCCGTTCTGGACGATGGCAGGAGGAGGAGGAGGTGGCGGCGGGGGAGGCGGCGGAGGCGGCGGTGGCGGCGGGGGAGGCGGTGGAGGCGGAGGTGGAGGCGGCGGAGCCGTCCCACAGCTCGGGAACTTGAACGACCCGATCCGGGTGCGCCAGTTGAAGCTGCCGTTCGCCGGGAGGTACTCGGTCGTGAACCAGAAAGTGCAGTCGTCGCTCGGATCGACGCTCATGCTCGAATAGTCGCCCCAGCGGTGCAGGCCGCCCGTCTGCGAGCCGGCGCCTGCGATCAGCGTGGACTCGCCCTGGGGCATCGTCCCGGCCGGGTCGCCGGCAAGCCGTCCCGTGTAGCGAATCTCCGGATGAAGCGCCGAGCTCGAGACGCTGTAGCCGAGCGCCAGGTTGCCGTCGTGGTCGGCCGCGATGCTTCCCATCCAGCGGTAGCTCGCATCGGGCGCATACGTGCCCTGTTGGAACAGGCTGAGGTTGCTGCCGGCCGGACGCAGCTCGTACCAGCGCAACCCGGTGGAGCTTCCCGCCGTGACGCTGTGATTCACGACGAGCGCCTCGTGGTCGCCGTAATTGCGATAGGCGAGCCGGTACATGAGGCGATCGGCGAGGGAGTCGAGCGTGTTCGTCGTCCCGGACTGTGGGATGCAGGTGCCGCCGTTGCAAGCTTCTGCATAGGACGCGACCGAGAGCGCAGTGGGCCCGGTGAAAGTCGAGCCAGACGGATTGACCCAGTCGACGTGGAACTTCCAGTAGGCGAGCGTGGTCGTGTTCGCCCCCAGGGCGACGGAGTAGTTCGGTGCGCCGGCGGGGGGCAGCGTCGAGCCGTCGAGGTCGGCAGGCAGCAGGCCGCCGTACGAGCTACTCGTGTTGAAGCACTGCTGCGTGGCAGAGAGCCCCTGCAGCATGCGTGCACGGTCGAATGCGCAGACCTTCGAGCCGGTGAACAAGAACCCGTTCGCGAAGATGTTGAAGCTCGTGTAGTAGCCGTCCGGCCAGACCCCCATCTTCGGGTAGTCGGGGAAGTCGACGTTGCCGTACGAGAACGAGTAGCGGTAGTACGCGCCCAGCGGATCCGACGTCTGGGAGACGGCGACGCACTGCAGGTACGGCGTCGTCGAGACGGAGAACTGGCTGATGATCCAGCGGTTGGCGATCGGGTCGTAGACGACCGTCGGGTCCCCGTCGTTGTTCGTCTGGCATCCGCCGCCGAAGCCGCTCCACAGCGTGTTGATCGGCGCGGGCCCGTACAGCAGCGCGCCGGCTTTGCTGTAGACCGCGAAGCTCACGTTGACGGTCTGCACGTAGTGGTTCGGCCCGACGTCACCGTTCGTGTCCGGTGGGGCGTACTGGACGCTGAAGCCCGCGACTCCGTCTCCGATTCCGTCGAAGTTGGCGCTCGGGGCAGGCATCGCATCCCCGCCGAGCCTGGACTGGACGACGGTGTCGAGGGCTCCGGTCGTCACCCGGGCGGGCATCTCATGCTCGGTCATGAGGACCTTCTTGTGGCGATCAACCGCAGGGGTCATCTGCCGCAGCGGGCGTGAGAGGTCGCGGTGGACAGCGGCCTTCACGGTCACGGAGGGCCCCGCCCCCGACGAGTGCTGGGTCGCGGCGGCGGCGGCGGCGGCGAGCGCAACGCTCAGCGCAGCGATCAAGCCCAGTCCGACGACTGCCGCGACGCGGACGCGGGAGTACCTCTTGCGAATGCCCGTCACGAGCCGGCGGCCAGCTGCCACGGTTTGCCCCTTTCCTCGGAAGGTATCCGTCGGAGAATAGGCAGATAATCGGAGTACCGCCAGACCCGATCAGGTATCCGAAAAGAAGGCCGCCATCGCGCCGGCGGACCCCGCGACGACGATCACCGCCCAGACCTCCAGCACCACGTCCACGACGCGTCCCCACGGAGTGAGCGGGTTCCTGATCTGCGAGGAGACCGTCAACAGCTGAACGGTGGTGAAGAACACGGCGTCGCCGAAGGTGCTGATCTCGGTCCCGTGAGCGTCCCGCTCGAGGAGGAAGACGAGAACCGAACCGATCGCATCGATGACGATCGTCGTCGCGACGACGATGGCCAGCCGCGCCACCAAACGGCGATGCCGCCCTTCCCAGCTGGTGAGCCGCCTTAGCTCGTCGTAGATCATCCCCGGCAGTGTCTCGCCCGCGGCGGACGCCCCAACCGGCCGTCTGAGACACTTCGATCCGTGGCCGGCCAGCTCGCGGCGTTCATCGGAGTCTCGACGATCGTGATCGTGACGCCCGGCCCCGACACTGCGCTCACGATCCGGAACACGCTGCTCGGCGGAAGGCGAGCGGGGATCTTCACCGCGATCGGCGTCTCGAGCGGGCAGGCGGCCTGGACGTTCGCGACGGCAGCCGGAATCGCCGCGCTGCTCGCCGCCTCCGAGCCCGCCTTCGTGGCGGTGAAGGTCGTGGGCGCCGCCTACCTCGTCTGGCTGGGCGTCCAGTCGCTCCTCGGTGCGCTCCGCGGTCGGCTGACGAAAGGCTCCCGGGAACATCGAGGCAATAGCCTCCGCCCGCGAACCGCCCTCCGGCAGGGCCTCATCAGCAACCTCGGCAACCCGAAGATGGCCGCCTTCTTTCCGAGCCTCCTGCCGCAATTCGCGCCGCAGGAGCACGCTTTTCCGGTGCTGCTCGGCCTCGGCTTCGTCTTCTGCCTCATGACGCTCGCCTGGCTCACGGCCTACGCGTTCGCGGTCGCGAGGGCCGGAGATTTCCTCGGCCGGCCTGCGATTCGGCGCGCAGTCGACGCGGTCACGGGCGCGGTACTCGTCGCGCTCGGACTGCGCCTGGCGACCGAGCGACGCTGATGGGCCCCGCGTCGCTTCCTCCGCCCGCGATCATCTCGCCGGCGCCGAGGGAAGTCTCCTTCGGACGGATCGAGGGTCGCGTCGCCGATGGAACCGAGCGGGTTCTCATACGAGTGGACGGGCGGCTCGTGGCGACGAAGGAGCTGCACAGACGGCGGTTTGCGCTCGTCGTTCCGCTGCCGAAGCGCGATGTGACCCTTCGCGTCACGGCGATCGACCGGCGCGGGCGGCACTCGTCGTCGCGCGTCGGTCCCGTCTATGGGCTCCCGCGCGAGACAGCGCCGTACGACGGGCCAATTCCCCCGCTTCAAGGGTACGAGGATCCCGCGCTCGCCGACACTGTGCGGGGCCTGGCCCGCCGCTTTCCCGGCCTCTGCGCCCTCTTCGTGCAGGACCTCCGGACTGGAGGCGGCGCGGCCTGGAACGCGCGGGCGCGCTTTCCCGGGGCCTCGACGCTGAAGCTCGCAATCGCGGTCGAGCTCCTGAGAGAGCTGCGCGGCATTCCAGCTCCGGGCACGAGGCTCGCCGGCCTGCTCTGGCAGATGCTCGTCTACTCGGACGACCGGGCGGCGAACGAGCTGCTCGCGGAGATCGGCGGCTCGATCTCCGGCGGCTCTGCCCGCGTGAACGCGATGATGCGCGCGCTCGGCCTCGCCGACAGCGAAATGTACGGCGGCTACATCGTCGAGAACGGGCTCGAGCGCTCGAGGATCCCGCTCGAGATCCTCGGCCGCCCTTACTTCATCGGCAAGTACACGACCGCCTGGGATCTGGCGCGCCTCGAGCGGGCACTGCACCTCGCCGCCGGCGCCAGGGGCGCGCTCGTCTGGCGCTTCCGAGGAGGACTGACGCCGCGCGACGCGCGGTTTCTCCTCTACCTGCTCGCTCACGCTCGCACCCGCGGCGGGTTGAACATGTATCTGCGAGATGGGGGAGCGGTGGTGCTGCACAAGGCGGGCTGGACCTCGAAAGTCCGGCATGACACGGGGCTCGTCTACTCGGCGCGCGGCGCCTTCGTCGTCACCGTCCTGACCTGGAACGGGCACGGGATCGGCAGCGCCTCGGACGTGCTCGCCGGCCGAGTAGCGCGGGCAGCGCTCGACCGATTCAGCGGTTGATTCCTCCGCTCCTACGCGAGAACGCGGTCTTCCGCCGCTTCTGGCTGGGTCAGTCCGTCTCGCTTTTCGGCGATCAGATCACCCTGATTGCCCTGCCGCTGACTGCGGTGCTGGTGCTGCACGCAAACGCGGCCCAGATGGGCTACCTGATCGCGGCCGAGCTGGTTCCGAACCTGCTCTTCTCGCTCCACGCCGGCGCGTGGGTCGACCGTCGCGGCCGCCGGCGGCAGACGATGATCGCCACCGACCTCGGGCGGGCGGCCTTGATCGCGACCGTTCCGATCGCCTATGCGTTCGACGTCCTCACCATCGAGCAGCTCTACGTCGTCGCGTTCCTGAGCGGGACGCTGACCGTGCTCTTCTTCGTGGCCAACGCGGCTTTCTTCGTCGCCGTCGTCAGCCGCGAGCACTACGTGGGGGCGAACTCGCTGCTCTATGGCAGCCGGGCCTTCTCCTTCGTTGCGGGCCCGAGCATCGGCGGCCTGCTCGTCCAGTTGCTGAAGGCCCCCTTCGCGCTCGTGGTCGACGCCGTGTCGTACCTCCTTTCAGCGGCCTATCTCGGCTCCATCTCACCGGAAGAGCCGCCCACCGAGGAGGCTGAGCACGGGCACGTCACCCAGGGCGCGCGGTACATCCTCGGCACGTCCTGGATCAGGGCCTCGCTGCTCGCCACGGCGACGATCAACCTCTTCAACTTCGTCTTCCACGCGCTCTTCATCCTCTACGCCGTGCGCTCTCTCCATGTGCGCCCGGGAACGCTCGGGCTCGTCCTGGGCGCCGGCGCCGTCGGCGGGGTGATCGGCTCGGTGATCACGGGGCGCCTCGGGAGGAGGATCGGCATCGGCCCGGTCTTCGTCCTCGGGTGCATCGTCTTTCCCGCGCCGCTCATTCTCGTCCCGCTCGCCGGCGGCCCCCACTGGCTCGTCCTGGCGATGCTCGGCCTGGCCGAGTTTGGCTCCGGCCTCGGGGTGATGATCCTCGACATTAGCGCCGCCTCGATCCGCGCCGCCCTCGTGCCCGATCGCCTCCGCTCGCGCGTCTCGGGCGCCTACATGGTCGTGAACAACGGCGTGCGCCCGATCGGCTCTCTCGTCGGCGGGCTGCTCGGCAGTTCGATCGGGCTGCGGCCGACGCTCTGGATCGCCGTCGGCGGGGCGATGGCGGGCTTCCTGTGGTTGCTCCCTTCCCCTTTGCCGAGGATGCGAGAGTTGCCCGAGGAGGCGCCCTAGGCGGCTGCGTGCTCGATCGCGCTCAGGAGGTCGCCGGAGGGGCCGAACTTCCGCACGTATCCCGAGGCTCCCGCCGCGCGCGCCTGCTCGACGTGCTCGTCCCCCGCGACCGCGGTCATGATCACGACCTGTGTCCCGGGCAGCCGGCGGCGAATGCGACGCGTGGCGGCGATTCCGTCGAGGCGCGGCATCTGGATGTCCATGAGGACGAGGTCTGGCCGAAGCATCTCCGCCTGCTCGACCGCGGTTCGTCCGTCGGCGGCGATGCCGACGACGTCGATGCCGTCGTTCATGTCGAGCAGGACGGAGATCGCTTCGGCGTAGAGCAGCTCGTCGTCGACGACGAGCACCCTGAGGGGTGACTGCGGCTGCTCTGCGGTCCGTGAGCGGAAAGCGGCGAGGGGGGTCACTGCACGAAGGAAGCCGCCGGGGGCCAAAACTTGTTCCCTGGGCTAGACTCCATCGCGGACAAGACGATCAGTCGGGCAGACGCAGACCCCGTCCTTTAAAGCGGCCGAACCCCGAGTTCTTCTGCGACCGGAATGGTCGACATGGAGGTTCTGTGGCCGAGTCGCTCCTGATCGAGGCTCCATCGGCGCCGCTGGCGCTCACGCTTATCGAGCGCCTCGACGGCTTCCGTGCGGAGCTCGTGCCGTTGGGGGGTGAGCGCTTCCAGGTTCGCGTCGAGCTCGATGGACGCAGCCAGGGACCACCGAGGCCTCTCCTCGAAAGCCTCGATCGCATCGAGGGCTGGCTCGAGACCTCCGGGCTCGACCTCGCCGAGATCCATCTGGACGATCGCTCGTACAAGCTCGAGCGTCGCAATGGGATTCCCCTCCTACCCCGGGGCGACTCCGAGCTGCAAGGACTCCTCTGCCAGGTGAGGACGATCCCAATCGGAGCGGGCGTCCAGGTGGTCTCGGTTGACGGCGAGCTCGACCTTCACACCGCTTCGCAACTCGAAGAAGCCCTGGCTTCGACCGACTGCCCCCGCGTCGTCCTCGATCTGACAGACGCTCCCTTCATGGACTCGACCGCCCTGGCTGTCATCGTCGACGCCGCGAAGCGCATGAGCGGGCAAGACAGGAAGCTGGAGGTCGCGGCCGGAAACCCGGCCGTTTCGAGGGTGCTCCAGATCACAGGCTTGGACCGGTCGCTCGCCGTCCGCTCTTCTTTGTCCGAGGCGCTCGAGGTCACCGTCGACGGCGTCACGAGGAACGGCGGGTCGCAAGGATAGGACCGGGTCCGCGCGCTGTAGATTCGCGGCGTGGCCCTCTCGCACAGCTTGCCTTGGAGCTGGTACTCGGATCCCGAGGTGCTCCGCCTCGAGCAGGGACGGATTTTCCGCCAGACGTGGCAGTACGTCGGCCACGCGGGCCGTGTCGCGGCGCTCGGTGAGCGCTTCGCCGCCTGGGCGGGGGACGTCCCGGTTCTCGTCGTACGCGCCGACGACGGGTTGCGCGCCTTCCTGAACGTCTGCCGTCATCGTGGCTCGCTGCTCGTCGAGGGCGACGGGGCCCGCGCGTCGATCCAATGCCCCTACCACGCCTGGACCTACGGGCTCGACGGCTCGCTCCGTGCCGCACCCCGCTCCGAGCGCGAGCCGGACTTCGACGTCTCCGAGCTCTCCCTCGTTCCCCTACGGCTCGAGACCTGGGGCCCGTTCCTCTTCGTCAACCCTCGGGAGGACGCGCCGCCGCTCGCCGAGACGCTCGGGCCGCTGCCCGACCTACTTGGGGTCGACGACCTCGTCTTTCACTCGCGCGACGAGTACGAGCTCGCCGCCAACTGGAAGATCGGCTGCGAGAACTACCTCGAGTGCTACCACTGTCCGGTCGCGCACAAGGGATTCAGCGCGGCCTACGACGTCGATCCCGATTCCTATCGGCTCGAGCCGACCGGGGAGTACGTGCTCTCACAGTTCGCGCCTGCGCGCGAACCGAGGCTGCGCTTGCGCTGCCGCTCTAAGGGGTCGCGGGCTCTGCCCGTGACCCCGCCTCTTTCGGAAGGGCAGTTCCACTTCGTCTGGCCGAACCTGAAACTGAACGCCTACGCTGGGACGCCGAACCTCTCGATCGGCCCGCTGCTGCCGGCCGGGCCGGAGCGCTCGTCGGGCTTCCTCGACTACTTCTTCGCGCCTGACGCGGATGGGCACTGGGTCGAGGAGCTACTCAGCTTCGACCGGCAGGTCGGGGCCGAGGACCGCGTCCTCGTCGAGCGCGTGCAGCAGGGCGTGCGCTCGGGGCTTCTCGAGGAGGGTCGCCTGCTCGGCGAGAGCGAACAGCTTGTGGCCCGCTTCCAGGAGCTCGTCGTCGGCGCGCTTTTTTGACCGAGCGACAGCACTACAACGTCACGCTCGCGATCCTGACCTTTGCCGGGATCGCCTTCGCGCTCCAGCAGACGATGGTGGTGCCCGCGCTGCCGGCCCTGCGCGAGGAGCTGCACACGACGACCGGCTGGGTCACCTGGCTGCTGACGGGCTTCCTGCTGACCGCGTCGGTGGCGACGCCCCTGCTCGGCAAGCTCGGAGACCAGTACGGGAAAGAGCGTCTGCTCGTGATTGCTCTCGGCATCTTCTTCGTCGGGTGCCTCGGCGCCGCGGTTGCGCCCAGCATCTGGGTGCTGATCGGCTTCCGCATGGTGCAGGGGACGGGTGGGGCCGTCTTTCCGCTCAGCTTCGCGATCATCAAGGACGAGTTCCCGCCGGAGAAAGTCGGCGTCGCGGTCGGCATCGTCTCGTCGGTCTTCGCCGTCGGCGGCGGGCTCGGCCTCGTCCTCTCCGGCCTCATCATCGACCACCTCTCCTGGCGCTGGCTGTTCATCATCGGCGCGATCGGTGTGGGCCTGGCCGCGCTTCTCGTCCACCGCTTCGTGCCCGAGTCGCCGATCAAGACCGAGTCGAGACTCGACGTCCCAGGTGCGGCCTTGCTCTCGGTCGGGCTCGTCTGCCTGCTGCTGGGGCTCACCGAGGGTGAAAGTTGGGGCTGGGGATCCGGTCGGATCGTTGGGCTGACCCTGACCTCTGCCGTCGCGCTCCTGGCCTGGGGCCTGGTCGAGCTCCGCGTTCCCGAGCCGATGGTGGACATGAGGATGCTGGCGCGCCGGCCGGTGCTGCTGACGAACCTGACCGCGTTGATCACCGGCTTCGCGTTGTTCGGTTCGTTCGTCCTCATCCCGAACTTCGTCGAGACTCCGCGAGGCCTCTCCGAGTCGGTTGCGCGGATGGTCGACTACGGCTTCGGAGCGACCTCGACGCAGGCGGGGCTCTACCTGCTGCCCGGCGCCCTGGCCGGGTTCTTGTCGGGCCCCGCTGCCGGCGTGCTGGGGCGCCGTTACGGCTCCAAGTGGCCGCTCGCGCTCGGGATGCTGCTCGCCGCGACCGGGATTGCGTTGCTCGCGCTGTTGCACGACCGCCCTTGGCAGATCGTGCTCGGCATGCTCGTCCTCGGTAGTGGCGCGCCTTTCGCGTTCGCGGCGATGGCGAAGATCATCGTCGACTCGGTGCGGCCGGTCGAGACAGGAGTCGCGACCGGAGTGAACACCGTGATGAGGACGATCGGAGGCGTGATCGGCGGACAGCTCGGCGCAGCGATCCTGACCGCGGACACGATCCGGGGGACTTCCGTTCCCGCCGAGTCCGCGTTCGCGACTGCGTTCTGGATGAGCGCCGCGGCTGCCGGCCTGGGAGCGATCCTTGCTGTTTTCATCACTCCGGCACGGAAAAGGTGAGGAGCTGCGTCTAGTCCGCAGGGAGTCGTATCCTTCTCGGCGGATGCGGGGGAGCAGGGGAGTCCTTCTTGCGATTGCTGTCGCGCTCGCTGCGGTTGCGCTCTTTGCGGTGCAGGGAGGAGCATCGGCGTCGAGCGCTCAGACCCTCCTCTTGGATCCGGTCGGCTCGTTCTCGTCGCCGGTCTTTCCCGCCGCTCCGCTTGGAGCCGAACCGGATCCGCCTCCGCCACCTCCTCCTCCACCGCCTCCACCATCGCCTCCACCTCCACCTCCACCTCCGCCTCCGCCTCCGCCTCCTCCGCCTCCTCCTCCTCCTCCGCTTCCTCCGCCACCGCCACCACCTCCACCACCGCCTCCACCGCCTCCGCCTCCACCTCCGCCGCCGCCTCCTCCTCCTCCTCCTCCTCCGCCACCTCCGCCTCCACCGCCTCCGCCTCCGCCACCGCCACCTCCCGCACCACCACCACCACCTCTGCCACCAACACCACCTCCGCCTCCCTTGCCTCCTCCGCCCCGGCGCTGCCAGGTACCACGCGTGATCGGGATGAGGCTTGCGCGCGCGAAAGCACGCATCCGCGCCAGGAAGTGCGCCGTTGCGCGGGTACGCCGGGCACGTTCGAGGCGCGTCGGGCGCGTGATCGCGCAGAACCCGCAGGGAGGTGCGATCCGCCCGCGCGGCACGAGGGTCAGGCTCGTCGTCGGGAGGCGCTAAAGCCGCGGCCTCGATAGCCGATGTTCATAGCGAAAGCTGCTATGAGCAAGCTACGCAACCGCCTCGAGTCCTACGTTGTCCGGAACACGGGCGACCTCGTGGACGACCTCACGGACGACCGTCGCACCGAGCTCGCCGAGGTCCTGCACGAGCTCGAGGGGCACAGCCCCCGAGCCGCGGAGGCAGAAACCCGCGCGGAGGAGCTGGTCGAGAAGCTCGAGCAGCGCAACGTCGTGATCGCGAAGTCGCGCGCCCGGATCGAGGAGCTCGAGCAGGATCTCGCCAAGGCGAGGGCCGACCTCGAAGACAGCGAACGGCGCATCAACGAGCAGCTCGAGACCGAGCGCATCCGGACGGCCGAGCGCGTGCAGAACCTCCGCGCCGAGCTCGTAGCGAAGGAGCGCGAGCTCACACTCAAGGCCGAATCCCTCGAGCTGCGCGAGCGGTCGGTCTTCGAGACCGATCGGGTACTCCTCGAGCGAGAGCAGGCCGCCGCCACGCGGGAGCGGCATCACGACGACCGTCAGCGCCGGCTCGAGGTCAAGGAGCATGAGCTCGAGAGCCGCACCGACGAGCGCCTGAAGGCCCGCGAGCAGCAGCTCGCTGTCCGCGAAGCCGAGCTGGCACGCACTGAATCCCTAACGGCATCCGAGAAGGAGTCACTGGAGCGGCGCGCCGTGCAGCTCGCCGAGGTCGAGCGGCGCCTCGAGCGCCGGCAAGAAGAGCAGGCGGCCGAGCCTCGGCGCTCTCCGGGCTGGCCCGACTCACACTCGTAGTCCGCTAGCTGATTGACCGGCTATGCTCGCTCTATGGCGAGCCTGGGCGAAGTCATGTCGCGCGACGTGGTCACGATCGAGCCCTTCGACACGATCGGTCACGCTGCCGAAAAGATGGTCGCGGAGGGCGTCAGCGCGATCGTCGTCTCGGACGGCGGACGCCTGATCGGGATCGTCACCGAGCGCGACCTGACGCGCGCGGTCGCGGGCCGCGTCCACTCAAGCGAGGCGAGAGTCCGGGAATGGATGACGGCAGATCCGAAGGTTGTCTCGGAATCAACCGATCCCGTCGAAGCCGTCCAGATCATGCTCGACGGGGGCTTCCGTCATCTCCCCGTCGTGGAAAACGAGCGTGCCGTCGGCATCGTCAGCATCCGCGACCTCGCCGAGTGGAGCATTCGCGCCCAGCCCGAGCAGGCGCAGACGTAAGCCTAGGGCGGCGGGGGCGGTTGAGGCGATGCTCCTGTGCCGGTCGTCGTGGAGCCCGTGGTGTCGTTCGGCTCCCACTCGACGACGAGCCGAGGCCCGCGGAAACCCGTCTCGCGGCTTCGAAACACGGCGCCGTTCCGGGACTCCGTCGTCAGCGCGAAGCTGACCCCCTTTTCGCCGGCGACGAGTGACGTGACGTCCACCGCCTTCCAGGCCCGGGCTCTCAGCGGGCCCGACGCGACGGAAGGCGGCACAAGCTCGGGCGCATTGACGAAGTTGATCGCGCGCTCCTTCCAACGGCCGTAGACGAGTTGAACCCGGTACCCGGTCCGGGAGCGCGAGCGACTGAAGAGCAGCAGGTTGACGTGGCTGATGTCGCTCGACGTCAGGTCGACGTCGAACCTGACATAGGTGCGGACTGGGGGGGAGGAATCGACGAGCAGCTGACGCGCCCGGCCGAAGTTCCTCCTCGGTGTCGATTCGCTGACGAAGGCGTCCGCTTTGGCTCGGTAGGCGCGGATTTGCGGGTTGCGGTCGAATCCGGCTCCCGGGAGCGCCTCCACGATCGAGCCCGCAGCCGCCAGGCCGATGAGCGAGGCGACGACGAAAGGCCGCCAGCGAAACTCGCAGGCTTGGGCTTCAGAGCAGGGGTCAATACCGCAGATGAAGTCCTCCTTCGGGTACTGATACTGACGAGGGCGCCACGACCCTTACACCTGAGCCGGAGCGCCCTCGTCCCCTTTAGCTCTTTCTCGCGCTGGTGCGACCGCCCTTGCGCCGGCCGCCTTCTTCTGAGCCGTCGTGCCACCCAGGCTCGAGGTGGAGCGGGCGCTCGAGTTGGAACCGGACTTCTTGCCGCCGCGGCTCGAGGCGCCCGGTGAAGCCCCACATATCGTTCCCTCTTCACAGCTCGGAAAACGCGGTTACTGCGAGGGCTCGCGCCGGACCGCGACGGCCTTTTTGAGGACGTCGAGCGCCGCGTCCTTCTGCCCCTCGGCCTCGAGCAGGTGCGCGAGCTTCTCGTAGACCTCGGTCAAGTAGCGGCCCGGCTGCGCCTGAAGAACCTCGATCGCCAGCTCGTAGAGCTCGCGGGCCTTCGCTCGATCGCCGAGCTCTTCGAAGACTCCGGCGATGAGGGCGTATCCCCGTCCGGCGTCGTGAGGGCGGCCTTCGGCTAGGCCCGCGGACGCCTGCATCGCGAGCGAAGCCGCTTCCTCGTGGCGGCCGAGCTGGGTCAGGGCGCGTGCCTCTTCGAGCCTGAACAGCGATAGGTCCAGAGAGTTTCCGCTCTCGCCAAGCAGCGCCAGGCCTTGCTTGAGCAGCCCGAGCGCATCTTCGGGCCGGTTCCGGTCGAGCTCGATGTGCGCGAGGAGTTGATGAGCCCGAGCGGTGTAATAGGTGTGCTCGGTGGTCTCCAGCAAGCTGAGGGCCTTGCGCGCGAACCGCGCTGCTGCCATGTGATCTCCGCGGAGAGTGTGGAGGCGTGAGTGCGACCAGTACAGGCGGGCACGGAAGATCGGATCGCGTGCATCCGGCGCGAGCGCACGCGTGCGCGCGAGCAGCTCCTCGGCTGCGGGGAAGTCGAGGGCGTCGATGTACGCGTTTGCCAGCAAGACTGCGAAGCGAACGGTTTCCGCGGGATCGTTCTCTTCCTCTGCGGCGACAAGCGACTCCCGGAAGATCGCGATCGCCGGCTCGAGCTGGTCGACCATGGCGTACGCGCGCCCGAGCGTGTCCGCCGCGCTCGGATTAGCGGCGAGGCCGTCCCGCCACAGAACACGTGCTTCCTCGAGCCGCGAGATCGCCTCACGCGGCCTGCCGAAACGGAAGGCGATCTGCCCTAGACCTGCGAGCGCTCGCGCTCGTTCGTCGTTCGTCGCCGACCTCGCGAGAGCGTCTTCATAGAGCTCGCGGGCGACGGGCTCGTCGAGACGCAGGGCGATCTCCGCTTCCATGAGCTTGGAGCTCTCATCGTTACGCTCTGTGCCCGTGGCGAGGTAGTCCTCGCTCACCCCGAGCCGCCTCCCCATTTCCCGCAGAAGCTGGAGCGACGGAATGCGGTCGCCTGCCTCGATGCGCGAGATGTACGCGGGTGAGCAGCCGAGAAAGGAAAGCTGCCGCTGGCTGAGACCGGCACGCTCGCGGGCGTCTCGCAGCCGGCGCCCGACTGCGACAGGATCATCCACGTGAGTTGACTTGCGTCGTGGCATTCCGGGGGGTGCCGGACATATACTAAGGCACTCCTCGGGCCCGGGGGCTATCCGGCGTATTCGAACAGAAAGGATGGTTCCCGTGATCGCTCGATTGGCCCTGTTTTGCGCGGTCCTGAGCCTGCTGGCGGCGTTTGCGGCTCAAGGCCCGATCTGGCCGTAAGCCCAGGTACGTTTGCTGCGGAGCGGGCTTCGGCCCGCTCCGCGCCACTCGGCGGCGGCTCCCAGCGGAGGGGCGCTAGCTGACTTCAGTCAGAGATGTCGCTACTCCGAGATCTCCTCGACCATGCGGCCGGTCTCCGCGGCTTGCGCTTCCTGCGCCACGTCGGCCTGAGCGAGCACGCCGACGAGTTGTCCGTCCTGGCCCATCACGGGCAGCCGCCTGACCTGATTGTGCGCCATCAGCTGGAGCGCCTCGTCCAGATCCTGGTCGGGATGGACGGTGACGAGGTCGGTAGAGGCGATCTCCAGGACCGTTGTCGTCTGTGGATCTTTGCCCTCGCTGACGACCTTCACGGCGATGTCGCGATCGGTGACGGCGCCGATGAGCCGGTCCCCCTCCACGATCGGGGCGAAACCGACGTCCTCGTCGCGCATCATCTTCGCGGCATAAGCAACCGACTTATCGGCATCGATCGCGCACGGCTTCGACGTCATCGCGTCGCGAATGCTCTTCGCCATCGGGTTCCTCCTGGGTTCGTATTGAGGGATGGCTACCCGCTCGGTCCACGCTCAAACGGCATAGGTCGCGCGCTGGCGCTCGCGCCTCGGGGCTAGTCCGCCTGTGGATCGTCCTCGGCACCCAGCGTTCCCTCTTCGGGGTCGGGGGCCGGTGATTCGGGGACCTCCTCATTGCGGTCGTCGTCCCGGGGCACAGAAGTATCCTGCTCTGACATGAAGATCGTTCTTCCCGACTCCTCGGAACTCGAACTTCCCGACGGCGCGACCGGGCTCGACGCGGCTGCCGCGATCGGCCCCAAGCTGGCCGAGCAGGCCGTTCTCGTGCGCTCGAACGGCCGCGCGCAGGACCTCAGGCTTCCGCTTGAGAACGGGCAGCCGATCCAGATCCTGACGACGCGCGACACGGACGATCCCGACGCGCTCTACGTCCTCCGCCACTCGGCTGCGCACCTCCTTGCCGAGGCCGTGCGGCGGCTCTATCCGGGGACGAAGGTCGCGATCGGCCCCCCGATCGAGAACGGCTTCTACTACGACTTCGAGTTCCCGGAGCCGATCGGCGAGGACGCGCTCGAGCAGATCGAGGAGGAGATCCAGCGCGAGTTGAAGGAGGGCCGCGCCTGGGAGCGCCGGGACGTCTCGGCCGAGGAGGCGAAGCGGCTCTTCGCCGAGCAGGGAGAGGACTACAAGGTCGAGCTCGTCGACACGGCCGAGGGGCAGATCTCGCTCTACACGCAGGGCGACTTCACGGATCTCTGCCGCGGCCCGCACCTCCAGGACTCGAAACCGATCAAGGCGATCAAGCTGACCGGGCTCGCGGGCGCTTACTGGCGCGGGGACGAGCACAACAAGCAACTGACGCGGATCTACGGCACGGCGTTCTACTCCCAGGCCGACCTCGACGCCTACCTCGAGCGCCTCGAGGAGGCGAAGAAACGGGACCACCGGCGGCTCGGGCGCGAGCTCGACCTCGTCCACCTCTCCGACCATGCGCCGGGGATGCCGTTCTGGCACCCGAAAGGGATGGTGATCTGGAACGCGCTCGAGGATCTTCGCCGGCGCGAGAATGCCAAGCGCGGGTACGTCGAGGTCAAGACGCCACTCCTCTACGACGTCGAGACGTGGAAGACGTCCGGACACTGGGAGAAGTTCAAGGACGAGATGTTCCTCGTCCCGTACGGGGAGGACCGAACACTCGGGCTGAAGCCGATGAACTGCCCCGGGCACATGCTTCTCTTCGGGAATGCTCTCCGCAGCTATCGCGACTTACCGCTCCGTTACGCCGAGGCGTCGACGCTCCATCGCAACGAGCGGGCTGGTGCGTTGCACGGCCTGCTTCGCGTGCAGCACGTGACGCAGGACGACGCGCACATCTTCGTGACGGCGGAGCAGATCGAAGAGGAGATCTTCGCCGCTCTCGACTACGCCGCCTACCTCTACGACCTCTTCGGAATGGAGGCGCGCTTCGACCTCTCGACCCGTCCTGACAACAAGCTCGGCACCGACGAAGAGTGGGACTTCACCGAGGGCGCGCTGCGGTCGGCGCTCGAGCGGCGCGGGATCGACTACGTGGTCAACGAGGGGGAGGGGGCGTTCTACGGGCCGAAGATCGACCTGCACATGACGGACGTCCTCGGCCGATCGTGGCAGATGGGGACGATCCAGCTCGACTCGCAGATGCCCGCTCGCTTCCGGCTCACATACGTAGGAGAGGACAACGCAGAGCACACCCCGTACGTCATCCACCGGGCGCTCTTCGGATCTCTCGAGCGGTTCATCGGCATCCTCATCGAGCACTACGGCGGCGCGTTTCCGCTCTGGCTCGCGCCGGTGCAGGTGCGCGTGATTCCGGTCGGCGAGGACCACCGCGAGGCGGCCAGTGCCCTGGCCGGGAAGCTCGGCGAGTTCCGGGTCGAGGTCGACGAGTCCGACGAGACCGTCAGCAAGCGCATCCGCAATGCCGAGGTCGAGAAGATTCCTTACGTCGTCGTCTGGGGCGACCGCGAATCGGAGTCCTCGCTCGCGGTGCGCGAGCGTGGGGGAGAGCAATCCACCAAGAGCCTGGACGAGTTGCTGGCCGAGCTCTCAAGGGCTGCTAACCTCTGAAGCCTGCAAAGCAGGGGCGACACTGTTCCTCACCTCCGGGGCTGCGAGCTTGTCGGGGGTTCAACCGAGAAGGTTGGGAAGGACCGGGCCGCTGCTGTGCAGCGGTTTTGTCGTTTCGAAAGGGAGGAGCTAGCAGCTTGGTGAAGCGCCTTTGAGGCCACGGCGTCGTTTCGAACCCGTTCGGCCCGTCGTCCCGCACAGCCGGATCAACGAGGACATCCGCGTGCAGCAGGTGCGGCTCGTCGACGAGAACGGGGGCCAACTCGGGGTCAAGCCCATCCAGGAGGCGCTCGACTACGCGCACGGGAAGGATCTCGACCTCGTCGAAGTCGCCGCGCAGGCCGATCCGCCCGTGGCGCGGGTCATGGACTACGGCAAGTACCGCTACGAGCAGGAGCAGAAGGCCAAGGTCGCGCGCAAGCACCAGGTTTCGATCAACGTCAAGGAGATCAAGCTCAGGCCGAAAATCGGAGTTCACGACTACGAGACCAAGAAGGGCCACGTCGTCCGGTTCCTGAACCAGCGGGCCAAGGTCAAGGTCACGATCATGTTCCGTGGCCGGGAGACGACCCACCCGGAGCGCGGCCGCGACCTGCTGATGCGACTCGCGGAGGACGTGAAGGAGATCGGTCAGGTCGAGTCGCCGCCGCTGCTCGACGGACGCAACATGGTCATGATGCTCGGCCCGACGAAGAACGCAGGAGTCGCAAAAGATGCCCAAACAGAAGAGACACAGCGGAGCGAAGAAGCGGTTCAAGCTGACGGGGTCGGGGAAGCTGCTGCGCCGGAAGGCGATGCAGAGCCACTACCTGACCAAGAAGTCCGCGAAGCGCAAGCGTAGTTTCCGCCGGGATCATGAAGTCGCCCCGGCCGACCGGCGCGCCGTCAAGCACCTGCTCGGAGGAGGCAAGTAGGTGACCCTCCCGGCAACATCCTGCGGCTTCTGGCGCGCGATAAGACTGCGCCAGGCCGCGTCCTCAGTCGCCCCCGGGCTGCTAGCCCGAGGGCTCCCTGCGTCCTTGCCTGGCTTGCTTCTCGCACCCCAGAAGCTCGCCAACGTCACCGGGAGGGTCACATGCCGCGCGTGAAGCGATCAGTCGCGTCCCGCAAGCGCCGCAAGAAGGTGCTCGAGGCGGCGAAGGGGTACGTCGGGACGAGACACTCGCGCTACAAGGTCGCGAACGAGGCGGTCGAGCACGCGCTCGTGCATGCCTATCGCGACCGCAAGCGCCGCAAGCGCGACATGCGGCGACTCTGGATCATTCGCATCAATGCAGCCGCACGGGCGGAGGGGCTCTCCTACAACCAGTTCGTGGCCGGTTGCCGCAAGGCCGGAATCGAGCTCGACCGCAAGGTGCTCGCCGACATCGCCGTCGAGGATCCCGCGGGCTTCGGCAAGATCGCCGAGCAGGCGAAGACGGCTCTCGGCGTCGGCGCTGGCACTGGCGACTAGACCCTCGGTTTTCGAGGCGCAGGCCGCGCAGTGCGCGGGCCGCTCGCCTCTCTATGCGGAGCTCTGCCGGAGGTATGCCAACGACCCGGTTGCGGCTGAGATCCTCGGCCCCGATCCGGAATGGGACGCGCCGCTGCGCTTGCTCGGCGGCCTGCATTACCTCGTGTTGGCGGGGCAGGCCGACTGGAACGACCCGCTCGCCGAGCATCGCGACTTCCTACGGGAGTTCGTGGCAACGCAGGGCGTGCAGACGAACGAGGTGCAGCGCTCGTGGGTTCTCGTGCCCCTCTTCCTGCGGGTGGCGCAGCGAACCGGAGCGGAGACCTTCGACCTTGTCGAGCTCGGGCCGAGCGCCGGGCTCAATCTCGTCTGGGATCGCTATCACTACCGCTACGCGGCCGGGAGGTGGGGCCCGGACGACGCATCCCTGCGGCTGGAGGGCGAGGAACGGAGGCCCGTCCCCGGCGAGCTGCTCGAGCTGCGACCGAGTGTCGAGCGGCGGATCGGGATCGATCTTGCACCGATCGACGTCAGGAGCGACGAAGGCGCGCGGCTGCTGCGCAGCTTCGTCTGGGCCGGCCAGACCGAGCGGTTGCAGCGCCTGGACCGGGCGATCGAGGCTCTGTGTGCCGACCCCCCAGAGCTCATTCGCGGCGATTTCGTCGAGCGGCTGCCCGCGGTGCTGGCGAAGCAGCCACGGGACCAGCTGACCGTCGTCTTCCAAACGGCCGCGTGGGGGTACGTCGGTGACGAGGCGCGGATGCGACTGCGCGCGAGCCTCGATGCGGCGGGCAGCGCGCGCCCGCTCGCGTTCGTCTCGACAGGCAAGCCGCGGACCGAAAAAGACTGCTGGGGCCTGCGGATCGTCTACTGGCCGGGCGGCGACCGGGAGTTCGCGGGTCACGCCGACTTTCACGGCAGCTGGCTCCAGTGGGAACTGTGATCACGTCTGCTTCGAACCCGAGACTGCGGCTGATTCGCCGGCTGCTCGAGTCACGCCGCCAGCGGGAGAAGGAAGGGCTCTTCGCCGTCGAGGGCGAGGATCTCGTTCAGGCCGCCGACGACGCCGGCGTCGACCCTGTGGAGTTGCTCCGGGCAGGGGAAGACGTCGACCCGGAGTTATTGGCGAAAGTCTCGACCATGGCCCATCCGCCGCGGGTGATCGGGATCTACCGTCAAGAGGCGCTGCCGAGGGGTGTGGAGCCGGTCTCGCTCGCGCTCTGGCACGTGGCCGATCCGGGCAACCTGGGGACGATCCTTCGGGCGGCCGATGCATTCGGGGCCTCGGTCGCGCTCTCGCCGGGCTGCGCCGACCCGACCGGGCCAAAGGCGTTGCGGGCTTCGGCGGGGGCGGTCTTCCGGGTCCCGCTGGCCGACTTCGACGAGCCCGAGGGCAAGCGCATCGCGCTCGTCTCCGAGGGTGGGCGACCCCTGGCCGGCCTCGATCCTGGCGTGCCGGTCACCTACGTCCTGGGCGCCGAGCGGGACGGTCTCCCGGAGGAGCTCGTCGCCGCCAGTGACGAGTCGGTGACGATTCCGCTCGTCGAGGGCTCGGAGTCGCTCAACGTGGCGATCGCCGGCGCGATCGCCCTGTATGAGCACCGCCGCGGCCGGTAAAGTCGTCGCATGGCAAGGATCGCGGGAGTCTGGACCTCACCGAGCCGCAAGAGCGGTCGCATGGACGGTCACGAACGTCGGCATGCGATTGCCGGGCAAGGCCTCGAGGGGTGCGCCCACGCGAACCCGCCCAAGCGCGAGGTGCTCTTCGTCTCGAAGGAGCATCTAGACGCCGTGGGCGTCGAACCGGGCGCGATCCGGGAAAACCTGACTGTCGAGGGCGACGACGTGGAGCGCTGGCCGGTCGGTCAGCGGGTCCGCGCGGGCGAGGCCGTCTTCGAGGTCACGATGGTCTGCGATCCCTGTCACCGCATGGACGAGCTGCGTGAGGGGCTGCGCACCGAGCTCGAGGGGCGGCGCGGGATGCTGGCGCGAGTCGTCGAGGGCGGCGAGGTCGCCGTCGGCGACGAGATCGAGCTGCTCTAGCCGGCTTTCTTCGCGGCGCGCTCTTCCTGCTGCTTCGCCTCGTGGTAGGCGATCCGCTCTTCGAGCATACGCGTGGTTCGATCCCAACGAGCCTCGCGTTCCGCGCGCTCCTCAGGCGTTTCCTTCTTCTTCCTCTTCATCATCGTCCTCAGCCGGCGAGGTGGCCCTCGGCGGCGAGATCACATTGCTCTAGGCGGTGGACCCCATGCCGGGTGTTCCAGGTGGTAGCCGGCAGCCCGCTTGGCGTGGAGATCGGCCCAGCCCTGTTCGACCAGTTCGCGGAGCCTTCTGAGATTTTCGTCTGAGCGGCGTCGGAACTCGGTGGCGTGAGCCCTTTCCTCAGGGGTCATCTTCCTCTTCTTCTTCGCCATCGTCACCTCCGAGTTGGATGTTGATCTTTTCGAGCTCCGCCCGGATGTCGCCGAGCACTCCCATGATAGTGAGCACCTCCTCGCGATAGACGACGGGCTCGGCGTTCACCGTTCCCGAATTGCTGCCGAAGGCCCGAGTCGCAAGATGGCCGCTTCAGACAGTCCTGGCGACGAAGATCATGTCCTCGCCGCCCCGGTAGGGCGTGCGGTTGAACCAGCCGTAACAGGCCTCGACGGCGAAGCTGGCTTCCTCGAGGAGCTGCTGCCACTCGTCGCGTGATGTCCACGAGAGCGCCATCGTCGCGGCGCCCCAGGGCCCGCGGACGGAAAGCGTGAGCGTGCGCGCATCGGCGTCCCAGTCGGCGAGCTCGTAGATGCCGGGCTCGCGCTCGAGCCAGCGGCCGTGCGTCTCGGCGATGTCGTCCGGCTTGGGCGCGAAGACGTCGAAGACGAGCAGGCCGTTCGGGACGAGGATGCTGCGCGCAGCCGTCAACGCGTCGATCCGCTCGCCGTCGTCGGCCAGGTGCAGGTAGGAGCGGAACGGACAGATGACGAGCGCCGCCTGCTCGTCGACGGGTGGGCTCCGGAGATCGCCGAGCCGCAGGTCGAGCAGTGCGGCGACGCCTTCGGCCTCGGCGCGCCGCGCGCAGGCGGCGAGCATCTCCCGCGAGGAGTCGACGCCGACCACGCGGATGCCCTGCTGCGCGATGGGAATCGCGATCCGGCCGGTGCCGACCCCCAGCTCGACAACCGGGCCCTCTGTCTTGCGCGCCTCCGCGACGTAGAAGCCGATGTCCTCGGTGACACTGCGGCTCCACGGGTCGTAAAGCTCTGCGATCGCGTCGTAGGGGCTGGCTCCGTGACGGATTTGTCGCATTTCCGTCACCTCCGCGTGTGCTTTCCCTCGGTACGCTGGGGCCGGCGGCACGCGGCCCCCCACCCGGGTGGGAGGGTTGGGAGGGTTGGGAGGTTTGGGAGGTTTCGACGGCCTGGGCAGTGCCGCCGTAGCTCCGCCTCGCCGCGAGTCATGCCGGTTTGCGCGCGACCCAGACGAACTCGCCTGACTCCTCGTCGAGCGGCCGCCGGTCGAAGTCGCCGAAGAGCGCCTCAACCTCGAGCCCCGCGACGTCGATCAGTCCCTCCCACTCGGAGTGGTTGATCCACCAGAGCGACAGCTTGCGCTCGTCCTGGCCGGGCTCGTCGACCCACGCCGTGATGTCGATGCGGCTGTCGGACGGTACGTAGTCGACCCGTTCCCAGATTCGACTGTTCTCGGCATGCGGTCGCACCTTGCCCGACAGCTCTGCCGCGATCTCCGGATCGAACACAAAGGCGTTCCAGGCGAACCGCCCTCCGGGGCGCAGCGCAGCCGCGACCCGCTCGAATACCAGGCGCCGGTCGCGCCAGGTCGGCATGTGCAGGAGCGAGCGGAACGGCGAATAGATGAGGCCGGCCGGCTCCTCCAGCTCGAGCTCGCGCATGTCTCCCTGTCGGAGATCCAGCTCGACGCCCTCGGCCTCGGCCCGTTCGCGTGCCTGCGCGAGCATTGCCGGCGAAAGATCGATTCCGATCACCCTCCGGCCCGTCTCGCGCGCGACCGGAATCGCCACACGCCCGTTCCCGACCGCGAGCTCGACGAGCGGCCCCTCGGCCTCCCGTGCGAGGTCGACGTAGAACGCGACGTCCTCCGTCATGTGCTCGGACCACTCGTCGTAGATTTCGGCGAAGGGGTCGTATTGGCTCATGCGCGCATTCTCGCTGTATCGTGTCCCGATGGCTGTGACGCGCTCACGTTCTTTCTTTACCGGGCCTCGGCTCCTCGCCGGGGACCGGCGCTGACGCGCAGCCGATCCCTCACAGAGAGCCGGGGCCAGGCCCTGAATGACTGAGCCAGGCGATACAGTCGCGGCCGTGGACGCCGAGGCGCTCCAGCGCGAAGCTCTGAGCGCGATCGAGGCTGCCTCGACGGCCACCGAGCTCGACGAGCTGCGCGTCCGCTACCTGGGCCGCCGAAGCGATCTCAAGCAAGCCCTCCGCCAGGTGCGCGACCGAGAGACCGGCATGGCGCTGAACGCCGCCCGTGTGGCGATCGAGGAGGCCGTTGCCGAGCGGCAGGCGCAGCTCGAGGGCGTGGAGCTCGACCGCAGGTTGACCGAGGACGTCGTCGACGTCACGCTCCCGGGCGAACAGCTTCCGCAGGGCCATCTCCATCCCATCACCCAGGTGCGACGAATAGTCGAGGACGCCTTCCTCGGGCTCGGCTATGAGATCCGCGACGACCGCGAGGTCGAGACGGTCGAGTTCAACTTCGACAAGCTCGCGTTCTCGCCCACACATCCGAGCCGGTCGAACCGCGACACGTTCTTCTTCGACCAAACGCACGTCCTGCGGACGGAGACATCGCCGTCTCAGATCCACATCCTCGAGGAGAAGGAGCCGCCGATCTACATGGTCTCGCTCGGCCGGGTCTACCGGCGCGATGCGATCACCGCGACCCGGTACCCGATCTTTCACCAGTTCGAAGGGCTCGCGGTCGACCGCGGGCTGACTCTGGCCGACCTGAAGGGGACGCTGCTGCACGTGATGCGGCAGCTCTATGGCCCCGAGCGACGGGTCCGCTTCCGCACGCACTTCTTCCCGTTTACCGAGCCATCGATCGAGCCGGACGTCTCCTGCGGGATCTGCGGCGGCGAGGGTTGCCGCACCTGCAAGTACTCGGGCTGGATCGAGATGGGCGGTGCCGGCATGGTCGATCCACGCGTCTTCGAGAACGTCGGCCTCGATCCCGAGGAGTGGTCCGGCTTCGCGTTCGGCTGCGGGCTCGAGCGGGCCGCCCAGCTCCGCCACGACATCCCTGACATCCGCCTGCTGTGGGAAGGCGATCTCCGCGTGCTGAGGCAATTCTGATGCGCGTGCCCGTCAGCTGGCTGAAGGACTACGTGCCTCTCGAGGCGCCGCTCGACGAGCTGGCGACGAAGCTCTCCATCTCGGCCGCCGAGGTGGAGGGCATCGAGCGCCGAGGCGTGCCCGATCGCGACGGCAACCTCGGGCTGTTTCGGGTCGGCCGTGTGCTCCAGGCGGTCAAGCACCCGAACGCCGACCGGCTTCAGCTCTGCCACGTGGACGTGGGGGAGGGGGAGCCGCTCCAGATCGTCTGCGGTGCGTGGAACTTCGGCGCCGGCGCAACCGTCGCGGTCGCGTTGCCGGGCGCGGTGCTTCCCGGAGGGCTCGAGCTCGAGGCCCGCAAGGTTCGCGGGGAGACGTCACACGGCATGATCCTGGCCGAGGACGAGGTCGAGCTCGGCCCCGACCACACCGGGATCATGGTCCTCGACGACGAGCTCGAGCCCGGCACACCGCTCGCTGATGTCCTTCCGATCGTGGACGACGTGCTGCTCGTAGAGCCGACCGGGAACCGCCCGGATCTGCTCTCCATCTACGGGATCGCCCGCGAGGTTGCGGCCCTCTACGACCTCGAGCTCGCGCCGATGCCGGGCCGCGAACCCGAACGAGCGGGCGACGAGCCCGTGGACGTCCAGGTCGAAGACCTCGTCGGCTGTCCGCGCTACATCGGGCGGCTCTTTCGCGACGTGAAAATCGGTCCCTCGCCGGTCTGGCTCAAGTCCAGGCTTCTGGCGGCCGGGATGCGGCCGATCTCGAACATCGTCGACATCACCAATTACGTGATGCTCGCGCTGGGGAACCCGCTGCACGCCTTCGACTTCGCCACTCTTCGCGGGGGCCGCATCGTCGTCCGCCGGGCCCGGCCCGGCGAGAAGATGCGGACGCTCGACGGAGTCGAGCGCGAGCTCACCCCGGAAGACCTGATGATCGCGGACGCCGAGCGCTCGGTCGCGCTCGCCGGGATCATGGGCGGCGAGGACACGGAGATCGGCGAAGCGACCATCGACGTCCTGCTCGAGGCCGCCAACTTCGAGCCGTTCACCATCTTTCGCTCTTCCGAGCGGCTTCGCCTACGCACCGAAGGCTCGAATCGGTGGGAGAAGGGCGTCGACCCGTACCTCGCCGAGCCCGCCGCGACGCTGGCGACCCAGTTGTTCGTCGAGGTGGCGGGCGCCCGCTGGGTCGGCCACACCGATGTCCAGGGCGAGCTGCCGGAGCCTCCGGTCGTCACCTTCCGGCCCGAGCGTGCGGACCGGCTGATCGGCATCGAGACGCCTCCCGACGAGCAGCACGACTTGCTACGCCGACTCGGCTTCGACGTCGAGGGCGAACGCGTGACGGTGCCGACGTGGCGGGCGCGTGACGTGACCCGCGAGGTGGACGTGATCGAGGAGATCGCGCGTTTCCGCCTCGAGGAGGTGCCCTTCACGCTCCCTGAGCGCCGCGCGATGTTCGGCACGCTGTCCCGGGAGCAGAAGCTGCGGCGCCGCGTCGAGGACGTCCTCGTCGGCCTCGGCTTCGCCGAGACGTACACGCCGTCGCTCCGGCCTGACGACGAGACGACGTGGAAGCTGCCGGAGCCGATCTCCGTCGAGCTGACCGCCCTCCGCACGCGTCTTCTGCCGAGCCTCGTCGAGGCTGCGAGACGTAACGCCGAAGTCGGGGAGCGTGGGATCGCCCTCTTCGAGATCGCGCGCGTCTACCTGCCCGCCGGAGAGCTGCCCGACGAGCACCTGCGCGTGGCCGCGGTCGTGGAGGGCGACTTCGCCCGCGTCAAAGGCATCGTCGAGACGCTCTATGCGGCATTGAAGGCGGAGCCGGCATTCGAACAGGCCCAAGACCCGCTGCTCCATCCGGGCAAGGCCGCCCAAACTGCGGCGGGCACTCTCGGCGAGCTGCACCCCAACCTGCTCGAGGGCACCTGGGGCGGATTCGAGCTCGACCTCGAGGAGCTCTTCCGCCTCTCGCACGACCCGGTCGCCTACGAGGACGTGATCACCTATCCGCCGGTCCGCCAGGACCTCGCATTTGCCGTGCCCGACGACGTCGCAGCCGGCGATCTCGTCGAAGCGGCCCGCGAGGCGGCGGGCCAGGAGCTGCGCGAGATGCGGGTCTTCGACGTCTACCGCGGCGGCCAGGTCGGCGAGGGCCGAAAGTCGCTCGCCTTCGCGGTCAGCTTCCAGTCAGCCGAGCGGACGCTTTCCGACGAGGATGCGGCGGCCCTGCGGGAGAGGATCGTCGATGCGCTTGCGAAGCGGTTCGGCGCCGAGCTCAGAGCCTGATTACAAGGTCGGCGCCACCCGCTCGGCGAGCGCCTGCAGAACCTTGAGCTGGATCTCCGATGAGCGCTCCAGCAAGGTGCGGAAGTTGCGGTCGGTGACGACCAGGGCGCGGACCGGCGATGTGGCCTTGACCGTCGCGGTGCGAGGAGTGCGGTGCACGAGGGCGATCTCGCCGAAGAAATCGCCCGACTTCAGCGAATTGATCTTGCGCCCCTTCTTCAACACGTCTGCCGTCCCCTCGACGAGGATGAGGAACTCTCGGCCGGGGGCTCCCTCTCGGGTGAGCTCTGTGCCCTCACGAAGGTCGATCTCGTCCGCGATCCCGGCAACGGCTGCGAGCTCCTTCTTCGAGCAGTGCGCGAACAGTGGCACGCGGCTGATCAGCTGGGTCTTCGCGTCCCTTCGCAGCTTCACAGTGCTGAGTCTAAAGGCGGCCGCTCGCGGTGTCGCCACGATCCGGGCACGAATCCGCAGCTAAGATTGTGCCGTAATGGAAGGTGGAACCGTGGCCCGACGCCTTCTACCGCTGATCGCCTTCGCCATAGGCGTGCTCGCCTTTGGCCTGCCCGCGAGCGCCGAGATTCAAAGCGCCCCGATCACGCCGCTGCACGGCGTCGTCGGGCCCGGGTTCACGATCACGCTCACGCAGCAGGACGGCACCTCGGTCACGCACCTCGATCCCGGCACCTACGCGATCATGGTCGACGACAAAGCCGAGGAGCACAACTTCCATCTGTTCGGGGCGGGCGTCGACCAGCAGACCGCGGTCGAGACGACCTCGACGACGACGTGGGAGGTGACCTTCCAGGACGGAAAGATCTACAAGTTTCAGTGCGATCCGCATTCGTCGTTCATGCGCGGGAGCTTCACCGTCGGCACCGTGCAACCGCCGCCCGTCGTTCCGCGGCTCAACGCGCGTGTGACCTCGCGCACGATCTCGCTCAAGACCGCAGCCGGGGCACGCGTCCGCATACTTCCCGAGGGCAACTATCGGATCGTCGTCAGCGACACGACAAAGGCGCAGAACTTCCATCTCAAGGGGCCCGGCGTCAACCGCAAGACGCGTGTCTCCGCCAGGGCGAGCGTCGTCTGGAAGCTCCTCCTCAGCCCCGGCAAGTTCGTCTACCGGTCCGACAAGAGCACCAAGCTGCGCCGCACCTTCACGGTCAAGAGCACCCCGCCGCCAGCGGCGTAGCCGCTCCTCCTCAGTTTGTTTCACGCAGGGCCGGGAACACCGCTCAGAGCCCTCTAGAATTGAGCGGGCGCGCAGAGAGGAGGTGCACACCCGTGTCACGCGCAATCTTCGCTGCTGCTCTTGTAGCGGTCGCGACTGCCCTCCCGGCCGCAGCAACCGCGCCGCAGAGCCCGATCGTGCCTCGCCTGAACGCGAAGGTGACCGCCGGCACGATCTCGCTCAGGAATGCCGCCGGAATCCGTCTCAGCAGCATTCCGCAGAACACGTACAAGATCACGGTCAACGACTCGACAACCGCGCAGAACTTCCATCTCATCGGCCCCGGTGTGAACCGCAAGACCGGGATTGCCGCGAGGGTGAAGAGGAGCTGGACGCTCGCACTCGACCCCGGGAAGTACGTCTACCGCTCCGACAAGAACAGGAAGCTGCGCGGGTCCTTCACCGTCACCTCGGTCCCGCCCGTTTAACCGCTACTGCTGCGCGCGGCGGGCCGGCTTCACAAGCCCCGCGTTCGGACCGCCCGCCGCTCGGATGTCGGCCTGGCGGTCGAGCTCGCTGTTGAGCTCGGCGCCGAAGAGTACCGCCCACGCGCTGTAGTTCAGCCAGAGCAGGAGCACGATGCCGCCCGCCAGCGATCCGTACGTCCGCGAGTACGAGCTAGAGAGCGAGGTGTAGAGGGCAAAGAGCCCGGAGAGCCCGAGCCACATGAGGCTGCCGACGAGCGAGCCCGGTGTTATCCACTTCCAGTTGCGCTGCTCCTTGTTCGGCGCCAGGTAGTAGATGAGCGCGAAGAGGAGCAGGACGGCGACGAATGCGAGGGGCCACCGAAAGACGTCCCAGAGCCACGTGAACGCTCCACCGAGGTGTGCCCTGCGCGCGATCGCATCGCCCAGCTTGCCGCCGAGCACGATCAGCAGGAGCGTTCCGGCAATGACGAGTCCGGACGCAACGACGAGCACGACGGAGATCAGCCGTACGCGCCAGATGGGGCGAGTCTCGAGCCGGTCATAAGCGCGGTTCACGGCCTTCACGATCGAGCCCATCGCACCGCTTCCCACCCAGACGGCTCCGAAGGCTCCAAGGGCCGCTGCCACCGCGGAGCCGCTTCCGTTCGAGTCCTGCTGGAGCTGCTCGATGATGTCCGTGACCGACTTCGGCGCCACGGGATCCAGGAAGCTCTGCAGCGAGTCGTAGGCGCCGATCAGGCCGAGCACGGCGACGAGGAAGACCATGGCGGGGAAGAAGGCCAGCAGCGAGCTGTAGGCGACCTGCTGTGAGAGGCCCATGCAGTCGTCGGCCATGAACTGCTTGAAGGCGCGCTTGAAAACCGCGAGCCACTCGGCGGCGCTGAACCGTTCGGGCCCGGCAGGTGCTCGGCCCGTCTTCGCGGGCGACTCAGTCGCGGTCGACAAAGGAGAAGCGACCAAAACGGGCCTTCTCCCGGCCCTCGCGGCCACGGCGCGCCAGGAGCCGCATGGTCGCGCCGATCCCGCCGGCCAGGAGAAATCCTGCGCCCAGCGCCCCGGCCGTCACCACAGGCAGCTTCGAGCGCAGCTTGGCGCCGATGTTCGTCGCGTCATCGATCTCGGAGCGCAGCACGTCGACGGACGAGGCGAGCTGGTCGCGCTCGGCTTCGATCTCTCGTCGAACCTGCTCGAGCGTGCGGCTGTTACCGGCCATTGGCTTCAAGGCGCTCGCTTGCGACGCCGCTAAAGGCCTCGCCGGCTCTGCCGGCGGGGCCGTCCCGCAACGCCTCCGAAGTCAGCCTCGCCTCGCGAATCGCTTGCTCGGGCACGGGCGGCGTGCCCTTGCGGATCCTGCCGAGCGCGAGCAGGCCGAGGATGGCCACGAGGGCAAAGAGGCCGAGGGTCACGATCAGCAGCGCGAGCCAGGTTGAGACCGCGGTCGCAATGGCGGCGGCGATCGTGGCGAAGGCAAAGCCGAGCCCGAAGACGGCGAGGATCGCCGCCCCAATGCCGAGCCCGATGCCGAACGCGAGCGCCGTCAGCTTTCGCCTCAGCTCGAGCGTCGCCAGCTCGAGCTCTAATCGGACGAGCGTGCTCGCGTGCTCGGCAACCTCCTTCGCGGAGGCGCCGAGACCGGGATGAGGGTCAGTCGCGTGGGTGGGCATGTCCTCTCCAATCGATGACCTTGGCGAGCAGGATGCCCGCCGCGAAGGCAAGGCCAACGACGAGCAGTGGGTTCGGCCCCCCGTGGCGGGACTTGCGGCGCTTGCCGAGCTGCGGGCCCGACGGCGCGACCGTGCCCTGGGCGGGCTTCTGGTCGGTGGGCGCCTTTCCCTTCGCCCGGGCGACGATCAGGCTCGGCTTCAGCTTGCGCAGAAAGGCCGCGTCGTCGGCGAGCGGCTGAGCGAGCTTGGCGGCGATGCCGCCTTCGGAAGCAGCCCTCTCCGCCATTTCCTGGAGCCTGGCCGCTGCCTTGTCGACGATCTGGTCGGCCTTCGTCATTTCTTCTTCACGGGCGGCTCTTCGCCTGTCGTCACGCGCCAGATCTTCGAAGCGGCGCGGCGTGCGGCCATCGTCGCCGCAGCGGCGAGGCCCCCGTAGAGGCCGGTCCACATCAGCTTGCGGAGCATCGCTGCAAGCCTACCGCGAAGGGCGTCGCCCGAAACGTTCGAGAAGGCAGCCTGCATACTTATTCTTTCCCTATGCGGAACGATCGAAGGCCATTCGAAAAGGGTGAGCGGCAGCGGCTCATTACGAGCATCGTCTCGCGACGCCGTGTGGGGACTCAACACGAGCTCCTCGATCTTCTGGAACGGGCAGGGTGCGACGTCACCCAGGCGACGATCTCCCGTGACATCCGCGAGCTCGGCCTGGAGAAGACACACGACGTCCTCGGCAGGCCACGCTATGTCGCTCCCCAGGCCGTGCGCGGCAGCAACCCCCGTGACGCGCTCGCCGGAGTCCTGTCGCAGTTCGGACGGCGGGTACTGCCCGCCGAGAACATCGTCGTCGTTCAATCCGAGCTGGGCTCGGCTCCGGCGGTCGCACGCGCCCTCGACCGGCTCGAGCACCCGAAGATCGTGGGCACGATCGCCGGGGACGACACGTGCATCGCGATCGCACGCAACACGCGCGAAGCGGCGGTCCTCGCCGGCGAGCTCGCCGAGTTGATCGGCTAGCCGCGTTAGAGGCTCCAACATAATGACGCTTCGTCGCCGGGGTGCGATGGTCGTTCCGAGGCAAGGACGCAGGGAGCACCCAGGCTGGTCAGCCTGGGTGCGACGGAGGACGCGGCCTCGGGGCGAGCAGCGCTGCCCGGCGGCACAAGGCTCATTGTGTTGGAGCCTCTTAGGCACCCAAAAGGGGGATCTTTCGCCTCCCAGAGCTTGAAAGTGCACAGGTTCGAGTAGAAAAATGCCCTCAAATCGCTCCGATCCTGCTCAAAGCTATCGGCTCAGAGGTCGGCGGGGGCTGCCGATAACGAACACAGTTTGATCTGCCGCCGCCGTCTGTGGAGAGGGTTCCTCCGATGCTTCGACTGTTGATCTGCGACGACTCGCCGGAAGCGCGCGAGGCCGTCAAGGCAAGCCTTACCGCACAGGCCGAGATCGAGGTCGTGGGCGAGGCCGAGAACGGAGAACAGGCCGTCGCGCTCGCCGCCGCTACAGAACCGGACGTCGTCCTGATGGACGTGCTGATGCCGGTGCTGGACGGCATCGGCGCGACGAGACGGATCCGCGAGCTGCTTCCGAAAGCGCGCATCGTCGCGTATGCCGGCTCCGACGACAGCGAAGACGTGATGCGCATGATGACCGCGGGCGCCGACGCTTACCTCGTCAAGGGCGCGCCGCTCTGGGAGCTCGAGCGCGCCGTCGCGGGTGCGAGCGATCCGCTGGTCCGGCTTGCACATGCGCTCGCGCGGTCGGTGAACGGCGGCGGGGCCTCGGAGCTCCTCACCCGCGAGCTGGCCGACCTGTCGGGCGCAGCGTTCGTCGCCACGTATCTCGCCTCGGGTGAGGTGGGCCTCTCGCTGGCCGCCCTCGCCGGGCCCGGTGCGCCGGAGTGGTTCGCCTCGCCCCCGAGCGTCGTCTCACGTGCCTATTCGGAGCTACAGCTGGAACGGGCTGACACGCACGACCTGGGCGAGCTGTACCGCCTCGGCGCCGCCTGTGCTGACGCCGTCGCCGCCCCACTGGTCGCGGACGGCCAGGCGCTCGGCGCCCTGCTCGTCGCGATGCCCGCCAACGTCCAAGTCGGCGTCGACGAGGAGCTCGTCGCCGCCGTCGCCGACCTGGCCTCCGCTTCCCTCGCGAACGAGCGCCGGTTCGCGTTCACGTACGCCGAGGCTCGCCGCGATGCACTGACGGGGCTCGCGAACAAGCGTGCGTTCGACGAATATCTCGCGTCGGCACTGACCCGCGCAAGCGTCGCCAACGAGCGCCTCTCGGTCGTGCTGTTCGACCTCGACGACTTCAAGCGCGTCAACGATCGAGGCGGTCACGCGGTTGGGGACGAGGTCCTGCGCGAGGTTGCCCGCGTGCTGATGCGCGTCGTTCGAGCCGAGGACGAGGTGTTCCGCGTCGGCGGCGAAGAGTTCACAATCGTGATCGACGGCGAAGCGGAGACAGCCGCCGAGGTGGGCGAGCGCGTGCGCAAGGCGCTGGCCGAACATCGCCGCGGCCATTCGCTGCCGGCGCTCTCTGCCGGGATCTCGACCTTCCCGACCCACGCGGGGACGGCCGACGACCTGCTGGGGAAGGCCGATATCGCCCTCTACGCGGCGAAGTTTGCCGGCAAGAACCGCGTTCAGATCTACAGCGGAGATGGCGAAAGTGCCCGCGAGGAGACCGGACGGCTGTCGGAGCCCGCGCCGCGCCCCGAGGACAGGGGCCTCCGCCTGCTCGTCGTCGACGACGATCCCGCCCTGCGCATCCTGCTGAGGACGACCTTCGAGGTCGTCGACATCGAGGTCGACGAGGCGGGCTCGGCGGAAGAGGCCGAGGAGAAGATCGCGCTGCGCGTGCCCGACGTCGTCGTCCTCGACGTCGGCATGCCCGGCATGGACGGGCTCACGTTCTGCCGCCGGCTGAAGAGCGATCCGGTAACGGCGGAGATCGGGATCGTGCTCCTGACCGGCTCGGACGGCGGGAGCGAGAGCGATGCCCAGGCGGCCGGCGCCGACGCCTATCTGCGCAAGCCGTTCAGCCCGCTCGAGCTGCTGAACGTCGTCGAGCGGATCGCAGGCGGCCTCTACGAGGGGCCGTTCCGCGCCGCGAGCTTCCCTCCGGAAGAGCAGTTGATCCTGTATGCGCAGGATCTCCGGCGATTGCTCGAGGTCGAGCGCGGACAGCGGACGCTGATCCAGCGCGCCTATCGCGAGACGGTCAGTGCCCTCGCAGGCGCCCTCGAGTCGAAGGACACCGGGACGGGCGCCCATTCCCAGCGGGTGCAGCGCTACGCGATCGAGCTGGCGCGCGAGCTCGACCCTGTTCTCCTCGAGGACGAGAGCATCGAGTTCGGGTTCCTGCTCCACGATATTGGCAAGATCGGGATTCCCGATCGGATCCTGCTGAAGAGGGGCTCGCTCACGCCGACGGAGCGGCGGCTGCTCGAGACTCACACTGTCCTCGGCGAGCAGTTGCTGAGCAGCGTCGCTCTGCTTCAGGGCCAGGGGCTCCAGGTCGTTCGGCATCACCACGAGCGCTGGGACGGGCGCGGGTATCCGGATGCACTCGGCGGGAGCGAGATCCCGCTCGGGGCTCGAGTCTTCGCGGTCGCCGACGCACTCGACGCGATGACGAGCGATCGCCCGTACCGCACCGCGATCAGCTGGGAGGACGCCGCGGCGGAGATCGAGCAGGAAGCTGGGCATCAGTTCGACCCGGAGGTGGTCGAGGCTTTCCGCGAGCGCGCCTCGCGGCTTCGCCGGATCCATTACGAGCTGGCCGGCAGCTGAGCCCGGCTGAGCTTGCCTTGGCGGGCTGAAGGCCCTAGCGTTTCGTCCGTAACCGTGGGGACGGAGAGGCACTCCACGCTCGAAGAGCTCACGCCCGTCGAGCTCGCGCTGGCGACGCGCAACCACGGCCTGCCGCTCGAAGCGCTGCGCTACGACGTGACGCCAGTCGGGCTCCACTACCTCCTGACGCACTTCGACATCCCCTATGTGGAGGCGCAGTCGTGGAGGCTCGCCGTCGGCGGCCACGTGCGGAGCCCGATCTCGCTCGGGCTCGACGAGTTGAAGGAGCGCCCCAGGATCACGATGGCGTGCACGCTCGAATGCGCCGGCAACAGCCGTGCCCGGCTCTCCCCGCGCGCGATCAGTCAGCCCTGGCTCGAAGAGGCGGTCGGCACCGCCGAGTGGACGGGGACGCCGCTTCGCCCGCTACTGGAGGACGCGCAGGTCGAGGACGGGGCCGTCGAGGTGCTGTTCACAGGGCTCGACCGCGGCCTTCACGGCGGTGTCGAGCACAACTATGAGCGAAGCCTTCCGCTCGACGAAGCCCTCCGCGACGAGGTGGTGCTGGCCTACGAGGTGAACGGCCAGCCGCTGCCGCCCCAGCACGGGTTCCCGCTCCGGCTGGTCGTGCCAGGCTGGTACGGCATGGCGCACGTGAAATGGCTCGACCGGATCACTGTGCTCACCGAGCCCTTCCAGGGAATCCAGCAGGCTCTGCAATACCGGCTGAAGCAGTCGGAGGAGGATCCGGGCGTCCCGCTGACGCGGATGCTGCCCCGATCGCTCCTGATTCCTCCAGGCATCCCCGACTTCCCTGGTCGGCAGCGGTTCCTGGAGCCCGGCCCGTGCCTACTCGAGGGCAGGGCCTGGTCGGGCTGGGCGCCGGTAGTTCGCGTCGAGATGAGCGTCGACGGCGGCGGGAATTGGCAGGAAGCGTCGCTCGGCGAGGAGGTCGGTGAGTTTGGCTGGGCCGGGTGGACCTTCCGCTGGGAGGACGTGCGGCCCGGGGAGTACGAGCTCTGCTGTCGGGCAACCGATGCCGCGGGCAATGTCCAGCCGGTCGCGCCGGAGTGGAACTATCTCGGCTACGGCAACAACGCGGTGCAGCGAGTCCCCGTGACCGTGAGGGACTAGCCGCGCCGGAAGAGTCGATTGAGCAGCCGCTGCCAGAGGGTAAGCGGGTGCGGACGGCTCTCGGGATCGGTGAAGACGTCGGCGACGCGGTCGGCCACGCTCGGCTTGTCGCTTTCGATCTCGAGGCTCGCGGGCGGTTCCTCGAACTCCCCCAGGCGGTGCAGCTCGTCCTTTGTCAGGCTCAGGCGCACCTGACCCTCGGTGATCTCCTGCACCCGCTCCGAGGGCACGTAGCGCGGGCGCCCTGCGAGGCCGGTGGAGACCGCGAGCCCGTTGAAGATGTCCTCGCCGCTGTCGCCGACGACCTCCTCGACGTGGCCGATCTCCTCACCGGCCGCGTCGACGACCTTCCACCGCGGCTCGATCAGGAACCAAGAGACGGGATCGCTCATACCGGCCCTCCCTCCACGTACCAGACCGGCCCTTGCGTGGACACCGGATCGGTGTCGGAGAGGACCCGTAGGATGCGGAGCTCGCCGCGGATCTGCTCGTCGTCGACGCGCTCGAGGCAGCGCCTCGTCATTGCGGCCGAGGCGCCGTAGCCGAAGCGGCGCGCGACTCGGAAGCGGAAGCCGGGCTCTTCTCCATAGCGTGCGGGGTTGACGGGCGCCATCAGCAGCGCCGCGCGGTCGAGCCAGTCCGTTGAGACGAGCTCGACCTCGGCATAGAGGTCGCTCCAGTCCGGCGGCAGCGCACCAGTCGCGGCGTCCCATGAGCCCGCGAGCGTGGCGCGGTGAGTCACCTGCTCCGGCGCCGCCTCGCTCGCGCCGACGAGCTCGAGCCGACCGCGGATTCGCTCCTCGTCGAGCCGGCGCAGGAGGCGATCGACGAGGCCGGGAGAAAGGCCGGCTCCGTGCCGTGCCGTGGAGAAGCGGAGTACGTTCCCGCGCCGCCCGGGGTTCAGCGGCGCCAGCAGCGCAGCCGCCCGTTCGCCGTCGCCCTCGTCTTCGATCGTCAGCCGCAGACGCGCGTCCGCCCACCCTTCGGGTAGCTCGCGAGCGATCTCCCGCCACTGGCCGACGAGGCTCATGAGCCTGAGCATAAACTCAAAGCCGAGGTGGCCAAGGTCGAGAAGAAGGGCGCAGTTTCCGAAGAGCTCCTGCGCGAGTTCTTCCGCGAGATGCTGCTGATCCGGCGGTTCGAGGAAAAGGTCGAGGAGCGCTTCCGCGCAGGCGAGCTGCCCGGCTTCCTGCACGTCGCGATCGGCCAGGAAGCGTGTGCCGTCGGTGTTTGCCGGGCGCTCGACGAAGGCGACGTCATCGCCTCGACGCACCGGGCGCACGGACACACGCTGGCCAAGGGGACGCACCCGAACGAGGTCATGGCCGAGCTCTACGGAAAGCTCGAGGGCTGTTCCCACGGGTACGGGGGGTCGATGCACCTCTACGACGTCGAGCGCGGCAATCTCGGCGCGAATGCGGTCGTCGGCGGCGGCCTGCCGGCGACGGTCGGTGCCGCTCTGGCGTTCAAGCTCCGTGACGAACCGCGGGTCGCAGTCGCTTTCTTCGGCGACGGGGCGACGAACATCGGGACCTTCCACGAGTCGCTCAACCTCGGCCAGCTCTGGCAGGTGCCCGCCGTCTTCGTGTGCGAGAACAACCGCTGGGCCGAGTCGACACCTGCGCGTCAGCACCTGCCGATCGAGGATCTGACCAAGCGCGCCGTCGCCTACGGGATGGAGGCGATCCGCGCCGACGGGCAGGACGTCGAGGAGGTCTACCGTGCGGCCCTCGCGTCACTCGACAATGCCCGAGAGGGCCGCGGGCCCGTCTTCCTGCTGCTCGAGACCTATCGCCTGACGGGGCATTACATCGGCGACCCGCAGGTCTACCGCCCGAAGGACGAGGTCAAGGAGCTCCGCGGGACGCAGGATCCGATCACGAAGCTCCGCGAGCGCCTGCAGCTCTCCGACGAAGAGTTCGAGGAGGCCGACCACGAAGCCGTCGAGCTCGTCGAGGCCTCCATCGAGTTCGCGAAGAACGGCACCGACCCGAAACCCGAGGATGCCCTCAAGAATGTCTATGCGTAGCCATGTCCCGTGCCTGGCACCGGACATGGCCTTTCCGGAGATGGGGCCCGACCCGGATTTCGCTCTATCCCGAAGCTCCGGCGTTACGAACATGTCCCTGACCGTCACGTTCGGTGCCAGGCACCGGACTGGGCCGAAGAAGCGATGCCTGAGCTGAGTTACCGCGAGGCCGTGCGCGACGCGCTCTCCGCCGCGATGCGCAAGGACGACGACGTCTTCATCATGGGTGAGGACATCGCCGAGATGGGCGGCTCGATGGGCGTCACGCAGGGCATGCTCGACGAGTTCGGCGCCGACCGCGTACGCAACACGCCGATCTCGGAGATGGCCCTCGTCGGCACGGGCATCGGCGCCGCGATGCAGGGCATGCGACCGGTGGTCGAGGTCATGTACGAGGACTTCCTGACGCTCGCCTGCGAGCAGATCGTCAACCAGGCCGCGAAGCACCGCTACATGTCGGGGGGCCAGGTGAAGGTGCCACTGACGATCCGCACACAGGGCGGCGCAGGCTGGTCACCCGGAGCCCAGCACGCGCAGCAGCTCGAGGCCTGGTTCGTCCACGTTCCGGGTCTCAAGGTCGTCTTCGCGTCGACGCCAAGCGATGTTCGCGGCCTCCTCTGGTCGGCGATCTACGACGACAACCCGGTCCTCTTCTTCGAGCACCGCACGCTCTACGGGCTGAAGGAGGACGTGCCCGACGAGCTCGAGCCGATTCCGATCGGCAAGGCGCGCGTCCACCGCGACGGTGAGGACGTCACTGCCGTCGCCACCGGCCGGCTCGTGCACGAGGCTCTCGCCGCCGCCGAGCAAGCGGAGGAGCAGGGCGTCTCGGTCGAGGTCGTCGACCCACGCACGCTGCAACCGCTCGACGAGCAAGCGATCGTCGACTCGGTGAAGAAGACCAACCGCGCCGTCGTCGCGCACGAGGCGGTGACGAAGATGGGCTACGGCGCCGAGGTCGCCTCGGTCATCCAGCACCAGGCCTTCGACTGGCTCGACGCGCCGGTCGAGCGCGTGGGCGCGAAGTTCGTGCCGATCCCGTTCGCGCCGGTGATGGAGGAGTACGTCGTCCCGCACCAAGCCGACGTCTACGAGGCGATCATGCGCACGGTGGGCCGCAATGGCAACTGAGCTGACCCTCCCGCGGCTCGGCCAGGGCATGGAGGCCGGGACGATCGTCCGCTGGCTGAAGTCCGAAGGCGACCAGGTCGAGAAGGGCGAGCCGCTCTACGAGCTCGACACCGAGAAGGTGACCCAGGAGGTCGAGGCCGACGCGAGCGGGGTGCTGCTGAAGATCCTCGCCGGCGAGGGCGAGGAGATCGAGGTCGGCAAGCGGATCGCGGTCATCGGCGAAGAGGGCGAGGAGGTCGCGACGGAAGTCGACGAGGACGAGCAGGAGGAGGGCTCTCCCGCCCCCGCGCGCGTGGAAGAGCGTGAGCGCGGCCGCGAGGCCGAGACGAAGGAGCCGGAGGCGGAAACCAAAGAGCCTGTTCGCGCGGACGGCCGCGTCAAGGCCTCGCCGCTCGCGCGCCGCATCGCAAGAGAGCGCGACATCGACCTACGCAGCCTCATCGGCACCGGGCCGGAAGGACGTGTCGTCGCCGAGGACGTCGAGCGCGCAGCCGCGACTCCCGCGCACGCGACGGCCGGAGCCGCTCCGCTCGAAGCCGAGGTGCAGAAGCTGACGTCGCTGAGGCGCACGATCGCACGCCGCCTGACCGAGGCGTGGCAGGCCCCGGTCTTCCAGATCTCGATGTCGGCCGACATGACGCGCTCACTCGCGCTTCGCGAGCGCCTGCGCGACGAGAAGGTGACCGTGACAGACGTCCTGACGAAGCTCAGCGCGATCGCACTCCTCCGCCACCGCGAGGTCAACTCCCATTTCGCCGACGACGAGATCCGCATCTTCCCGAGCGCACACATCGGGCTGGCGGTGGCGACCGAGCGCGGGCTCCTCGTCCCGGTCCTGCGCGAGTGCGAGCGCAAGTCGCTCGTTCAGCTTGCGGCCGAGCGCGGTGAGCTCGTCGGACGCGCACGCGAGGGCAAGCTTGCGCAACAAGACCTCGAGGGCGGCACGTTCACTATCTCCAACCTCGGCATGTATGGGGTCGAGCAGTTCATCGCCGTGCTGAACCCGCCCCAGGCCGCGATCCTCGCGGTCGGCGCGATCGAGGAGCGGCCGGTCGCGCAGGACGGCGAGCTCATCGCCCGTCCTCTGATGTCGCTGACGCTGACCTGCGACCACCGCGCGATCGACGGGGCGAAGGCCTCCGAGTTCCTGCGCGAGCTGAAGACGCTCCTCGAAGAGCCCGGGCTCGCCCTGTGACGAGGATCTGGTACCACGTCCGCGACCTCGACGCTGCTCGTGCCTTCTACACGGACAAGCTCGGGTTCGCGGAGACGTACGTCGCCGACGACGGCTGGGCGAAGCTCGAGCACGGCGAGATGCACATCGCGCTCGCCGAGGGCGAACCGCAGAGCGACGGCGCCGTCGCTAGCCTCGACGTCGAGGACGTGAAAGCCGAGGCCGAGCGGCTCCGCGGCGAGCAGGTCGAGGTCGGCACGGTGCTCGAGCTGCACAGCGAAGTCCGCGTCGTCGACGTCTTCGACCCGGACGGCAACCGGCTCCAGCTCGTCCAGCAGCTCCGGCAGTGATCCGGCCCGGCACTCCGCAGGACGTCCGCTTCCTGCGCGACATGCTCAGGCACGCCTACTACTGGCGCTCGAGCGGGATCGAGGACGAGAGCGGCCTCCACCCGATGCGCTACGTCGAGAACTGGGGGCGGCGCGGCGACGCGGCCGTGATCGCGCTCGACGAGGGCTTCCCGGTCGGCGCCGCCTGGTACCGGCTCTTCAAGCCCGATGCGCCCGGCTACGGGTACGTCGACGAGCAGACGCCCGAGCTCTCGATCGCCGTCGTCCCCAGCCGCCGCGGCCACGGCTTCGGCGGCGAGCTGATGGACGCGCTCCTCGCCCGCGCGCGTGCCGACGGCTACACCGCGATCAGCCTCAGCGTCGCCGGCGACAGCCCGGCAGTCGCGCTCTACGAGCGCTACGGCTTCGAGAAGGTCGACGAGCGAGACGGCGCGGTCACGATGAAGGCCGACCTGTCTGCGGGCGGCTGACGCGGCCCGACGACCTCAGAGCGCCGACGTACACGCCTGCCAGGACCAACGAACCGCCGAGCAGAAGGCCCGCGCGCACCGGCTCGTCGTCGAGCCAGGCGGATAACACGATCGTCACGACCGGGACGAGAACGAACGTGTAGGCGGCGCGCGACGCGGACCAGTGCCGGAGCACGACGATGTAGAGCACGAACACGACGACCGAGCCGACCACGACCAGGTAACCGAGGGCGAGCAAGGTCTCCGAGCGCCGGGGCAGCGCAATCGTCTCGCCGAACAGCACGGAGCCCGGGATCAGCAGCAGCGCGGCACTGCTCATGCCGACGGCGTTCGTCGTCACCGGATGAACCGGCGGAAAGTGGCGGACGAGGATGGCGGCTTGGGCGAAAGACACCGCGCTTCCGAGCAGGGCGAGCAGCGAGAGGAGCGGAACCGCTTCCTGCAGGGGCGCGCGCGAGAGCACGCCGATCCCCGTGACGGCGAGCAGCGCTCCGGCGACCGCCCCGACTCGGAGTCGCTCCTGGCGCTGCAGCGCGGCGAGGAGCAACGTCAGGAGGGGGACAAGGGCGAGGAGCGCCTGGCCGAGCCCGGCGTGGATGCGGACGAATCCGTAGTAGGCGAGCGCGAATGCGAGGCCGAAATTCAGCGCGCCGTAGAGCGACGCACCGGCCAGCGCTCGTCCGCGCGGGAGCGTGAGCCCGAGTGCGGCCATCGCCACAATGAGCAGGGCCGCCGCCAGCATGAAGCGCAGGCCTGCTCCCCACAGCGGAGACAGCTCGCGGTTGCTGAAACGCACTCCGACGGCGTTGCCCCCGGCCAGCACCGAGCCGGTCACGAACGCGGCAAGCGCTGTTCTCTCCCCGCCGAGATTCACGGCGGCACATTACGCCGCAATCACCGGCGGTCCCGTCGATAGGATCGGCTGCATGGACTCTGACGTTGCCGTCCTCGGCGGCGGCCCCGGCGGCTATACGGCTGCGATTCGCGCCGCACAGCTGGGCGCGAAGGTCGCCTGCATCGAGAAGGAGCCTGAGCTTGGCGGCACCTGCCTCCGGGTCGGCTGCATCCCGACGAAAGCGTGGGTGCAGACGGCGTTTGCGATCAAGGAGGCCGAGGAGACCTTCGGCAAGCTCGGCGTCCAGATCGGTGAGCCGCAGCTCGACTTCGGGACGGCGAACCAGTGGAAGGAGCAAGTCGTCAAGCAGATGACCCAGGGCGTCGCCGGCCTCTTCAAGGCCAACGGGGTCGAATGGGTCAAGGGCGAGGGCCGCTTCAAGGACGCGACCACGATCGCCGTCGAGGGCGGGGAGGACGTCTCCTTCCGCTCGGCGATCGTCGCCACCGGCTCCTTCCCGTTGCGTCCGCCGATCGAGGGGCTCGACTCCGCGCGTTGCGTCGACTCGACCGCCCTGCTCGCCCAGACGGAGGTTCCGCGCCGGATCGTCATCCTCGGCGGCGGCATCATCGGCTGCGAGTTCGCCTCCATCCTCCGGCGCTTCGGCTCCGAGGTGACGATCATCGAGATGCTGCCGAAGCTGATCCCGATGGAGGACGACGATGCGGCCGCCGAGCTCGCGAAGCAGTTCGGCAAGCGCGGCATCACTCTTCAGCTCGAGAAGCAGTGCACGAAGGTCGAGGAAACCGGCGAGGGGCTCCGCGTCTATTTCGGCGACGGCGAGACGGTCGATTGCGACCTGATGCTCGTCTCGGTTGGGCGCGGCCCGCTCGTCGAGGGGCTCGGGCTCGAGGAGATCGGCGTCGAGCTCGATCGGCGTAAGGGCATCGCGGCCGACGAGCACCGGCGGACGACCGTCCCGCACATCTATGCCGTCGGCGACTGCGCCGGCTACTGGCAGCTCGCGCACACGGCCTTCCGCGAGGGCGAGGTCGCGGCCGAGAACGCCCTGGGTCACGACGCCGTCGTCGACAACCGCGGCGTGCCGCGCCCGATCTACACCGATCCCGAGATCGCCGGCGTCGGGCTGACCGAGGCCGAGGCGCGCGAGCAGTACGGCGACGACGTTGCGACCGGGACGTTCCCATGGGTCGCAAACGCGCGCGCGGTGATGCAGAACGAGACCGTCGGCTGGGTGAAGTCGATCCACGAGACGCGCTACGGCGAGCTGCTCGGAATCGTCATGGTCGGGCCGCACGTGACCGATCTGATCGAGGCCGGTGTCGTCGCGCTCGACGCCGAGGCCACGGTCGAGACGGTCGCGGACGGGATGGCCGCGCACCCGACGCTCTCGGAGGCGGTCAAGGAGGCCGGGCTCGTCGCGCTCGGCCGCCCGATTCACATGCCGCCGAAGCGCCGCGCCGCCGCCAAGACCTAGGGTCTCGAACCCTGGGAGGTCAGGGCCGCCAGGCGACGGCTTCGATCTCGATCAGCACGTCCGGGTGGAAGAGCCCGGCAACCTGTACGAGCGAGCTCGTCGGTGGGCGAGTGGTGTCGACGAACTCGTCGCGGACCGCGCGGATCGTCGGCAAGGCCGAGACGTCGACGACGAAGAACGTCAGCTTGACGACGTCGGGCCACTCGGCCCCGGCCGCTCGCAGGGCATTGCCGACGTTGGTCAAGGCCATTCGCGTCTGGTCTTCCCATCCGTGGCCCGAGGCCACTGTGCCGTGAGCGTCCATCGCCACCTGGCCGGACGTCCACACGAGGCGTCCGGCCGGAATGCTGACGACGTGGCTGTAGCCCGGCGGCGGCGCGAGGTCGTCGGGAGAAGAGAAGACGGGCGTTGAGTCGGACACAGCCGCAGATATTAGGAGCGCACCCGCCCGCGAGCCGATTTCGCGCCTGTGATTCAGCCCCACTTCCCCACCCAAGGGTGGGGAGTCGGTTTTCCACCCACCACCCGAGCCGAGCGTACCGCGAAAAATTGCGCGCCAGGGTGCCAAAACTGCACCAAAACCGGCAAAATGAGCACAGGAGCCGGTATCCGTCGCCCCGACTCACCCGTTCTATTCCCGTGGCCCAGCCAAAGCGCAAGAAATCGCAGCAAAGGGGATCTGACCAGTAGTGACCCCGTTGCTTGCGCCGCAGCGAGCCCGCGCCGACCGTGCGTTCGAGCGCCTCTACAAGAAGCACGTCCACGCCGTCTACCGGTACACGCTCGCCGTCCTCCACAACGAGGCCGACGCGGAAGACGTGACGCAGACCACCTTCCTCAGCGCCTACCGAGCCTTCCAGCGCGGCGAGCGCCCGGAGCGCGCCCACAACTGGCTCATCAAGATCGCGCACAACGCCTGCCGGCAGCGCTTCCGCGACTCCTCGCGCCGCCCCCAGGAGGTCGTATTCGACGAGAGCCTGGCGGCGGCGACGACCGACGACAGCGACGTCCCGACCGCGTCTGAGATCCGCCGCGCCCTCGGCTTCCTCGGCTTCAATCAGCGCGCCGCGCTCGTCATGCGCGAGCTCGAAGGCCGCTCGTATGCCGAGATCGCCCAGATCCTCGACGTCTCCCTCGGCGCCGTCGAGACCCTGATCTTCCGCGCGCGCCGCGCCCTGCGAGAACAGCTCGAAGGCGGCCTCACGTGCGCGGAGGCCGAGCTCACACTCTCGCGCCTCAACGAGCAGAAGCTCTCGAGCGCAGAGCGCGGGGCCCTCCGCGCCCACCTGCGCGAGTGCAAGGACTGTGCTGTGCTCGAGCGCCGCAACCGGGCGCAGCGCGCCGCGATCAAGGGCCTCGCAACGATCCCGCTGCCGCCCTCGCTCACGACCTTCTTCGGCGGCGGCGCGGTCGGCGGCGCCACCGCCGCGACCGGGGCCGGGCTCGGCGCAAAAGTCGCCACCGTGCTCGCGGCGGGCGCGCTTGCCGGCGGGCTTGGCCTCGAGGCGGTCAAATCCGTCGCTGCCAAAGATCAGGTGTCCCGCCCCGACCGCTCTTCGCTCGTCCAGGGCCGCGAGTTCTCGGCAATCTCGGCGCTCACGGGCGGCCGAATCGCTGCGAACCCGCTCGCCGCCGCGGCGAAGACGAGCAACCCGACGAAGAGTCGCCGGACCGACAGCGCGGGGCGCCACTCGAGGGCCTCGTCGAACCATCAGGCAGGCGAAAACGGAGGCTCCATTGCAGAGGCCGCGGAGACCGGGACCGCGCAGAACCCAATCCCGCCAGTCGTGCCGAAGCTCCCGACGCCCGTTGCGCCGCCGATCCCGGTTCCCCAGCTCCCGGCACTCCCGGCGCCACCCCCGATCCGGGTTCCGCCACCCCCGCCGCTCCCGCCGGTGCCGCCGCTCCCGCCGGTGCCGCCGGTGCCGCCGGTGCCGCCGCTCCCGCCACCGCCGCCGCTCCCGCCACCGCCGCCACTTCCGTAACGACCGGACCGCAAGGAACCTGCCCCGACGGCATCTTCTAAGTAATGACGCCCCTGCTTGCGCAGCGTCCGCGCACGGACCGGGCCTTCGAGCGCCTCTACCGCCAGCACGTCCGGGAGGTCTACCGCTACGCGCTCGTCCTCCTGCGCAGCCCGGAGGATGCCGAAGACGTCACACAGACGGCCTTTCTGAACGCCTATCGCGCTTGCCAGAGCGGGGAACGCCCGCGCTCGGCACGCAACTGGCTGATCGGAATCGTGCACGAGCTCTGCCATCAGCGTGTCCGCCACGAAGCGCGCCGGCAGGAAGTCGCCTACGAAGAGCACGCGGAGATCGCGGTCCCGGACGAGGAGGCGCCAACTCACGACGACATTCGCCGCGCGCTCGGGCACCTCGCCTTCGCCGAGCGGGCCGCGCTGATCATGCGCGAGGTCGAGGGCCGCTCTTACGCGGAGATCGCAGAGATCCAGAGCGTCTCCGTCGGCGCAGTCGAGAACCTCATCTTCCGAGCCAGGCGAGCGCTGCGCGAAGAGCTCGAGGGCGCGCTCACCTGCCACGAGGCCGAGCGCGCGATCTCGCGCCGGCTGGACGGCCGGTTGGCGCGCTCCGAGCGCCGCTCGCTGCGCCGGCACCTGCGCGAGTGCGGCGACTGCGCCCGCTTCGACGGCAGCCAGCGCGCCCAGCGCGCAGCTCTCCGCTCGCTCGCCAAGGTGCCGTTGCCGAGCTCACTGTCCTCGTTCTTCGCGACTGCCGACGCCGGAATCGGCTCGACGAGCAGAGCGTAGGTCCCGCAGCCCACCGGCATCTCTCTGGTTGTGGGTCGATCCGGGCCCTGTTCCTCCTCTCCCTCGGCTCGGATCCTTCCCCTCTCTCCACCACAGGGCGCCGCTTCGGGGGGCGGCGTCCTGTGTTCGAACGAGCGCCCCGACGGGTAGGCTCGGGGTATGGGAGTCGTGAACAGGCGCAATGCCATCTTCGGGTGGACGGTCTGGAAGGTCGGCAAGAGCGTCGCGAAGCAGAAGGCGAAGGAAGCCGTGCCCGGTCGGGTCGACGACTCGATACGGCCGAACAAGGGCGCGATCGCAACCGGGCTCGCCACGCTCGGCGGCGTGCTCTGGTTCTGGCGCCGCCGTCGTGGCGGCTCCGAGCCGAGCTGATCTGCGCTCTTTGCGAAAACTTTCGGCGCGGCCGATTTTCGCCATCTCGCAAAGAGCGCAAATTTCCGACCGAAGGGCCTTGCAACCGCTCGATGGAATCCGTAGGTTGCCACTTGCGTCGAGCACGGAGCGCGAGTAGGTCGAAACTGAACCGTAGGACTGTAGGTGCAAGCCGAAAGTCAGACGGTTGAGTGGACGAAAGCGCAACCGGCTCGGCGAATTTTTTTTGGTCCGATACGAAGCGTCCGCCCGCTAAGCGCCCGGTTCGACTTGCGGGCGCGGGAAGTAGCGCCAGGCAATCGCGCCCACCAGCAACAGCGCGGCCTCGACGATCGTGATCGTCAGCCGGTTGAGGACGGTGACGCCGAGCGCGACGCCGTTCGAGCTGACCACGAGCAGCAGGCCGTACATCGAGGCCTCGCGCACGCCGAGCCCCGAAGGCGTGATCAGCGAGAGGACGGCGACGATCGCCGACACGGCGGCGACTCCGCCCAGGTAGGGGATGTCCTTGACCTCAGGGTGGCCGCCCAGCGAGCGCAGCAGGAAGAAGAGCGCGGCGCCGCCGACGAGCCAGGTGCAGCAGTAGTAGGCGAGCAGGCCGAGGAGCGTTGAGTAGTGGAGGCGCGGCAGCTCGGTCGCCCCGAACGGGCGCAGGACGCGTCGAATGCCCGGCGTGAAGACCCGCGGATGGAGGCCGACAGTCGCGATCAGCGCGAGCACGAGCAAGGGGAGGACCGGCGCGGAGCTGAAGCCCACCGTCGTCAGGCTGACGAAGAAGACGAGTATGCCGGCGAGCCCCGAGAGCCCGGCTTCCATCACCATCGAGCTCAGCACGAGCGGCGTGTCGCGCACCCCCGCGCGGCGTAGGGCCGCGATCCGCGCCGCCGGGATCCAGACCGTGCCCGGCACGTACTTGGCGAGAATCGACGCCATCTCCGCCTGGAGCGCGATGAAGTAGGGGATGCGCAGGCCCCAGGCGGCGAGCATCCGTTGCCATGCGACCGTGAAGAGCAGGTAGTAGGCGGCGAGGATCGCGGTCGAGATGACGACATCGGCCAGGTTCGCGTCTCTCAGGCGGGGCCGCGCCTCGTGCCAGGCGCCGCGAAAGGCCCAGCCCAGGAAGAAGAGCAGGAGGGCGACCGCCGTCAGCTGGATCGCAATCAGCGCCCAACGGCGGCGCGTCACCGCCTCGAATGCCCTCCGCAACCTCCCCACGAGTGCAGTGTCGCCAAACCGGCACGCTCCGGGCACAGACACGTGCGCCGGCCGTTGCTTCGATAGTCACGGTGGAAAAGCGCGGCAAGCCCACGGTGCGGCAGGTGTACGCCCTCGCGGCGGCGCTCTGCGAGCGGATGGGCGAGGAGTTCCCGGAGTCGGGCGGCGCGGCCTCGGAGCTGATCGAGCGCCTGCGCATCGAGAACGGCCACCCGGCGCCGCGCCTCGAGGACACGGTGAAGGAGCGCTAGCAGCGGGCTAGCATGATCGCCGTGCCGACCTTGCACCCATGATCGTCTCGTTGCACGTGGCGACCGGCGCCGCTGGGGGCGCGCTCACGCGCTCGCGGCCCGCGGCGATCGCGCTCGGCCTCGTCATGCACGCGCTCGGCGACCACATGCCGCACCAGGACATCGACTCGCGACGCTTCGAGGTACAGAGCGGCGTCGTCTGCGTGCTCGCGCTCATCGCCCGCCATGGGCCATTGAGCCCGGTCACCCTCGGCGCGCTCGCCTCTTCTGTTCCCGACGTCGAGCACGTGTTCCCCCTCCCGCGCCCCGGCGGGCGCAAGCTCTTCCCGAGCCATCGCGTCCCCGGGTGGCATCGGGCGGGCGGCGTGCCCGCGTGGGCGCAGCTGCTGGCGGCGGGCGCGATTCTCGGCGTCGTCCTCGGCTCACGCCGGTGAGGGCGCTCGCAGTCGGCGCCCTCGTCGTGGTCGCCTTCGCGGCCTTCCTCTGGTTCCGCCACGACGCCTCCTCGTCCTCGAGCGCGGTCGTCGCGCACGTCCTCGACGGCGACACGATCGTCCTCACGAGTGGTGAGCACGTGCGGCTCGTCCAGATCGACACGCCCGAGAAGGGGACGGAGTGCTACGGCGAGGCAGCGAGCGCGTTCACGCGCCGTTTGCTGCCGCCGGGCACGCGCGTGCGCATCGAGCCCGACGCGAGCCTCGACAGAATCGACCACTACGGCCGTGAGCTCGCGTACGTCTGGAAAGGCGACGACGACGTCAACCTCCTGCTCGTCCGGGCAGGCGCGGCCGGCGTCTGGTTCTTCGACGGCAAGCGCGGGCGCCACGCAAACGAGCTCCTGCAAGCGGCCGAGCGGGCCCGCGCCGACCACAAGGGCCTGTGGGGCGCGTGCCCGCTCGCCCGCTTCGATCCGCTCGACTCGCTTTCGAGCGGCCTGCCCTAGGAGCCTCAGGCGTGGATCAGCGGGCAGACGAAGTGCGTGCCGGTGTCGACCAGCGAGCTCGCCTGGGCGACGACGTCCTCCGTGTTCGTGAGCTGAGTCGTGATTCCGAAGGCCTGCACGACCCGCCAGCGTCCTCCGTTGTAGCCGGGGTGACCCGGAGCAGCCTCGGAGACGGACGCGCAGGTCGAGCAATCCGGGAAGACGTAGATCGTGTCGAACGGCCCCCTGTCCGGGAGCGAAGTGGGCGTTGCGACCGTCCGGTAGGCCTGGTCGAACGCGTAGATCGTCGAGCCGGGCGGGCCGAGACCCGAAGCCATCGAGGGCACGGCCAGAACGGCGACCGCGACCGCCGAGGCCAGGACGAGAAGCAGGAAGCGCCTCATTGCTCTCCTTTCGCCGATTGCCCCGGCGAGGCTAGGCGTGAAAGATTGCGACGAGCTTGCGCGCCCCTTAAAAGCTGATGAATACTCGCGGCGGCCGACGATGACAGACGGGCCGCTCAACGACAGCGTGCTGCGGGTTGGCGATGGGCGCGCGCTTGCTTATGCGGAGTGGGGCGACGCGCATGGATCACCCGTCTTGTTCATCCACGGCTCTCCGCACTCACGGATCTGGTGCCCGGACGCGGAGATCACGGCCCGAGCCGGTGTCCGGCTGATCATCCCCGACCGCCCCGGCTTCGGCCGCTCCGATCCGCAGATCGGGCACACCCTCGACAGCTGGGCCGCCGACGTCGAGGAGCTGGCCGAGGCGCTCGGGCTCGACCGTTTCGGCATCGTCGGCTGGTCGGCGGGCGGGGTCTACGTCGCGGCCTGCGCGGCAACGATCCCCGAGCGGCTGACTGCCGCCGGCATCGTCAGCAACCGCACGATGGCCCTCTACAACCTGGGCGAGCGGCCGCACGCGCTCGACGAACTGGACGACGAGGGCCGTCATGTCTTGGACCTCGTGCGCGAACTCGGGCTCGAGGAAGCGGCGAAGACTCACGCCGCAGAGGAAGAGGAGTACGTGCGCGGCCTCGTCGAGCGGCCCGAGGGGATCCTCGATGGCTACGAGCCGCCGGAGGGAGACCAGTGGTTTTACGCCGACGAGGGCCGCGCCGGGCCGTGGTTCGAAGCCGTGCGCGAGTCTGTCCGCCAGGGAGCGCTTGGCTGGGCTTGCGAGAGCGCTGCGCTCTTGGCCCCGTGGAGCTTCCGGCTGGCAGACATCTCTGTGCCGGTGCTCCTCTGGTACGGCGAACAGGAGCGCGCGGTGTACCGGGAAGCAGCCGAATTTGCCGCCGAGACGATCCCCGGCGCGCGGCTGACGGGCTGGCCCGATGCCGGGCACATGGGCGTGGCGAAGTACTGGCGTGAGATTCTCGAAGCCTTGCTCCGCCCGGCTCGCTGAGCGATCATGCCCGCAAAAGGAGGAGCGATGGCAGACCTGACAGGCGCCCTCGACGAGGCCGGGGTCGACTACGACGTGCTCGAGCATGAGCACACGGAGCGGGCGACCGACGAGGCCGCGGCGCTCGGCGTCGCGCCCGACGAGGTGGCGAAGACGCTCGTTCTCGCCACCCCGAGCGGGACCGTGCGCGCCGTGCTTCCGGCCTCCGAGCGAATCGACCTGGGCAAGGTCGCCGACCTGCTCGGGGCCCCGCACAAGCAGGTGCAGCTGGCGAGCGAGGACGACATGAAGCGCGACTACCCGGACTTCGCGCTCGGCGCCGTCCCGCCGTTCGGCGGCAGGGCAGGCGATCGGGTGCTCGTCGACTCACGATTAGCCACGCGCGACTCGGTCGTGCTGGAAGCGGGCTCGCACGAGCGCTCGGTGCGGCTGAAAACGGCCGACCTCATGCGCCTGGCGGGAGCGCAGGTCGTCGACATCGCCAAGGAAGAGGAGCGCACCGCCGGCTAGCGTGAGAGTGCGTTCCGCAGGCGCTCGAGCCCGGTCTCGAGCACCTCGTCGGTGACCGCCAGCGAGAGCCGCGCCCAGCCCGCGCCGCGCGAGCCGAAGCCCTCGCCGGGCGCGACGGCGAGCCGGTGCTCGGCCAGCAGGAGCTCGGGTGTGAATCCCTCGGGGAGCTCCCACCAGAGGTAGAAGGAGCCTTCACACTCGAGGTCCGGAAGAACCTCGCGCACGAGCTCGCGCCGCCACCGGTAGGTCTCGACGCGCTCGGCGACCGATTCCTGCGGCCCGGTCAGCGCCGCGATCCCCGCGTGCTGGATCGGCGTGAAGATGCCGACGCGGTCGTGGTCAGCGAGCAGGTCGAGACGGGCCACGATCTCCGCGTTGCCGACGACGAAGCCGAGCCGCCAGCCGGCCATCCCGTAGGTCTTCGACATCGAGAACATCTCGACCCCGACCTCGCGCGCGCCCGGCTCGGCGAGGAACGAGGTGGGGGTCCGCCCGTCGAAGACGATGTCGCCGTAGGCGAAGTCGTGGATGATCGCCCCGCCGGTCTCGTGCGCGTACTCGACAGCAGCCGAGAAAGCGCCGTCGGGCACGCAGACCGCGCAGGGGTTCGAGGGGTAGTTCAGGAAGACGGCAGAGACGTCGTCGCGAGGCGCGGCGGCGAAGTCGGGCGCCCAGCCCGCGTCGCGGTCGAGCGGCACGTAACCGGTGCGAGCCGCGGCCAGCGCGGGCCCGGAGGGGTAGTCGGGGTAGTAGGGGTCGGGGAGAACGATCGTCGACCCGCGCTCAGCGAGCACGAGCGCGAGCTCGCAGATCGCGGTCTTGGTCCCCGGCACGATCGTGACCTCGGAGTGAGGGTCGAGCTCGACCCCATAGAGCGCGGAGTAGCGATCCGCAATCGCCTCGCGCAGCGCGGACAAGCCCCGAAAGGGCGGGTACCCGTGCGCCGAGGGGTCGTTCGCCGCAGCCGCGAGCGCGTCGATCACGTGCTGAGGCGGCCCAACCTCAGGATTCCCGCGCCCGAGATCGACGAGCGGCTCCCCCTCGAGCGCAGCATGCTCGGCAACGCGAGCGAGCAGCGCCGTGAAGTACTGCTGCGGGAGTCGCTCGAGCCGGTCAGGTCGCGGCCGCACCGGCCGATCGTACGAGACGTGCCACCCCTACCCTCTTTTCATCCGATCACGCTGCCGTCACTTTGTCGAATGGGAACGGACCCACGGCCGTTG
>Ga0307302_10000010_pt1 | contig 70449 bp, 81 predicted proteins | sample ER_DNA_183_FD_194490 | JGI IMG/M metagenome (GOLD analysis project Ga0307302, IMG submission 194490) | Bulk soil microbial communities from the East River watershed near Crested Butte, Colorado, United States - ER_DNA_183 | ecosystem: Environmental > Terrestrial > Soil > Floodplain | place...
TCTGGTAACCATTCGACTGATTGATTATCCGCGCGCTGTCCCCCGGTGCCCAGAATTTTCTTGATGACCTGGTCAGCAACACAAGCGAGCTGTGGCGGTCGTGTGCGCCAGCCCCGTCCTCATTGTTGATCACGGGATAGGGGCGCACCGGGGGGCGCGGTGCGGAAAAATTCTGCGCACCGGGGGGCGCGGTGCGCCTCCCAGTATGGGCTCGGCGTGGCCTTCGAGCCCGACGGTGAGGGATGGAAGGTCAGCTACATCCCCGGCAAGCCAGTGTGGGAGGAGTATGAGCTTCCTACAGGCGAGCTGTCGAATGCGTACGACTTGCACATCGCGGCGGCGGCCGCGTTGAAGCCACTCGTAGAACTTGGAGAGCAGGCGGCGCACTATTTTGCCGAGCAAGATCAAAAGCGGGCATAGTTCACCCTGCCGTCGATGGTCCTTGTTTGCCGTTGGTTGTGCAGTGGGCGAGCGAGGGTCAGATCATCAGGCGGTGCTAGGCCGACCATGGACCCTTCGTTTTCGCTACCGAAATGATCGCGGTGACGATCGTGTAGTGGGGATGGGAGGGGCTACGAAACCTTGTAGAAGGACACGTCGCTGACTTCCACGGTTCCCGACGCTGCACCCGTCCACATAACTGCCGCGTACACGCGATCGGTGTTAGCCGGGAGTGTCACCTTGGTCGTGATGGCAACACATTCGCCGCTCGATGGGAACCCGACCGGAACGACGACGTCGGAGCTTGCCGTAGCGAGATTAAAGGCGGTTTCGCCGAAACTGTTATCGACCTTGCGCGGCATGATGCGAACACTGGGCCTGCACCCTGCCGCTATAGAAAGCGGGACGAGGTTCGACCACTTGAATCGCGCCACTCCCTGAACGACGTCGCCAGATGCGAAGCGGCCGCCGGAAATGTTTTCGACGTACTGAACGCCGGGGCTGATCACGGTTGTTATGCCGCTGAGCGTGAGTGTCACCTTGTTGGCCCAGGTATTGTCCGCCGCGGCATAAGCCGCGGTGACTCCACTGTCGAGGATCGACCACCCTGATCCGTTGGTTCCGAAGTGCGGATTCGAGATGATGCAGCGGGGATCAGCGATCGTGACTGAGGGGATCGACACAGGCGGGACGATCGTCGAAAGAGCATCGGCCACGGCCTTCCCGACTCGTGTCGCGCCCGCGTCCGAGTAATGAACGATGCCATCGGCCGCCATGCCCGTGGCCGGGTAACCCGTTGCCGGGTCGACGAGCACGCGCTGAGCGTCGACAACTACGACGCCTCGCGTTGTGCCAGGAAGCGAGCGGATCCAACGGTTGACGTCTGACAGCGCTTGCTTGCGGCCGCTTGTGCTGTAACTCGTACTCGGCGCGCACGTCAGCAACACCACACGCCGGCCAGCCGCCAGAATCGCCGTCAGGATGCTCGTCAAATTGGCGATGGTCGTGGACGAAGCAACGTCTCCTGATATGTCGTTGACCGGCCCACCGATCCACACCCAGTCAGAGTCATAGGCGAGGACGTCCGTCTGAAGCCGAGCGAGCATCTGCGCGCTTGTGTTTCCACTCACGCCTGCGTTTCGGATCAGGTTGAACCGAAGGCCTGAAAAATGCTCCGCCCAGTTGAACCAGCCACGGCCGCATACAGCCCCCGGAGTATTGCTTGCCGGCTGATCAAGCGTATTACTGCCGGTGCCGTTCTGAGCCTCCAGCGACGTGCCGAAGAGAATTACCGACTGCCGTTTGATCGCCCGGTACCGCGCATCCAAAGCATCGAGCGTCACCGCTCCCTTTGAAGACGACGAGGGATCTGGGAGATCGGTTGGCGTGCTGCGCTTGAAGGTCATCAGCTCACCGCGCGAACCGAGTACGCGGGCGTGGCTGACGAGATGAGCTGCACCTGTGGAGGATCGACGTTGGCGGCGTCCAACCTCCAGGCTCTCACCAGGACCCAGTCGGTCCGTGTCGTCGCCGTTGACGGTCGGGGTGGTGCCGTCTGTCCGAAAGAAAATGACGGCTGTGCTGTCGAGGTTGCGCACCTCGATGGTCTTCGGCTTGCTGCTGAACGGCACCGTGTCCACAGTGCTGGCGACCAGCGTCGCGTGCTTACTCCGACGGACTGCTGTGTGCGTCGCCATTCGGGGCGGCTCCTCTCAACCAAGAAACGCCCACATCTTGACCCAACCCGGGAGGCATGACGTGGCACCTGCCGTGCTTCAGCGGGCGAAGGAGTGATCAATCGTGTGGCGTACGGTTGACCATCGTCGCTGTCGGTGGGGAGGTGTCGTGGTCGAGCAGTCGTTCCGTCTCCGACAAGGCACCGCCGGCGGTCGTTTCGTCGTCAGGGTTCTGGGTACTTGATCGACAGCCAGTGACGGCGCCTCCGGCGCCGCTTCCTGTCAGATTTCCTCGTCTGTCCAGAACCGGCAGATTCTCCGCTCAATGAAAATCATCACCTTGAGGGGCCACTGCCATGGACAACGCCTGGGATTCAATGAGCCAGCACGAGCTTTTAGCGGAGCTGGACATCGTCGAGCGGGCCATTGGCCGCACGGCCACCTTCGACCGCCGGACCGACGAGGTCGGCCGGACCCGAGTACGCGTCAGTCGGGAACTGCTGGCGTTGGCGGAGCGCGAATACCTGATCGTCGCCGAGCTACGCCGCCGCCGCCAGATGCAGCTAGCCGCCTGATTCACCCAGCCTCAGGTGCTCGAAGAGGCGGACAGTGGGCGCGGGACGGTCAGATCACGAGGCGATGACCGTTACGGCAGCCCGAAGAACGCCTTCTCGTCGGCGTACAGCTCGTCGCGATCCGCAGCGCTGAGAGCGGTCGAGAAGAACCACCATTCGGCGACATACGAGTTCGGCGGCGAGCGGAAGCTGCTGTTGCCGGCGAAACCGAGGCCGATGCGTGTGCCGTTGAATGCCGCCGACGAGGCTGCCTGAACCGGTGACCCGTTGTTGCGGCGCAGGGAGACGTTGGTCCCGTCGAAGATCGTGCTGATCTGCTCGACGGTGTCGTAGGAGCTGGCCGCAGCGACGAGTTGTTCCGATACACCTGCCAGCTTGAGGACGGCGTAGTGCCACCGGCGCGGCCGATGAGGATGGCTCGTGTGGTGGCAGCGCCGTCGGTGTTCGTGCTCGACGAGTCGAGCAGGCTCATGAACCGACCACCCGCCGTGCTATTCACCACGCCGTTGCCCAAGGAGCCGACGAGCACCGCTGAGAGCGACGTACCGCTCAGCGTCGGGATGCTGAAGGTGTAGCCCCGGTCCTCGGCGTCGATGAAGGCAAACGGCTTGCCGCTGGAGCCAACCGTGGTGATCGCCGAGCCGGACCAGATCCGGTACTCCCGGATGGTCACCGCAGTGGTGGCGTTACGCCCGGCACCCGACTGGTCGTAGATGATCGCAATGGTCCCGACAGCAGACCCGCAGTGGGTGGCGATCGCGGCCGTATTGAGCGCACCGGTTGAGGTCGGGTAGATGTCGAGCGGGGCGCCGGTGTCGACCCGGCGCACCTGAATGAGCGGGCCCGCGTAGTTGCCGTCGAGCAACCGCAGGCCGCCGATGAAGACGGGGGTTGCCGCGAGGAAGTCAGCGGTCTTCAGGACGGGGCGGACCTTGGTGTAGACGACCCTGGTCCGGTCGTCGTAGGTCGCACCGCCGCCGGTGGCCAGCGTCACCGCCGCGTTCGGGACCCGGATCTCCGTGCCCTCGAAGCGAACGGGGTTGACCGCTGAGTTCTCGACGATGGGGTACGTCGCGTCCTCGTTGTCGAAGACGCCGTCGATGATGCGCTGGCCGCCATTCGCGCCGCTGGTGCCTGCCCAAATCTGTGCTGCGCCGCCAGTGCCGCCCGGATGAACTGGCCGATAGCCCTCGCACTCGACGAGGGTGATGCCGGAGTGCCACAGGCGGTAGTTGCGCTTGTTCTCACGGCTGATGCAGTTCGTGAGCACCGCGTCCGGTGCCTTGATGTCGAACCCGCCATCGGTGTTGCCCCAGGACTCGACACGATCAATGCGCAGGCCGGTGACAGTGCTTTCAGCCGCGATCCTGTCGCAGTTCCAGTAGTCGGTGTAATCCGGGTCGTTGACACCGATGCGGAAGTTGCCCACCTTGCCGTCGTGAAGCCACACGTCGTCGTACGTGCCGTCGAGATGGATTCCGATCGCGAAGTTGTCACCGCTCTGGCCGTCGCCGTCGAGTTCGAAGTCGCCGATCTCGATGCCGCTGCCCGAGCCTTCGAGCTTGATGAACGTCTTCGAGGTTCCCTTGCCGCCGATGCCGACGATCTTCGAGTTCGTCAGAACAGCCGTGCTCTTGGCCCAGAACCCTCGGCGCACGTTGTCCAGCGCGAAGCTCTCCAGGGTGAGGTTGTCGACCGTGTCGGTGACCACGATGCAGCCGTAACCAAAGTCCCGGAACCTCAGGTTGCGGAAGATCAGGTTGTCCGACTTCACCTCGACGCCGGCCTGGCCCGGGTAGCGGCGGTGCGCCCTGTTCTGACTCGTGTACGGGCGGAGGCGATCCGACAGGAACATGGCCTCCGACGGGGTCAAGTCGTCGGCCATTCCCTCGATCACGACCTCGCTCGTTGCTGCGGACGTGTCGGCGTCGATCGTCAGGACGAACTGCTCGTTGAGGCTGTCCGGATCGGTGCCGTTGCTGGCGAGATTGCCCGCCTTCTTCATCGGCAGCCAGAACGGCCCACGATTTGGCCACAACGAGGATGCGGGGCGTTCCGCCTCCGCTGATGGCGGCGGCGATCTGCGTGTTCAGGCTGCTGATGGGCCCGGCCTGAGAGAGCGACGAACCGTCGCCGTATCCGCCGAGGGTGATGTACCGATCCGCCATTACTGCCCTGCTCCAGCGATCCAGGCGAGCTTCCCGCTTCGCTGAAGCGAGGAGACATTGAACGTGGAAACAAGATCCGTCTGACCGGGCAAGACCTGAGCCGCCTTCGTGAACGTTTGGCTTGCCCCGAGGTTGACACCTCGCAGCGTCCCGGGCGTGGACTGCCCCACGCCGATGATCGAAAGCGCCCAGCGGCGGTACGGGTCAGGGGTGTAGCTGCGCGGAAGCGATCCGCTGACACGGAAGGGCCACGACTCGACGTCGTCGGGGGAAGCGAGCCGAGCCGTGGCCGTGTCTTCTGATGCTGCGACCAAGGTATAAACGTTCGAGACGACCGAATAGAGCCCGGCGCGGATGCGGCTGCCACCCACTGAGGCAGTTCCGCCGACGGCCACACAGAATCGTGACAGGGCGATCTCTTCGAGCGGGTCGACTTCCCACACCATCAGGTCGCCGTTGACCAACGTCAGATCGGTATGAGCGTCATAGATCGAGATCGTCTCGATCCGGTCCCGCGGCGCCCATCCTTCGCGCTCGAGCACGTTGATCCGAACCCGGTCCACGTAGGACGAAGCCAAGCCTGGTCCTCCTGGCGTTGCAGCGCTCCCGTCACGTCGACTGGCTTGAAACGGATGTGGCCCTCCACGCCGCGGGCAAGCTCATTGAAGCCGACCGAGCGCCTCTTCGGCTGGCGGTCGTCCCAGAGACGTGAGTCGCGGATGCTGACGAAACGCAACGCCAGCGAATTCACCAGCCGGCGAAGACGGGGCTCGATGTCGGAAGGGTTCTGCTGCGCCGTCTCGGCGAGCGCGAAGGCGTTAGCTGCTGACTCGTCGAGCTTCGCCCGAGGAATCGTGCCGTCAGGAACGGTTGTCGGATCACCCGGCGGACCCTGAGGACCTTCAGGACCCGGTGAACCTTGGACGAGGAACTGCTGCCAGTAATCCGAGGGCTCCGCCGGCACCTGGCCAATCGAGTCCTGCTTCGCTACCCAACCGAATCCGGCGTAGTTGACCAGGTCGTTAGTGAAGAAATTCGTCTCGGCGTCCCAGTCGCCGACCGGGTTGAGGTCCGCAATCGACGCCTCTCCCGGCGGTCCTTGGATGCCTGGGTCGCCTGGGTCTCCTTTGACGCCCTGGATGCCCTGCGCACCAGCAGGACCGGGCTCGCCTTGCTCACCTTGCGGCGCGTAGACGAGCGCCTCGATCGTCTCGCCGCGAATGTCGACGATGACGTCCGGCGCCACGGTGCCGGTGAGAACGGGAAGGTCGCTCATGCCTTCACCAGCCGACCTTGCAGAACGGGGTAGTCGAACTGGTCAGGGTCGAACAGACGCCACGTTGAATAGCGCTTGACCGCGTCGAACACCGTCTGGTCGATGGTCAGCTGCAGCGTTCCGGCAACGTCATCGAGCCGGTCGATGCCGAGCTCCGCGACCTCGACTCGGTCATCGAGGACCGGCGCGAGCACCTCGTCGCCGGTGATGTCGATTGGCACGCCGTTGCTGCGCAGGAACACCCGCCACGTGATCGGAAGCGCGTGCTCGTACATGACGATGTCGGGGTACGGCGCAGGGTGAGGCGTGATGCCCATCGCGCGCCAACTGTAGGCGGCGGGTCAGCTGATCAGGGGTTACCGGTCGGCGACCACGGCAATCGCTCGTTGTAGTCCCGGAGGCTGGTTGTCCTTGCCCGACGGGCCAGTAACGAGCCCGCCATTCCAGCTCCGATGCCCGTGGCTGCCGCTGCCTTGAGGCCGAGCACGGCAAGGCCGAAGCAAACGCGAAGGAACAAAAGGGCGAGCCATCCGAGAGCGACGATCAACGCCGGCACAATCCCGAGAAGCATGAAGGAGGGAATGAAACACGTCATCAGGCGGCAACACACTGCGTAGAGGACCTATCTGCTGTTGATCGGCGCGCGCTGACCGAGATGCTGGTGGACAAGGTCATCATCGCTCGGCACCCGAGCAAGATCGACTAAGGACGGCAGGCGGCACTACCTCATCCGCGCCATCCCATACCAAGATCCCCAGCAAGAGGCGGAACGGCTCAAGACGGTGGACGAGGCCAGGGTCAAGATCGTCCCCAGGGTCTGAGCGGAGATCCCGCCCGTTCCGATCTTGGACTTTATGCCGGAGCCCGCGTGTAGTGGACCAGTCAGGCCATCCCGGGTCACACGGCTCCACCAGGAGCGGCGAGTACGGTAATCACGTACGAACTCATGCCAACCAATGAGGACGGTGAAGATGGCCTTCCAGCCATGGGAGTACCGGCCTGACGCGGGGTTCGCTGAGGGAACTGATCTGTCTGGCTACACGGTTGTCGCAGTGGACGGCGATATCGGTCACGTCGAGGCAAGCTATGACAGCAGGCCGGCGTACCTCGAGGTGGACGTCGGGTCCTTCTTCGGCGGCCGCGAGGTAATGGTGCCGGCAGGTCTCGTCGAGCGGATCGACTCAACCGAGAAGAAGGTGTACGTCGACCGTACAAGGGACCAGATCAAGGACGCGCCCAGGTACGACCAAGCGCCCGCCGACTATTGGGAGCGCCTGGGTAGCTATTACTCAGGCACGTACGTGCCTCCAGGTGATCAGATGTGATCTAGCCCGGGCTAGGGGGATGACAATCGCGAAGTCCGGGCATGCAGCTGGTGGCTCAAATATCGCCAGGGGCACCGAAATGGGTCGTTGCACACGGGCAGAGCTAACAGTTCGCCAGTTCGCGGCCCTGCTATGGGAAGCTCTCTGACCTGTATGTACTCCGAGCAGAACCCTATGGGGACGGTGCGAACTGTCGAACTGTAGCTAAATGCATCCGCAGCGATGAACCCCAATACGCACGCGGGCGCGCGAGGCCATCAGTTAGGTCGGGTTAGGTGAGGTGGTATCGGCTTCGCGCGGACGGCTGGCGGCTCGTTGCCGAGAATGGCGAGGTAGTTGCCGACTCAGCAGAGGCCTACCGCCATAAGGGTTACTACGCGATCACGACGGCTAAGAAGCTAAATCCTGGTGCCGAGCTCGTGATCGACAACAAGTCTGAGAGCTAACCCCCTTGACATACAACACTCTTCGCGCGCTACTGAAGTTACAGGCTGTGGGCTCCACGTCGGAGGCGGTGAAAGTCTGAACCGGACTGGTATGCCCTGAAACGAGGCCGTGGCACCGTCTGGGCGCAAAGTCGGGGAAAGGGCGCCCAGACGGGTGCCCTCGAAGGGGCACTACAGCGCTGTGTGCTTTCCGGATACCCGAATTCGTCGGTTCTAACCGTTCGGCTTTTTACTCTTCTCGGTTGCGTTGAGAATGGAAGGCAACGCCGTTCATTCCAACTTCTGGCCGCCAGCGAGGAGCGTGAGGAGCCAGTGTCAGAGTCTCCGACCGACAGGGAGCTGCTCCTGGAAATACTCTGGCGACTAGGGCGAATCGAGGGGCATCTCGGAATCCTGGGCTACAGGTCGCGGATTGGGGACCCAAACCGTCCGCCCGTTCCGCGCGGTGAACAGGGGCCCGTAGTCCCTGCTGTTGAGCGTTCGGAGAGCAAACGAGTCGGCCCGCGCACTGAGCCCCCTCCCCTCCTGGAACCCCTCCTGGAACAAGGTGGCGCAAGTGAAGGTGAAACCTGACAAGGTCGGGCGGCAGCTCGCGCTGATCAGCAGTGTTTTTGATCATGGAAGGGCTACTGCATCACCGCGGCGAAGAAGTTGTGAGGGGCGAAAGATCCCACGAGAGCAAATGAGCCATGAGTAGATCCGGAAGTGGATAACTCGGAAGGGCACAACTCAGGCCATTAGTCCCTTCCCGCTGGAACATTGGGCCCTACACCGCTGGAAGATGTGTTGATTCGATCTTCTTAAGCGTCCGGCATCCGGCCGGCATCGGCCCCGTCGAGGTGAATCGATGGACTTTTCCGCAAAGCTCGAAAATCTTAAGACAAAGGTCGACGAGATCGTGACGACCGCGCAGGCGGCAGCCGCGGAAGACCGCGACCAACTCAAGCAGCGTGTCGACAAGGCACAAGACGACGCGAATCAGGCCGTCGAGGACGCCAAGCAGCGAGCTGGTGAGGCTGCCGATCGAGCCGAGAGCAAGTGGGCGAAGATGAAGGCCGATGCTGCCGCCAGGAGAGAAGACATCAAGGCAAAGATCGATGAGAGGGCCAATCAGCTGGACGCCAAGGGCGCGGCCGCGGATGCCGACTGGGCCGAGCAGGATGCAGTCGATGCGATCGATTACGCCGCCTTGGTGGTCCAGGACGCGCAGCTGGCTGTGCTCGACGCGCTGGACGCCCGCGCCTATGCAGACGAGCGGGCCAGGGTCGCCGCCTCTTGAGGCTCGCCGGGGGCGCACGGCTTCCGACGGACTGAGCGTTTCAAGCCATCGGTCATGTGATCACTCGTCTTGTTGATCATGAGGGCCTGTGAGCGCGTTGATGCAGCGCAGCCGCTCCTTGCGCTGATCCATGAGCCACGGTGAGCACGTGCACAGCGCCCCGCACCCCCACTTGCGCGACCCGCGAGCGTGCGAATGGCACAGCATCGTCCAAACCTGCAATTTGACATATTGCCGACGGTGACTTTCGTCACGATTGCCGCCGCTTCGCTCTCCGCGCAGCGCCCGCTCCCGGCTGTTGTGGTGCGGTTTGTGAGAGCCCTGCGGACCACGTGCAGCCGTGGGAGCGGGCCTCCCGTCGACCAGCGTGGCCAAGTGTTCACACGGTCATCCCGTGATCTTCGTCTTCCGGCTGACCTGACATGAAAGCCGCCGGCGTGCAGCAATTGGGTTTCGAGCGTCGGGCTGACCAGCGTTGGAGGGAGCTAGCCTGTGACGGCTGGGACGATCGTGGCCCAGACTAGGTTGCCGGCGTCGTTGCGCTCTTGGTCGGGGTCGCTTGTGATGACCACGACCAGGTCCAGCTCGGGGATGACGTAGATGAGCTGGCCGCCGAATCCCCTCGCCGCGTACGCCGAATCGCCGCTGGGGGTCGTTTCTAACCACCACATCAACCCGTACTGGCTGCTGGCGGGGCTTGGCGCGACCGAAGCCGCTACCCATTTCTCGGGCACTAGCTGTTCGCCATGCCACTTGCCGTGGTCAAGGTAGAGCTGTCCAAACTTGAGCATGTCGGCGGGTCGGAGCCGCAGCAGGCCGGCGCCGATGTTGATCCCTCGGGCGTCGGTGGCCCACCCGAACCCGGCCTTCTCGAACGGTGTGGGATCGTCGGGCCGGAATCGGGCCGTGTAGGCGTTGCGCGTGTCTATGCCGAGGGGCTTGAACAGCTTTTCCGTCGCGTAGTCGAGCACCGTCCCCGGGCTTGACCCGTCCGATCGCCTGAGAGCCTCGGCGAGAACCGCGCTCACCAGGTGGGCGGAGCTGTTGGAGTAAGCGAACGTCTCACCTGGAGTGCTCACTAGCCCGTGTTTCAGGATGAAGGCGACGGCGTCGCCATCCTGCCGGATCGCGTCGTCAATGAGGGAGGGATTGGAGTCGTCCTCCGGGAAGCCGGCCGACATCGTCATCAGCTGCCGCAGCGTCACCCGAGCCAATTCGTCGGTCATCTGCGCTCGATGGCGCGGCAGTAGCTCGCCGAGGGGTGAGTCGAGGTCCTTGATGAGCTTCTCGTCGACGGCGATCCCGATCAGCGCCGATAGGACGCTTTTGGTCACCGAGTAGACGTGCAACGTCTTCTCCGGTTTTCGGCCGTTGCGATGGTGCGTGAGCACGGTCTGACCGTCCGCACTGATCAATACCGCTCCGATCGTGTCCAAGGCGACCGATCCCGATACGATCGCCTCCTCGATCGACTCGCCCAGCTGGCGATAGTTCACCGGAGCGACTGAAGCCTGCGTCGTCGGACTCGGGTCGTGTTGCTCCGCGGGTGACACCGAGCAGGCTGCGAACATCAGCGCCACCCCGACCACAAGCAGGAACCGCCAAGGCCGCCGTCGGCTCGCAGTCATGCCCGAAATCTACCTGACTTGGGGATTGACGGTCCCGATGATCCCATCCGTCTTGCCGCTGCCCGGAGTTTCTTGAATGTCCTTCGGCGCGGTTGGTCCAAGGATCAGCACCTGGTGCGCCGTTGCGAAACGCTCTGCGCGTCGATCATCTTGGAGGGAATCTTCAGTTGCGTTTGCTTGCCAGTAGGCGCCGATCGCCGCAACGATCGCGATTGGAACACCGATGATCTCAAGCCAACGCCACCGGATCCTTGCAAGCTGGCCGAGGAACCCTTGCGACGCTGGAGAACCGCCCAGGGGTCTACCGGGTCCGCCGTTCTGCACCGAGGTCCCTCCTGAGCGTGATGGCGTGAGCCCGTCAATGGTATGGACAATGAAGGCCAGCTCGGGCCAAGCTGCAAAGGTTTGAGTCCCACCGCCGTCTGGCAGACATTCGCTGACCTGCTCGACCCACCTGAGAACCCGTACGTCCGTGATCCGGTCGGATGGGTCACCTCGACGTTGGGCGAGTTCTGGTGGTCCGGGCAGCACCGCATGGCGCAATCGGTGGTCGAGAATCGCTACAGCGCATTCAAGGCGTCGCACGACGTTTCGAAGTCGCACACGATGTCGAGGCTGGCGCTTTGGTGGATTGATGTGCATCCGCCAGGCGAGGCATTCGTGGTCACCACGGCGCCGACGACTCCGCAGGTCGAGGCGATCCTTTGGCGGTACATGGGCAACGCCCATAGGAAGGCAGGGCTGCCGGGCCGCATCACTCTTGATGCCAAGTGGTACATCGGCAACGAGCTCGTTGCCTACGGCCGCAAGCCTGCCGACTACGACCCGGCTGCATTCCAAGGCATCCATGCGCGCTACGTACTGGTGATCATCGACGAAGCCGGCGGCGTACCGAAGTCGATCTTCGATGCCGTAGACGCCCTGGCCACCAACATCGACGCTCGCGTGGTCGCTGTCGGCAACCCCGATGATCCGGCCTCTCACTTCGCCACGATCTGCAAGCCTGGCTCCGGTTGGCACGTCGAAACGATTAGCGCTTTCGACACGCCGGCGTACACGGGGAGAAGGTCCCGGAGGAGCTGCTGCCGCTGCTCGTCTCACCGGAATGGCTGGAGGAACGCAAGCTCCGCTGGGGCGTCACCAGCCCGATCTATCAATCGAAGGTGCTCGGTGAGTTCCCCGATATCTCCGACGACTCTCTGATCTTGCCCAGGTGGATCGAGGCGGCGCAGAAGCGAACCCTCGAACGCACTCGCCGGCCGATCATCGCAGCCGACATCGCCCGCTTTGGTGAGGACGAGACCGTGATCATGCGGAGAGAAGGCGGATGTATACGTACTTACCGCGCCCACCACAAGGACGACACCATGACAACGGCGGGTCACATTGCCAAGGCCATGCGGGACATCGACGACGAGGCTGGGAAGAACGACTGGGTGAGGGCGATCATCGACGTTCCCGGTGTTGGCGGGGGAGTGGTGGACCGTCTTGCCGAGCTGGACCTTACGGTCATCCCCTACAACGGCGGCGAGGCGCCGATCGACAAGGAACGGTTCGTCAACGCTCGAGCGGAGGACTACTGGACATTGCGGGAGCGGTTCGAGCAGGCCGAAGTTGATATTGATCCGGATGACGACAAGCTCGCCGCCCAGCTCGGTTCGATCAAGTGGGGTATCGATTCCCGTGGACGCATCAAGATCGAATCGAAGGATGACATGCGCAAACGGGGCTTGCCGTCTCCGGACAGGGCTGACACCGCAGCCATGATCTTTTCTGGCAGAGCAAACGCCGCGCCGATCAATGTCGAGAGCCACGCCGGCGAAAGCATCACGGGCGATTTGATGACCAAGGCGTGGTGATGCCGTCCCAGAGAGTGTCGCTGATCTTCTCAGGACCGCTCGAACGTCTTCACACTGGACAGATTCAGAATCGTCACAGTGGAGGCAGGCGTGGCAACAACATTCCAGCTACTTGAGGACTACACGCAAGAATACGAGCAAAGAATCCGTGCCCTCGGTGACCAAAATTCCCCCGGCGACTTGCTGCTCATACATCGGACACTATTCCAGCCCCCCGCCCAAGCTGGCCAGCTGCTCGGTCCTCAGGCTGGCACCTTGATCGCCCGCCTTACCGTTATGCGGATATTTCCGCCGACGCCGCCCAACGCGGAGCCGGTTCTCTTATACGCGGGAAACGCCGACCACAACCTGGCGGCTGGCATGATTTCCGGTCAAGGCTCGTACCGGTCCGACGATGCCAGTGCCGTCTTTTCGATCATTGGCGGCACCGGCATATATGAACTCGCACAGGGAACGATCACTCTGGAGTTCCTTCCTTCCAACAAAGGCCGGTTCACCTACAGACTGTTGCCGTAGGCGGCGGTCCTCGTAGATCGATTGCCTTCGTCAATGGTCAGGAAATCACCGATGGCGAGAGCATCACCGGGGATCTGATGACAAAGGCCTGGTAGGACACCTAAACGAACGAACCGACACGCGGATTATGACAACGGCCGCAGCCTTTGCCGCCGATACGATTTGGCCATCGTTGAGTCGGACGGGGGCCATTGGAGTGGAGCTGATGCTCGTCGCACTGCAGCTCAGCAGTGGCGAGGCCCTTGTCGCGTTCATCTTGATCATCGCCCTTCTCATCTGGGCTTTCTCGTAGCTCGGTACAAAGGGCTGCGATAGGGCTGATGTTGGATGCGTGGTTGGCGCAGCATCACCGGAGATCTGATGACGAAGGCCTGGTGAGCCAACCGAGTCCAAAACGCGGGACCGCCATTTGACGATAGGCACGTAGGTGGTCGATGCTCAGCTCTGCCAGGGGGTTAGGCCTACCACGGGGGTTGGTTGTGCGCAGATTCGTCGTGCTATTCATTGCTGTCCTTGCTTTCGTTCTCGCTCCGTGGCCAGCCACGGCCGCACCGCATCACAACTTCCCGGACCGCATAAACCTGCCCAATGGGTTCTTCCCGGAGGGCATTGAGAGCGGCCGAGGCACGTCGGTTTTCGTCGGCTCCCTCATTGATGGCGCGATCTGGCGCGGCGACGTCCGCACGGGATCGGGAAGAGTGTTTACGAAGCCCGGCGATCAGGGTCAGGGGCGGGTGTCGGTCGGCATCGCCTATGAGGCGAGCCGGAATCGGTTGTGGGTTGCGGGTGGCGGACCCGGATTCGGCGCGGGTGTCGGTGATGTGCGGGTCTACAACGCGTCCAGCGGTGCCCTGCTCGCGACCTTCTTCCCGCCTGGGGAAGTCGGGGCCCTCAACGACGTAGCGATCACACATGACGCGGTGTACGTGACTGACTCATTCAAAGCGCAGCTTGTAAAGATCCCACTGCCGTCGGACGGGTCGCTGCCATCGGAGGACGCAGCGACGCTGCTGCCGGTCACCGGCGACTTCACGCAGACCGAAGGTGCTAACCTCAATGGGATCGTCGCCAAGAGCGGCGTGCTCATCGTGGCGAAGTCGAACACGGGGCAGCTCTTCCGCGTCGACCCGGCCACCGGGATCGCCAAGGAGATCGACCTTGGCGACACGCCACCACTGATTAACGCGGACGGTCTTGAGTTGCGCGGGCATCTGCTCTACGTGGTCCGCAACACCAACGTGGTCACTGTCGTACGGCTCGGTTCGCAGTTAGCGGCCGGGACCGTGCTCGGCAATATCACCGATCCGGGCCTAGACGTCCCCACTACGGCGACCGTGGCGGCAGGGCGCCTGTGGGCTGTCAACGCCCGGTTCGGTACGGGGCCGACGCCTGACACGGAATATTGGATCACTCAACTGCCGCTTCGCCCGAATAGCGGTTGAGCCTCGCAGCTGCCAGCAATCGGGCAGTCCGCGAAGTGACCGTCGTTCGTCGTGACGCTCAGCGTGACACCGAGCCAGCGAGCGAGTTGTTTGTCCACACCGGCAGACGCGACGAGCGGAGATCCGTACGGTCGATCTATGACCATGCTCTGGTCGTGCCCGCAGTCTGAGTGCCCGCCAACCGACAAGCCACCACGAGATGCGGAGGAGCCTGACGAAGTAGCCGATGGTGGGTCGCAAGACGTCCTTTCGATCCAGGAAGTTGCGAAGCTGCTCAAGGTGCCGGTCAGCGCGATCTATGCGTGGAACAGGCGGGGCGTGGGACCGCCGCACTACAAAGTCGGCAGGAAGCTCCGCTATCCGAAGAGCTACGCGTGGAAGTGGCTCGCAGAACACCTCGTCTCACGCGCGGTTTGCAATAGCGAGTGCGGCCAGACTTATCGGCGGAGCGAGTTCAAGCAGGTCGAAGCCTAACCGATACTGGGTTGGGCCCAACCCGATGGAAGTCATCTTCAGATCTCGTAGACGATCGACCATCACCGGGGACCGGATGACGAAGGCGTAGTAAGCCAGGGTCCGGGGAGTGACACCGCCGCCTGACTGGGCCTTAACTGCCCCGCGTAGGATCGGGCTGCTTGGGCATACTGTCTGGAGGCGCTTGATGAAGGTACGCGTGGAGGCATGGCACCTGCCGCCCCGATTGCTTACCGGTGTGTACTTCCTCAACACGGGGCTGTCCAAGGCCGGCGCTGATGAGGCGACCGCCGCACAACTTCACGGCTTTGCCTCTGGAACTTATCCGTTCCTGCGCAAGCTCGACGCTCGACGGTTCACCCGCTTGCTGTCTGCGGCGGAGACCGCCATCGGTGTTGCTCTAGTGCTGCCAGTAGTCCCACCGGGGCTTGCGGGCGCTGCATTGACCGCCTTCGCGCTGGGCACGCTCGGGCTCTACCTGCGGACACCGGGTCTTCGGAAGGAAGGCTCTCTTCGTCCTACCGAGCAGGGCACCGTCATCTCGAAGGACATCTGGTTGGTTGGAATCGGTCTGGCCCTAGTGATTGACGAGATCGTTGGGCGCAGCAGCAACCGGATTTAATCCACGGTCATTTGCCCTCTTGCGACGGGCCGAATATCAGAAGCTTTGATCCACCGTTGACGCCCGTCTGGACCTCGTACACGCCCGAACCACTCCAGGCGCGGTCGACGTTCCTTCACCCACCAGTCCAACGTGCCTGCTGGGGACCATGTGGCTGCCTGGACTTCGATCGGCGGATTCACTTCCCGGCGATCAGCTTCGCTGTACTGACCCACATCGAGATCCCGCATAGATCATTCGAACACAGATTCGACCAGGGCGGAAGGGAGCCACGCCAGACCGAAAGATCTCGCGTAGATCCGAGAAGCTTGAGACAAATCGCGCCAGGACCTGGACTTTCGCCCACTTTTGCGCGCCAATGGATCTTAGGGCCGACACAGGGGGAGAGGCTCCAGCTAGTCGGCGGCACAAGACCTGGAGCTAGCTGGAGTCTCCTGCTGAACGTACCTCGCCGCCCGGGGATAGCAGGATGTTCGGCGCGGACCCGGAGCCCAGAATTTTTCGCGGGTTTCTTTAAGCGTGTGTTCGGCGCGGACCCGGAGCCCAGAATTTTTCGCGGGTTTCTTTAAGCGCATCCGACCCCAATACGCACGTGGCGCGCACGCGCACGGGCGCGCACGAGGCCATTAGTTAGGGGCTGTCCACCATCTGCACGTGAGGCACCGAAATGCCATCAGTTTCCTGTCGCGATGCTGCGCACCGAACGGCAGATATGGACGCTGCGCTAAGACGTACGCGTCGGAATCGCGCCGAGTTGGCGCAACATTGTTAGGTCGTCGCGCACAACCCAATGCTCGATCATCTTTCCGTCGGAGATCCGGTAGACGTGGACATGCTCGACCGCGAATCGCGCTGGCCCGGGGACCGTTACCCCCCGGAACTCCGGCGCTTGATAGGTGCCCGACCAGGTCGTGCGCGCCGCGACCCGGTCACCATCAGCCAACAGATCCGAGACTGTCCACTGCGAGTCGGGCACCGCTCGCATGACACCTTTGACCGCTTCCTCGAAGCGTTGTCGTCCTTGCTCGGGCTCCGCCTCGGGTTGGTGGTTCACGATGTCTTCGGCGACCAAGTCTGCGAAGTCGATCGACCCGTTGTTCCAGCCCTCGTAGAAACGACGGACTACGTCCGCGATGCTGTGTGAGTTCACGGCGCTCAGATTGCCCGTTATGGAGCGCGTAGGAAAGCCGAGGACGTGCCACGCTGTCGTCGCCCGTCGATCCTGATCAGCCGGGAGTGAACGTCTAACATTTCAACGGATGCTTCGGCACCGCATGAGGGTGGCACTGGGCGCGTTTCAAGGATTGAGCTGGTCCATCAACATCTTAGTGTCCGACTCGACCCAGCCCTCTACAGCTTTGCCCGACTCCATCCGGAAGATCTCTATCCATGTCGCCGTAACAAATCGACCGCTGGCGGCTCTGCCCATGAACTCGCCTTGGTGCGTCCCTCGATCCGTCCCACGTACGACTACCCGGTCTCCCTCCGCGATGACATCCTCCACCGATGTGATGAGGTCCGGGAAGGCCGCGCGGTAAGCAACCAAACCCCGGCAATAGTCGTCGGAACTTTGTATCGTGAAATTTAGCGAGTTATGGCTGACGAATTCATCCGCCAGGAAAGCTTTCACTTGAGCAACGTCGCCCTTGTTCCAGGCATCCTCGAAAAAGCGACGGACGGCGGCTTTGTTGTCGTCTTCAGACATAATTCACTCATTTCTGTTGCAACGCTTGGCCCATTGTGCCCTGGGTGTACTAGCTGTGCCGCTACCAGAGCGCGTTGACAACTGTTCCACTGTGCAATGTCGACACCGTTGCCTGTGTACTCGCCTGCATCACTGCGCCGAGATCGTCGGCCCACTTCTCCATGGCCTCCTCCCAGTGCCGGGCAATGCCAGCTGGCGACTCGTAGTACTCGTCGAGTACATATATCGTCTTACCGGTGGGTTCGGAACCCGGGTCTAGAGGATTCGAACGCTCCGGACCCTTCGAAATCGTGTACGACACAAGCGCCACATCACCCTCGCGTGGATGGCCGGTCATCCACCCACCGTGGCTGGCGAAGATGCGGTCCCACTCGCCTTCGTCGCCGGAGTCCACTGTCCACAATACGACGAGGTGAGCCTTACCCATCAGCGACATTCGGAGGTCCTTTCGGTCTGACTCCATCTGACCCATGACGCTAATGGCTGCCAGCAGCCAGGACAAGAGGTGAAGAAAAGACCTGACATCGCCGCTAGCTCGGAGTCGTGGCTGTCGCAGGTCGAGCGCGGGATCCGTTCGGTAGATCGCCTGCCGGGATTTTTCCCGCAGCCGCACGCGTGAGGCCCTGGCCGTGCCACACAACACCATGACGCTAAGAGTGCGCGCGCCCAGCGCCCAGAATTTTCTTGACCTACCTGCTCAGCAACACCAATTCGCACGCGGCGTCGACCCTGAAACTCTTATAAGCGTCTCGTAGTCAGGTAGCGCCACACCTGGGACCCTAGCGGGGATGGACCACGCGGTGCGGCTAGTGCAGCGTCTCAGCCACGTGGCAAGCCAAGGTTTGCACACGTCGCCGCCGGATCGTGCCCAGCGAATTTAGGCGCGCTAGATCTCCTCGTCGGTCAGCAGCCGGGGGGAACCGGTTCAAGACTTCCGCCGGGACGCACCACACTCTGTAGGGCTTGCCCTCCTCGACGATCTCGTACTCGTCAAGATCGAGATCATGAAAGAGGTGATTCAGCGCACGCATGACGTTGCGCGTGCCCCGGTGCCACCACGATATCTCCTGTAACGTCTGAAATTTGTCCGTTGCGAGTGGGGGTGGATCAGATGGAGCCTGTGGAGCATGTGCAGCATCTTGTTGCCGTTATCGGCGCCGGAGTGGCTGCGTTCGCGAGTATTTTTCAAGGTCGGAGAGCAAAGAACAGCTGGCGGTCATCGGCGGGTTCCACTCGCGCGACAACGACTTGCTCGCGGTCACCTCACCCCGGGTGCTGTTGCTCGACAACAACACCGGCAAATGGGTGGATGGCCCACCCCTGGGTCACGCGCGCGGCGCCGGCGGCGCCGCCGTGGTCGGCGACAAGATCATCGTTGTGGGCGGACGCACCGGCAACCCCGAGCAGCTGGTCACCCAGACCGAGGTCTATGACGGCACCAGCTGGCGCGACGCCGGCGACATCCCGGTGCCCGGCGACCACCTCGCGGTCGCCGCCGACTCCAGCTACCTCTACGCCGTCGGCGGACGCAAATTCAGCGCCAGCAGCAACACCGACGTCGTGCAATGCTACGACCCGAAAGCCAACCGCTGGACCGCCCTGACTCCCACGCCGCAACCGGTCGGCGGCGCCGGCGCCGCCATCGTCAACGGCCAACTCATCGTCGTCGGCGGCGAAACGCCCACCAGCGTCTCCGGCACCGTCCAGGCCTACGACGTGAGCGCCCCGAACGCCACCTGGACCACCTTGGCCTCCCTCGACCCGGGCCGCCACGGCCTCGGGGTCACGCCATCGGCAACACCCTCTACGCCGTCGGCGGAGCCACGAAAGCCGGAGACACCGCATCCACCAAACTCGTCGGAGCACTCGCCTTCTCGTAATGGACCCGCCATCGACCCTGAAACGTCATGGACGCCGAGCACGGCGAGCTCCCTCGAGTTGGAGACCCTTTCCCGACACCGACTGCGAGGAACTCGCAGCCCTGGTCCAACGGCTCTGCGCGGACCAGCTCGGCCTCGACCGCGGCGAGCCCTCCCGGCCCGGCGAGGCGCCGGAGGGCGCGCCACACCCGCGACAATGCACCCTGTCCTCCGTGGTAGATCTGCACAAGCGGCATTGGTGCACACCGTTCGGCGCGGCTTCCCCGACCTGGCCAGCGAAAGCGGATGGACATGGCGCTCGGAGCTGTGCCGCACTTGAGCAGTCGCGGCTCGCCGGGCGGCTCAACGAGCGTCAGCGAGTCGATCGGACCGAGGTAGAGGTACTCGTCTGCAACGTCTGCGAGTAAGACATGCTCCAGAGCTCTGCCCACATCGTCCAGGAGCGGTGTTGGGATCTCGATTTCCGTGCCGCCTGGCTCCAGCAGCCGGGCGGTGTCGCTGAGGTAGAGCGTGGCGTCGATCTCGCCAAGCCACGTGCCCCGGAGCGGCGCAAGGGCCGGTGGCTTCCAGCGTTCCAGCTTTCTCTCAAGTTCCGCGATATCAGAGCGCCAAAAGCAACTCGCGGATCAGGCGGTGCTGCTGTTCGAGCCAGTGCGCCTCCCCGAGGGCGACCAGGGTGAAGGTCGCCTAGATCCTGTGCCTGCCTCATTTACGAGATCCAAACCCCGAACCGCACTCTGGCTGCGTGCTATGGCCCTCGTCGCGTCGGCACTGCCCGATATTGGCCGTCGCCTCGCTCGCTCTTCCTGAGACACGTACGTCGCTCACAGCTCTCTTCGGTCAGAATCGCAGCCATGTTCTAATCAGATATGGATCTCAACGGCGCTGACCTGGAGCAGATCGGCGAAGTAGATCGCCGAGTAGTCGATCCGCCGATCAAGGTGGAGACGGCCAGGTGGTCGATCGGAAGCATGCGTACGCCGACCCGAATCGTGCGGGGTCACCGAAATTTGTGGAAGCTGTCCAGTCAGGGGCTGTGGGAACCGCGCTTCGAGCGTCGGACGTACGCGGGAAGCGCTAGTAGCTAACTCGGCTTGGGGACCTCGAGGTCACTGTGCGCGATCTCTTCGATTGATACGTCGCGGAATGTGAGGACCTTTGCGCTCTTCACGAAACGAGCGGGACGATACATGTCCCAGACCCAGGCATCGCCCATGGAGACCTCGTAGTAGACGTCACCGCCTTCGGTGCGCACTTTCAGGTCGACAGCGTTGCAGAGGTAGAACCGACGCTCCGTCTCCACCGCATACGTGAAGATGCCGACAACATCCTTGTACTCGCGGTAGAGCTGAAGCTCTAGCTCGCTTTCGTACTGTTCGAGATCTTCGGCGCTCATCGACGTCGCTCGCCGCGAGGGCCGGAAGTCGGTTGGCTCCTGCCGTGTTTCATAGCGAATCGACTCTAGCCGTTCGGGAAACATTGACGAAGCGCATCCGGTGGGTAGCAGACGGGCCGTACGCATCCAGCTTCTCCTGGTGCAGCGGCGTGCAATAGCCCTTGTGATCCTTGAAGTCATACTCCGGATAGAGCTGGTCCAGCTCGCACATGATCCTGTCCCGCGTCACCTTGGCGATGATCGATGCAGCCGCGACGCACGCCACCACCTGATCGCCCTTCCACACCGCGAGTCCCGGCGTGCAGAGCCCGTCCACGCTGAACCCGTCGGTCAGTACATACATCGGGGGCACGTCGAGTCGCGACAGGGCCATCCGTAACGCCATCACGTTCGCGACGTGCATGCCGAGCGCATCGCACTCCGCCGGCTCGATGCAGGCCACGGACCAGGCGATGGCCTTTTCGGTGATTTCGGCGTACAGACGATCCCGCTGCAAGGCGGTAAGCAGCTTGGAATCTCTCAGCCCGGCGATCTGCTGCGACTTGGCGTCGCTGAGAATCGTCGCTGCCGCCACAAGCGGTCCTGCACAGGCGCCGCGGCCAGCCTCATCGGCTCCAGCGACCGGGTAGAGACCCATCCGCTGCAGCGCCCGCTCGTACCCGTAGATACCACTGTTGCGCTTGACAAGGACGGGCGCTGCACCCCTCGCGGCAGGCATCAGCAGCTCACCCCGGCGGGTTTGATCACCGCTCTTTCGGGCGCAGGATGGCGCGGAGCGGGGACCTTCTCGAATGTGGCGGGACGTCGCAACCGGCCAGCTCGATCGAAAGGCGCCGCAATCGCGAAAGCAGGCCCGACCACGAGCGAAGTCGGGACGAAGGCGACCTGACCTATCCCCTGACTTGTCGACAGGTCGGATAGGTGGCAGCGCGAGTCGGCACTCAGATCGCGGTGGTCACCCATGACGAAGATCCGGTCTTTGGGAACCACGACTTCGAACCGGACATCGGATGGGTTGACCTGGACATTGTCGGGATCTGTGTAGAGGTAGCTGCTCTCGTCAAGGGCATAGCCGTTGACGGTGATCCGGCCCTTGCTGGTGCAACAAACGACTTTGTCTCCTGGCATCCCGATGACGCGCTTGATCAGATGGCCAGGCGTGCTCCGGGTCGGCAGCCCGATGAACTCCAACACTTTGTCCCACGGAGGAGGATCATCAGCCGGTTCCGCCTCCAACCAGCCGCCCGGATCGGAGAAAACGACGACGTCGCCACGCTTGAAGTCGGTCAGCTTCTGCACAACCACACGATCACCTACCAAGAGCGTGTTCTCCATCGACTGCGAAGGGATAATGAACATCTGCCCGACGAACGCGCGAAGCAGTGAGGACACCACCACCGCACCAACAACCACGATAAGCAGTTCTCGTGTGAACGCCCAAGCACGTCGACCGATCGTCTGCGGTTTGTTCTGTCTGCGGTTGGCTTTATCACCGGCCAGGCTCGGGGGCGCGGCAGGACTCTTATGAGTGGTCAACAGCTGGCCTCAGGTCCGGCGGTGATCGTTGCTAGGTCCGGCGCCGGCTGCTTGCCGGACTGGACGGTCTCAAACGTAGCTGGAATAGGCAAGCTGTGTCGGCGATCGAAAGGCCAAACGACGGCGATCGCGCGACCAATGACCAGATCCTGCGACACGAATGCATTCTGACCCTTCGTGGCCCCGCCTTGCACGTCATTGAGGTGGCACCGCGAGTCGCGGCTGTGATCACGGTTGTCCCCCATCACAAAGATGTGGTCACGGGGAACGACGACGTCGAGCTTGATGGCCGATGCCTGCACCTGTTCACCATCCGGCCCGGTGCTCAGGTAGGAGGTTTCATCAAGGGCTTGGCCGTTGACAGTGAGGCGATCAACCGCATCACAGCAGACCACATGATCCCCGGGCAAGCCGATCACCCTCTTGATCAGGTGCTCGGTACTGGTGTCGGGCAGCACGCCTATGAACTGGAACGCCTTGCCGATCGGACCGCGCTCGCGGGGGGTGCTGCCGGTCAACCAGCCGCCGGGATCTTTGAAGACGACAACCTGCCCACGCTTGATGCCGCTGAGCTTTTCCACTACAACGCGGTCGTTGACCTGGAGCGTGTTGTCCATCGAGATCGACGGGATCAAGAACATCTGACCCACAAATCCGCGGAGCAGCGACGCCACAATGAGGGCGCCAACGACGACAGCCGTCAATTCCTTGAAGAAGGCCAGTACATGCTGGCCAAAGCTCAGTTTGTCTGGGTCCGAGTCCTCGGATTCGGCCTGATCCGGCCCGGGCTCGGCGACCGGCTGCAACGCCCGCCGCGGCGTCGCCTTGACCCATCGCGGCGCCATGTCGGAATTGACCGGTGATCAGCTGGCGTCGCGCTTTTCCTTGATCTTGGCTTTCTTGCCTCGCAGGCCTCGCAGGTAGTAGAGCTTTGCCCGGCGTACGTCGCCGCGGCGCTCTACCTCGATCTTGTCAATGATCGGGCTGTGAAGTGGGAACGTACGCTCCACGCCGACCCCGAAGCTCACCTTGCGGACCGTGAATGCCTCACGAATGCCATCGCCTGCCTTGGAGATGACCACACCGGTGAAGACCTGGATTCTCGAGCGAGTGCCCTCGACGACCTTGACGTGAACTTTGACGGTGTCACCTGGGCGGAAGGCGGGAAGATCGCTGCGCATCGATGCTTGGTCGAGCTCGTTAATGAGCTTGCTCATGGGAACTTCCTCGCCGGTGCCACAGGTCACTACAGTCGTACATCCAGTTGAATTGCGTCCCGCGGCGACCTTCCCCCTGTGGCAGGTGTCGTAGTGCAGGACGGCAGCCGTCAAGTCTGCCACATCCGCGGAGACAAGACGAAATCGTCAGAAGCCTCCAGCCAGTGCGCGCACAATGTGCCCATGACCTTTCAGCTGGGCCGTGGCCGCCTCCCTGTAAAGGCGCGCTCCCGGCTCGGTCGGATTGCCGCAGCAGCGATGGCGCTTGGCAGCTGCCTGCTCTTTGCGCAGTGCGCGTGGCTCAGCCCGACCCCCGGACCTACCCCTGGCCCGAGCAGCAGTACTCCGCAGCAGGAACGCACCATCACCGATGCCAATCTGATCATGGCTGCCGACCTACCCTCCCCGATCGGGGGCGGGAAGGTGATCGAGTACGACCACAACGCCCGGTCGCTGGGTCAGTTGTCGATCTGTCAGCCGCAACCATTGGAAACGCTCGGAGCGACAGCGATCAAGAGCCGCAGCTTCCGGGCCCGCTATCCATCCGGTGATCGACCCTTCCCGCGGTCATCGCTGGACGACGAGCCGGATCGCTACGCGGTGGCGTTGCAGTTTCCTGATCCGACCGCTGCGCAACGAGCCAAGTCGATCTATGAAGGTTGGGTCATCAACTGCTCCGGCAAGGAGCTACCGAAGGGTATTCACGCGCTACACCCGCATCTTGACTGGACCTCGGTACCGGCTGATCCCGCCCAGGCTGAGGTAGCCGAGGTCGCCTATCAGCAAGACCGATCCTCGAGTAGGAACACCTACTTCGAGAGTGTCGGATTGACAGTGCTGGAGGACCGGATGATGATCACCGTCCACGTCTTCTACACCGACGAATCTTTGTATTCAGTGAACACTGACGAGGATGAGGCAGGCTTTGCTCATCCCCAGCTCGGCCTGGTCGAGGCAGCGGCTAAAAGGCTGTCTGAATAGCGTCCTCGCCGCGGAGACCTCCTACGGCTTCTGCGCCGTCTGCCGGGTATAGAGTTCCACGACGGTAGCGTGCACCCGAGTTCAGGAGGCATGCCGGGGAGGATCGTGGTGGACGAGGAGTTTGGTGGTGAGTGAAGGCGCGGCCGCCGCCCACGACGTACTGCTCGTGGGCGGCGGCGCCGCAGGACTGCGGGCAGCAATCGCCATCGCCGAGACCAATCCGAGTCTCAGCGTGGCCGTGGTCTCGAAGGTCTATCCCATGCGCAGCCATACTGTCTCAGCCGAGGGCGGGGCCGCTGGCGTGTTCGCCGAGGATGACACTCTGGATGAACACGCCTACGACACCGTCTCCGGCAGCGACTGGCTCGCTGACCAGGACGCGGTGGAAGCGTTTGTGCAGGAAGCTCCGCTCGAACTGCTGCAGCTCGAGCATTGGGGCTGTCCGTGGAGCCGTCAACCAAACGGGCGGATCGCCGTACGCGCGTTCGGCGGCATGAAGAACATGCGCACCTGGTTCGCCGCGGACAAGACCGGCTTCCACATGCTGCACTCGCTCTTCCAGACGTCACTGAAGTACGCAGACGTCACGCGATACGACGAATGGTTCGTTACTCGGCTTCTCGTCGACGAGGGACGCGTGCATGGGGTCGTGGCGATCGAGCTGATGACCGGGCGTATCGAAGTCATCACCGCGAAGTCGGTCGTCTTGTGCAACGGGGGTTCCGGCAAGGTCTTCCCATTCACGACCAACGCCAACATCTGCACAGGTGATGGCATGGCGCTGGCCTACCGAGCAGGTGCACCGCTCAAGGACATGGAGTTCGTTCAGTACCACCCAACTGGACTCCCGTTCACGGGCATCCTCATCACCGAGGCGACGCGCGCCGAAGGCGGCTGGTTGCTCAACAAGGACGGCTACCGCTATCTCCAGGACTACGACCTGGGCAAGCCCGAGCCCACGCCGGTGCTGCGCAGCATGGAGCTCGGTCCACGCGACCGACTGTCGCAAGCTTTCGTGCACGAAGTCGAGAAGGGCCGGACGATCGAGTCGCCGTACGGGCCAATCGTTCATCTCGACTTGCGGCATCTCGGCGCGGAGCTGATCGACACCAAGCTTCCGATGGTGCGAGAGCTGTGTATGGCGTACGAGCGCATCGATCCGGTCAAGGAGCTGATCCCGGTCCGTCCGGTCGTGCACTACATGATGGGCGGCGTGCACACCGACATCAATGGCGCGACTCCTATCGACGGACTATTCGCCGCCGGGGAGACCGCGTGCGTCACCATCAACGGGGCGAACCGGCTGGGCTCCAACTCGCTCCCGGAGTGCCTGGTCTTCGGTGCCCGAGCGGGCAAGGCAGCCGCGGAGTACGCCGCCAGCGCCAAGCCGCCACCGTCGGTCGTGATCCGCCAGGCCGATGACGAGGCGCAGCGACTCGATCGGATGCTGTCGGCCGACCGGGGCACCGAGCAGATCGCCGACATCCGCGAAGAGATGCAGTCGACCATGGAGGACAGTGCAGGGATCTTCCGCTCCGGTGACTCGCTGACCAAGGGCATTGATCTGCTGGCCGAGTTGCAGCAGCGACTCGAGCGCGTCCAGCTGTCCGATCAGACTCGGGTGTTCAACACCGAGCTGGTCGCGGCTCTGGAGTTGGCAAACATGCTCGACGTCGCCGAGTGCACCCTGCACTCCGCGCTGCAGCGCGAGGAGTCGCGCGGCGCCCACCAGCGGACCGACTTCCCCACGCGGGACGACGCGCGCTTCCTCAATCACGCGCTGACCTACCGCGACTCGGACGGATCCACCAGGATCGAGCGGTCGCCAGTGACGATCACACGATGGCCACCCGGCGAACGGGTGTACGGGAGGTAGCCACACATGTCCGACAGCATTCAGATGCGTGTAACGCGGTATACGCCGGGCCAGGACACCGAGCCCACGGTTGCCGAGTACGGTGTGCCGCTGCGGAGGGACTGGTCGATTCTCGACGGACTGAACTTCGTCAAGGACCACGTCGACAGCAGCCTTTCGTATCGCTGGTCGTGCCGGATGGGCATCTGCGGCAGTTGCGGCATGAACGTCGAAGGCGAGCCGAAGCTGACGTGCGCCACCTTCCTCAGCGACTACGCACCGGGGCCGGTCCGAGTGGAGCCACTGACCAACTTCCCCATCGTTCGTGACCTGGTCGTCGACATCGAGGACTTCATGGAGAAGCTCCCGCGAGTCAAGCCTTGGATCATCCGAGACGACGAGAAGTCCGTGATCGATGGCGAATACATACAGACCCCGGAGGAGCTGGAGGAGTACAAGCAGTTCAGCAACTGCATCAACTGCATGCTCTGCTACGCCGCCTGTCCGATCTACGGCATCGACGAAACCTTCATCGGCCCAGCCGCCATCGCCCTCGCTGAGCGGTACGACCTGGACTCTCGCGACCGCGGGCAGCGAGAACGCCTCGACGTGCTCATTGAGCGCGAAGGCGTATGGGGGTGCACATTCGTCGGTGAATGCACGCGGGTATGCCCCAAGCACGTCGACCCGGCAGGTGCCATCCAGCGATACAAGCTCAAGGCGGCCAAGGAGAATGTGATGGCCTTCCTGCTCCCCCGGGGTGCGTGATGAGTGCGCCGACCACCTACCGGCAGCCCGTATCCAGGCTGTGGTGGATGAAGAAGCGAACCTATTTCATGTTCGTGATGCGGGAGCTCAGCAGCGTATTCGTGGGGTGGTTCGCGGTGTTTCTGATGGTGATGGTCTTTGCCATTGGGCGTGGCGCGGCCTCGTACCAACGGTTCATGGACTGGGCCGCGTCACCCATCGTCGTCGTGGTGAACATCGTGGCGCTTGCCTTTGCGGTGTTGCACACGGTGACGTGGTTCGTGCTCACCCCGCAGGCCATGGTGGTGCGGCTCGGTGGCCGACGCGTGCCAGCGGTGAAGATGGTGAACGTCGCTGGCCGGACCGTGCCGGCGGCTACGGTGGTTCGCGTCGGTGGCCGGGTGCCGGCCGGGATGGTTATCGCCTCGCAGTACCTGGGACTCATTGTCGTATCGGCATTCATCGCCTGGCTGGTGCTCCGATGACCAAGCGGCACATGGAGCCCATCGTGTGGCTGTTGTTCAGCGGCGGCGGAGTGGTCGCGGCGGTGTTCTTGCCCGTCCTGGTCGTGCTGTTCGGACTGGCCATTCCCCTGGGATGGGTCCAGCCCGACTACGACCATCTGCACGCGGTGGTCAGCCATTGGCTCACCCGGCTGGTCCTGCTGGGCCTGCTCGTCCTCATGCTGTTTCATTCGGCCCACCGGTTCAGGTTCACGCTGTACGACGGACTCCAGCTCAGGAGGTTGGCCACGCCGATCACTGTGCTCTGTTACGGCGGCGCGCTAGTCGGCTCTTTCGCCGCGCTGCTGATCGTCTTGACACTCTGATCGCCACGACCCCCGGGACGACTCAGTCGGGTTCCTCTTCCTCCAGCTCTTCCCTGATGGGAGCTGCCTTGGGCCAGTGAGAGCCGCCGTGGGTCAGCGCGCTGATCAAGTCTCGGTTGAGCCGGGAGATCGTCTCCAGCGGAATGCCCTTCGGGCAAACAGCCGTGCACTCACCGATGTTGGTGCAGCCGCCGAATCCCTCCGCATCGTGCTGGGCCACCATGCCGACCACCCGGGAGTAGCGCTCAGGTTCGCCCTGGGGCAGCAGGCCGAGATGGGTGATCTTCGCGGCCGTGAACAGCATCGCCGAGCCGTTGGGGCACGCCGCTACGCAGGCACCACAAGCAATGCAGGTTGCCGCGTCGAACGCACGGTCGGCATCCCGTTTGGGCACCGGAGTGGCGTGCGCATCCGGAGCAGTGCCGGTCGGCGCGGAAATGTATCCGCCAGCCTGGATGATCCGATCGAATGCGCTGCGATCCACGACCAGATCCTTGATCACCGGGAACGGCTCGGCGCGCCATGGTTCAACATCGATCACGTCGCCGTCGGAGAACGAGCGCATGTGTAGCTGGCACGTCGTGGTCTGCTGCGGGCCGTGTGCCACGCCATTGATCACCAGACCACACATGCCGCAGATGCCCTCACGGCAGTCGCTGTCGAAGGCGATGGGATCGTCGCCCTGGAGAGTCAGCCGCTCGTTCAGCACGTCCAACATCTCCAGGAAAGACATGTGCTCGGAGACGTCGTTGACCTTGTAGAGGGCCATCTTGCCTGCGGCCTGCGGGTTCGCCTGTCGCCAGACCCGCAGCGTGATATTCACTTGTAGCTCCGTTGCTTCAGCTCGACGTACTCATAGATCAGCGGCTCCTTGTGCAGGATCGGCCGCCCGTCGTCACCGCCGAATTCCCAGGCCGACACGTACGTGAATTCGTCATCGTTCCGCAACGCCTCGCCGTCTGGGGTTTGGCTCTCGACTCGGAAGTGGCCGCCACACGATTCGCGCCTGACCAGTGCATCGATGCACATCAGCTCACCAAGCTCGAAGAAGTCGGCCACGCGACCGGCGCGCTCGAGCGCTTGGTTGAGCTCCTCGTTCGTGCCCAGCACCCTGACGTCGGACCAATACTCCTTCTTCAGCTCTCGGATCCTTGTGAGCGCCTTGCGCAGGCCCTCTTCGCTCCGCTCCATCCCGCAGTAGTCCCACATCAGACGCCCGAGCTCCTTGTGGAAGGAATCCACGGTGCGGCTACCGTTCACCGACAGCAGCTTGTTGATCCGTGCAGTCACGGCATCGACAGCGTCGATCACGGCCGGATGGGACGCGTCAACCTTGGGGAACGGACCGTCCGCGAGGTAGTCGTTAATCGTGTTCGGCAGCACGAAGTAGCCGTCGGCCAGACCCTGCATCAAGGCACTGGCGCCCAGCCGGTTCGCTCCGTGGTCAGAGAAGTTGGCCTCACCGGTGACATACAGCCCGGGAATGCTGGACTCCAGGTCGTAGTCGACCCAGAGCCCGCCCATCGTGTAGTGCACAGCCGGATAGATCCGCATCGGCGTCTCGTACGGGTCCTCGCCTGTGATCTGGGCATACATCTGGAAGAGGTTGCCGTACTTGGCCTCCACGGATGCCCGGCCGAGTCGCGCTATCGCATCAGCGAAGTCAAGGTAAACCCCGAGTCCGCTAGGACCGACGCCGCGGCCTTCGTCGCAGACATTCTTGGCGGCACGCGAGGCGATGTCACGCGGCACCAGGTTGCCGAAGGCTGGGTAGAGACGCTCCAGGTAGTAGTCACGATCTTCCTCCGGGATCTCCCGAGGGTCGCGCTTGTCCTCCCCGCTCTTGGGCACCCAGATCCTGCCATCGTTGCGCAACGACTCGCTCATCAATGTCAGCTTGGACTGGTAGTCACCGCTGACCGGAATGCACGTCGGGTGAATCTGAGTAAAGCAGGGATTGGCGAAGTACGCGCCCTTGCGGTACGCCCGCCAGGTGGCTGTGACGTTGCACCCCATGGCGTTGGTGGACAGGAAGAACACATTGCTGTAGCCGCCGGTGGCGAGCACCACCGCGTCGGCAAAGTGAGTTTCAATCGCGCCGGTCACCATGTCCCGGATCACCACACCACGCGCCCTGCCGTCGACCACGATCAGCTCGAGCATCTCGTGCCGGGTGTTCATGTCAACCGTGCCGGCAGCGATCTGGCGCTCCAAGGCCTGGTACGCCCCGATCAGCAGCTGCTGGCCGGTCTGGCCGCGAGCGTAGAAGGTTCGCGACACTTGGACGCCGCCAAATGACCGGTTGTCGAGCAGGCCGCCGTACTCGCGGGCGAACGGCACTCCTTGGGCGACGCACTGGTCGATGATCTGAACGCTGACCTCCGCCAGCCGGTAGACGTTGGATTCCCGGGCCCGGAAGTCTCCGCCCTTGACGGTGTCGTAAAACAGCCGATGGACCGAGTCCCCGTCGTTGCGGTAGTTCTTGGCGGCGTTGATACCGCCTTGGGCGGCGATGGAGTGGGCGCGCCGCGGTGAGTCCTGGTAGCAGAAGCAGGTGACGTTGTAGCCCGCTTCGCCAAGAGTTGCTGCCGCGGAGGAACCGGCCAGTCCGCTGCCAACGATGATGACACTCAGCTTGCGACGGTTGGCCGGATTGACCAGCCGGGCACGGAAGCGGCGATCCTCCCAGCGCCTCTCTATGGGCACCTTCGGCGCTTTGGCGTCAGCGATGTCAGCGCCCTCGATGTAAAACGAGTCAGAGTCGAGCGAGTCAAGCAATTCGGAGTTGGTCACGTGCACCTCATGATGCTCAGCATGCAATCGCCCATCAGCTCACGAACCCGAAGAGGATGGCGAAGGGAGGGAGCAGGAAGCCAATCGTGACCACCCCGGCCACCGCGTACGCCAGGACGTTCAGGCGTTGCCGCGCGAGACTCGAGGTATTGGCTCCGAGTGTTGTCAGGGCGCTCCAGGCGCCGTGCCGCAGATGAAACCCGACCGCAATCATCGCGATCGTGTACGCCAGGACGACCGACCAGATCTGGAAGCCATTGACCACACGGTCGTATGGTTCGGCGGCAGCGCCGCCAGGGTGGATGGTGTTCCACGTCAGGTGCATCAGGTGGTAGATCACGAAGAGCAAGATGACGACACCCCCCCAGCGCAGCGTGAACGAGGAATACGTCCGCTGGACTCCCGTTCGTGCCTTATTGCTGCGGTACCGCCTTGTACCGCCCCGCGCCTTGTGCGCCCGCCACCACAGACTGAATGCGGCGTACATGTGGGCGAGGACACTGACGATCAGAACAACCCGGATGATCCAGAGTGCACCGCCGTACGGAAGGATCGGCTGACCGAGTGTTCGCAAGTGATGGGCGTAATCGTTGAATGCCTCAGGTCCGGCGAAGATCTTGAGGTTGCCGTACATGTGGGCCAGCAAGTAGCCGATCAAGATGAGGCCAGTGACGGCCATCAAGGCCTTGAGCGCAACGGTTGACCTGGTCGCCTGCTGGGCGGGGGTCAAAGAAATTGTCGCCACGCAGCCACACTAGAACTCCGGTCGTCCTCACGGCGACCTGAGGCCACTGTGATCACTGGTGTTTTTGGCCACAGGCTTATTGGCCTTGCTGCTCGCGCAATCGCGCTCTGTTTGATTACTCGCTGCCGCTCGCGGCGATGTTCGCTGCGTTGCCGCCGTCTTCGTCGGAGCTGCCGGAACGGAAAAGCGTTGTTCCGCCATCTCCTCCCGCAGATCGGCGGCGCGAACATCGAGATCCGCCGCCGCGGTTTCGGTCTGAGCTTTGCTGCTCGCTGTCAGATCGGCCTTTCCATGATCACTACAACGACCCCGACCACGTCGAGATCGCGCGCCACCTCGCGGTAGCCGCGGCGCTGGTAGTAAGCAAGGTTCCGTTCGCTTGCCGCACCGGTCAGCAGCCGAAGCCGGGTAGTCCCAGGTGGCGCGCAACCTTCGATGGCCGTCATCAGCTCGCCGCCGATGCCCTGTCCCCACAGGTCGGGAGCAACCATCAGCCGTCCGATGTACCAGACCTGGTCGTCCTGCGTCTCGCCGCGAACTGAGCCGACGAGCCGTTGCCCGCGGCGGGCGACGAGAACGGTCCCGGTAGACAGCGAGTCCCACATCTCGTCCAGCGTCTGTGTGAGCGGCGGGATGGACAACGACGAATTGACCTGGCCCTCCGAGATGTACGCCGCCAGCTGCAGCGTCCACAGCTCGCCAGCATCCTGGGGTCTCGCTGGCTCGATGACCAGCTCAGATGAGGACAGCAGCTCCGGCCGCCGTTGTCGCGTCCTGGCGACTGCCTGGTCTCGACGCCATGCGGCAACTCTCTCGTGGTGACCGCTTAGCAAGACTTCGGGCACGTCCAGGCCTCGCCAGCTGGGTGGTTTGGTGTAGCTAGGGCCCTCCAGCAGACCCTCGTGGTCTGCAGCGTGCGACTCCTCGGTCAGAGAGCCCGGATTGCCGATCACCCCTGGCAAGAGGCGCACTACCGCCTCGATCACGACCATTGCCGCGACTTCCCCACCACTGAGCACGTAATCGCCAATGCTCAGCTCGTCGACCCGCATCCGACGCGCCGCATGTTCGACGACGCGGGCGTCGATGCCCTCGTAGCGTCCGCAGGCGAAAATCAGGTGCCGCTCCGCGGCCAGCTCGTGCGCGAGCGACTGCGTAAAGGTCCGACCGGAAGGTGAGAGGACGAGCAGTCGCGGATCAGTTTGGCCAGCCGCCAGCGCGTCCAGCGCCAATCCCCAGGGCTCCGGACGCATCACCATGCCCGCGCCTCCCCCGTACGGCGTATCGTCTACGGTTCGGTGCCGATCACTGGTCCAGTCGCGAAGATCATGAACCCGAAGGTCCACGATCCCCTTCTCGATTGCCTTCCCAACAAGCGAAAGACGGAGCGGTTGAAAGTACTCGACGAAGATCGAGACGATGTCAATCTTCATCAGCGTCGTCGTCCCGGTCGTCGAGCAGACCGCCGACATCGACGACGGTGAGGCTGCCAGCCTCAAGATCGACATCAGGTACCAGAGCCTGCACGAACGGCACCAGCCGAGGACCGGCGGGGGTCTCAATCTCCAAAACATCTTGCGTTGGCAAGTGCAGCACGGATCCCACTCTGCCGACCTCAGCGCCGTCGGGCGTGGTGGCACGCAGACCGATCAGCTGCCGGTCGTAGAACTCCCCGGGCTCCGCCGGCTGCTCATCGGGTTCGACCGCGGAAATCAGCAGCGTGCCGCGCGCCGCCTCGGCGCCGGCCCGGTCGACCAGCTCGGCAAACTTCACCAGCAGCCGGCCGGAATGATCGCGAACCGACCTCACCGTGAAGAGGCGGGTGCCGCCTTCCTCCCGCAGGATCTCGCCGGGGGCAAATCGACGCTCCGGCTCATCGGTTCGGAGCTGCACCGTAACCTCGCCGCGTACGCCGTGAGGTCGTCCGATGACACCAACGATGGTGTCCGTGTTCAATTGCTCGCTCCGCTCGCTGCGGATCGCGCTCGGAATCCGCCTACTTCGTCGTCGCTCGCAGACCAAAAGCGTGTCCGCTCCCTCCTCCTCAGCACGGCGGCGCGCGATCCGGTGTTCAATTGCTCGCTCCGCTCGCTGCGGATCGCGCTCGGAATCCGCCTACTTCGTCGTCGCTCGCAGACCAAAAGCGTGTCCGCTCGCTCCGTGTATGTTGCTCGCTCCGCTCGCTGAGGCCGGCGCTTGTGAGCCGCTGCCTTCCTCGCTCGCTCGCAGACGGAAAGGCATGTCTGCTCGCTCGCTCGTCCAGGACAGCGTCGCGCCAGCCTCTCAGCACGGCGGCGCGCGTGTTCACCAGCTCGCTTCGCTGGTTGCTTCTCGGCGGTCGCTCAGCGGCGACGGCCACCGGGACCGCGACGAGCGAGTCGGTCAACGTCGACGAAATCGACGCGTACGTCCTGATCGCCGGCCAACGCCCCGATTACGGTACGCAGAGCAGTTGCGGTGCGACCTGAGCGGCCGATGACCTTGCCAACATCGTCCGCATTCACCCGCACCTCGAGCATCCGCCCGCGACGGAGATCCTTTTCCTTGACCGTGACATCGTCAGGATGCGCGACGATCCCTCGGATCAGATGCTCGAGCGCCTCGGGGAGCATTAGGACTCGCTGGAATCCGCGTCAGCAACACCCGCGTTGGCAGCCTGCTGGGCTTCCTCTGGACTGCCCTCGACCTTGGCCGGTTCAGTCTGGGTGCTCCCGGGCTTGGATGCCGCCTTCTTTGCCGTCTTGCTGGCAGCTGCTTTGGGCTCCTTGCCAGCGTCGGCGAGTGCGGCGTTGAAGGCGTCGGTCTTGTTGGGCTTCTCCGGCTGCGGCAGCACGCCAGACGGCGACGTGTCCCCTGAGAACTTCTGCCAGTCACCTGTGCGCTTGAACAGCGCGACGACTGCCTCGGTTGGCTGCGCGCCAACCGCCAGCCAGTACTGGGCTCGCTCGGAGTCGACCTCGATGACCGACGGGTCATTCTTGGGGTGGTACTTGCCGATCTCCTCTATGGCGCGGCCATCCCGCTTGGTACGAGAGTCAGCGACAACGATGCGGTAGTGCGGCGATCGGATTTTGCCGAATCGCTTCAAACGAATCTTGACAGCCACGTGTGTGGTTACTCCTGTAATGGTGTTGCGACCAGGCCTGCGGGCCGGCCACATTCGGGTGATCCCGTCCGACGCGGTGGGGCGCGCTCGCGATGATCTCAGTGGATCTGAGCCGTCCGGGGTGAGAGGGCACCGAACGACAACAGATGCGGCATGCATTCTGCCAGAATCGCCCAAGGAGATGCGAACTGACGCTCAGCCGCCGGTCATGTACAGGCCAGTCATGAGTCCTCGGGCTTCTTGTGACTCAGCAAACCGAGCAGGTTACCTTCTGAATCACGGACGAACGACAGCCACTCGTCCGTGCCGGCCGGTCCCAGACTGTCGTCGGAGTGGCGGAAGATGACAAACGGCTCCGTGACGATGTCTACCTTGTCCGCACGCAGGGATTCGATAGTCGCATGCACGTCATCGACTTTGAGATAGATCAAGGCGCTTGTCGCGCCGTACTCGAGCAGCAGACGTATGGAACCCGCTTGAAAGAACACCAGGCCAGGCGAATCGAAGACCCCGGTCGGTGGTGCGCCGAGCAAGCGCTCATAGAAGGCCCGTGCACGAGGAAGGTCATCGACGTGCTGCGCGACTTGGAAGATGTCCATTCGGCGAGTTTCGCATGGATCACGGTCGAGCTGCAGTGAATCGCTAGCGTGGCGCCATGGAGACGACAATGGCCGACATCATCGTCGATGGCCGCACTGTCGTTGCAGCGCGGCCGGTCGCCTCAGGTCCCTGGCCGGGGGTAGTAATGCTGCACGAGGGGTGGGGCATCGATGACGTACTGCGCCGCCACGCACGTCGGTTGGCCTCCGCGGGATATCTCGTGCACGCCCCAGATCTGCTGGGCGAGGGTGCATGGCTGCGATGTGTCCGGAGCACGTTCAAGGCCTTCCAGACGCGAGTGGGTAAGCCGTTTGAGCTGATCGAGTCCTGCCGCAACAAGCTGCGAGCGGACCCTGAATGCACGGGCAAGATTGGCGTCATCGGCTTCTGCGTGGGCGGCGGTTTCGCCCTGCTGCTGTCGGCCGACGGCTATGACGCCGCAGCGGTCAACTACGGCATCGTGCCGTCCGATATCGACGAGCTGGCGGCGCGCTCTGGTCCGATCGTGGCCAGCTACGGCGGCCGGGACTGGACGGCCAAGAGGGTGCCTGCGCTTCGAGAGGCCCTGCGCGCACACCAGATACCGCATGATGTCAAGGTCTATCCGGCAGCCGGTCACTGCTTTCTGAACGACGAGCCGAACGGTCCGCTGCTGTTCCGCCCAGTGATGAAGTTGACTCATGCGGGACCTGAGCCGGTGTCGGCAGCCGATGCCTGGCGCCGGATCGAGGCATTCTTTGCCACGCACTTAGGATCACGGGCTGCTCGGCCGGTTGCGGGAAAATAGCGCGGCGCGCCCTCAGCTCGTGATGTCCTTGCGCAGGAAGTACCAGAAGGCAAACCAGACGGCGATGATGGCGTACCCAATCGACCAGAGCGCACCGGTGATCATGTCGGAATAGTCGATAGTGGAAGCAAGGGCGTCGGACCAGGCGTACGCGTAATGACCGGGCAGGCCCTCGCGGATACTGCCCAATGCCGTAATTGAGTCGAGGATCGCGCACAAGATCATCAACAGCACCGCGCCGCCTACCGCGGCGAGGGGCGCGTCAGTGAGCACTCCCAGCATGAAGGCGAATGCGCCGACAACGGATAGCTCGATCAGCAGGTACACGATGATGATCAGCAGCCGGCCCGCCAGTTGCGGCCACCCGATTTGGCTCCCGGTCGGCCCGACATACGGCCCCCAACCGTACGCGATACCGCCCACGAGCAACGTCCATGCGGGGAGGAAGACGAGCGCGACCATCGAGGAAAGGACCGCCACGACGAGCTTCTGCCGCAACAGACGCTCACGGCGCACCGGCGCGGCCAGCAGATAGCGCAGACTGGCCCAGCTGGCCTCCGACGGAACGGTGTCGCCAGCGAACAAGGCCACGATGACGATCAGGAGGAAGCTGGTCGAGGCAAAGAGTGTGAAGATCACGAGGTTCGCCCCACTCTCCTGGGCGAGGTCGACGAACCCGCGCTGTCCCGAGTCGTTGCCGTCATCGCCAAGCCAGAAGGCTAGGAGCAACACGAGCGGCAAGACCGTGAGCACCGTAAAGATGCCAATGGTGCGGCGGCGGCGCAGCTGTCGTCCGATCTCGGCCCGGAGAGGCAGCGACCGACGGGTCATGGTGATGGTGCTCATTGCGCGGCCTCGTCGCTGTCCTCAAGCCCCTCGGCAGCCGTGCCGACGATGCTCATGAACACTTCCTCAAGCTGGCGATGGCCGTCCACCGACTCCACGCCGTAGCCGGCCCCGACCAGCTCGGCCACGATCGCCTGCCGCGGCAGGTCGCCGGTCACACGGAGCAGCTTGCCCTCAGGTTCAGCCCGCAGGCCTCGAGCCTGCAGCGTCCGGCCGGCGTCGCCGACATCGGCGCCATCGGCCAGTCCGATCACGGTCACGGTGTCGCTCGCGGTCAGGTCCTCGACTGAGCCTGTCAGTACGACCTTGCCCTTATCCATCACGACCACATGACTGCAGGTGTGCTCAACCTCCGACAGCAGATGCGAGGAGACAACAACCGTCCGACCAGCGGCCGAGTAGTCAGCCAGCACCGCGCGCATCGCCCTGATCTGCGGCGGATCGAGCCCGTTGGTGGGCTCATCCAATACGAGCAAGGGCGGTAGTCCGAGCATGGCCTGGGCGATGCCGAGTCGCTGACGCATCCCATGGCTGTATCCGCCGACCTTGCGGTCGATGGCTGAGCCGAGCCCAGCGATCTGCAAGGCCTCGTCCAGGTGAGCCTCCTCCCATGGGCGACCAGTCGCATTCCAGTACGCCGTCAGGTTCGCCTTGCCGCTGAGATGCGGCAGGAAGCCGGGGCCCTCGATAAATGCGCCCACTGAGCCGAGCACATCGGCGCCGGCGTGCACGGGCTGGCCGTTGACGTAGATCGAGCCCGAATCTGGCCGAATGAGCCCAACCAGCATGCGGATCACGGTGGTCTTTCCCGCACCGTTGGGACCCAGCAGCCCGACTACTTGGCCCGCCTCCGCGCGGAAGGACACGCCGTCCACAGCCCGGAACCCGTCACCATAGGTCTTCACCACTTCGTTCACGACCAGCGGGATGTCGGCCAGCTCCAGAACCGTACGGATCTCTCGGCGGCGACGCCGGAGCACCAGCGCAGCGATCAGTGAAGCAACCGCCAAAGCAGCTACCACGATCAGCAGCGGAAGGGGCACGTTCAGGGTGTCTGCGTTCAGGGCCGTCGTTGTTAGCAGTGGGATTGCAACGGCGGCGCGGGCACCGGGCAGCGTCACATCGTAGCGGGCTGTCTGCACCGCATTTGCGTACGCTTGATCAGTCGTCGTGATCACCAGCTGAAGGCGGTGACCCACCGGAACTTTGTGGGATACCGCAGGCAGCGCGACAGTCACGCGCTGCGGCCGATTGGGATCGAGTCCACCAAGTTTGACGGGCGCTACTTCAAGCTGCGGAAGCACCGCCGAGCTGGGACTGACACTGCTCCGGCCGTTCTGTGTGCTCTCGACATCGGGTCCGAGATCCCAAAGCGATGCGAACAGGGTGGCGCTGGATGCGGTAGCAGTCACATCAAGGTCGATGCGACTGCTCCCGATCAGCGTCATCGGCGTGGTCAGCGGCTCGCTGGTAAAGCGAGCCGACTGACCGGGAAGCACCCCGAGGGCATAGCCGGCCACGCTGGAAGCCCGGCCAAAAGCACTCCCGGTCCCTGGAAGGCTGGTCAGTGCAGCGGGCGAACCGCCCGGCGGAGCCACGATGCTCTGCCGCCCGCCGGTCAGTGCAACCTGCTGATCCGCGAGATTCGACCCGCGGCCTGGGTAGGACTGTGCAAGAAGAGTCTCCGGGTCGCGGGTGCCCCGATCCTCCCCGAGCAGCGATGTCTCCGGCACAAGAACTGAAAACGAGGTATCGGCGGCGCTGCCGTCCTGCTTCAGATACCGCCCGAACCAGGCTTCAAGATCATCGATCAGCGGCTCGACCGAGATCTCGCCGTCATGGCCGCCAGCCACCCACTTCATCGTGGCTGGGGTACTCCCGGGCAGGCCTCGGAAGTTCGCGTCGGCCTGGTCGAGAGTGAACAACGTGTCATCCTCGCCCTGAATGATGAGCGTTGGCGCCTCAATCCTGGGCAAGATCTTTTCCAGCCCGGACTCATCCAGCAGCGCGCTCAGCTCATCGTCTGCCTCCCCGGTCTCAGCGGCAGTGAGATAGCCCTGGCACAGCTGTGGGTCGAATCGAGCACACAGCGCGTCCGTATTGCCAGTCCCCTGATTGGTCGTGGTTGGTCGTCCACCGGCGTTGGAGAACAACAACGAGGCCCAGCGCTGTTTGAAGACGCCTCGGCGGTTCGCGGGACTGACATCGGCCGGCGACGTGGCCGCGCCGACAACCTGGTACTGGGGAAAGAGCGCCTGCCGAAGGCTGTGCCAGGTGAACGCAGGGGCTATGGCGTCGACTCGATGATCCAGCCCGGCGGCAAGAAACGATACCGCTCCCCCGTAGGACGCCCCGGCGAAACCGATCACCGGATCGTCCCCGTCCTTGGCGACTTCGGGACGGCTAGCAGCCAGATCCACCAGCTTGCGAGCATCCGCCCCTTCGTACGCGGGATTGTCCAGGTGGATGCGCCCGCCGGATGCGCCGAACCCGCGGGCGGTGTAAATGATCACCGCGTAACCGGCCAGGGCCAGCGTGCGTGCCGTGGGCTCGCTGTCGGCCTTGGTCCCGCCGAAGCCGTGCGCCAGCACAATGGCTGGCCGCGGGGTAGCCGGGTCTGTGGTCAGGATCGTCGCATCAAGCTTCACCGGCTTGCCGTCTGCCTCCGGCGTACCCGGCACCATCAGTTCGGTTTCGATCACCTGATCTTGCGCGTTCGCCGGGATGGGGAACCCACATAGCAGCGCGACGATCAGCAGTGATGCTGCTGCTCGGCCGCCACGCATGCGCCCATCTTGCTCGATTGCCGCAAGTTTCTTTGGGCTTGCTGCTCGCGCTGTGTTTGATTGCTCGCTGCCGCTCGCGGCGATGTTCGCTGGGTTGCCGCCGTCTTCGTCGGAGCTGACGGAACGGAAAAGCGTTGTTCCGCCATCTCCTCCTGCAGATCGGCGGCGCGAACATCGAGAATCCACTGCCGGCGTGGGGGTGCCGCTGAGTACAGGATTTGTTCCGGGCCAATAATTCCTTCACGCCCTTGCGCCAGACATTGCCCACCCGATAGGAAGATCAGGTCCTGTGCGCGAGACGCGCCTATTTCTCGATCAATGCGCTGAGCGCATCATCTTCCCTCTCGAGCGGCGCGTTGCGCGCCCGCGCAGTTTCAAAAGGAGAGGCAATCGTGCATCGGCTTCTCGGGGGAGCCTCGCTGCCTGCGCTACCGCAGCCTGTTCCCTGCTACTGATCACGGCACCCCTCGGGGTTCCCGCCCAGGCCGCTAACGGTCCGGTCGTTGATCCTGCCATCGCCCGGTCCCCCGAGCTGTCGGAGACCACCCGACTCTCGGATCGCCGATTCGTAGTGACTGGCGACCGCGCCTGGGCCCTCGGCGCGGCCGACGGCACTTATCCCGCCGCCGGCTTCCACACTCGTGGCGAGATGGGCGGCTTCTGGCTCCCAAACCTCAAGCTGCTCGACGGCATGTGGTTCAACATCAACGGCGACTGGATCGGCAAGGCCAACAAGACCACCTCGGGCTGGGGTTACGTACGGGCCGACCTTCCTACGACTCACGGTGTATCGGCGAGCCGTACCGACTTTGTGCCTCGCGGCGTGTCCGGCGCCCTGGTCGGGCTCAGTCTGCGGTCCGAGCGCACACGGATCATCACGCTACGAGCGGACGCACATTCGGAGCTGATGTCGTCTTACCCCTGGGGGGAGACCAAGCCCAGCCAGACACTGGTCAACCTCCCTGATTCGGTCTCTGTCCCAGGCAAACATTTGCTGTTCCGGGACAAGGGGAAGCCGCAGTCACCAAACTTCGAGTTCCATGATTGGGCCGCCGCCTTCGGGAGCGACCTTTCTCCGTACGCGACCAAGACCGGGAAGGACTTCCGGGGGCCACAAGACCCGGCAGTGATCTGCCCGGCGTCCGGTCCGAGCGCACCGCCGCAGCCGGAGCGTTGTGACGATACCGAGTACGGGAACGGCGCCGGTGGTCAACTCGCCTACAAGATCAGGCTGCGCGCCGGCGAGGTAAAGACTGTGTGGTTCGCCGTCGGTGGATCCGCCTCCGGCCCGGCGCTGGCGCGCGCCGAGCTGCGCAAGGCGCTCGATAAGCCCGAAGCTGCCATCAGGGGTGTCGTGCGCTACCGCGAGGGCTTGAACGAACGTAGTGATGTCTCGCTACCTGGCAACCCGCTGCTTGCCCGGAGCGTCGCCTGGTCGAAGCAGATGCTGGCTGCCTCTGAGCAGCGGGTAGAAGACCTGAAGCTCCGCGCTGTACGCGCCGTGAGGCGTACCCACCGCCGGTGGGGACGCTGAAGTCCATGCGCTGGCTCGGCGCAGGCTGGCCGGACTACACCTGGTTGTTCGGCACGGACGGCGAGTACACGGCATTCGCGGCGGTTGCCGCCGGCCAGTTCGGACCGATCAAAGACCACCTGCGTGCCCTGCGATGTGTCGGAGATCGTCAACAAAGGCAGCGGCAAGATCGTGCACGAAGTGACACCCGATGGTGCGGTGTACTTCGGTACCAATGCTGACCCGGGCAACACCGACGAGTCATCGAAGTATCCGTCGGCTGTCGCGCTGGTCTGGCGCTGGACCGGTGACAAGAAGTTCCTCAAGGACCTGTACCCGGCGAGCGTCAAGGCAATGAAGTACGTGGCAACCCTCGATGAGGACGGCGACGGGTGGCCTGAAGGGCTGGGCAATGTCGAGCGTCCCGGCATGGGCGAGGAGAAGCTCGACAACGCTGCGTACACCATCCGGGGCTACGCCGACCTTGCCGATCTGGCCAGAGCCGTCGGCGATGGAGAGACCAGACGCTGGGCCACCAAGAAGGCCAAGGCGCTGCTCGACAAGTTCGAAGACGACTGGTGGTACGACGCGGACAGCGCCCGCTCGTACGCGGACTCACTGGACGATCCAGGCAACGAGAAGGTCTTCCAGCGACACTGGATCGGACTCACTCCCACCGACGCTGTGCTGCCAAAGATGCCTGGTCGCCCGTCGGCGCCCCTGGCGTCGGACGAACACGCGAATACACGCTCACGCAACACGAACGGCCATGCTTCACCGGCCGGCTGGGACTCTTCCATACCGGCACCGGGCCGACCTCGGCTCCCGCCGGCAACCCGGGTCCGAGCTGCGACTCGGTGGTGTCTGCTGTGCCCAGCGAGCGGAGCATCTTCACGCTCAACAGCGCCATCGCAGCGGTGAGCGAAGGCAACTTCGGCCGGCTCGGCGCCGATCAGCAGGGCCGCTACATCAGGGGCAATGCCCGCAGCCAGCTCGACCCGGATTTGTGGGAGATGCCGGGCGCCATGCCGGAGATCGTTCCCAGCCCGGACTTCGGGGCCAACATCGACCGGCTGTTCACCGAGCGGTCGATGGTAATGCAGGCCTGGGGCGCGTACGGCGTGCTCTGGCCGGTGATCCACCAGTGGCTCGGTGTCTACCCTGATCTGGGCCGCGACCGAGTCGCGGTGGTACCGCAGCTACCGGCCGGGCAGACCAAAGCGTCCGCGGATAGCGTCAAACTCGGTGTATTCACCATCGACGTGGCCGCCTCGCACCAAGGCTCGACCTACAGGACCACAGTGACGAGGCACGGCCGGACGGACTTGCGCATCGGGACCGTTCTGCCGGACGGGGCCACGGTTGCATCGGCCACGCTTAACGGTTCGCCGGTCAAGCCGAAGCTAGTACGGACCACACGTGGGCTCGAAGCGACCGTCTGGGCACAACCCGGACAACGTACGGCGACGCTGGTGATCAACATCGCTCCGTGAGATGCGTCCGGTGGGACCGGCGATTCGCTCGCCGGTCCCACCAATCCCAAATGCTCAGTGATCAGTCAACGATGGCGCCCCGCAAGATCACGTGTCGAGGCCCAGTCAGCACGGCCAGATCGAGGCGTGGATCGGCATCGAAGATCACCAGGTCGGCCGGCGCACCTTCACTGAGCCGGGACGGGTGACCGAGCCAGGCCCGCGCTCGCCAGGAGCCCGCACCCAACGCATAGTCAGGCGAGCTGAACTGCCCCAGCGCCGCAATCTCCTTGCCGACTAGGCCGTGCGGAAGGAAGCCCCCGGCATCAGTGCCGGCGTAGATCGGAACGCCAGCGTCCAGAGCTCTCCCGAACCGCTCGAGACGACTGGCATAGAGAGCACGCATATGCCTGGCGTACACGGGATACCGGTCCTCGCCCGACTGGGCATACATCTCGAAATTGTCGAGCTGGATCATGGTCGGGACCAGCGCCACCTGATGCTCGGCCATGACGACGATGGTGGCGTCATCGATTCCCGTTCCGTGCTCAATGCCGTCGATGCCAGCAGCAACCAGCTCGCTGGCTGCCTGCTCACCGAAGACGTGCGCGGTTACTCGGCAGCCCAGCTCGTGCGCCCGCGTGATGGCCGCCTCTGCCACATCAGCGGGCCAGAGTGGCGTGAGATCACCGATGTCTCTGTCGATCCAGTCGCCGACAAGTTTCACCCAGCCGTCACCGCGCGCAGCCTGGCGCTCCACCTCGGCGACCAGCTCGTCGGGCTCGACTTCCTCGCCGTAGTTGCGGAGGTAGCGCTTCGGCCGAGCAATATGGCGCCCAGCACGGATGATCTTCGGGAGGTCGCCGCGCTGGTCGATCCACCGAGTGTCAGCCGGGCTGCCCGCGTCACGCAGTAGCAACGCCCCGGCGGCACGATCGGCCAGCGCCTGCTGCTCTGCTCGGTCATCGGACACCGCGCCCTGCCTCTCCAAACCGACATGGCAGTGCGCATCAACAAGACCCGGCATCAACCAGACCCCGGTGGCGACAGTTCGCGCCTCGGCGACCGGCTCGGTCCGGATCAGGCCGTCAATCACCCAGAAGTCGCGATACTCGCCCTCAGGCAGCACCACACCGGCCACGTGCAAGTGATCGGCCACGGCCGGGCTTACTTACCGAAGCGACCGCGCAGCTCCGGCGGCAACTGGAAGTCAGCCATCGCCTTTTCGAGCGCAGCCTGGTCGAACTCGTCACCACCAAATGCCGCCGCCGGATCAACGGGGGCAGCCGGTTGCTGGGCCGCGTTGCGCTTGGCAGGGTTGCCCGAGACGCCCCGACCACCCTTCTTTTTCTGCGAGCGGGCCGGCTGGCGTCGCGGGCCAGGGAGGCCAGGTCCTGGCATCCCCGGCATGGCACCAGTTGCCAGCGAGCTCATCATTTTGCGGGCCTCGAAGAAGCGATTGATGAGGCCGTTGACTTCTGAGACTTCGACCCCGGCTCCCTTGGCGATCCGGGCACGCCGGGAGCCGTCGATGATCTTGGGGTTGTCGCGCTCCCCCGGGGTCATGGAATGGATGATCGCCTCGATGTGATCAATGTCACGCTCGTCGATGCCGGCGATCCTGTCCTTGAGGTCGCCCATCCCGGGCAACATCCCGAAGACCTTCGACAACGGGCCCATCTTGCGGACCATTTGCATCTGCTGGAGGAAGTCCGCCAATCCGAACTCTCCCCCTTGTCCAGCCAGCTTGGCGGCCGCCTTGGCCGACTGCTCGGCGTCGAAGGTCTTCTCGGCTTGCTCGATCAGGGTAAGCATGTCGCCCATGCCCAAGATCCGACTGGCCATCCGGTCGGGATGAAACACGTCGAAGTCCGTGAGCGCCTCACCGTTGGAGGCGAACATGATCGGGCTGCCCGTGACACGCGCGATCGACAGAGCAGCACCGCCGCGGGCATCGCCGTCCAGCTTGGTGAGCACTACGCCGTCGAAACCCACTCCGCCGGCGAAGGCATTGGCTGTATTGACGGCGTCCTGGCCGATCATGGCATCCACGACGAAGAGCACCTCGTCTGGATGGACGGCATCACGGATGTCGGCGGCCTGCTTCATCATCTCGGCGTCGATGCCCGTCCTGCCGGCGGTGTCGACGATGACGACGTCATAGAGACGACGCTCTGCCTCACCGATCGAGGATCGGGCTACCGCAACCGGGTCACCGATGCCATTGCCTGGCTCAGGCGCGTAGACGTGAACGCCGGCTCGCTGACCAACCACTTGCAACTGGTTGACTGCATTGGGACGCTGCAAGTCCGCTGCGACCAGCAGTGGAGCGTGACCCTGCTCCTTCAGCCACAACCCGAGCTTTGCGGCCAGTGTTGTCTTACCGGAACCCTGCAGACCGGCGAGCATGATCACCGTCGGCGGCCGCTTGGCGAAACGCAGCAGCCTGGTTTCGCCGCCAAGGATGGCGACCAGCTCATCATTGACGATCTTGATCACTTGCTGGGCGGGATTCAGCGCGCCGGTGAGCTCGGTGCCGCGGGCTCGCTCTTTGATCGCGGCAATGAAGTCCCTGACCACCGACAGATTTACGTCGGCCTCGAGGAGCGCGACCCGGATCTCGCGGGCCGTTGCATCGATGTCGGCATCGGACAGCCGGCCCTTGCCGCGCAGGTTCTTGAACGTTGCCGCGAGGCGGTCTTGCAGGGTGTCGAACACAGGCGTCCTTACGTCGGGTACTGGACTGACTCAGCCTACTAACCTGTCGCGGTGTCTCTGGCCGCGAAAGGCTAGGACTGCCGCCTACCCTGGGCGGGTGCCCGAGGAGTTGCGGCTGCAACCGGTGCCGTACGAGCACCCGGACGTTGCGGCACTCGAACAGGCAGCTCAGCAGTTTTACGTCCAGATCTATGGCTCACCAGATGAGACTCCGTTCACGACTTCCGACTTCACGCCTCCGCGTGGAGCGTTCCTCGTCGGCTACCTGGACGAGGAAGCCGTGGCTATGGGCGGTTGGCGATTTCGAGCTCCCGGGGTGCCGCGGGTGGCGCGGCGGCCAGCCGAGATTAGGCGGATGTTCGTACGAGAACGGGTACGCGGACGCGGGTTCGCGCGACTTGTGTTGGCCGCTCTGGAGGCGAGCGCCGCAGCCGCCGGCGCCGACTGGATGCTCCTGGAGACTGGCCAACCGCAGATCGCCGCGGTCGCTCTCTACCGATCAAGTGGCTACGTCGACGTCGAGCGGTTCGGGCACTACGCGGAGTCGGAAATGGCACTGAACCTGGGCCGACCACTGCTTTGATGTTCCGGAGCGACTCGGGCTCTCCGATTCCGGACCCGTCCACAGAGGGAAAGGGCCTCACGGAGGATCCTGCAGGGTCTCGACTGGCTGTCCGGTTACGCTCGCGATGAGATCGAAGTCTTTGTTCACATGGAGCACCGTTGCGCCTGTGAGTTCGGCACTGGCGGCGATCAAGAGATCGGCCACCGAGGGCGCCCTGTGAAGCCCTCGCTCGGCGAGCAACGCTTGCACGGTCATCGCACGTGATTCGCTCGCCGGCGTCAGATACTCGATTGGCATCAGCGCGAGCGGTGGTCTGTGCAGTTCGTCCTGCAGGGCCGCCCCAGACCTTGCCGAGTATCCAATTTCCAGCATGGTCAACGTGGTAATGCGGACGAGACCCCGCGCAATTCGCTCGAACCAGTCGTCTCGAACCGGACTGCGGGAGAGCCTAATCAGAGCCGACTTGTCGATCAGCCAGACTGTCGAGCTCACTCCCAAGCTCGCCTCATGAGCTCCTCATCTGCAAGACCGCTGAATCGCTCGGCAAAACGCTCGAAATCCGAAAGGGTCACCGAGCCCACTCCGCGGCGGGCGTCCTGCTGGAGCCGTCGACGCAGATACTCATTCCGCGACAGTCCAAGCATTGCGGCGTGGGCGTCCAACCGAGCCACATCTTCTGGTTCGAGGTCGCGGATGAGCACATCGGTCACGAATCTTCTCCTGATATCTCTTGATAGCAAGAGTACTCGACATCGCGACACTGCGCCTCAAGTTCTGTGGCTGTTACGCGACCTGGAAGGACCGCTTCGCCAGGCCCATCTGAAAGTCGTCGATCACGACTTTGGGTGGTATTGAGGGATCGGTCGCCGCACCAAAGGTGACGAAGATCGGCGTGTAGTGCTCCACCGTGGGGTGTGCGTACGGCATCCCGGGTGCGTGCCCGAAGTCGGCCAGCACGTCGATCCGGCCAGCCGCCAGTGCCTCTGCCGCCCAGGCATCGAAGTCCCGGGACCAGCCGGGAATCACATTGCGCTCCCAGCTGTCCCGACCGAGGAACGGCAAGCCATGGGTCATGTAGCCGGATCCGATGATCAGCACTCCCTCCTCACGCAGCGGCTGGAGCTGTTGGCCGATCCGAAACAGCCGGTCCGGATCGTGGGTCGGCATGCTGAGTTGCAGCACCGGCACGTCCGCGTACGGATACATCACCTTCAGCGGAACCCAGGCACCGTGGTCGAGACCGCGGCTCGGATGCTCGTGCACCGGCTCGGTGTCCGACATCAGCGCGCTGATCTTTGCCGCGAGCGCCGTCGCGTCCGGTGTCTGGTATGTCATCGCGAAATATCGCCGGCCGAATCCGCTGAAGTCATAAATCAGCGGAGTCCCGGCTGCTGGCGCGGACAGTGCCAGCGGGGCGGATTCCCAGTGGGCACTCACGATCAAGATGGCTGTTGGCTTGGGCAAGGACCGGGACCAGGCGAACAACTGGTCCATCCAGTGCGCGTCATTGAAGACCGGCGGAGCACCGTGGCTGAGGTAGAGGGCCGGCATGATCCCATCCTCTGGGCGCCACCTCTCATGATCTCGGCTGGCCGGCGCAGAGTTCTGCAGGAACGCGTCGAACGCGGCGCCCTCGACTGGTGGATGGAGGATGCTCGTCACGCGGCTTGGTCCAACAGGGCGTCGACGAATACCTCCGCGTCAAACGGTGCAAGATCATCTGCACCCTCACCGAGGCCGACGAGCTTCACCGGGACACCGAGTTCCCGCTGTACCTGGACGACGATGCCGCCCTTCGCTGACCCGTCCAGCTTGGTGAGCACAATGCCGGTCACATCAACCACCTCGGCGAAAATCCGAGCCTGGGTCAGTCCGTTCTGTCCAGTCGTGGCATCAAGGACCAGGAGCACCTCACCGACGGGCGCCTGACGTTCGATCACCCGCTTCACCTTGCCCAACTCATCCATCAGTCCGACCTTGGTGTGCAGCCGACCAGCGGTGTCGATCAGTACGACGTCGACCTCCTGCTCGATGCCGGCTTTGACAGCCTCGAAGGCAACGCTTGCCGGGTCGGCCCCCTCAGCGCCCCGCACGGTCGGCACTCCCACCCGGCTACCCCAAGTTTCCAGCTGGTCCGCCGCGGCCGCCCGGAAGGTGTCAGCGGCGCCGAGCAGTACGTCCTTGTCCTCCGCGACCAGCACCCTGGCCAGCTTGCCCACGGTCGTGGTCTTGCCCGTGCCGTTCACTCCGACTACCAAGACGACAGCAGGCTGCTCGGCCCGGTCTGCATTGAGGGTGCGGTCCATCGTGGGATCGACCAGCTTGATCAGTTCGGCCCGCAGAATGGCCTTGGCCTGCCCCGGCTCGGAAATCCCCTCGACCCGCAGCTTGCTGCGCAGCGCCTCCACCAGTTCGGTCGTCGGTGCGACGCCAAGGTCGGACGTGATCAGCGTCTCCTCGAACTCCTCCCAGGTATCTTCGTCGATCCGATCACGGGTGATCAGCAGCAACAGGCCGCGTCCGAGCGCGCTGTTTGAGCCGGCCAGCCGGCGACGCAGGCGTACCAAGCGGTTCTCGGGAGCTTCGGGACGCTCGAGCTCCGGCGCCTCCGGAGCCAGCTCGATGTCAGGGATCTCGACTTCTGGCGGGGTGGCGCGAACGTCAACCTGCGTCGCAGAAGGTGCATCACCGGAGTCATCGGCCGGCTTTTCCCAGCCACGCGGTGGGCTTTCTAGGCTTGGCGCTTGTTCACCAGTCCGCAGCGCTCGGCGGCGACCAACCGCGACGAAGCCGACGAGCACGGTGGCGACCAGCAGAATGACGCCGACGATCAACCACAGAGTTGTCGCATCCACCGGCACATCCTACTGAGGACGGGCCGGCCCCCTTGGCTCAGCGACCGCGGGTGGACTCAATCAGCTTGATCAAGCGCTTGGGCGGCTCACCGTCACCATTGAGATGCTGAGCCGCTCGGGCCATCCGGTTGGCCAGCTTCGGTGCGCGTTGCTTCCCACGCCCCTCCATGCCCAGCAAGACCAGGCCAACAGTGCAAGCTACAACGACGAAGATCACAATCATTGCGACGACGATGGAGGTCACGAACATCCCTTTCAGACAGTCGATGTCTAGCAGAACGGGGAAGGAACTGTCTTACGGGTCGTACAGCCTGCGATGCATGCGGTGCCGGGCGGAACAGCTCTTGGGCATAGTCTGCCAAGCCAAGATCACGATGTTGGCATTGAAAGCGCCGATTCTTGCTCTCGATTTCATCACATTCAGGCGACGGACTCGGTCTCACGAAGTCGCGAAGAGATCACGGTTGAGACTCCGTCCCCCCGCATGCTGACCCCGTACAAGGCGTCGGCGATCTCCATGGTCCGCTTCTGGTGAGTGATAACCAGCAGTTGACTCGTCGCCCGGAGCTCCTCATAGATCTCCAGCAAGCGGCCGAGATTGGTGTCATCGAGAGCTGCCTCGACCTCGTCAAGAATGTAGAAGGGGCTGGGCCGTGCAATGAAAAGCGAGATCAGGAAGCTGACCGCCACTAGTGAGCGCTCACCACCGGACAACAACGAGAGCCGCTTGATCTTCTTCCCCGGCGGTCGCGCCTCGACATCTACCCCAGTGGTCAGCCAGTTGTCGGGTTCGGTCAGGATCAGCTGGCCTTCCCCGCCAGGGAAGAGCCGGGCGAACACGCGCTCGAACGCAGCCGCGATGTCGGTGTACGCCTCCGCGAAGACACGCTGCACCCTGTCGTCAACCTCGTCGATGATCTCGAGCAGATCTCGACGGGTCTTCCGCAAGTCTTCCAGCTGCTCGGAGAGGAACTGGTGTCGTGCTTCCAGCGCGTCGAACTCCTCCAGGGCCAGCGGGTTGACCCGGCCAAGCTCGCTCAGCTCACGCTCGGCGGTCCGCAGCCGCTTCTCCTGCACCCCGCGGACGTAAGACACGGGCTCGGGCTGGTCGTCCTCGCTGGCAAGCGCGGTGCCGTCCTCGCGAGTGAGCACCGGTATGGGCTGGTCCGGTCCGTACTCGGCCAACAGATCCGCTGCTTCGAGGCCGAGTTCCGCCATGGCCCGTTCGGCCAGAGCCTCGACCCTCATCTGCTGCTCGGCCCTCGCAATTTCGTCCCGATGGGCGGCGTCGACAAATGACTCAAAGTCGCGGGTCAGGGAGCGTACGGATGCCCGCGCCGCACCAAGCGCCGCCTCGGCTTCGGTTCGCATGGCCTCCGCCTCAGAGCGCTCGCGTGCCGCCACGGCGAGGGAGCGTTCTACGAGGTGCGCCAAGTACGTGCCACCGGCGTGTACGGCGGCGGCGGTACGTGCCTCGCGCACCAGTCGCTCGCGGCGGGCAATTTCGCGGAGGCGGGCCTGGCGTTCGCCGTCGGCGGCCCGCCGCAGCGCATCGGCTCGACCAGCGAGGGCTCGCGCCCGCTCCTCGAGAGTTCGCAGCGCGAGGCGAGCATCCATCTCCGCGCTGCGGGCGAGCCTCGCCTGCTCCGCCAACCGGTCACGTTCCGCCGAATCCGGTTCTCTCTCATCCACTGTTTCGGCTGCCAGCTCGAGCCGGTGCTCCAGGTCGGCGAGCCCGGCGACGTCGCGGTCACGCGCCTCCTCGGCCTCCGCGATGGCATGACGCAAGCGTTCAGCTTCCGCGTACGCCGAGCGGGCGGTTGAGCTGAGTTGGCCGAGTTCCTCAGCCAACGCCGCCATCGCAGCGTCGGACTCATGCAGCCTTGCGAGTGTGTCCTCGACTGTGGCACTGGCCTGACGATGCTGCTCGTCCAGCTGGCTCTGAGCGAAGCGCAGCCGGTCACATGCGTGGCTGGTCTCGGTCAGTCTCCGTTCGGCGTCGTCAATCGCAGACTGCACCTCGATGAGTGTCGGGGTCGCGGACGATCCGCCGGCTGCAAAATGAGCACTGACAATGTCCCCGTCGTGGGTGACAGCGACGACATCGGGCAGCTGAGCGATCAGACTCTGAGCTGCGGACAAGTTCTCGACGACAGCAACCTTGCGCAGCACCCGCTGCACGGCGGCGGTCAGCTGGTCAGGTACCTCGATCAGCCCGACCGCGTACTGTGCGCCGAGTGGGAGGGTTGGCCATTCGTCAGCCCGCTCTGTCTCGACCACACCGCCCAGTAGCAGTCCGGCCCGCCCCAAGTCCTCTGCCTTGAGATGGTCGAATGCATCTAGTGCCGCATCGAGACCGGTCACGGCGACAGCGTCGGCTGCAGCGCCGAAGGCCGCCGCAATCGCCGTCTCGTAGGGAGATTGCACGCTCATCAGAGCGGCAACGGATCCCAGCAGCCCGTTCAGCCGGTCGTTGGCGGCAAGCAAGGCCGAGGTGGCATCTTTGCGGGTCAGCCCGACACGGAGCGCCTCGACTCGAGCCGCCAGGGCAGCCCGCTCCTGGGTCGCCACCTGCTCCTGACGACGCAGCTCGGCCTGCTGCTTCTCAATCCCGTCCAGCACCTCGAGCGCCGACTCGTGATCGACATCCAGGCCGAACTCACCTGCATCGAGGCCAGCAACCTTGGTCTCCAATGCGGTGAATGCCTGGCGCGCTTGTTCGGCACGTTCCGCGGCCTGCCGCTGTGCGGTAGTGAGCCGACTGATTTCGGCCGCCGCTGCTTCGCCACGACTGCGCAGGGAATTGACCTGTCCGGTTAATCTCGCCAGCCCTTCGCGCCGGTCAGCAGCGGCCCGGATGAGCGCCGCCAGCCGGTTCTCTTCACCTCGCTGAGCGTCCTCGCAGTTGCTCCGATGAGTTGTGGCCTCCTGCAATGCGCGCGCCTTTGCCTCGAGCTCACTCGACAGCTCCTTTTCCCGGGCGGCAACGCGGGCAGCCTCGCGGTCCAGTTCGTCGGGATCCCGCCCGACTAGGAGCTCTCCCGGATCGTCCTCGGCCTGCCGCATCCGTTCTCGTGCGATAGAGAGCGTCGTGGCGACTCGCTCCCGTAGGGCGGCGAGGGAATACCACGTCTCCTGGGCGGCCGACAATCTCGGTACGCCCTGGCGTACGGCTTCCTCGGCGGCCACCTCAGCCTCTCGCGCGGCGGCGAGCGCGAGCTCGAGGGCCCCGCGCCGCTCGTTCATCGCCCGCTCATCCGCAAGCTCCGATTGCAGCGCCTGCGTGGCCTGGAGCAGGTCGTCGGCTAGCAGCCGCGCTTTGGCGTCGCGTACCTCGGCCTGGATGATCGCGGCCTTCCGCGCGACTTCGGCTTGTCGGCCGAGCGGCTTCAGCTGCCGTCGGATCTCGTTGATCAGGTCCGACAGCCGGTTCAGGTTTGCTTCGCAGGCCTCCAGCTTGCGGACGGCCTTTTCCTTGCGCTTGCGGTGCTTGAGCACTCCGGCTGCCTCTTCGATGAAGCCGCGACGGCTCTCCGGGGTGGCCTGCAAGATCGAATCGAGCTGTCCCTGGCCGACGATGACGTGCATCTCTCGGCCGATTCCGGAGTCGCTGAGCAGATCGTGGATGTCGAGCAGCCGCGCCGCGGTGCCATTGATGGCGTACTCAGAGCCGCCGTTGCGGAACATCGTTCGCGAGATGCTGACCTCGGAGTAGTCGATGGGCAGAGCGCCGTCGGAATTGTCGATGGTGAGCACGACCTCGGCGCGACCCAGCGGCGCCCGTCCAGATGTGCCGGCGAAGATGACGTCCTCCATCTTTCCGCCGCGCAGTGACTTGGCGCCCTGTTCACCCATCACCCAGCTGAGCGCATCCACAACGTTGGACTTGCCTGAACCGTTGGGACCGACAACACAGGTGATGCCAGGCTCGAAGTTAAGAGTGGTGGCCGAAGCGAAGGACTTGAATCCGCGCAAAGTCAGGCTCTTGAGGTACAACGTCCCACCTCTCGACGGTGTGAGCTCAGGCGACGATCTGGCTGCGGAAAGGCGACCTCACTGTAACCGACAGCCGTCGAGACTCCGGGTAGATCGCAGGGCGGGTCCGGAGATTGCCAGCCAGGCCGAGCACTAGACGCCCGCGGTCGGCTTGTCGCTCTCCACCGTTTCCTGCGTCGTCGCTGCGACTCCATGCTTGCCGCGTACGGCGGAGAAGGTCCAGATCTTGTTCAACAGGAACGAGAGCGGTGTCACGACCGCGATCGTGATCAGCTGGGCCCAGTAGAAGCGAGTACGGAAGCCGGTGGAGTTGTCGAAGAACGTCTGGGAAAGAGAGAAGATCGAGTTCGGATGCATCAAGAGGGTGAGGATGCCCAGACCAATCACCTGGCCGAGAATTCCCACCGTGAGGAAGGGAAAGTACTCCCGAAACCAGCCTGAGTGCTTGGCGCTCCGGAAGGTCCACAGCCGGTTGAGCTGAAAGTTCCACAGGTTGGCGACTAGGAACGCGATGGTCGAGTACACGTGGTACCACCGGATGTTGAAGTCGGTAAACGGCAAGTCGTAGAAGATGCCATTCTCGTCGGGACCCATCTTCTTGCAGATGATCGCAACGATCAGGTTGACGACAACGCCAGACCCGCCAACGAGGGCGAACCGGAAAAGCTGCTTCCAGTTGTGCCCGTGGCGTACAAAGACATAGTGCTTAAGGCGATTCACGACCGTTGAACAATACCCATTTATTTTGGAGCTGCTCGCGCATCGCGCTGTGGATCCCCCGCCGTCGTCGTCGCTCGCAGAGGAAGAACGCCTCCGCTCGCTCCACCTCCGTGCGGCGGCGCGCGATTCCCGACGCTCGCAGCTATACCTCATCCCCTACCAAGGGCTCGCGCATCGCGCTTGACGAACCCGCGTGGGGCACGTTGGCAGTGCGGGCATCGGTAGGACGAGCGGTTCATGAACGGCTCCCGGCGAATCGGTGTGCCACAACGCAGGCACGGCAGGCCTTCGCGTCCGTAGACAGTGAGCGAGCGGTCGAAGTAGCCGCTGGAGCCATTGATGTCGACATAGAGCTCATCGAAGGACGTGCCACCGTCGGCTAACGCGCTGCTCATCACACTCGCCGCGGCGGTGATCACACCGGCGGCCTGAGTGCGCGACATGGTTATCGTCGGGCGGGCATAGTGCATTCGAGCCGCCCACAATGCCTCATCGGCATAGATGTTGCCGATCCCCGACACCAGCTGTTGATCCAAGAGCGCACGTTTGACGACCGTGTTACGTCTGCGCATCCGGGAAACGGCATCGGCCAGATCGAACTCAGGGTCGAACGGATCACGACCAATGTGGGCGATCTCGGGCGGCAGCTCAGCACCTCCGGGCGAGAGCGAAAGTCCACCGAACATGCGCTGATCGATGAAGCGCAGCCCGGGCTCGCCGTCGGCGAACGTGAAGATGATGCGCGTATTGGGCACCAGCGGCGCGTCGGCGTCAGCAACCCGGAACTGCCCACTCATGCCCAAATGAGCCAAGATTGCGTCGCCATCGGTGAAGGGCAACCACAGATACTTGCCGCGCCGGCGCGGCTCCGCAAATGTGCGCCCCGTGGCCTGCAGCTCGAAGTCGGCAGGCCCGGTGAGGTGCCGGCGTACTGGCCGCGGATGGAGTACCTGCACCCGAACGATTTGACGTCCGGTGATGCTGTTGGCGAGACCGCGGCGTACGACCTCAACCTCAGGAAGCTCGGGCACCGATCGCGCGGCGTCAGCGGGTTACAACCGAACCGGATCCGCGGCTGCCCTTCAGCGCGGCGAAGGCAATGGCTGCGGCATTTTGCTCGGCTTCCTTCTTGTTACGGCCAGCACCGGGTCCATAACCTTGATCGTCGATTTTGACCATGGCCTGGAACGTCTTGGCATGGTCCGGTCCTGACTCGACAACGTCGTAGACCGGTACGCCGAGGCCCGTCATCGAGGCAATTTCCTGAAGGCTTGTCTTCCAGTCCAGACCAGCGCCACGGGTTGCCACCTCCGCCATCAAAGGGTCGAACAGAAAGTGCACCAGCCCCCGCGCGGCATCGACGCCGTGCTGCAGAAAGACTGCCCCGATTACCGCCTCCATGGTGTCGGCGAGGATGGAGGACTTATCCCGGCCTCCCGTGCTCTCCTCGCCACGACCTAGGTGAATAACCGCGCCGAGGTCGAGTTTGCGGGCAACGTCAGCCAGAGCTCGAGAGTTGACCACAGCGGCGCGCAGCTTGGCGAGCTGGCCCTCTGAAAGATCTGGATAAGTGACGAAGAGATGCTCGGTCACGACCAGGCCAAGCACCGAGTCGCCAAGAAACTCCAGGCGCTCGTTGGTGGGCAGTCCACCCTGTTCGTACGCGTACGACCGGTGTGTCAACGCGCGGTCAAGCAGCTCAGGATCAACACTCATCCCGAGCTCACTGAGGAGTTCTCCAGCGGGTAGGCGAATGGCGGTCGCCTCTGACCGGATCAGGACGAGAGAACCTGTCGACGGGCTCCGCGAGGCCCGTACTGGCCGCATGACGGACACGCCACATGGGGCAGGTGCTTCTCGCGGCATGCCGGGTTCGCGCAGGTCACCAACGCAGGCACGGACGCCTTCCACTGGGAACGGCGGTGTCGCGTGTTGCTTCGCGACATTCGCCTCTTGGGAACTGCCACGACTTCACTCCTTGTTCCTCCGGGCGCTTTGGTCCGGAAATTTCGTTGCCCGTTGGGCAGGTTGTAACACATCGTAAGATTCGCCGTCCCCACCCTCAAGGCCCCGCAGCGCATCCCATCGAGGGTCGAGACGCGGCCCATGGCGGTGGTCAGGATTGTCGTTGAGGTTGGCGCCACATTCGGCACACAAACCTGAGCAGTCATCCCGGCACAAGGGTTGGAACGGCAAATCAAGCACCACCTCGTCCCGGAGCAACGGCTCGAGGTCGATGAGGTCGCCCTCCAGCCGGCTAGCGAGGTCATCGTCCGGCTCGACCCCTGGGTAGACGTACAGCTCCTGGATGTCGACCTCCAGCTCATCGGAGATCTCACCAAGGCACCGAACGCACTCCCCACGGACCTTGACCGTGGCGCTGCCGCTGACTAGCACTCCCTCGACCACCGACTCGAGCCGAAGATCGAGCTCGACCGGTGATCCAGGTGGTACTTCGATCACGCTGATCCCCAGGTCCGCAGGAGCCTCGACGGATGCACGAACCACCTTCATCGCGCCCGCGCGACGGCCCAGTTCGTGGGTGTCGAGGACCAAACCCGAACGTGGGTTCAGTGGGCGATGCGGCGAACTCATCGCAATCCTTCCAAGCCCAGCGGCCCCGATTCTCGTCGTGGCCGAGGTCCAACCTTACCGGCGAGTAGGCAACGGAGCCAAACTAAGCATTGATCCCATCTGCACGCCTGGGTCAGGAGTCGAGACTCGATGGTCCAGGCGCGCTATTCCGCGAATGTGCGCTTGTCCAACCTCGGTAGCTCGCCGGTATCCAAGCCGCTGCGCTCAGCCAGCCGGGCACGAGCGGTCCGCACCTGGCTCGTCGTCTTGTGCAGCACGGACTCGAAGCTCGCCATACGCGCGTCGATGAACTCATCGATCTCCCGACGCAAAGCGGCGGCCTCGTGCTCGGCCTCTGCCCGCATCTGAGCAGCGACCTGCTCGGCCACCCGGACTACCTCGCTGTGCTGCGCGAGGCTCGCGGCATGCTCTCGCGCCTCCGCCAGGATCCGGCCTGCCTCTGCTTCGCCTTCAGCAACCTTCGATGCTGACGTGTCGATGACACGCTGTGCATCGGCGATTTCCTCCGGCAAATTCTCGATGACATCGTCGATCGCGGCCAAGACTTCGCCTCGATTGATGACACAGGATGCCGACATCGGCATCGCCCGCGCATTGAGAATGAGCTCGCGCAGATACGCCAGCTTTTCCTCAGCCGTTCCCCGCCCAACCATGGACGTTCCTACCCCCAAAGCCACCACGCTCGTCCCCTTTCGAGTGTGCTTTGCTTCTTAGTGTTGCGCATCTGGGCCTCGTCTCACACATCCGTTGCCGCTCCCGCATTCCGAGACGCGACCCGGCCCATCGTGAGCGCGGCAATCTTCGCTGGCAGGAAAGCCGTCACGTCCCCACCAAGCGTCGCCACCTCCCGCACCAATGAGGACGAGACGAATGCCCATTGCGGCGCGGTCGGCAGGAAGATCGTATCCACGCCCGTCAGCTTCCGGTTCATCTGCGCCATCTGGAGTTCATAGCTGACATCGGCGGCCCGTAGGCCCTTGCTAATGACGTCAATGTCATGAGCTGCGCAGAAATCAACGAGCAGTCCACCGAATAGGGTCACCTCGACGTTGCTCCACTGCGCGCACTCCTCGGTGAGCATCTGGACCCGCTCGTCTGGAGTGAAAAGGGCGTTCTTGGAGATGTTGGTCCCGACCGCGACCACCACGTCGTCGGCGATCTGCGCGGTCCGCTCGATGACGTCGAGGTGCCCGTGAGTGACGGGGTCGAATGACCCTGGACAGACAGCTCTGGTCATCTCTCCTCCTCTGGCCCGCCAGGCTCCTCCTCGACGGCACCGAAGCACAAGATGGTCTCACCGTAGGCCCGACTCCAGCGCTCTGCAGCGACATCCGGCCAGACGAGCTTCGGAGTGCGTCTGGATCGCTCGACCACGATCAAGGAGCCTCGGGCGACCCAGGCGTTCACCACGAGCTGGTCGATCTGAGCGCTGACCGTGGGGGTGTCCAGCTCATAGGGCGGGTCGGCAAAGACGATGTCGAAAGGCTGATCTGGAGACTTTCGGAGCACCTGTTCGACCGATGAGTTGACGATATTGACAGCCAGCCCGAGGGCTTCGGCGTTGCGCCTGCCGAGCTGGGCCGTACGAGGATCACGCTCGACTAGCAGAACTCGGCTGGCGCCACGGCTGGCCGCCTCCAACCCAACAGCACCCGAGCCCGCGTACAGATCGCAGAAGGCCATGTCGGCGAGGGACCGCTCGACGGGCGCCGCCGCTGTGCCCGCCCACGCGGTGATGGCCGAGAACAGCGCCTCGCGTACCCGATCGGTAGTCGGGCGGGCCCGGTCCCCCCGCGGCATTGCGATCCGTTGTCCCCCGCGAGACCCGGCAATGATCCGGCTCATGTGCGCTCCAGCCAGTCCCCCGCCGCATCCATCTCCACATCGAGCACAATGTCGGCCAATCCCGAATTGGCCAGCTCGGGATCCTGGGCGATGCACTGCTCCGCCAGAGTGCGGGCTTGGGCGATCAGATCGGCATCCTTCAGCACTCGAAGGAGCTTCAGACTCGATCGGCTCCCGGACTGGCTGGCGCCAAGTACGTCCCCCTCACGACGCTGCTCGAGGTCAACCTCGGCGAGGGCGAAGCCATCACGAGTGGAGGCCACTGCATCCAGCCGCTGGTGCGCTGGGCTTTGCTCACTGGCGGTCGTCAGCAGCAGACAGACGCCGGGGTGGGCTCCCCTGCCAATGCGGCCCCGGAGCTGGTGCAGCTGGGAGATGCCAAAGCGGTCGGCGTCATGGATCACCATGACCGAGGCGTTGGGCACATCCACCCCGACCTCGACCACCGTCGTGGCGACCAGCACGTCGGTCTCACCGGCAGCGAAGCGGCTCATGACCGCGTCCTTCTCCTCGCTCGGCAACTGACCGTGCACCATCTCGACCCGCACGCCTGCCAGCGGCCCCCCACGCAACTCTTCAAACAGGTCCTCGACCGCCACGGCAGGCGCCACTTCGCCGTCAGCAGTACCACCCAGATTCTCGTCATCGGTGCCGGGGGAACTGCTGGAGGAGATTCGTGCGCAGACCACGTACGCCTGACGACCTTGGCCTACCTCTTCCACGATTCGTTGCCAGCCGCGCTGGACCCAGGACGGCTGATGAGTGGCATCAACAACAACTGTCGTGACCTCCGCTCGCCCGGCCGGAATCTCCCGCAGCGTCGAGGTCTCCAGGTCACCAAAGACCGTCATGGCCACCGAGCGCGGGATTGGCGTCGCAGTCATCACCAGGACATGTGGCCGCGCGTTCGCCTTGGCGCTCAATGCGGCGCGCTGCTCCACTCCGAACCGATGTTGCTCGTCGACCACAACGAGGCCGAGGTCGGCGAACTGCACATCGGAGCTGAGCAAGGCGTGCGTGCCGATCACGATCCCCGCTTCGCCCGAGACTGCTTGGAGCGTTGCCTGTCGGCGGCGTGCCGCGGAGGTGGACCCGGTGATCAGCACGACGCCGGTCGCGTGCTCCGGCGCGTCAAGGGTGCCACCGCTGGCCAACTCGCCGAGCATCCGGGTGATCGTCTGGAAGTGCTGAGCCGCCAGCACCTCGGTGGGCGCCAGCAGTACGGCCTGACCGCCGGCATCGACCACCGCCAGCATTGCGCGCAACGCGACCAGCGTCTTTCCTGACCCAACCTCGCCCTGCAGCAGTCGTTGCATGGGATGGGTCTGGCCAAGGTCGGCCATGATCTCCTCAGTGACCGCGATCTGACCCTCGGTAAGGATGAACGGCAACCGCTCGTCGAATGCATCGAGCAGGCCGCCGGCTTTCCGTGTCCGTGGCACCGCCCGATGCAAGGCGGCATCCGCCCGCCGGTACGCCATGGTCAGCTGCAGAGCGAACGCCTCGTCGAACCGCAGCCGGTCCCGGCCCGTGGCGGCGACCGCCTGATCCGCCGGCTGGTGTACGGCTCGGAAGGCCGCCTCAAGATCCACCACATTGGCCGCTTGGCGAACCGACTCCGGGAGCGGATCCTCCATGCCGGCCAGGAACTCCAGGGCGAGGGCGGCACAGTCGGCGATCGTCCAGGTACGCAGCTTGCCGGCCATCGGGTAGAGGCCGACGAGCGGGACGCCGGAGGCCGACGCCAACGAGACGTTGTGTTTGGCGCCGCCAATCACGGCACCGTGTTCGTCGAGGATGACGAAATCCGGATGCGCGAGCTGCAGCCTGCGGTTGAACTGCGTCACCTTGCCCGCGAAAATCCCCCGCGCGCCCGGGTGCAACTGGCCCTGCCAATAGCTGATCAACCGCGGCTGGCCGAAGAAGGTACAGGTTACGGTTCCCCGATGATCAGTGATAGTGGCTTCCAGCCGCGGCTTGCTCGGCAGGCGATAGGCGGTGCGGTCAGGAAGGTTGAACGTACGGGCATCCACGACCTCCGCCATAACCGCGACTTCCTCACCTTCGCGAAGTAGCGCGAGGTCGCTCAACTCCGTACCGGAGAAATAGCGCCGCGGCACATGCCGCATCAGATCGCCGACGGTGAAGATCTTCAGCGGCTCGAACTGCTTGGCGGTCTTAGAGCCGACGACCTTGTCTAGACGGGTCCCCAGCCGGTGGAACGCGTCGGTTCGCCACGGTGAACCGACAGGTTTCAGTGTGGTCATTCCACCCCGAGCAGCAGCGGGTAACGCGGCTGCTGCCCGTCCAGGACCTCGACATCGATGGCGCTTGGCCGCTCCCGTACGCGGGCCGTCAGACCTGGCACCAGGTCTTCGGCAGCGCCGAGCCCGCGGACTAGCGTCAGCAGCTCTCCACCGGCAGCTAGCAGTCGCTCGACGACCTGCCATGCCACCTCTGCCATTGAGGTGCCGATGACGACCACGTCTCCTTGGACTGCGCCGAGCACGTCACCTGGCTCGCAGCGTCCGGCCATAGTCATCGCGGACTTCTCAGCCACAGTGACCGCGCCGTGTCGCGCATGGCCGGCGGCGCCACTCATGGCGACGACGACCGACTCGAAGTCCGCCGATGGCTCGTGAACTGCCATGGCGGCCAGGCCCTGCACCTGAGCAAGAGTGGGAATGATGCCGACCCGCCGGCCGGTGCGGCGTAGCTCCGCCGCGACCTGGTCAGCACTCTTGAGGTTCTCGGTGCCGTTAGGCAAGATCACCAAGTCGCCGCAGGTCCTATCCGCCGCAGCCTGCAGCTCCTCGACTGTGACGTCACCTCCGGCGGCGAGCACTGGCACCCCACCGAGCGAGGCAACGGCCTGAGCCAGCCCAGAGCCGGCGACCACGGCCAACACACTTCGCCGGCCCGCACCCAAACTCGGCGGCAGCGCAGTAATTCGGATCTGGCTCAGCTCACCCAGCGGGAGCGCGGCTTCGACCGCCGGCCCGGCCTCGCCGAGGTGAACGTGCACCTGCGCGATGGCCTCGTCACCCACGATGACCACGCTACGGCCGAGCTCTGACAGTCGCTCGCGCAGCGCGTCCAGATCCGACGGCCGAGTGCCGCGGAGCGTGTACATCACCTCGTACTCGCCCGTCATGCTGCGCTCCTCGAACTGCCTTCCCGGCAAGCGCGGAGTGACGGCTGTCAACGGCAGAGCGGGCGCCCCGCCCAGCACTTCAGCCAGCACATCGATCAACAAGACGTAGGCCTGGCCGCCGGCATCGACCACCCCAGCCGAGGCCAGGACATCGAGCTGCTGCGGCGTACGCGCCAAGGCTTCGTGGGCGTCGTGCTGTGCCGCCAAGACGACGGCCAGAGCGTCCTCAGGATGGCTGGTGGCCGCTTTCTCGGCAGCGCTCGCGGCCTCGTCCGCAACGGTCAGGATCGTACCGGCGACAGGACGGGCAACGGCGCGCCGGGCCGCGACAGCCGCCGACCGCAACAGCGTGGCAACGAGGGCACCGCGGGGCATGGACCGCAACGCCGGCAGGTCGTACTCCAACATCCGGCAGACGCTGACGAACATCTCGGCGACGATGGCTCCGGAGTTGCCGTGGGCGGACAAGATCGCCGCCTGAACGGCAGGATCCAGGCTGGCCCGCTCGAGGTTGGGGACCGCTTGGGAGATCCCGGTCATGGTCAGCTTGAGATTGGAGCCTGTGTCGGCATCGGGAACGGGAAAGACGTTGATCGCGTTCAACGCGTCGGCGGAATCACCGATGACGCTGGTCGCCCGGCGCAGCCAAACGTCGTAGGCCTCCCAGAGCGTGGGCGCCTGCTCGCCGAGCCTGGCTGACACGCCCCCACCCTAACCGGCAGCGATTGGCCTGCGCTGGCGCCGTCGGGTACTCTTTTCCGGTTGCCCACATCGGGCATCTAGATCCTGTATGACTTCATTTGGGAGCGAACTCCAGTGGCTGCGGTATGTGACGTATGCGGCAAGAGGCCCGGATTCGGCCACAACGTGCCCTGGTCGAAGAAGAAGACCAACCGGCGCTGGAACCCGAACATCCAACGCGTACGCGCGACCGTGTCCGGCAGCCCGAAGCGGCTCAATGTCTGCACCTCTTGCATCAAGGCCGGCAAAGTAACCCGCTGACCTGACCAGGTACGCCGGCTCAGGCGTCGAGCCTGTTTCGTTTCTCAGGCCTGGATAACGACAGGAATGATCATCGGCCGACGGCGGTGGGTGTCGCTCACCCACCTGCCCAGCTGCCGTCTGACCACCTGCTGAAGCCGGAAGGTGTCGTCCACGCCCTCCTGAAGCGCAGCCTCCAGGGCAGCGACGAGAAGTGGGCGCACGTCGTCGAACACCGAGTCGTCTTCCACGAAGCCGCGAGCGTGGATGTCCGGACCGCTGACGATCTGGGAGGCGTGGGTGTTGACCACCGCGACGACCGAAATGAAGCCTTCCTCACCGAGGATGCGCCTGTCGCTCAATGAGAGCTCGGAGATATCACCGATCGTGGTGCCATCGACGAAGATGTAGCCGGCATCGACCTTGCCCACGATCCTTGCTTTGCCTCGCTCGACGTCAACGACCATGCCGTCTTCAGCAATGATGGTGCGTTCCCTCGGAACGCCTGTTGCAACTGCCAGGTCTCCGTTGGCAGACAGGTGCCGGACCTCGCCGTGCACTGGCATGACGTTACGTGGCTGGACGATGTTGTAGCAGTAGAGCAACTCCCCCGCGCTGGCATGTCCAGACACATGGACGAGCGCATTCCCCCGGTGCACTACATGGGCACCGAGCCGGGTGAGACCGTTGATGACCCGATAGACCGCGCTCTCGTTGCCTGGGATGAGCGAGCTGGCGAGCACCACGGTGTCGCCGGTCTTCAGCTGGATCACTGGGTGCTCACGGTTGGCCATCCGTGACAGCGCCGAGAGCGGCTCGCCTTGCGATCCGGTGGAGATGATCACCACGTCCTCGGGCGGGTAATTGTCGATGTCGCGTTGCTCGATCAAGGTGTTGGCAGGAACCCTCAGGTAGCCCAGATCTCGAGCGACACCCATGTTGCGAACCATCGAGCGGCCGACATAGACCGCCTTGCGCTGGTGAGCAACAGCCGCGTCGAGCACCTGCTGCACGCGGTGCACGTGGGAGGCGAAGCACGCGACGATCACACGCTGCCGGCTACTGGCAACCACCCGATCAAGTGCAGGAGCGATATCTCGCTCCGGTGTCGTGAAGCCGGGCACTTCAGCGTTGGTGGAATCGACCATGAACAAGTCGACACCCTCCTCACCGAGCCGGGCGAACGCGCGCAGGTCGGTGATCCGGTGGTCGAGCGGCAACTGGTCGAGCTTGAAGTCACCCGTGTGCAAGATGAGACCGGCGGGGGTGCGTACGGCGACGGCCAAGGAATCGGGGATCGAGTGATTCACCGCGATGAACTCGCAATCGAATTTGCCGATGCTGATCCGGTCACCGTCGGTGACGACGCGTTGCGAGACGTTCCTCAAGTGGTGCTCCCGCAGCTTCTCGGCCAGCAGCGCCAGCGTCAGCTTGGAGCCGATGAGCGGGATGTCGGGTCGCTGTCGCAACAGGTATGGCACAGCGCCGATGTGGTCCTCGTGGCCGTGGGTGAGCACCAGGCCGCTCACATCCTGAAGGCGCTCACTGATTGCGTCGAAGCCCGGCAAGATCAGATCGACACCCGGATGATCATCTTCGGGAAACAGCACGCCGCAGTCGATCAGGAGCAGCTGGCCATCGAACTCAACCGCGGACATATTGCGACCGACATCGCCCAAACCGCCTAACGAAACAATGCGCATCGCGTTTGGTGCCAGCAAAGGCGGGATCTGCAAGCTACTGGCTGCCACGGGAGGAAGGGTACAGCCCGGATAGCATCACGCCCGTGAGTTCAGCTTCCGGTGAACCGATCGCGGATTCCGTACGCCTTGCCTGGCCAGCCGAAGCGGCGAGCATTGCCGAGCTGCAGCGACGGTCCTGGGCCACCCAATGGCCGGCCGATCTCGCCGAGTTGATGCTCGCATCTGTCTCATTGACGGAGATGACCGACTCGTGGCGTTCGGCTATTGAGCGACCCCCGCAGGCAGCGTTCCGGGTTCTGGCCGCGACCGACGGCACCCGACTCGTGGGATTCGCCACCACCCTGCCCAGCCCGGATGAGGATGCCGACCCGAGTATGGACGGCGCGATCGATCAGTTCGTCGTGGATCCGGCGGCGCAACATCGAGGCCACGGTTCGCGGCTGCTGAACGCCTGCGCAGACACGCTGCGAGTCGATGGCTTTGGCCGTGCCAGTTGCTGGGTGAACGCAAACGACGAGGCGCTCCGGCGGTTCCTCACAGCTGCTGGTTGGGCTGCGGATGGGGCGACACGGGAGATCGGGCCCGATGACGAGTCCGTACGCCTCAAACAGGTCCGGCTCCACACCGATCTGGCGGCCGACCGCTGATGCTCATGCCGAACCGCTAGGACGAGACCGTCAGGTTGTCGCCCGCCAGGTCGACATGCACGCCGTCTTCAGCCGCCACGATCTGGGTGACCGTCAGGCCGAGCGGCATCCCCTTGAGCGGGATCGGCTTGAGCAGCGCGGCCAGCAAGGCCTGGGCGGTGAAGTCAGGCAGGTTCACCCCGGCGACGGCGATCCTGGCATCGCTCAGCGTCATGGTCTGTTCCTTAGCGTTCAGCCGCGGCGAGCCACTGATCACAGCCTCGACTTCTCGGCGAACGACGGTGGTCTTGACCACAATCTCCGCCCGGCCCTCGCCGCCGTAGGTCAGGGGTGCGCCAGCCACTGCGGAGAGTTTGGCGTAGTCGATCAGAGCAGTGCCCTCGCCGTGAGCCACGTTCATCGTCTTGAACCAGTCATTGGTCGTGACGTCGGTCATGACGAGGTCGGCATGCGCCAAGATCAGCGGTGCTTTGGTCGTTTCGCCGAGCTGATCGGCCACGACATGCACTTTGCCGATGGAGCCCGACGCGATCTGAGTCAGAAACGGAAACCCTTCGATGTCGACCTGAGGTAGCTGGGGCGTACCCAACTGGGGCTGCAGTTCTGCCGCAACCCGCTGCTCAGCGCGACGGTGAGCATACCGATCGCCCGCATAGAGGCCTGCGCCGAGCAACACGACGCTGGCGATGACGATCAATACGACGACCAGCGGCGAGCCCCGTAGGCGGCTGGTCCATGATCGGTTCACGTCATCAGATCCCAAGAATGGATTCGATCCCGACGGTCAGCCCGGGCCTGGTGCTGATGGCGCGGACTGCTGCGAGCACGCCTGGCATGAAGGACACTCGATCGAGCGAATCATGCCGGATGGTCAAGGTCTCACCCTCCGCACCGAAAAGCACCTCCTGATGGGCAACCAGTCCGCGGAGCCGCACGCCATGGACCCTGATCCCGTCAACCTGAGCACCCCGAGCGCCAGGCAACTCCTGGGCCGTCGCATCCGGTGGCGCTCCGAGGGCGGCCGCGTTACGGGCAGCGCCTATCCTGCGTGCCGTATTCGCCGCGGTGCCAGACGGGGCATCGGCCTTGGCGGGGTGATGCAGCTCGATGATTTCTGCGCTCTCATAGAAGGCGGCCGCCTGCTCCGCGAAACGCATCATCAAGACCGCTCCGATGGAGAAGTTGGGAGCGACCAGGACGCCGACACCGTCATGATCGGCAAGGATCGTGCGCAGCTGATTCAACCGCTCGTCTGTGAAGCCGGTGGTACCCACGACGGCGTGGATGCCGTGGTCGAGGCACCAGGAGAGGTTGTCCATCACCGCGTCGGGATGAGTGAAGTCGACGATGACCTCCGCAGCTTCGGCGGGCGTGCGGTCATCCCCCAGGTCGAGCGCCGCAACGAGCTCCAAGTCCGGGGCCGAGTCGACGGCACGGCACACTTCAGCACCCATCCGGCCACGGGATCCGAAGACGCCCACCCGTGTCATCCGCAACCACCTTCCGACTTGTCAGACTTACAGCGGGCTATGGCGAGCTGAGATGCTGACAACTCGGTTCTACCACTGAGAGAGGACCGACTCGATTCGCCGGGCTGGCACCCGGGCTCCGGCGATGGCAAGCGTCGGCGGATGTGTGAAGAGGAGCTCTGCCTCGGCCCGTACCTGATCGGATGTCACCTCATCGAAACAGCGCAGCAGCTCGCCAAGCGTCCTCTCATCGCCAAGTATGGCGTTCACACCAAGCCGGCTCATCCGGCTGCCCGGGCCCTCGTACGAGAGCGCCGTTTGGCCGCGCATCTGGCCCTTGGCTCGCACCAGCTCATCCTCTGTAACGCCATGGGCGGCCACATCAGCAAGCGTTGCCCGCACGAGCTCCAGAATCTGCACGAGCTTGCCGGGTGCGCACTGCCATTCCACGCTCCACAGACCAGCATCGGAATAGGCCGTCTCGCCGGCATCAATGGTGTAGGTCAGTCCGCGACGCTCCCGTACCTCGACAAACAGCCGCGACGCCATGCCGCCCCCAATGATCAGGGAGAGCAGGCCAAGCGGATATCGCCGTGCGTCGAAGACGCCAGAGCTGGGGAACGCCAGCACCGCGCTGCATTGCTCGAGCGGTAAGCGGCGCGTGAGTAGGCCTCCGCGACGGCTGATCGCGCTTGGACCTGGTCGTGGTCGAGCAGCCGGTGACGGCTGCACCTCGAGAGCGCTCAGTCGCTCGACGAGCCGGTCGTGGTCGGCCTTGCCCGCTGCCGCGACAACCAAGCAACCCGGCCGATAGTGCCGCCTCCAGTGATTCACGATCTGCCGTCGAGTGAGGGCGACCACCGAGGGCGCGGATCCGATGACGGGCCGACCGAGCCCTGACTTGCCGAAGACCTCAGCTGAGACCGCCTCAGCGGCGAGCTCGGCCGGATCATCGCTGTGCATGGAGATTTCGTCCAAGATCACTGCGCGCTCGGCGTCCACATCCTGCGGCGTGATCAGCGAGTGAGCAATCATGTCGGTAAGCACGTCGAGGGCAAGCTCGGCGTCACTGTGCAGCACCCGAGCATAGAAGCAGGTGTGCTCCTTGGCTGTGTACGCGTTCAGCTCGCCGCCTACGGACTCGATTGTGGCCGAGATCTGCTCCGCGGTGCGATTCGGTGTTCCCTTGAAGAGCAGGTGCTCCAAGAAGTGCGAGGCGCCATGCAGGCTCGGCGTCTCGTGCCGCGAACCGACCGAGACGAAGACGCCCAGCGCGTAGGTACTGGTAGACCGGATGTCCTCGGTCACGACCTGGAGGCCGTTTTGCAGCACCGTACGGCGGACGGCGCCATCCAGCTGAGGAAGGCGCCGTCCAGCACGGCCGCGCGGAACGACGGGCATGGGCGCTGACTCGAGTGTGCGGACGCCGCCTACGCCGGCACCGTCTCCTCAACCACAGGAATCAGCGACAGCTTGCCGCGATCGTCGATCTCATTGATCTCTACTTGAATCTTCTGTCCGACGCTGAGCACGTCCTCAACATTCTCAACTCTTTGCCCGCCAGCGAGCGGGCGCAGTTTGGAGATATGCAACAGGCCGTCCTTGCCCGGCAGCAGGGAGACAAAGGCGCCGAACGCGGTGATCTTGACAACCGTGCCGAGGTACCGCTCACCCTTTTCGGGGTTGGTTGGGTTGGCAATGGCGTTGATCATGGCTCGCGCTGCCTCGGCCTTGTCGGCCTGATCCGCGCCCACATAGATCGTCCCGTCGTCCTCGATGCTGATCTCTGCCCCGGTGTCGTCCTGGATCTGGTTGATCACCTTGCCCTTCGGGCCGATGACCTCACCGATCTTGTCGACAGGGATCTTCATGGTGATGATCCGCGGCGCGTAGATGCTCATCTCGTCAGGACTGTCGATGGCCTCACCCATCACCTCGAGCAGAGTGTTCCGGGCGTCCTTGGCCTGGTTCAGCGCGTCTCCCAGCACCGAGGCGGGAACGCCCTCCAGCTTGGTGTCCAGCTGCAGTGCGGTGATGAAGTCCCGGGTACCCGCGACCTTGAAGTCCATGTCCCCGTACGCGTCTTCTGCGCCGAGGATGTCGGTCAGTGCCACATAGCGGGTCTGACCGTCCACCGTGTCGGAGACCAGGCCCATAGCAATGCCAGCAACCGATGCGCGCAGCGGCACACCCGCGTTGAGCAGCGCCAGCGTTGAGGCGCATACCGAGCCCATAGAGGTAGAGCCGTTGGAGCCCAGGGCTTCCGAGACCTGCCGAATCGCGTACGGGAACTCCTCACGCGTGGGCAGTACCGGTAGAATGGCCCGCTCGGCCAATGCACCGTGCCCGATCTCGCGCCGCTTGGGCGATCCGACCCGGCCGGTTTCACCGGTGGAGTAAGGCGGGAAGTTGTAGTTGTGCATATAGCGCTTCGTGGTCTCCGGCGCGAGCGTGTCGAGCCTTTGCTCCATGCCCAACATGTTCAGCGTCGAGACGCCGAGAATCTGGGTCTCGCCCCGTTGGAAAAGCGCCGACCCGTGCACCCGCGGAACCACGCCAACCTCGCACGACAAGGTGCGGATGTCAGTCACGCCACGACCGTCGATGCGGATCTTGTCGGTCAAGATCCGCTGCCGAACCAGCTTCTTGGTGAGAGCTCGGTATGCGCCGGTGATCTCTTTCTCGCGGCCCTCGAACTGCGGCGCCAGACGCTCGACAATCTTGTTCTTGAGGGTATCGGCGGCCTGCTCACGCGTGTGCTTGTCGGCGATCGACATGACCTCGCTGAGTTCCACAGTGGCCGTCTCTTCAACGGCGGCGTACACGTCATCGGCGTACTCGAGGAAGATCGGGAATTCAGCGATCGGCATCGGGAACTTCGCTGCCAGCTCGATCTGCGCGTCGCACAACGCGCGGATGAACGGCTTCGCCGCCTCCAGACCGGCTGCTACCACCTCCTCGGAGGGAGCGGTTTCACCTGCCTTCACAAGATCCCAGGTGTGCTCCGTGGACTCTGCCTCAACCATGGCGATGGCCACATCGCCGGCAGGAGTGACTCGCCCGGCGACCACCATGTCGAAAGTAGCCTTTTCAAGCTGGTCGACGTCGGGGAAGCCGACCCAGCGGTCACCGATCAGTGCGACGCGTACGCCGCCAATCGGGCCGCTGAACGGCAAGCCACCCAGCTGAGTAGACAGCGAGGCCGCGTTGATAGCGACGACGTCGTAGACCTTGTTCGGGTTCAACGCCATGACGGTGACGACGACCTGGACCTCGTTGCGGAGACCGTTGACGAAACAGGGACGCAGCGGGCGATCGATGAGCCGGCAGGTAAGGATCGCGCCCTCGGATGGGCGGCCCTCACGGCGGAAGAACGAGCCGGGTATGCGGCCGGCGGCGTACATCCGTTCCTCGACGTCGACCGTGAGTGGGAAGAAGTCAAGGACTTCGCGGGGCTTGTTTTGCGCAGTCGTGGCCGACAGCACCATGGTGTCGTCGTCTAGATAGACGGTTGCCGATCCGGCGGCTTGCCGAGCTAGTAGGCCCGACTCGAACCGGACGACATGACGGCCGAGATCGCCGTTGTCGATAACGGCCTCGGTGAACTGAAGATCTGATCCCTCCACGGGATTCCTTTCTGCGGCGCTGGCCACACGGCCAGTGCCTGAGCAGGGATCGCACGCTCACAGGATGAGGCTCGACGTGGCGGGTACGCGTGTCCCGCGGCAGTCCCCCAAAAGGTGGTGGAGGCCGGTCTTCGATCGAGGTCCGCGGGCCAGAGCTGAACGCTCCTCCCGAAAACCACTACCGAGGACCGAGTCCTCTCCTCGTCGAGCATCCGTGTCGAGATGCGATCTCGAACGTGATATGGGTATTTAGTTGTGGTGTTGCAGGGCCCACTCTGCGTGCTGCCGAGCAGGCCGAGCCGCTTTGACAGATTACCGACGGAGTCCGAGCCGTTCGATGAGTGACCGGTAGCGCTCGATGTCGGTCTTGGCTACGTAGTTGAGCAGGCGGCGGCGTTGTCCAACCAACAGCATCAGGCCGCGCCGGCTGTGGTGGTCGTGCTTGTGCTCCTTGAGGTGCTCGGTGAGATGCGCGATCCGCTTGGTGAGGATTGCGACCTGGACCTCCGGAGAACCCGTGTCGCCGTCGCTGGTTGCGTACTCGTCAATGATCTTCTTCTTGGTTGCAGCGTCGATTGACACTACGTTCTCCTCTCGGTTTCCCGCTGCGCGGCGCTCCCGATGCCCTCTCGGGATCTTTTCACACGGTGTGAGTGGGAGCTCTTGAAAATCCGCGGCCGGTCAAACGGCGCCGCCAATCTACCAGCGGTGGGCAGTTGCCAGCTAATTCTAGGACTGGCAGCGCCGTTTCGAGATTGTTCATCTTGTTTCTTGTCGAAGCCAACGGTCGACCATCGAAGGCTCAGGACGCGTGCCTTCATGCGGCAACGCGTGTTCGCCGGCGGCGCCGGGGGTGTTGTTGTCGTTGGGCGTGGAGGCGTCGGATGCGGGCGTTGATTTGGGGTCGTTGTTGTTGGTCGATCCACCAGGGCGGTATCCATTCCGGCAAACCGTCGGTGTTGATGCGGCAGGTCCAGCCTTTTTGCAGGAAGTGGGTGTGGTGGTATCGGCATAGCAAGCTCAGATTGTCTAGGTCGGTGAGTCCGCCGAGGAT